>Ga0208735_100253_pt1 | contig 29675 bp, 30 predicted proteins | sample Subbio12Aug_8Aab_FD_184829 | JGI IMG/M metagenome (GOLD analysis project Ga0208735, IMG submission 184829) | Serpentinite rock and fluid subsurface biosphere microbial communities from McLaughlin Reserve, California, USA - CR12Aug_8Aab (SPAdes) | ecosystem: Environmental > Terrestrial > Deep... | reverse complement strand
GCGGCGGCCGGCGCGGGCTCCGGCACGACGGGCTCCGGCACGACGGGCTCCGGCACGACGGGCTCCGGCACGACAGGCTCCGGCACGACGGGCTCGAGCGCGAAATGCGCCTCGTCGTCCAGGCTGTCGAGCGCATCGAAATTCTCGCGGCAGCCGCCGCAACGCACCCTCCCCTGGCGGATTTTCAGTTGCGCGGCGGTGACGCGGAAAAGCGTCCGGCAATGCGGGCAGCGGGTCAGCATGCGGCGAGTTTACTGCATGCCTTCCAGTCTTATCCAGCCTTCATGCGTGGCGCCGACCCGCAGTCCGATATGGGGCGCATAGGCCGCGATCACCTGTTCGGCCTGAGCTTCCAGTACGCCGGACAGGGCCAGCCGTCCGCCTGCCTTCAGCCGGGCGCACAGCAGCGGCGCGAGCAGCACCAGCGGATGGGTGAGGATGTTGGCGACGACGCAATCGAAGCTTTCCTCGACCCGGTCGCCCGACCCGGCGAGACGCAGGGCGACGCCGTTGCGCGCGGCGTTGGCGGCGGCGGCGGCCAGCGCGGCCGGGTCGATGTCCACGCCCAGTGCGTCCTGCGCACCGAGCCGCAGCGCGGCAATGCCGAGGATGCCCGAGCCGCAGCCGTAATCGAGCACGCAGCGGCCCGGCGCGACGTTCGCCTCCAGCCATTCGAGACACAGGCGCGTGGTCGGGTGGCTGCCCGTGCCGAAGGCCAGGCCGGGGTCGAGGACGAGATTAACGGCCCGCGGATCGGGCGCGACATGCCACGACGGCACGATCCAGAGCCGGCCGGAGATGCGGATCGGATCGAACTGGGACTGGGTGAGGCGCACCCAGTCCTGCTCGGCGACCTCAGCGCAGGCGATCTCCGCCGGCACGGCAAGCCGGGCCGCGCCGAGGGCGGCGCAAATCCGCGCGCGCAGATCGACGACGGGTTCGAACAGGCCGACGACCCGGCTTTTGGCCCACAACGGGGCATTCGGAGAGCCTGGCTCGCCGAACTGCGGGGTTTCAAGCGCGGTGCCGGCGAGGGCATCCTCGATCGAGACCGAGATCGCCCCCGCCGCCATCAGCGCGTCCGCGAACGCTTCGGCATGCGCGGCATCGGTCTCGGCGGCAACGGAAATCCACATGTCATTGTTTTTCAGGGCGGGACGGGCTCACTTGCGGCCAACCTCCTCGCGCGCGGCGAGCTTCTCTTCGAGATAGTGGATGTTTGCGCCGCCCTTGATGAAATGCGGGTCGAGCAGCAGCTCCTGGTGCAGCGGAATATTGGTCTTGATGCCATCGATCATCATCTCGGAGAGCGCCACGCGCATGCGGCGGATCGCCTGCTCGCGGCTGTCGCCATGGGTGATTACCTTGGCGATCATCGAATCGTAGTAGGGCGGCACGGTGTAGCCCGTGTAGACATGCGAATCGACGCGGATGCCGGGGCCGCCCGGCGGGTGCCAATTCGATATTTTGCCCGGAGATGGAGTGAACTTGAACGGGTCTTCGGCGCAGATGCGACATTCGATCGCATGACCGCGGATCTCGACGTCACGCTGGCGCAACCAAAGCTTTTCGCCCGCGGCGACGCGGATCTGCATCTGGACGATGTCGATCCCGGTGACCAGCTCGGTGACCGGATGTTCGACCTGCACCCGGGTGTTCATCTCGATGAAGAAGAATTCGCCGTTTTCATAGAGGAACTCGAAGGTGCCGGCGCCGCGGTAGCCGATGCGCCGGCAGGCTTCGGCGCAGCGTTCGCCGATGCGGGTGATCAGACGACGCGCGACTTCCGGCGCCGGCGCCTCCTCGATCACCTTCTGGTGACGGCGCTGCATCGAGCAGTCGCGCTCGGACAGCCAGATCGCGCTGCGGTGGTTGTCCGCCATCACCTGGATTTCGATGTGGCGCGGATTTTCCAGAAACTTTTCCATGTAGACCATCGGATTGCCGAAGGCGGCCTGGGCCTCGGCGCGCGTCATGTTGACGGCGTTGATCAGGGCCGCCTCGGTGTGCACCACGCGCATGCCGCGCCCGCCGCCGCCGCCCGCGGCCTTGATGATCACCGGATAGCCGATCGCGCGCGCGGCCTTGACGATTTCCCGCGGGTCTTCCGGCAGCGCGCCTTCGGAACCCGGCACGCAGGGCACGCCGGCCTCCTTCATTGCATTCTTGGCCGACACCTTGTCGCCCATGAGCCGGATGGTCTCGGCCTTCGGACCGATGAAGACGAAGCCGGATTTTTCCACGCGCTCGGCGAAATCGGCATTCTCGGAAAGGAAGCCGTAGCCCGGATGGATCGCCTCGGCATCGGTCACCTCCGCCGCCGAGATGATCGCGGGGATGTTCAGATAGCTTTGGCCGGAGGCCGGCGGGCCGATGCAGACGGATTCGTCGGCCAGCTTGACATATTTGGCGTCGGCGTCCGCGGTGGAATGCACGGCCACGGTGCGCACACCCAGCTCGCGGCAGGCGCGCAGGACGCGCAGGGCAATTTCGCCGCGGTTGGCGATGAGGATCTTCTCGAACATGGCGCCCTCGTCGACCGGCTCAAGCGATCAGGAACAGCGGCTGGTCGAACTCGACCGGCTGGCCGTTCTCGACGAGGATCGCCCTGACGATGCCGTCGGCGTCCGACTCGATCTCGTTCATCAGCTTCATCGCCTCGATGATGCACAGCGTGTCGCCCTTCTTCACGGTCTGTCCGACCTCGACGAAGGACGCAGCGGCCGGATTGCCCGAGCGGTAGAAGGTGCCGACCATCGGCGCCTTGACCGTATGGCCGGCCGGCTCGCCGCTTTCGCCGCCGAAGGTCGGCGCTGACGGGACGGCCGCTGCCGGCTGGGTCGGCGGCAAGCCGCCGACCATCGCGGCCGGAAGCGGACCGGGGGCGACGGTCGGATGCTTGGCGATGCGGATCTTCTCTTCGCCCTCGCTGATTTCGAGTTCCGAGATGCCGGAATTCTGGACGAGGTCGATCAGGGTCTTCAGCTTTCTCAAGTCCATGCTTGGCTCCAGCGCCGCCTCGCAGCGGCGGATCGATGAGGAATGTCCCCGTGCGGGACGGGATTATTTGCGGATGCGGGCGAGGGCGGCTTCGAGCGCCAGCGCGTAGCCCTGGGCGCCCAGGCCGCAGATCGTGCCGACGGCGATGTCGGAAAAATGCGAGCGATGCCGGAATGCCTCGCGGGCGAAGATGTTCGACAGATGCACCTCGATGAAGGGGATGCGCACGGCGGCCAGGGCGTCGCGCAAGGCAATGCTGGTGTGGGTGTAGCCGCCGGGGTTGATGATGAGGAATTCGATGCCTTCGGCGCCGGCGGCCTGGACGCGGTCGATCAGGCCGCCCTCGCTGTTGCTCTGGTAGCTCTCGATCTGCACGCCATCCGCCCGGGCCCGGGCTTCCATCATGACGTGGATGTCCGCCAGCGTCGTGCGGCCATAAACTTCCGGCTCACGGGTGCCGAGCAGATTCAGATTCGGGCCGTGCAGGACGAGGATGCGGGGCTTCGGGCCCGGGCCGCCCTCGCCGCCGCTATCCCCGCCGCTATCCCTTTGGGCAGAGGCTTTCTTGCGTGTTGAATTCGACATGGCCGCAAGTTTGACGCAAATAGGATACGGTTGTCCAGTTTACCCGTTTCATGTCCGGCACAGCGCCTCGACGGCTTCGACGCGGGCGCGCGCCCGGGTGCGGCCGTCGCTTCCCTTGGCATGAAAACGCTCCTCGCGCGGCGGCAGCACGATCAGGTTGGCCGGTGCGTCCTCGTCCTCGAGCACGAAGACCGCCTCGACGCGGTCGCTTTTCGGGTTGCCGTGGCGAAACGGGACGCCCTGGTCGAGCAGAAAGATTTCCACATCCTTCGCGCTGTCGGGAAACAGGAGGATGTCGATGCGGGAATGGCGGCCGGCCGTCCCCTCCAGCACCGATCCGGTCAGCCAGGGCGAAAACGGCGCCAGCCGGTGCATCAGCTCCGCGGCCGTGCAGCGCAGCGCGACCAGCCATTCTCCCTGCGCTTCCTCCTGATAGAGGGCGTGGTAATCCCGCAGCGCACTCTCGACTTCGGCGTTGCCGGGGAGCGGGAAGCTTTCCGGCAGCCCCAACTGGCGCACCGCCTTCTTCTTGGCCGCCCCGTACTCCATGCCGTCCTCGGCGATCAGGCGGGCGGCGGCCTGGGTCAGTTCGGTGCGCAATGCCGGCGAGTGGCTGTTCTGGATGCGGGCGGGGCGGCTGCGGCGAGGCATGGTCGGTTCCCGGGCTACCGTAGAATGGTTCGATTTTAAAGCCGGGCCCGTCCTGTCATGCACATTCACATTCTCGGGATCTGCGGTACTTTCATGGGCGGTATTGCCCTGATCGCCCGCGCCGCGGGGCACAGGGTGACCGGCTGCGATGCCAACGTCTATCCGCCGATGAGCACCCAGCTCGCCGCCGAGGGCATCGACCTCGTCGAAGGCTATGGCGCCGACCAGATCGCATTGAACGCCGATCTCTGGGTGGTCGGCAACGCCGTGTCGCGCGGCAACCCGCTGCTGGAAGCGATTCTCGACCGCGGCCTGTCCTACATTTCCGGGCCGCAATGGCTGGCCGAAAACATCCTGCAGGGCAAATGGGTGCTGGCGGTTGCCGGTACCCACGGCAAGACGACAACCTCGGCGATGCTGGCATGGATTCTCGATGACGCCGGCCTGCAGCCCGGCTATCTGATCGGCGGCGTGCCGCAAAACTTCGGTAAATCGGCCAACTTCAGCCGATCATCGTTCTTCGTCGTCGAAGCCGACGAATACGACACGGCATTCTGTGACAAGCGCTCCAAGTTCGTCCATTACCGCCCACGCACAGCCATCCTCAACAATCTCGAATATGATCATGCGGACATCTTCTGCGATCTTTCCGCTATCGAGACACAATTTCACCATTTCATGCGGACGATCCCGCAAGCCGGGCGGGTCGTCGCCAATGCCGCCGAGCCCGCGATCGATCGCGTCCTCAAGCGCGGCTGCTGGACGCCGGTGGAGCGCTTCAACGATCCGGGCGGCTGGCGCGCCATCGGCGACGACGCGACCGGAGCGCTGTCAATTTACGACAAAAGTGATGAAATAGGGCGTATCTCTTGGCAACTTGCAGGAACTCACAATCGCAACAACGCATTGGCCGCCCTGCTGGCCGCCCGCCATGCCGGCGTGCCGATCGCGCGCGGACTGGCGGCCCTGACCCGCTTCGAAAATGTCAGGCGCCGTCTCGAAGTGCGCGGCACGGCGAGGGGCGTTACCGTGTATGACGACTTCGCCCACCATCCGACGGCCATCGCGACGACCCTCGCAGGATTGCGCGGCCGCGTCGGCGAGGCGCGGATTTTCGCGGTAGTGGAACCGCGCTCGAACACGATGAAGCTCGGCACGATCAAGGATGCGCTGCCCGGCAGTCTCGCCGCGGCCGACCGGGTGTTCTGCTACGGCGCTGATCTCGGCTGGGATGCCGCCGCCGTCCTTGCGCCGCTGGGGGAGAAGGCGCAAGTGAGCGCCGACCTCGCCGACCTCGTCGAGCGGATCGTCGCCGCGACGCGTCACGGCGACCATGTGCTGGTGATGAGCAACGGCGCATTCGGCGCCATCCACGAAAAACTGCTCCGCGCCCTGGCGCGCGGATAGTCCGCCGTGTTTCTCAAGACCATCATCGTCCTGCTGCTGCTGATCGTCATCGTCAGCCTGCTCGTCCGGCGGGGCGACGACTCCCGCCGGCACAGTCTGCGCCCGCTCATGATGCGCGTTGCCGTCGCGCTGCTGGTGGTCGTCGGGCTGGTTGCCGCGCTGCACCTGTCGGGCTGAACGTCGGAGCCGCATGTTCCGCACCCTCGCCAACCCGCCCGGCGTCCTCGCCGTCACCCTCGCAGCCGCCGGCATCCTGATGATCACGATGGGCGCGCGCCAGTCGATGGGCCTGTTCCTCAGCCCGCTCAATGTATCGACCGGCCTGGGCATCGCCACCATCAGCCTCGCGCTGGCCGTGGCCCAGTTCGTCTGGGGCGCCGCCCAGCCGGTCGCCGGCGCGATCGCGGACCGCTACGGTCCCCGTCCCGTGCTGATCGGCGGCCTCGTGATCGCCGCGCTCGGCAGCGCGCTGACGCCTTTCATGGACTCCGGCCTCGGCCTGATTTTTGCCATCGGCCTGCTGACCGCCATCGGTTCGGGGGCGAGCAGCTTTTCGGTGCTGATGGGTGCGGCGGCGCAGCGCTTGCCGCTCGAAGCGCGCGGCGCCGCCTCTGGGGTGATCAACGCCGGCGGCTCCTTCGGCCAGTTCGTCTTCGCGCCGATCGTGCAGAAGCTGATCCAGACGGTCGGGTGGATGAACGCGATGTGGGCGCTCGCTCTGGTCACGCTCGCTGCGCTGCCGCTGGTCGGCAGGCTGGCGCAGTCGGGCGACCGCACCGCGAAACAAGCCGATCCGGGCCCGGGTGCGCTGCGCGCTATCGGCGCCGCGTTGCAGGATCGCAGCTATCTGCTGCTGCACGCGGGTTTCTTCACCTGCGGTTTCCACATCGCCTTCCTCGTCACCCACCTGCCCGGCGAAGTCAGCCTGTGCGGCCTGCCGCCCAGCGTGGCGGGCTGGTCGCTGGCGATCATCGGCCTGGCCAACATCTTCGGCAGCCTCTACGCCGGCGCCTGCGTGGCGAAATACCGCAGCAAGCATGTGCTGGCGGCGATGTACGGCTCGCGCGCGCTGCTGATCGGGTGGTATCTGATGATGCCGCCCAGCGAGCTGACCTTCTACCTGTTCGCCGCTGGCCTGGGCTTCACCTGGCTGGCGACCGTGCCGCCCACCGCCGCGATCGTCGCCAAACTCTTCGGCGTGCGCTACCTGGCCACGCTGTTCGGCCTAACGCTGCTGTCGCACCAGATCGGGGGATTTTTCGGGGCGTATCTGGGCGGGCTGGCCATCACCCGATTCGGCGATTTCGGCTGGATGTGGTACGCCGACATGGCGCTGGCGGCGTTTGCCGCCCTCGTCAACCTGCCGATCCGCGAAGCGCCGGTGGTCAAGCCGGCGTCCGCCTGATCACATCCGCGCGGCGAGCACGCCCTTCATCTTCTGCATCGCCTTGGCTTCGATCTGGCGGATGCGCTCGGCCGACACACCGTACTCGGCGGCCAGCTCGTGCAGGGTGGCGGCCTCCTCGCCGTCTTCCACCAGCCAGCGGCGCCGGACGATGGTGCGGCTGCGCTCGTCGAGGCCGGCCAGCGCATCGCGCAGGCCGGAGTCGTGCAGGCGGTCGCGCTCCTTGCGTTCGAGCTGAATGGAGGGCTCGATGCTGTTGTCCGCCGCCAGGTAGGCGATCGGCGCGTAGTGCTCCTCGTCATCGTCCGAAAGCGGCTCGAGGGAGATATCGGCGCCGCCCATGCGGGTTTCCATCTCCACCACTTCCTCGGGCTTGACGCCGAGCTGGCGGGCCACCGCGCGGACTTCCGCCGGACTCAGGCTGGCGAAGCCGCCGCCGGCGTTGGCCTCGTGGGCGAGCGCCGATTTCATGCTGCGCAGGTTGAAGAACAGCTTGCGCTGCGCCTTGGTCGTCGCGACCTTGACCAGCCGCCAGTTCTTCAGGATGTATTCGTGGATCTCGGCCCTGATCCAGTGCAGGGCGAAGGACACGAGGCGCACGCCGCGCTCCGGGTCGAAGCGCTTGACCGCCTTCATCAGACCGATGTTGCCTTCCTGGATCAAGTCGGCGTGGGGCAGGCCGTAACCCAGGTAACCGCGCGCCACGGCGATGACCAGCCGCAGATGGGACATGACCAACCCGCGCGCCGCGCCGAGGTCGCCTTCGGTGCGGTAGCGGCGGGCGAGAGTCTTCTCCTCCTCCTCCGTCAACAGGGGGACGCGGTTGGCGGCCGAAATATAGGCCTCGATGCTGCCGCTGGCAGACGGGGCGGGAAACTGGGCAAGGGTCAGGGCTTGGCTCATGTCGGGTCTCCTTTGCTGAAAATATTAGCACTCCTTCGATTAGAGTGCTAACAATCGAATGCATACCCGACAATATTACTAGGTTTTTTGCAAGGGGTGAACAGTCAGCCCATCAACCACTTCGGCCCGCATCCCGGCCGGCAATTCCCGCAGTGCGGCCTCGGCTTCTGCGCGGGCGCCGAAACCGACAAAGCAGCAGGCGCCGGAGCCGGTCATGCGCGCGTCGCCGAACCGGCGCAACTCCGCCAGATGGCGGGCGATCTCGGGGTGCAGGGCGCGGGCGACGGCTTCCATGTCGTTGCGCCCGAAGCCGGGCCGCCAGTCGGCCGGGCGGATTTCCGGGGTGTCGCGCTTCAAGTCGGGCGAGCGGAAGATGTCCGCCGTCGGCACATGGACGGCCGGCATGGCCAGCAGGTAGCAGGCGTCCGGCACGGCCACGTCGGTGAAGCGCTCGCCGACGCCCTCGGCGAAGCAGTTGCGGCCATGGATGAAGATCGGCACGTCGGCCCCGAGCGACAGGCCGATTTCCTGCAGGCGTTCGCGCGACAGGCCGCAGCCCCACAAATGGTTGAGGGCAATCAGCGTCGTTGCGGCATCCGAACTGCCGCCGCCGAGGCCGCCCCCCAGCGGGATGTGTTTTTGCATGCAAATCGAGGCGCCGGGCGCCGTCCCGCCAGCGCCGACTTTTGCGCCCTCCATCCCCCAGCTCCTTCCTCGCGGAAAGAGAGACTTGCCGCGTGCTTCGCACGCATATTGTTGCAGGGCTTCGGCTGCCCGCACGACCAGATCCTGCTCCGGCGCCACGCCGGGCGTCGGCGTGGCGAGCACGATGCGGCCGTCGGCGCGCGGCGCGAAGCGCAGCGTGTCGGCCAAGTCGATGAAGCGGAACACCGTCTGCAGCCGATGGTAGCCGTCGGCGCGCCGGCCGACGATGTGCAGGAACAGGTTGAGTTTCGCCGGCGCCGGCCAATCACTGTCCCAGTTCATCGCGCTTCGATCCACTCGTCGATCTTCAGCCGCACGAAAACCTCTTCGCGCTCGAACTCGATCACCGTCGGCAGGGCGTCGGGCTGCGCGCTTTCGCGTTCCGTGACCCTCACGTTCCAGTCGGCGGGGGCGCCGATATCGCCGAGCAGCCAGCGCGCCGCCCCGTTCAGCGGCAGGGGAAAGCCGAGCACCTCGCGCGCCAGCGCGTTCGCGTCGGGGGCGACGAAGCTGCGCCGGTCGGCGAGCGTCAGCCGCGCGCCCGAGGCATCGCGCACAAGTTCCGCGATGCCCTGACCGAGCGGCGTGGTCAGGAGGATTTCGTCGCGCCCGGCATCGTGGCGCCAGTCGACCTTGACGTGGTGGTGGGTGTCGCCCTGCCGCACGGCAAGCCGGCCGACGAAGGCGAAGTGCATGATTTCCTGCGCCGCCGGTCGCGGCGGCAGGACGGGCGCCGCGGCGCAGCCCGCCAGCAAAAATGCCAGCAGTCCGACGAGCAGAACTTTCCGCATCAGGGGCCGAAGCGTCCGATCGTTTCCGCCAGCACCTCGTTGGCGGGGCTCTCCTTGAGCGCCTTGTCCCAGACCTGGCGCGCCTCGTCCTTGCGGCCGAGCTTCCAGAGCACCTCGCCGAGGTGGGCGGCAATCTCGGCGTCTGGGCGCAGGCCGAACGCGCGCCGGAGAAACTCGTAGGCGGCCTGCAGCTGGCCCTGGCGGTAGAGCACCCAGCCCTTGCTGTCGAGAATGTAGGGATCGTCGGGGGCGAGGGCGAGCGCCCGTTCGATCAGGTCGCGCGCTTCGTCGAGGCGGATGTTGCGGTCGGCGAGCGAGTAGCCGAGCGCGTTCAGCGCGTGGGCGTGGTCGGGCTTGAGCTCGAGCAGCCGGCGCAGGCGGCTTTCGAGTTCGTCGAACCGCCCGATCCTTTCGGCGAGCAGGGCGACTTCGTAGAGCAGTTCGGGCTGGTCGGGCTGGTGCACCAGAGCGGCGCTCAGCGCGGCGTGGGCATCGGCATGACGGCCGGCTTCGCGCAGCAGCTGCGCCTCGCCGAGCAGCAGGCGGGCACGCTCCTGCGGATTGGCCGTCTCGGTAACGCGCAGATGCTCGCGCGCGGCGTCGAGCCGGCCCTGCCGGGCCAGCAAGCTCGCGGCGCCCAGGCGCGCATCGAGATAGTGTTCGCCGCGCCCGACTGCGCCGAACCATTGCAGCGCTTCGTCCAGACGCTTGCCGTCCGCGGCGATGCGGCCGAGGTAGAAGCGCGCCTTGTCCGCCTGGGCATGGCCGAGCTCGACCAGCCGGCGCAGCTGCCTTTCGGCGTCCTGCGCATCGTCGAGCTGCAAGGACAGGAGCGCCAGGGCGAAGATGAGGTCTCCGGCTCTGGCCGGATCGGCCGGGAGCGGGTCGAGCAGCGCGCGGAACTCGCGGCGCGCTTCGGCGTAACGCCGCTCTCCGGCCAGGGCGCGCGCGTAGGCCAGGCGCGCTTCGCGCGCCCCCGGATTGGCGGCGAGGAAGATCCCCAGGGCCATGATCGCCTCGGCACGATCCTCGGTCAGCTGGGCGCGCAGCAGGGCGGCCGCTTCCCAGGAGGGACGTAACTCGAGCGCGCGGTTGATCGCGGTGCGCGCGGCCGGAATCTCGCGCGCATCGAAAGCGGCGTGGGCCCGGGCGAAATGCGCCTCGGGCATGCCCAGATAAGGCGCGGTGACCGCATCGACCACCGCCTGCACCGCCCGGCGATCGCCCACGCGCACGAAAAAGCGATTCAGGTGCAACAGGTTGCGCGCGAGGAAGCGCGGCTCGGCGGCCAGCAGGGGCGGCAACAGGTCGCGCAATTCCTCGAAACGGCCCAGCGTCGCCATCAGACCGATCACGGCCTGACGCGCGGCGGCGGAGCCGGGCTCGGTTTCCTGCCAGATGCGCGCCGCCTCGAGCGCCGTTTCGTGGCGCCGGGCGTGCAGGCCGATTTCGGCGCCGCGCCGGGCGATGCGCGGGTCGCGCGTTTCGCGCGCAAGCTGGAGGTAGAGTTCGGCCGACTGAGCCAGCTGGCCGCGCTGCGCGGCCACCTCGGCAAGCAGCAGGGCGTTGAGCAGCGCGGGCGTCAGCTCGAGGTGCGGCAGCTTGAGCGGCGCCCTTTCCGGCACGACCTCGGCGTCCGCCCTCTCCTCGGCGGGCTCCGGCTCCGCCTGCGCCGCGGGCGGATGTGCCGGCGCGGGCCGTTCCTGCGGCGCCAGGGACGCGCAACCGGCGAGCAGGACGGCGGCAAGCAGCAGGGGCGGCAAGGGGTTCATCGGTGGCGGAGCGGCCGGCTAGAATGCCATGATGTTAGCAGCTTCGCCACGCCGTCATGCCCGAATTGCCCGAGGTTGAGGTCACCCGCCGCGGCATCGCGGAGCGCGTGGGCGGCCGGCGCCTCGAGCGCGCCGTCGTGCGGGCGCCGATGTTGCGCTACCCGGTTCCCGCCGGCCTGGCGCGCACCCTCGCCGGCCGGCCGCTGGTCGAGGCGCGCCGACGCGGCAAATATCTGCTGCTCGACCTCGACGGCGGGCATCTGCTCATCCATCTGGGCATGTCGGGCAGCCTGCGCTTCGTCGCGCCCGCTACCGTGCCGGAAAAGCACGATCACGCCGATTTCCTTTTCGGCGACGCCGTGCTGCGCTTCACCGATCCGCGCCGCTTCGGCGCGCTGCTGTGGCTGACCGGCGATCCGCTCGCCCATCCGCTGCTGGCGAAACTGGGCGTCGAGCCGCTGGCGCGCACTTTCTCCGCCGCCTGGCTGCTCGCCGCGTTGCGCGGCAAATCGATGGCGATCAAGCCGGCGCTGATGAACAGCGGCCTGGTGGTCGGCGTGGGCAATATCTACGCCGCGGAAAGCCTGTTCGACGCCGGCATCGACCCGCGCACGCAGGCCGGGCGCATTGCGCCGGCCCGGCTGGAAAGGCTGGCGCCGGCCATCAAGAAAACCCTGCGCGCCGCCATCCGCGCCGGCGGCAGCACCCTGCGCGACTTCTGCGGTCCGGCCGGGATGGGCGACTTCCAGGTGCAACATAAGGTGTATGGGCGGGAGGGCGAGCCCTGCAAGGTCTGTGCCGCGCCGATCCGGCACATCCGCCAGGGCCGGCGCGCGACCTATTTCTGTCCGCGCTGCCAGCGCTGATCAGCCGGCGGTCAGTTTCTTGAATTTCGCCATCAGCTGATCCTGCGTCTCGACATGGTTGGGATCCTGCGGGATGCAATCGACCGGACAGACTTCGCGACACTGCGGCGTGTCGTAGTGACCGACGCATTCGGTGCATTTGTCGGGGTCGATGACGTAGATCTCATCTCCTTGCGAAATCGCGTTGTTCGGGCACTCGGGCTCGCACACGTCGCAGTTGATGCATTCGTCGGTGATCATCAGGGCCATTACGGTTTCCTCTCGTTTTCAGGGGCTTCCATGTAGTTTTTTCACGAGTTTTTCGGCCACCAGCGGGTGCACGAAACTGGAGACGTCGCCCCCCAGGCTGGCGATTTCCCGCACCATGGTCGCCGAAACGAACATGTGCTGTTCGCCCGGAGTGAGGAACAGGGTCTCGATGTCGGGATGCAGGCTGCGGTTCATGCCCGCCATCTGGAACTCGTATTCGAAGTCGGACACGGCGCGCAGTCCGCGCAGAATCACGCGCGCGTTGCGCTCGCGCAGGAAATCCATCAGCAGGCCGGTGAAGCCGATCACCTTGACATTGGGCAGGTCGTGGCACAGGGAGCAGGCCATTTCGACCCGCTCCTCGAGCGTGAAAATGGGACGCTTGGCCTGGCTGGCGGCGATGCCGACGATGACATGGGCGAACAGCCGCGCGGCGCGGCGCACGAGATCCTCGTGGCCTCGCGTGAAGGGGTCGAAGGTACCCGGATAGACGGCGATGCCGTTGTTCATGCGCTTTCCTGCGAATGGTCCAGCAAGTGATAGAAAACCCGACCGGCCCGGCCCCGTCTCACCGTCCGCCACGTGCCGAGCGCGTCGATGCAATGCTCGGCCTCGGCATAGACCCGCATCCCGGGCCGGGCCAGCGCCGGCAGCAGCGGCGCCACCCTTTCCGGCCAGCCCCGACCGTAGGGCGGATCGAGCAGCACCAGATCGAACGTCAGGCCAGACTGCGCCGCAAATTCTAGCGCATCCGCCTTGACGAGCCGCAGCCGGTCGCAGGCGAACAGGGCCGCATTCTGCTTGAGGCGGGCGAACGCGCCTTGATCGCGCTCAACCAGGACGACTTCGGCCGCCCCGCGCGAGGCGCACTCGAAACCGAGGATGCCGCTGCCGGCGAAAAGATCCAGGCAACGCCAGCCGGTCAGATCCTGCCCGAGCCAGTTGAACAGGGTTTCGCGCACGCGGTCGGGTGTCGGCCGCAGGCTGGGCGCGGCGGCCACCTGGATCAGCCGGCCGCGCCATTCGCCGCCGGTGATGCGGATTTTGCTCATCGCAACAGGTTCATACCGCCGGCGCGATATCGGTCAGCGGGAAAGCGCCGCCCTTGAAGAGCAAGGGCTCGTTTCGCAATTTTGCCAATGCATAGGAAAAGCAATCCCCGTAATTCAGCCCGGCCGGGTGACGGCCCTTGCCAAAGCGCCGCCACCCCTCGAAGGCTCCTTCGATGAGCAGTCGATCCGCGGGGACGATCTCGATGTGCAATTCATCGATGAAACGAGACAACTCGCGATACCCATCGTCGCCGCTGCGCGCCGTCGCCACCATCGCCGTCTCAAACCATGTCGGGGCCGCCATGCGCAACTCCTTGGCCAACCCGAGCGCCTCCGCATAAACCGCTGCATCGTTTTCCGGCAGCAACACCGCCAGCAAAGCGGAAGTATCGACAACCAACGAGCCCATTACTTCGGCAAACCGTCGGCGTCGTATTCGATCATCTCTGCGGCAGATCGCCCGTCGCATACGGGCAGGGCGGCAAAACGGCTCGCCTTGGCGATCACCTCCGCGGCGGAGAGTCGCGGCTTGCCTTCGGCTGCGCCCTTCATGGCGCGCTCGATCAGCGCGATGGTCTCCCGATTGATCGAGCGGTGATTCGCCTCGGCCTGCTGTTTCAGGTAACGATGAAGTTCGTCCGGAAGCCCGCGTATTGTCAAATCAGCCACGGCAGCACCAGTTGGCATCAAAACGGCACCACTATGCTATCACCTTGCAAACAAACTCGGCGCCGGCCAGACGGCACCGGGTCGCGGCCTTGACGGCGTCGCGCGTCACCGCCGCGACCCGGTGCGGGGAATGTCATCAATCTGTAATTTTCCGCATTTGAAATGGGGCCTGTCGAGCCCGGCCTGCCCAGGCAGGAGGGCGCCGTCCCCCGTCCCCCTACCATTGTGAAGGAGTTGATCATGTCAGTCATGCACGTCCGTAAAGCGCTCATGGCCATCGGCTTTGTCGCCAGCACCGCGTTTGTCGCCCAGGGCGCCAGCGCCCAGGCCGCCAGTGTCGATCCCGCCCTGCCTTCTTACGCCGCGGCGACCGGGGTGGCCGGCAACCTCACCAGCGTCGGTTCCGACACGCTGAACAACGTGATGACCCTGTGGGCCGAGAGCTTCAAGCGCTTCTATCCCAATGTGAATATCCAGATCCAGGGAGCCGGTTCGGGAACCGCGCCGCCCGCCCTCACTGCCGGCGCCGCCAACTTCGGGCCGATGAGCCGCTTGATGAACGACAAGGAGATCGAGGCGTTCGAGAAGAAATTCGGCTACAAGCCGACGGCGGTGCCGGCCGGCATTGACGCGCTCGCCGTCTTCGTGAACAAGGACAATCCGATCCGTGGACTGACCATCCCGCAGATCGATGCCATTTACTCGATCACGCGCAAGTGCGGCGCTCCGGCCGACGTCGAGCGCTGGGGCCAGCTTGGCATGACCGGCGAATGGGCCAACCGCAACATCACCATGTACGGTCGCAACTCGGTTTCGGGAACCTACGGCTACTTCAAGGAGCGCGCCCTTTGTCGCGGCGACTTCAAGAAAACCGTCGCCGAGCAGCCGGGTTCGGCTTCCGTCGTCCAGAGCGTGAGCACGCAGATCGACGCGATCGGCTACACCGGGATCGGTTACCGCACCTCGGGCGTGCGCGCCATACCGCTCGCCCCCAAGGACGGCGCTCCCTTCGTCGAACCCACGGCCGAGAACGCCGCCAACGGCAGCTATCCGCTCGCCCGCATCCTTTACTTCTACGTGAACAAGCGCCCCAACCAACCCCTCCCGCCGCTCGAACGCGAATTCATCAAGCTGGTCCTGTCCAAGCAGGGACAGGAGGCGGTGCTCAAGGATGGCTTCGTGCCCCTGTCTGCCGGCATGGCGAGAAAAGCGTTGGCCGAACTGGGCATCAACTGATCGGCGTGGTTTTGGCGTTTCATCGCGGGGCGTCCGAGGGACGCTCCCGCATTCACAGAAGGAGAAGAGATGTCGAAGCCGAGAAGCAGTGGCGTTCGAACCGCGGTGATGGGCGGCCTGGCGCTGGCCGTCCTGGCGGGCTGCGCCACGACCCGCCAGGATAAGCCGGCGGCGGCGGCGGTGAAGCCTGCGCCGACCGGTGCGGCCGCCGCGCCCGCACCGGCCGCACCGGCCGGACAGGCCGTCAGGACGGAGAACCTGTTTGTCGTTTTTCACGAGAATGGCCGCTTGTATGCAGTTTCCAGCCCCAAGGACTACCTGAGCTTCCTCGCCACCAACGAACTGAGCTTTTCGCGCAGCCGCATCGCGGCAGGCGCATCCGGCGAGACCGTCGTTTTCGGCATCGACAGGAACGAAGCCAACAACCTCAATGCGCCGGCCCGGTCGGAGCGGCTTTTCGATGACAAGCGCGACATGGCCGGCCCGTTCTACGGCGAGGTCTTCAGGAACGAGCGTTTTTATGCCTTCAACAACTGGGGCGCGTTCCGGGCGTTTCTGGCCACCAAGGAACTCCCCTTCAGCTTCACCGAAGTCGGAGCCGGGCCGAAAGGCGAGACGGTGGTCTATGTCCTGGACCGCGAGTCGGTCAAGGCAGGACGTCCGGTCGGAATGATCGAGACATTCAACGCCCTGCGCAAGTAAGCGGAATAGTAGAATTGGCAAATTTGCGTACGTGGACGGCGTACGCCCGGCCGCTGGACGCCTTCGCGTACGCGAGGGTGTCCGGCGGCGGCGTGGCGCACGCGGGGTAGCCGATGGACCATGACATCAGCAAGGCTGGCGGTTATACCGGCTGGCGCATGACCAAGGACCGGCTGTTCCGGTCGGTCATGACCTTTGGCGGCTTGAGCGTGCTGATCGCGATCAGCCTGATCTTTTTCTACCTCGCCAGCGTGGTCGTCCCCCTGTTCATGCCGGCGCAGCTGGAGCGGGTGCGGCCGCTCGAAATTCACGGCGCAAGCGGTCAGACCCTGCATCTGGCCGTCGAGGAACAGGCCCGGATCGCCCTGCGCGCCGACGACCGGGGCGAGGTGGCGTTTTTCGCCCTGGACAGCGGCCAGGTACTCAAGCGCGAACCTCTCCCTCTCGAGGCGGGCGGGATCAGCGCGTTCGCGGCCGGCGATCCGGCGCGGCGCGTTTTTGCCTACGGACTGGACGATGGCCGCATGCTGATGGTCGGCGCCGAATACGGGGTGGAGTTTCGCGACACGGCGGACGTGCTCGGCAAGCCCGAGCGCATCATCACGCCGACGCTGGTTTATCCCATGGGCAAGGCCCCCGTGCAGGTGGACGTCCAAGGCAGGGCACTGCGGCAGCTGAGCGTCCAGCACGATGGAGAGCGCTCGGCGGCCGCAGCGCTTACGGCCGATGGGCGCATCCTGCTGCTCGATCATTCCGTCCGGACCAACCCGATTACCGGCGAATCCCGGCAGGAATCGACCGTCAGCCCGCTCCCGCCGCTGCCGGGCGAAGTCGGTCAGCTGCTGCTGTCGGTGTGGCAGAACGACCTGTATGTGGTGCACGACGGCCGCTTCGTCAGTCACTACGACATCGCCGACAAGCAGGCGCCGCGCCTGACGCAGACGGTCGCCGTTGCGCCGGAAGGGGAAACGGTGACCGCCGCGGCGCTGCTGAGCGGCGGCATTTCCCTGATCCTGGGAACGGATCGCGGCAACCTGAGCCAATGGTTTCTGGTCCGCGACGAGGACAACGTAAAGCACCTGACCGCCATCCGCGGCTTTGAACCGATGCCGGGCCCGGTGCGCACGATCGCGCCGGAACATTACCGCAAGGTCTTTCTCGCCACCAGCGCCCGCGGCGACGTCAACCTCTACCATGCCACGGCCCACCGCCAGCTGCTGAGCCGTTCCCTGGGCAGCAGCGCGATGAATGTGGCCGCCTTTGCGCCACGGGCCGACGTCCTCCTGGTGCAGCAGGAACAGGGCCCCCTCCTGACGGCCGCGGTGCTCAACGACTTTCCGGAGGTTTCGTTCCATTCGCTGTGGGAGAAGGTCTGGTATGAGGGCTACCCGGAACCGGAGCACGTCTGGCAGTCGTCCGCGGCCGTTTCGGATTTCGAACCCAAGCTCAGCCTGGCGCCCCTGACCTTCGGCACGCTGAAGGCCGCCTTCTACGCCATGCTGCTGGCCGTTCCCCTGGCCGTGATGGGCGCGATCTTCACCGCGTATTTCATGAGTCCGCGCATGCGCGGACTGGTCAAACCCTCGATCGAAATCATGGAAGCCCTGCCGACGGTGATTCTCGGCTTTCTTGCCGGCCTGTGGCTCGCGCCCGTGATCGATCGCAACCTGGCCGGCGTGCTGCTCGCGATACTCATGCTGCCGATCTCGTTCGTCATCACCGCGTTCCTGTGGGACCTCCTCCCGCGCGCGCTGGTCGAGCGCGTGCGCCCGGGCTGGCAGGCGGCCTTGCTGATCCCCGTGGTGATTGCCGTCATCTACGTTGCCCTGCAGCTGGGCAAGCCGATCGATATCGCCTTTTTCGACGGCAGCATGGCGCGCTGGATCGAGAACGATCTGGGCTGGAGCTACGAGCAGCGCAATTCGCTGGTGGTCGGCATCGCCATGGGTTTCGCGGTGATCCCCTACGTTTTCTCGATTTCCGAAGATGCGGTGTTCAGCGTGCCCAAGCACCTGACTTCCGGCTCGCTGGCCCTGGGCGCGACACCGTGGCAGACGCTGTTCTATGTGGTGCTGCTGATGGCCAGCCCGGGCATTTTCTCGGCCATCATGGTCGGCATGGGCCGGGCCGTCGGCGAAACCATGATCGTGCTGATGGCGACCGGCAACACCGCGATCATCGACCTGTCCATCTTCACCGGCTTTCGCACACTCTCCGCCAACATCGGCGTCGAGATGCGCGAAGCCGCGGTCGGCGGCACCCACTATCGCCTGCTGTTCCTTTCCGCACTTGTCCTGTTCGCCTTCACCTTCGTGGTGAATACCGTGGCCGAGCTGGTGCGGCACCGGCTGCGCGAACGCTACAAGTCACTCTGAGGCAGGGAAAATGCGCAAGTGGTTCAAGACAGGAGAGCCCTGGATCTGGATGACCGCCGGAGCGGTTGCGCTCTCCTTGGTGTTGGTCTACGCCGTGATCGCGCTGATCACGGTGCGCGGCATGGTGTATTTCTGGCCCAAGCCGATCATCGAGGCAAGCTACCAGGAGCGCGACGGCACGCGCAGCCGGCTGATCGGCGAGTTGCGCGATCGGGAGGAGGTCGCCGTGGCGCGCCTGCGCGCGATGGGCCATGACATCGCCACGACGGAAACCTACACCCACCGCTATCTCATCAAGACCGGCAACAAGGATGTCACCGGCGCCGATTTCAGGTGGATACCCGCTCCCCAGCTGGGCGAATTCAGCCACCCGCCGGAGATTCTCGCCATCGAACGGCATCAGTGGGGCAATTTCTACGGCTATCTCAAGACGGTGCGCGAACAGGGCCGGGTGGTCGCCACCGACGCGGCGGCGCTGCCCGAGGCGCTACGACGGCAGGAGCGCGCGATCCGGCTGTTCCGCGAGGCCCTGGAGATAGAGAAAGAACCGATCGGGGCAGTCAACCACCGGTTGGAGCGCCTGCGCCTGCAGGAACGCGAGCTGCAGCTGGAGGAACGGCTCACCGAAGCCCGGCGGGACGAGTTTGCGCGCAAGCGCCAGGCCCTGGATGCCGAGTACCAGATACACCAGCAGCGTCTGAACGAGGTCAGGCGGGCGCTCGAGCGCGACAGCATCACGGTCGAGACCATGGGCGGCCAGGTGGTGGAGATTCCCTTCGCGAAGATCGCCCGGCTCTATCAGCCCAACGCCATGGGCTTGGGCCAGAAGATCGGGTTTTACGCAGAAAAGTTATGGGAGTTTCTCAGCGACGATCCGCGCGAGGCCAATACCGAGGGAGGCATATTCCCCTCGATTTTCGGCACGGTGATGATGGTGCTGCTGATGTCCGTGGTCGTCACCCCGCTGGGCATCATGGCGGCGATCTACATGCACGAGTATGCCCGGCAAGGACCGCTGATCCGCACCATCCGCATCTCGGTGAACAATCTTGCCGGGGTGCCGTCGATCGTCTACGGCGTGTTCGGCCTGGGCTTCTTCGTCTACGTGCTGGGCGGCTCGATCGACCAGCTGCTGTTTCCGGAAGCGCTGCCCGCGCCAACCTACGGCAGCCCCGGCATCCTCTGGGCGTCCCTGACGCTGGCGATACTTACCCTGCCGGTCGTGATCGTCGCCACCGAGGAGGGGCTGGCGCGCGTGCCGCGCAGCATCCGCGAAGGCAGCCTCGCCCTGGGCGCGTCCAAGGCCGAGACGCTATGGCGCACGGTGCTGCCGATGGCCAGCCCGGCCATGATGACGGGGCTGATCCTCGCCGTGTCGCGCGCAGCCGGCGAAGTCGCGCCGCTCATGCTCGTCGGCGTGGTGAAACTGGCGCCCAGCCTGCCGGTCGATGGCAACTTCCCCTACCTGCACCTGGAACGCCAATTCATGCACCTCGGCTTCCACATCTACGATGTCGGCTTCCAGAGTCCCAATGTCGAGGCGTCGCGGCCGCTGGTCTATGCCACGGCCCTGCTCCTGGTCATCATCATTCTCGGACTGAACCTGCTGGCCATCATGCTGCGCAACCGCCTGCGCGAAAAACAGCGCGGCCTCGAAGGCGTGTGACCGGCACGCCGCAAGAACGGACAAGCAAAATGAGCGAAACCCACAAGTCTCTTTCAATCGACATCGCCGGGCTGGACCGACCGCCCGTGGACCAGACCGGCGAAATCGCCATGGAGGTGCGCAACCTGAATCTGTATTACGGTGCGGCGCAGGCCCTCAGGGACGTCACGATGGACATCCCCAAGCGCCGGGTGACCGCCTTCATCGGCCCGAGCGGATGCGGCAAATCGACCCTGCTGCGCTGCTTCAACCGCATGAACGACCTGGTCGACATCTGTCGCAGCGACGGCCGGATCCTGCTCGAAGGGAAGAACATCTTCGATCCCGACGTCAACGTCGCCCTGCTGCGGCGCCGCGTTGGCATGGTGTTCCAGAAGCCCAATCCATTTCCCAAGACCATCTACGAAAACGCCGCCTACGGACTGCGCATTCTGGGCATCAAGGACAAGAAGCGGCTCGACGAAGCGGTGGAGCGCGCCCTGCGCGGCGCGGCCCTGTGGGACGAGGTCAAGGACCGCATGAACGACAGCGGGCTGAGTCTCTCGGGCGGGCAGCAGCAGCGCCTGGTCATCGCCCGCGCGGTCGCTCTCGAGCCGCAGGTGCTGCTGCTCGACGAGCCGGCGTCGGCCCTGGATCCTCTGTCCACCGCCAAGCTGGAAGACCTGATCTACGAGCTGAAGAAGAACTACACGATCGTCATCGTCACCCACAACATGCAGCAGGCGGCGCGGGTTTCCGACTACACGGCCTTCATGTATCTGGGCGAACTGATCGAGTTCGGCACCACGGACGACCTGTTCGTCAATCCCAAGAACAAGCGCACCGAAGACTACATCACCGGCCGCTTCGGCTGATCGGGGCCGCGCCGACGGGAGGACATCTTTTCAATCCGCCGCCACGATCACGGTGACGAGATGCTCCGGCTTGATATAGCGGCGCAGGGCGTTCCTGACATCCTCGCGCGTCACGGCGGCCACCCGCTGCGGAAACCGGTCGAGGTAGTCCGTCGGCAGGCCGTGAAAGCCGATCAGCGAGAGGTGGGCGAGCAGCTTCGCGTTGCTGTCGATCCGCAAGGCCTGACCGTCGATGAGGTTTTTCTTCGCGGCGGCCAGTTCCTGGGCGCTCGGGCCTTCGGCGAGCAGGCCGGCGAGCACCTCATCGACCACCTTGAGCGCGGCGGCGGACTGCTCGCGCTTGGTTTGCAGGCCGATCTCGAAGGGGCCGGGCAGGACGCGTGGGGAAAAAGCGGAATAGACGCTGTAGGCGAAGCCGCGCTTTTCGCGCACCTCCTTCATCAGGCGCGAGACGAAGCCGCCCCCGCCCAGGATATAGTTGCCCACCAGCAGCGCGAAGTGGTCTGGACTGTCCTCGCGCGGGATCGCCGGCAGGCCGACGCGGATGTGCGACTGTGAGGCCGGATGGGGAACCTTGATCGTCCCGCCCTTCGGCAAGGCGACGGGCGGCAAGGGCGGCGGGGCGGCGCCTTGCGGCAGGGCCTCGGTGAGCCCCGCGGCGATGGCCTCGGCTTCGGCGCGCGACACGTCGCCGATGATGGATACCACCGCGCCGTGCGCGACGTAAAAGGTGCGGTGGAAGGTGACCAGATCATCGCGGCTAATGCGCGCCACGCTCGCGGGCGTGGCGAGGCGGCCATACGGATGGCCGGCGTAGATGGCCTGGGCGAAACGGCGCGCGACAAGGCTGTCCGGGCGGGTCTCGGCATCGCGCAGCGCCTCAATGCTGCGGGTCTTTTCCCGATTCACGACGGCTTCGGGAAAAGTCGGCGTCGAGAGGACGGCGCGCAGGAGGGCGAGCGCCCCGGCTTTTTCCTCGGGCGTGGACAGCGTCCGAAGGGTCACACTGGCCCGGTCGTGGTCTGAGCCGGAAGAGAGCTTCGCGCCCAGGTCGACGAGGCGGGCGGAAATCTGCTCCTCGTTCAGCCGGGGCGTGCCCGCCTCGATGAGTGCGGCGGTGAGGCTCGCCACCCCGGCCTTGTCGGCTTCGCCCGTGGCGGGGCCGGCGGGACTGCGGGCGGCGCCGGCGACGAAGTCGATCTGCACGTCGAGGATCGGCAGGCCGCGGCTTTCGACGAAATAGACCTTCGCGCCCGTGGGGGCGACCCAGTGCTGAATCTGCGGGCCGGCCAGAGCCTGGCCGGCGACGAGCAAGACAAGTGCGAGCAGGTAACGCATGGCGTGCCTCAATGACGGGTGGCGAAGCCGCGCGAGGGTTTCGCGGCGGCGTCCAGGGGCTGCGGGTCGAGCACCGCCACGGTGAGCGTGGCGTCGCCGAAGTAGGTCTTCGCCACCGCCTGCACTTCCTCGGCGGTAACGCTGCGGATGCGCTCGATGAAGGTGTCGATGTCGCGCCAGGAAAAACCCGTGGCCTCGATCTGGCCGATCTCCATCGCCTGCGCCATCAGCGAATCGCGCTTGAACACCTGGGCGGCGATGGTCTGCGTTTTCACGCGTTTGAGTTCCTCCTCGGTCACGCCCTCCTTCTGGATGCGGCCAAGCTCGGCGCGCAGCGCGGCTTCGAGCTCGGCCACCGTGCGGCCGGCGGCCGGCTGGCCGGCCAGGAGGAAGGTAGCCTCGCCGCGCACCGTGGCGTCGTAGCCCGCGCCCACCGACTGGGCGATCTTCTCGGCGCGCACCAGATGCCGGGGCAGGCGCGCCGCGTCGTGGCCGTCGAGCAGGGCGGCGAGCACCTCGAGTGCGAAGGGCTCGCGATCCCGGCCGATGTCGACGAGCTTCGGCACCTTCCAGGCCATGAGCAGGTAGGGCAGCTGGGCCGGGGCCTTGACCGTGACGCGGCGCGGGCCGGTCTGGGCCGGCTCGTTCTGCGGCTTTCTGATCGGCAGCGTGCGCGGCTTGTGCTGGCCGTAGGTTTGCTCGGCCAGCCGGAACACCTCCTGGGGGTCGACATCGCCCACGACGACGACATAGGCGTTGTTGGGCGCATACCAGGCGCGATACCAGTCCTGCGTGTCCTGCCAGGTCATGTGCTTGAGATCGTCCATCCAGCCGATGATGGGGCGGCGGTAGGGGTGGGCCATGAAGGCTGCGGCCTTGAGTGCTTCAAACAGCCGTCCCTCCGGGTTGTCCTCGGTGCGCAGTCGCCGTTCTTCCTTCACCACCAGGATTTCGGCGGCGAACTCCTCGGCGGAAAGCACGAGGTTGGCCATGCGATCGGCTTCGAGGCGCATCATCTCGGGCAGCGCGGCCTTGGGCACGATCTGGAAATACGCCGTGGCATCGAGGCTGGTGAAGGCGTTGTCGCGCCCGCCGGCCTCCGCCACGCGCCGGCTGAACTCGCCGGGCCCGATCGTCTGCGTGCCCTTGAACATCATGTGTTCGAGCACGTGGGCCACGCCGGACGTGCCGTCCTGCTCGTCCATGCTGCCGGCGCGATACCAGACCATGTGGACGGCCACCGGCGCGCGGCGGTCTTCCTTCACGATTACCCGCAGGCCGTTTTTCAGGGTGGTTTCGTGGGGGTTCGCCAACGTCGGCGCCGGCAGGACGGCAGCGCAGACGACGAGCAGCAACAGCGGGCTGATTTTCATGGGGCTGGGGGCACCTGGCTTAGAATGAACAACGCGTATCCTACCCTGCGCGACAACCCCTACGACAGACCAGCCCATGTTTGGTTTCCTGAAGAAGAGCGCGGCGGCCGATACGCCGAAAACCTCCTGGACCGAGCGACTCAAGGCCGGTCTTTCGCGCACCCGCGTCGCCCTCAACACGCCGCTCTCCGAGCTATTTTCCCGCACGACAATCGACGAGGAACTGCTCGAAGAGCTCGAATCCACGCTGCTGATGGCCGATTGCGGCGTCGACGCGACGCACTGGCTGCTGGACGAACTGCGCGCCAGAGTGAAGAAGGAAAAGATCGAGTCGCCGGCCGCGCTGCGCGCCGCGCTGATCGAGCTGATGACGCAGCTGCTGGCGCCGCTCGAAGCGCCGCTCGACCTGAATCATCCGACGCAAAGCCAGCGCCCCTTCATCATCATGATCGCGGGGGTGAATGGCGCGGGCAAGACGACCTCGATCGGCAAGCTCGCCAAGCAGTTCCAGAAGGAGGGCCACGGCGTGCTGCTCGCCGCCGGCGACACCTTCCGCGCCGCCGCGCGCGAACAGCTCGCCGAGTGGGGCCGCCGCAACGACGTGACCGTCGTTGCGCAGGACGGCGGGGATCCCGCCGCCGTGGTGTTCGACGCCATCAGCGCGGCACGCGCGCGCGGCATCGACGTGATGATGGCCGACACGGCAGGACGCTTGCCGACCCAGTTGAATCTGATGGAAGAAATCGCCAAGGTGCGCCGCGTGATCCAGAAGGCCGAGCCGAGCGGCCCGCATGAAGTCCTGCTGGTGCTCGATGCCAACATCGGCCAGAACGCAATCGCGCAGGTCAAGGCCTTCGACAAGGCGATCAAGGTCACCGGCCTCGTCGTCACCAAGCTCGACGGCACGGCCAAGGGCGGCGTGCTCGCGGCCATCGCGCGGCAATGCCCGAAGCCGGTGCGCTACATCGGCGTCGGCGAAGGCATCGACGACCTGCAGCCCTTCAGGGCGCGCGAATTCGTCGAGGCGCTGTTCGGTGCCTGATGGTGTCCCGAGCGCCCTTCCTGCGAGGAAATCGAGTGCGTTGGAATGCAGGGTTTGTAGTATGTTGCAACGGTTTTTGCCGCAAACATGAGGATCGCGCGATGCTTGACGAAGAAGCAATCAAAGCCGCTGCACATCGGCTTGCCCAAGCAGCCAGCCAGCCGGCACGCGTGATTTTGTTCGGCTCCTACGCGCGAGGAGAGGCGAACGAAGCCTCCGATCTGGATTTGCTCGTGGTGGAGGAAACCCTTGACGACAAGGCGGGCGAATACCTGAAACTCCGCAATGTGCTGGGCAACCTGCCAACAGGTGTTGATTTGTTGTTGATGTCGCGCAGGGATTTTGAGCGCCGCAGTCAGGTGAAGGGTACGATGCCCTATCGGGCGAGCCATGAGGGACGTTTGTTGCATGACGCCTCAATTTGAAGAAGCCCGGCGCCTGTTGCGTCTCGCCCGCCGCGATCAGGAGGTGTTCGGGATCATCGCCATGGCAGGGGGAAACACGCATGCCGCTGCAGGATTCCACGCGCAGCAGGCTGTCGAAAAAGTCTTGAAGGCCTTGCTCTGTGCGAGCGACCTGGATTTTCCGCGTACCCATGACCTGGAAAGCCTGGCCTTGCGCCTGGCCGGGTCGCCTTATGCACTGCCTTTTTCTGCCGAGAAACTTCGTCCCCTGACACCCTACGCCGTCGATTTCCGTTACGACGATGAAGTAGCGGCGCTCCTGACCGAACGGGAAATGCGCTCCATCGTCGCTGCCGTAGTCGATTTCGCCAGCGCCAAGCTTGGAGCACCCTGAGCGCACCGTCCTGCCGGCGCCGACTTTCTGAATGATCCGCATCACCGAACTCCGGCTGCCGCTCGAACACACGCCGGAAGAACTGACCGCCGTCGTCCTGCAGCGGCTGAAACTCGAACCGGCCGACCTGCTCACGCTGCACATCCACAAGCGCAGCGCTGACGCTCGCAAGAAAAGTGCGCCGCTGTTCGTCTATAGCCTCGACCTCGAACTGGCCGATGAAGCCGCGGTGCTCGTGCGTTTCAAGGACGACCTGCATGTCAAACCGACACCGGATATGGAGTATCAGTTTGTCGCCAGGGCGCCGGCAAACCTGCCCCATAGACCGGTTGTGGTCGGCTTCGGCCCGGCGGGCATCTTCGCCGCGCTGATCCTCGCGCAGTCGGGTTTCCGTCCCCTCGTGCTGGAGCGCGGCAAAAAGGTACGCGAACGCACCAAGGACACCTGGGATCTCTGGCGAAGACACGAGTTGCATCCCGAATCGAACGTGCAGTTCGGCGAGGGCGGCGCCGGCACCTTCTCCGACGGCAAGCTCTACACGCAGATCCGCGACCCGCGCCACCTCGGCCGCAAGGTGCTCACCGAGTTCGTCAAGGCCGGTGCGCCGGAGGAAATCCTCTACGTCAGCAAGCCGCACATCGGCACTTTCCGCCTCGTCAGCATGGTCGAGAAGATGCGCGCCGAGATCGAAAGCCTCGGCGGCGAGATTCGTTTCGAGGCGCGCGTCGAAGACCTGCGGATCGAGGACGGTCGGGTGCGCGGGGTGGTTCTCGCCAGCAACAATGGCAATGGGGGCGAGGAAATCCGCGCCGACCATGTGATCCTCGCGCTCGGCCACAGCGCGCGCGACACTTTCGCCATGCTGCACCGGCGCGGCGTGTTCATGGCGGCCAAGCCGTTCTCGGTCGGCTTCCGCATCGAGCATCCGCAATCGCTGATCGATAAGGCGCGCTACGGCAGTTTCGCCGGCCATCCGCTGCTCGGCGCGGCCGACTACAAGCTGGTCCATCACGCCAGGAATGGCCGCACGGTGTACAGCTTCTGCATGTGCCCCGGCGGGCAGGTCGTCGCGGCCACCTCCGAGGAAGGCTGCGTCGTCACCAACGGCATGAGCCAGTATTCGCGCGCCGAGCGCAACGCGAACTCCGGCCTGGTCGTCGATGTCGCGCCGGCGGATTTCGGCGGCGCCGCCGTGCTCGCCGGCATCGAATTCCAGCGCCGGTGGGAACGGCGCGCGTTCGAACTCGGCGGCGGCAACTACGATGCGCCGGGGCAGCGGGTCGGCGACTTTCTCGCCGGCCGGCCGAGCGAGCATCTGGGCGCCGTCATCCCGTCCTACCAGCCCGGCGTCCATCCAACCGACCTCGCCACCGCCTTGCCCGACTTCGCGATCTCCGCGATGCGCGAGGCGATTCCCGCTTTCGACCGGCAGATTCGCGGCTTCGCCATGGATGATGCGGTGCTCACCGGGGTCGAGACGCGCACCTCCTCGCCGGTGCGGATCACGCGCGGCCGGGATTGCCAGAGCCTCAACGTCAGAGGCCTCTATCCGGCCGGGGAGGGCGCGGGCTACGCCGGCGGCATCCTCTCGGCCGCCGTCGACGGCATCGAAGTGGCCGAGGCTGTGGCGCTTTTTGTCACTTTAGGCGCCCGCGACCGGGTGTAAATTCAGAGCCGCAGTTCTCCATCCAACCCAGGAGCTTCCCCATGCGCAACAACTCGCCGGTCACCGGCGTCGAAAAGCACTATTCCGGCGATACCGCGATCATTTCCCACACCGACGAACGGGGCAACATCAGCTTCGTCAATGACGACTTCGTCGAAGTCAGCGGCTTCTCGCAGGAGGAACTGCTCGGCCAGCCGCAGAACCTCGTGCGCCATCCCGACATGCCGGCGGAAGCCTTCCGCGACCTGTGGGCCACCGTCAAGGCCGGCCGCCCCTGGGCGGGCCTGGTCAAGAACCGCTGCAAGAACGGCGACCACTACTGGGTGCGCGCCTCGGTGACGCCCAAGCCCGACGGCGGCTACATGTCGGTGCGCGTCAAGCCGGGCCGCGAGGAAGTCGCCGCCGCCGAGGCGCTCTATGCGCGCATGCGCCAGGACCCCTCGATCCGCCTGTACGAAGGCCAGGTGGCGCGCCGCAGCATCTGGACCTGGGTCGACAACCTGCGCATCGGCAACCGCCTCGCCATCGTCATGGCGCTGGTGATGGTGCTGCTGGTCGGCGCCCTGGTCGAGAGCCGCTATTCGACCGGCAAGATCGAGGCCGCCTATCGCCATCACATCGTCGAGGACGAGGCGCGCCGCGTCGACTTCTACAACCTCTATGCCCAGGGGCTGCAGATGGGGCAGGCGATCCGCAATGTCGTGCTTGACCCGGAAAACCCGCGCGCCTACGAGAACTACCGGAATGCCGCGGCACTGTTTGAAAAAGCCGTGGCCGAGGCGCAGGCGCGCGACGAGAAATCCCTGCGGTCGGGGCTGCCAAAACGCATCGGCGCGCTGCGCACCGAGCAGAAGAAGATTCACGAGCAGGTGTTCGAGTTGCTCAAGACCGGAAAGGTCGGCGAGGCGCAGACCCAGCTGACCCAGGCCGAGACCCCGAAGTGGCGCGAGATGCGCGACTTGCTGCTTGCCGAAATCAAGCGTCTCGACGCCGACGTGCCAGCCCTGCTTGAACGGCTCTACGCCGAGGCCGACGCCGCCGATACCCGTAGCCTGATCTACGCGGTCGTCACCGTCCTGCTCGGCAGTCTGCTGGCCGGCATCCTGCTCGCGCATACCACGCGCCAGGCGCGGGAGGCGGAGAACCTCGTCGCCTCCGTGGCCGGCGGCAATCTCACCCAGGTGATCCGCGCCGGCGGCCACGACGAATTCGGCGCGATCCTCACGCGCGTGGCGATGCTGCGCAATCGCCTGCACGAGGCGATCAGCCTGATCCACCAGACCGCGCGTTCCCTTGACGCGTCGAGCCGGCAGCTGACGACGGCAAGCCAGGCCACGGTCGAGGCCGCCGAAGCGCAGTCCTCGGCGATCTCGAGCATTGCGGCGGCAGTCGAGGAGCTGTCCGTCTCGACCGACGAGATGAGCAGCAACGCCCGCGACGCGATGCAGGCGACCGAGACCTCCGCCAAAGCGACGCGCGACAGCGCGGCGACCAGCCGCACCGCCGCCGAGCACATCGACGCGGCGGCGCGCGTGGTAGCGAACTCGGAGCAGCGCATCGCCGAGCTGGCCACCATGTCGGAAGAAATCAGCCGCGTCGTGCTGGTGATCAAGGAGATCGCCGACCAGACCAACCTGCTGGCGCTCAACGCCGCCATCGAGGCGGCGCGCGCCGGCGAGCAGGGCCGCGGCTTCGCGGTGGTCGCCGACGAGGTGCGCAAACTGGCCGAGCGCACCGGCAATTCGACGCAGGAGATCGCCGCGATGATCCAGCGCATCCAGGACGCCAGCAGCTCGGTCGCGCGCGAGGTGGCCGCCAGCAGCAAGGAGGTCGGCGACGGCGCCCAGAGCGCGGCCCGGGCCGGCAACATGGCGGCGTCCGTCGAGACATCGGTCGATCAGGCCGGCCGCGCGGTGCAGTCGATCAGCGACTCGCTGGCCGAAAGCAGCGCCGCCACGCGCGACATTGCCGGCAACATGGAACGCATCTCGCAAACCGCCGAGAACAACGCCCGGGTGGCGCAGGATTCGCTGCGCGAATCGCGCCAGGTCGGCGATCTGGCGGAAAAACTGAAGTGCCTCGCAGCCCAGTTCCGGGCCTGAGGTTCCGTCCCGATGCGCCACGACGAGCTCACCCGGCGCAGCGCCTTTGCAATCGCCCTGCGCCGGCTCGCGACCTCGTTCGACGCCCTGCTGGCGATGGTCGGGGTCGGCATCGCGCTGGCCCTGCCGGCGCTCGGCTATTGGGCGCACGATCGGGCGGCAGTGCCGATGCAGGACGGCGCCGTCCGGCCGCAGATCACGGTGTTCCTCGCCGTGGAGGCCGAGCCGGGCACGACCGAGGCCGTTGAAAAGCGGCTCAAGGCGATCGAGATCGTGGGCGCAACGCGGCTGCTCGCGCGCGCGGACACGCTCGAACGCATGAAAACCTCGGGCGGACTTGCCGAAGCGATCGCCGCGCTGCCCGGCAACCCCTTCCCCGACGCGATCGTCATCACGCCGGCCGACGCTGCGCCGGCCGCGCTGGAGGCGCTCGTCGCGCAGCTGCGCCAGTGGCGGGAGGTCGAGCAC
>Ga0208735_100250_pt1 | contig 29895 bp, 20 predicted proteins | sample Subbio12Aug_8Aab_FD_184829 | JGI IMG/M metagenome (GOLD analysis project Ga0208735, IMG submission 184829) | Serpentinite rock and fluid subsurface biosphere microbial communities from McLaughlin Reserve, California, USA - CR12Aug_8Aab (SPAdes) | ecosystem: Environmental > Terrestrial > Deep... | reverse complement strand
GTGCGCGTCGGGCTGCACCTCCACGCCATCGGCGGCTTGGGCCTGGAGTTCGGCCCAGGCGTGCGCCAGCCGGTTGACGCGCAGGTCTTGGTGGTTTCCCATTGGGGGGGCTTATCCGGTCTGGCTGGGCTAGGCGTTGCTTAGCCGCTGTGTGCCTGTTGTCTGGCCGATCAGACGCGGCGGCGGTATTCGCCGGTGCGGGTGTCGATCTCGATGCAGTCGCCTTGTTCGACGAACAGCGGCACCGAAACCTCGAAACCGGTGGCGATTTTGGCCGGCTTCAGGACCTTGCCCGAGGTGTCGCCCTTGACTGCTGGCTCAGTCCAGGTGATCTCGCGCTCGACGCTGGTGGGCACCTCGACCGAAATGGCCTTGCCGTCGTAGAACACCACTTCAACCGCCATGCCGTCGGCCAGGTAGTTGAGCGCATCGCCCATGTTGGCGGCTTCGACTTCGTACTGGTTGTAGTCGGCGTCCATGCAGACGTACATCGGGTCGGCGAAGTAGGAGTAGGTGCACTCTTTTTTGTCGAGGATGACGTTGTCGATCTTGTCGTCGGCCTTGAACACCACTTCGGTGCCCATATTGCTCAGCAGCGCCTTGAGCTTCATGCGCACCGTGGCGGCACCGCGGCCGCCGCGGGCGTATTCGGTTTTGAGGACGATCATCGGGTCTTTGCCGTGCATGATGACGTTGCCGGCGCGGATTTCTTGGGCGATTTTCATGGTGGGGTGCGCAAATGCGGATTCAGGGTGCGGATTTGGAGTGCGATTCAGGCAAAGTTGGGGGGGGGCGCCTGATCACAAGGCAGCAAGACGCGAGCGCCAACCTAGCCGCCAAGCCCAAAAGCAAACCGCAGATTCTACCTTTTTTCGCCGACGAAGCCCAGCAGTTGGCTCACCAGATCGGCTTGCTGCAACAAGCGCTGGCGCGCGGCCTGGATGCACTGCCGCCAGGCTTGCAGGCGCTGCGCCGTCAAAGGGGGCAGGGCGGCTTCGGATGGTGCCCCGTTCCAAGCCCGGTGCCACTGGCGCAAGCAGGGCGGAGCGGCTAGCCAGTGCAGAAAGGCTTCGAGCTTGGCGTGCTGCGCGCCATCTTGCTGCGGGTAGAGCTGCCACAGCAGCGGCTGGCCAGCCCAGAGCGCGCTCACCAGCGAGTCTTCGCCACGCACCAAGTTGAGGTGGCAGGTGCGCAGCAGGGCGTCGAATTCGGTTTGTGCCAGCAGGGGCAGCAGGGTGGTTTTTGGGGGGGGCTGGCCTGACCATACAGCCTGCCAAGTGGCTTGGGTGCGACCTGCCGCGACCAGCCAATGCGCCTGCGCCAGCGCCGGGTCGACCAGCAGGGCGGGCAGGGCGGTGGCATGGTAGCAAAACAAGAGCATCTTTAAATCACTGGCGGCCGGCTCGGAGGGCTCGCAGGACTTGGCGCCGGGCAGCGGCGCGGGGGTGGCGCTGCTGGCCATTTCGCGCAGCAGCCCGCCGCTCCCCGGCGTGAAGCCGGGGTAGTAAAACCACTTGCAGCGCCCGGCCAGCGGCCCGCTCAGTACCGGGGAGGGCAGGCCGTGGCAGCGCTCGACCCAGGGCTCGGCGCTCAGGTATTCGAGGTTGAGCCAGACTTGTCCGGCGCGGCCTTCGGGTTGCAGTGCCTGCACCCAGTGCGGCTCGATGTGGCAGCCAAAGGCTTCGATCAGTACATCGCCCGGTTCGATGGCGGGCGCTGGCGCATCGGGCTGCTGGCGCGGCCACGGGTACACGCGCAGGCCCGCCAGCTCGCCTTGGCTTTGCAGCGCACCGGGGGCCATCCAAGCCAAGGCTGAGGCATCGTCAACCCACAGCCGCACGCGCTGGCCGCGCTGCGCCAACTGGTGCGCCAGCCGCCAGCACACGCCCAAATCGCCCCAGTTGTCGATCACGTGGCAAAAAATGTCCCAGAGCAGGGGGGGGGCGGGGGGCTCTGGTAAGGGTACAGATAAAGGTTCAGCGGGGCTCATTGGCTGCCGGGCGCACTCTGTTGCAGCAGCCGGTCGAAATCGCTCTCAAACAGCCTGTCCTGCACGATGCGGTATTTTTCGAACTCGCTCAGCGCGTGCGCCTTGGCGATTTCTGCCGTGACCTTGCCCGCGTCCTGCAACACCTCGCGGTCGGTAGCCTCGATGAAGCGGTTTAGGCGGGTTTCCCAGTCCTGCATGGTCATGGGGATTTTGCGCTGCACCATGTCCTCGGCCACATCCAGATAGGCGTTGACCAAGCGGGAGAGTTGCGCCATCTCAACTTCGGTCAGGTAGTTTTTGGCCACTACCACATCGAATTTCTGAATCTTGCCCGCAGGCGCGTCTTTCCATGAGCTCAGCCCCATGTGGGGCTGGTCGGCATCGGCACGGTGGCAGATGAGCTCGGCCGCCGTCTGGCCGTGAATGGCCCAGTGCAGCTTGTTTTGCACGGTGGCGAAAAAACGCTGGGTGGCCTGCGCGCTTACGTCGTAGTCAAGCGCCGTGGCGTAGATGTCGGTGATCTTCTGATAAAACTTGCGCTCCGAAATGCGAATCTCGCGGATGCGCTGCAACTGCTCTTCGAAATAAGCATCGGTGAGAATGGAGCCCCCCGCCTTGATGCGCTCGTCGTCCATCACATAGGCTTTGATGGTGAACTGCTCGATGACGCCCGTGGCCCACTTGCGAAACTGCACCGCCCGCTCGGAATTGACCTTGTAGCCCACGGCGATGATGGCGGGCAGCTTGTAGTGCAGGGTGTTGTAGTTCTTGCCGTCGGCGGCAGTTATCCGGAATTTCCGGATAACTGAATCTTTCTGCAACTCGCTGTCGTTGAATATTTTTATCAGGTGCTCATTGACCGTGCGCACGTTCACGTCGTACAGCAGGCCCATCATCTTTTGCGTCAGCCAAATGTTTTCATCGGCATACACCGCCTCCACGCCAGCTTGGCCACTGGCGGCGACAAAGGTCAGGTACTCGGCCGCCGAGGAGCGAACGAGGGAAACATCGGATGACTTGGGTGATGGCGGTGTTTTCTTCACGCTTGCGCCTCCGGTGCTGCCATCAGATGTTTCAAGCGACAACTATTCTGAAGTATGAACGTGCCCAAGCTCCCTCACTCCTCGATGCAGTCGTTGATCTGTTGCGCAACACCACGCCCGTTGTCATCCGCTACAGCAAATAGAAACAGGCAGCGCCCCTTGCTGGCCTGTGCCCACTGCTCACCCACTTGGCGCTTTTCGCGTGAGTCGTCGTTGGTTTTGTAGGGCTCGCCCTTGTATTCGATCACAAGGATGCGTCCATCGGTCAGTTCGGTCACGAAGTCGGGATAGAAGTAGTCCGATCCGGTGGGCAGCCAGAAAGAAAACTTAGGCTGAGAGTCGATGTTGCGGACCCAGCGCATGACCTTGGGGTGTGCGTCGATGGCACGGGCACACACAAACTCTTCCGCTTCCTTGCCTGCGGCGGTTTTTTCCCGCAAATCGTGGATCATGGGATAGTAGTGCTTGCTGAACTCGTAGCTGCCCGAGTACAGTCGATTGGCAGGGTACTGCCCCGGCTTGAAGTGAAACGAGAAGAGGTCCATCTGCTCCAGGCCCGGAACCGTCATGTCGGTCAGACGAAGCTGGAAGCCTTTGCCGATGGCCACCTTGCGCAGCCGCTCAATCTCAGTCTCCAAGGCAGCCACCAACTGGAACTTGGCACGCACCAATGCCGTCAGGCCCATGCCACGATCCCCGATCAAGTGCGACACCATCTTCGACAGGTAGCCTTGCAGCACAGGCTGCGACAGGTACTGTTTGCGCAGTTGCACGTCCAGCCAGCGCACCAAGTCACGCTCGGTCACTTGGCTTGGCGTGTCGTTCAGGTGCAACTGCTCTGCACCGATCAGCTTGTACTTGACCCGCTCCCCATTGACGTCAATCTCGAACGAGTTGACCGTCTCGTGGATGACGAAGCCCTGCAACTGCACGGGCTGCCCCAGCAAGTCCCAGTCGCCCAGTTCTGCCAGCGTCTCCCGCTCCACCAGCTCAAGCTGCTGCGAGTCGTCGAACAGGCATAGCTGGGGAATGGCAGCAAATGGCACCCCCAGTTGGGCGGGAGCCCTCATGGCCTGTCGTGTGGCACGGTGGTCGTTGAACTGCTGCTTGATGGCTTCCTGTTGCTTGGGCTTGACGCTTTGCGTGACGAAACCCTCGACCTGCTTCAAGGTCTCTGCATCCAAGTCGCCCTTGAAGAGCAGGGCTGCGCCTTGGGTGGTCTGTCGTATCTCCACCACGTTTTTTACTTCATCGGTCCAATGGGTGGTATCAGGCACCTCGGGCAGTTGGATGTAACCATCGGGCAAGGGCACCGCCTGGCTCGGTGGCATGGCGCCCAAGGGTGTCAGAGGGAACAGGGTCTGTTGTGGCAGCACCAGCGCTGCCGTTTCCAAGCGCTCGAAGCCCATGTTCTGCACCATGCGGTCTTTCAAGGCAGATGCTGCCTGGGCAAAGTTGTCGGCCACGATGTGGGCGTATGCCCGGTTCAGCGCCTCACGGGTGCGTGACTTGGCGTAGGGCATACGCAGCACTCGGCCCAATAGCTGCTCCACGTCTTTGGATGAGTTGACCGATTGCAGGGATGCCAGCACGTAGGCAAACGAACAGTCCCAGCCTTCCTTCAAGGCTTCCACCGTGATGACGTACTGAATCTTGCAGGCACGGTCGAACAGGTTGATGCCGTCTAACTCCTTCTGTGTGCCCGTTGCCACGGCAATCTGCTCGGCAGGGATGTTCTCCTGCTCGATCAGGTACAGCCGCACCACATCCACGGTCGCTTCGCCGCCCTTAGGGCTCGCTTGAATCAGCACGATGGGGCGGATGTAATCGGTCTCATGCTGGGCTTCGATGGCAAGCCATTGGCGGGTCAGGATAGCATCGCGCACACACGCCTGCCAGCCGTCGGGGTGCTCTGCCAGCACGATGGGCAGCTTCACCATCTCTTCGGCTTTCAGCTCCTGAGCCGATACGTGGTGCAGCACGTTGTTGCCAGCTACGGGTGTGGCGGTCCACTCGATGATGCAACTGGGGTTGAGCCTGCCCAGCGTCTGGAAAAAACGGTCGGTGCGGTTGTTGTGGGCTTCGTCCACGATCACGATCGGACGTTGCAAGTTGAGCCAGTTCGCCACCGAATACTTGACCCGCCCAACGTCCTTGGCGGTCAGGTAGCGTTGCACCTCCAGGTCCTCGGGCTTGACCCGCTCCAGCCCTGCTTGCGCATTGGGTGGCAGGTTGTCGAAGTGCGGTGCCAGTTCTTCGAAGAACGAATAGACGTTGCGTTTGCCTGTGTCCGACACATTAAACGACTGGATGGTCGCCACCACCACGATGCAGGACTTGCCCACGTCGTGCGGGCTGATGGTTTGCAGGCTTTCCAGATCGCATACCCTGACCCTGTCGCCAAAGTGGTGCGCCAGTGCCTGCCTGTACGGGTGGCGGGCGTTGGCAAGGGCTTCAAGGGTTTGGGTGCGGATGGTGTCTGAAGGGGTCAACCACAGTGCCAGTGGGGCATCGCTGTCCAGCACGGTTTTGCCAGCAATGGCAATGCTGTGTGCTGCCATGATGGTCTTGCCTCCCCCCGTGGGCACCCGCAGGCACACGCTGGGCACGTCGTCCCCAAAAAGGGCGTGGTAGGGCTCATGGCGTCCCTGCTGTGCCAGCACCTTGGCATAGGCATCGGGCAGCGGCTGCTTGCGGGTGGCATCCAGAAAGTCGCCCAGCACGGCGAGGGATCGGGTTTGGTAGCTTTTGAGTTGCAACATGGGCTTCACCGCACCTTCACGTCGTAGGGAATCTGCTTGAAGGCGACACCCTCAGCCGCCAGCGTGGCTGCGCCCAGTGGGGTGGTCTCGCCATAGATCACCCTGGGTCCGGCGTGCGGGGGGAGTTGCGCCTTGATGTGTTGCAGCACCGCTTGGGTGAGCACATTGCCTGCGGCGGGCCGGCGGTCGCCCAAGATGCCGTTGAACAGCAGGTAGTACGCCACCCCGTTGTGAACGCCCAGCAAGGGGCTGGCAAACCCGCGTGCAGAAGGCTCGCCTGTTTCAAAGTGCCACACGAAGGCAGCAAGGGATGCAAAGCGGACCGACTGGCTGATGCGCCCATCCTGATCAAACGCGGCATCGCCCAAGGTGCAGAAGCGCAAACCGCCACCGCCTTGCCAGCCCACGTCTTTGCTGATGCCGCCTTGCTCGCCCGCGATGACTTTCTGCAAGCGTGGGATGCAGTGCGTCCGTGCGTGGTCGCCCATTTCGATGCCGATGTAGCGGCGTCCCATCTTTTGAGCGACTGCGGCTGTGGTGCCACTCCCGAGAAAAGAATCCAGAATCAAGTCACCGCTGGTCGATGCAAGATGGATGATTCGTTGAAGCAGTCGCTCGGGCTTCGGGGTCGCAAAAGGCTCGTCGGCAAAGAGTGCTCGAATCTCTCGACTAGATTCTTGGTTGTGCCCAACTTCGTCATGCAACCATACTGTTTGTGGCATTACCCCTTGGGAGATTTCCGCGATGTATTTCTTCACGGAGGGTCTGCCGTTACCGTCGCTTCCGAACCAAATCCTGCCGTCTGCTTTGAGTAGCTCGTACTTTGATCGATTGAATACCCAGCATCGATTTTTTGGTGGTAGGTGTGTAACGCCCGTCGGGGAAACGATGGGGAAAATATTCTCGCTCTCGCCTGTCTTTGCGTACTGCTTACCTCTTTGTCCAGAAAGCAGACTGATTGACGAGTTTTCAGGTTTCCATAGTCCCCGAGGATCGTTGTCAGGGTTCTTGTACTTGGCGGTCTGCTCGTCTGATCTTGAAAGTAGACCGAACGACGCGTTGTCAAATGACTTGGCATAAGTCAGCACGTGATCATGTGAACCAGAGAGAAGAGAAGCGTTGCTCTTCGGTCCATATGCTTTTTGCCAGATGACGTTTGCGATGAAGTTCTTGCGACCGAAAACTTCATCCATCAACACCTTCAAGTAGTGCGCTTCGTTGTCGTCGATGGTGACCCAAATGCTGCCGTCCTCTGCAAGCAGCTCCCGCAGCAGCACGAGTCGGGGATACATCATCGTCAACCACTGGCTGTGCTCCAGCTTGTCGTCGTAGTGCTCGAACGCACTCTGCGTGTTGTACGGTGGGTCGATGAAGATGCACTTGACCCGCCCCGCGTAAAACGGAATCAGGGCTTTGAGTGCCAGCAGGTTGTCGCCCTGTATCAGCAGGTTGTCCGATGGCTCGCCATAGACAGCCTCTTGTTTGAGCAAGTGGTACGGGACCTTGGCTGTGGTCTCCCTGGCTTGGCTCTTATTGACCCAGTCGAGAAATGGCATGATGAAATTGGATGGGTGGGCTGGGCCCGGCAAGCGAGCGGTCGGGTGGGTCTATGGTGCCAGAAAAAACCGGCCCCTCGGCAGCCCAGCGGAACAGTTCGGTGGCTGCACCTGTGTCCGCGCCCCTAGTGCCACAATCTTGCATCATGAGCGAAGCCGATCCCGCACCCGTCCCAGCCGCCCCCTTCCCCGACGCGCTGCTGCACGCCGTGGCCGCCTTGCCGGGGCTGCCGGGGGTGTATCGGTTTTTCGACGCCGCCGGGCAGTTGCTCTACGTGGGCAAGGCGCGGCACCTGAAAAAGCGCGTGGCCAGCTACTTCAGCCGCCGCCACGACGGCACCCGCATCGGCCACATGGTGGGCCAGATCGAGCGCCTAGAGAGCACCGTGGTGCGCTCCGAGGCCGAGGCGCTGCTGCTGGAAAACAACCTCATCAAATCCAGCCAGCCGCGCTACAACATCTTGTTTCGCGACGACAAAAGCTACCCCTACCTGCGCCTGGGCAGCAGCGCGGCACGCACGGGCACACCGGCTGCCGGACCCGCCCAGCCGCAAGCCTTCCCGCGCCTGTCGTACTACCGCGGTGCGGTGGATGCGCGCAGCCAGTACTTTGGCCCCTACCCCAACGGCTGGGCGGTCAAGCAGAGCATCGAGCTGCTGCAAAAGGTGTTTCGGCTGCGCACCTGCGAAGACACGGTGTTTTTGCACCGCAGCCGCCCCTGCCTGCTGTACCAGATCAAGCGCTGCAGCGGCCCCTGCGTGGGGCTGGTGAGCGCGGCCGATTACGCCCGCGATGTGCACGACGCCAGCGCCTTTTTGCGCGGCCAGACCCAAGAGCTGCAAGCCGCGCTGGAGCGGCGCATGCTCGATTTTGCCGAGCAACTGGCTTTTGAGCAGGCGGCTGAGGTGCGCAACCAGATCGGCAGCCTCGCGCAAGTGCTGCAGCAGCAGGCGATGGAGAACGTGCGCGACCAAGAGGCCGACATTCTGGCGGTTCAAGTGCAGGGCGGGCGCGCCTGCGTGAATTTGGCCATGGTGCGCGGCGGGCGCCACTTGGGCGACCGGCCTTTTTTTCCGGCGCAGGTGGCCGACGGCGCGCTGCTGGCTAGCGTGGAGGAGGGCGCATGGGACGGCGAGGAGGGCGGCGCAGCGCACGACCCGCCCCTGAGCTTGGAAACCCGGGTGCTCGAGGCCTTCATCGCGCAGCACTACAGCGTCCACAGCCCGCCGCCGCTGCTGATACTGGGGGCGCCGGTGAGCGCGCACCTGATCGATTTGTTGATTCAGGCCAGCGCGCACAAGATCCATGCGGTCTGGCAGCCGCGCGAGCAGCGGCGTGCTTGGCTGGAAATGGCGCAGCAAAACGCCGACTTGCAACTGGCGCGTCTGTTGTCGGAAGAGGGTTCGCAGCAAGCGCGCACGCGCGCCTTGGCGCAGGCGCTGGACCTGCCCGAGGAGGCGCTGGAGCGGCTGCGCATCGAGTGTTTCGATGTGTCGCACAGCGCGGGCGAGGCGACCATGGCCTCGTGCGTGGTGTTCGAGGGCCACAAAATGCAAAGCGCCCAGTACCGGCGCTACCGCATCGAGGGCATCACACCCGGCGACGACTACGCCGCCATGCGCCAGGTGCTGCTGCGCCGCTACGGCAAGCTGGGGCCAGCCCAAGACCTAGGCGTGGCCGAACCCGGCCCCAGCCCCAGCCCCGAACCAGGCCGCGCGCGCTGGCCCGATCTGGTGCTGATCGACGGTGGCGCGGGCCAGGTGGGCGTGGCGCGCCAGGTGTTCGAGCAGCTCGGGGCCGAGGTGGGCCGCCTCGTCGGGGTGGAAAAAGGCGAGGGGCGCAAAGTGGGCCTAGAGGAGCTGGTGTTTGCCGACGGCCGCGACAAAATCAGCCTCGGGGCCGATTCGGCCGCGCTGATGCTGGTGGCGCAGATCCGCGACGAGGCGCACCGCTTCGCCCTCACCGGCATGCGCGCCCAGCGCGCGCGCACCCGCACCGGCAGCAGCCAGCTCGAAGACATTCCGGGCGTCGGACCCAAGCGGCGCGCGCGCCTGCTGCAGCGCTTTGGCGGCTTGCGCGGGGTGGCGGCGGCCAGCGTGGCCGATCTGGCGGGCGTGGAGGGCATTTCGACCGAGCTGGCGCAGCTCATCTACCGCGCCTTGCGCTGAAAGCCCGGTGCTCGCAACCGCATCCGGGCAAACCCTCGCATAATCAGGCCCATGTTTTTTAACCTGCCAACTTCGCTCACTTGGGCGCGCATCGTCTCCATTCCGCTCATCGTGGCGGTGTTTTACTGGCCCGGGCTGGAACAAAGCACGCAAAACCTGGTGGGCACGGTGCTGTTCGTGCTGTTTGCGCTCACCGACTGGGCCGACGGCTGGCTGGCGCGCCGCCTCAACCAGACCTCGGCTTTTGGCGCTTTCCTAGACCCGGTGGCCGACAAGTTCTTGGTCTGCGCCTGCCTGCTGGTGCTGGTGCAGCTCGAGCGCGCCGATGTGTTCGTGGCGCTCATCATCATCGGGCGCGAGATCGCCATTTCGGCGCTGCGCGAGTGGATGGCGACCATTGGCGCGGTGCGCAGTGTGGCGGTGCACGTGGTGGGCAAGCTCAAAACCGCGGTGCAGATGGTGGCGATTGCCTTTTTGCTCTACGACGCCACGCTGCTGGGCCTGATAGACACCCGGCTCTGGGGCACGGTGCTGATCTGGATTTCGGCCGTGCTCACGGTCTGGTCCATGATTTATTACCTGCAAAAAGCGCTGCCCGAAATCCGCGCCAAATCGCGCTAAGGCCGCCTTCTCGTCTCTGCTCGCATGCCCGCCCACGCCCACCACGATGCCTGGCTGCGCGCCATGCCGTGGGTGTTTGTGCTGATCTGGAGCACCGGTTTCATCGTGGCGCGCTACGGCATGCCGCACGCCCCGCCGTTCACCTTTCTGGCTTGGCGCTATGCCTTGTCGATTGCGCTGTTTCTGCTCTGGGTCTGGTGGGCCCGGGTGGCGTGGCCGCGCAGCCGCGCACAGTGGGGGCACCTGGCGGTGCTGGGGCTTCTGATGCACGCGGGCTACTTGGGCGGGGTGTGGGCAGCGGTGAAAGCCGGCATGGGCGCGGGGCTGGTGGCGCTGCTGGTGGGCTTGCAACCGCTGCTCACCGCCGTTTGGCTCTCGGCTGTGGCTTCGTCCCACGGCGTGGCGGTGACACGGCGCCAGTGGCTCGGGCTGCTGCTGGGCTTGGCCGGGCTGGTGCTGGTGCTGTGGCACCAGTTTGTGCCCGCTGAAGCTGGTGCAGTCGTGGCTGCCGGCACAGGCCAGATCGGGGCCACTTGGTTCAACGTCTCGCTGGCCGTGCTGGCGCTGCTGAGCATCACCGCCGGCACCCTGTACCAAAAGCGCTACGTGCAGCCCTGCGACGTGCGCAGCGCCAACACGGTGCAGTTGCTGGCCGCGCTGGCCATCACGCTGCCGCTGGCGCTGCTCGAGCCCGGCGGCATGAACTGGAACGCCGAACTGGCCGGGGCGCTGGCCTGGTCGGTGCTGGCGCTCACGCTCGGGGCCAGTTCGCTGCTGTATTTGCTCATCCAGCGCGGCGCCGCCGCCTCGGTGGCCAGCCTGATGTACCTGGTGCCGCCGTGCACCGCCGTGCTGGCCTGGCTGTTGTTCGACGAACCCATCACCGCCCTAACTGTGGCCGGCGTGGCCCTGACCGCGTTCGGCGTCAGCCTGGTGGTGCGCAGCCCCAAACCCGTCCAAGGAGATCCCAAACCATGAAAACGCATCGCATCGCCGTCATCGCTGGCGACGGCATCGGCCAGGAAGTCATGCCCGAGGGGCTGCGCGTGCTGGAGGCGGCCGCCAGCCGCTTTGGCATCGGTTTGCAGTTCGACCATTTCGATTTCGCCTGCTGGCCCTACTACGAGCGCCACGGAAAAATGCTGCCCGACGACTGGAAAGCGCAGATCGGCGGCCACGATGCGATCTACTTCGGTGCGGTGGGCTGGCCCGAGAAAATCCCCGACCACCTCTCGCTCTGGGGCTCGCTGCTGCGCTTCAGGCGCGAGTTCGACCAATACGTGAACCTGCGCCCGGCGCGCCTGATGCCCGGCATCACCGCCCCGGTGGTGCGCCGCGACGGCTCGCCGCGCCAGCCGGGCGAGATCGATATGTGGATCGTGCGCGAAAACACCGAGGGCGAATACTCCAGTGTGGGCGGGCGCATGTTCGAGGGCAGCGAGCGCGAAATCGTGCTGCAAGAAACGGTGATGAGCCGCTACGGCGTCGATCGGGTGCTTAAATATGCCTTCGAGCTGGCGCAAAGCCGCCCCAGGCAACACCTCACCAGCGCCACCAAGAGCAACGGCATCGCCATCACCATGCCCTACTGGGACGAGCGCGTGGCCGCCATGGCGCGCCAGTACCCCGGCGTGCGCGTGGACCAGTTCCACATCGACATTCTGTGCGCCCACTTCGTGCAGCGCCCGGATCATTTCGACGTGGTGGTGGCCAGCAACCTGTTTGGCGACATCCTGAGCGACCTCGGGCCGGCCTGCACCGGCACCATCGGCATCGCGCCCAGCGCCAACCTCAACCCCGAGCGCCGCTACCCCTCGTTGTTTGAGCCAGTACACGGCTCGGCCCCCGACATCGCCGGGCGCGGCGTCGCAAACCCGATCGGCCAGATCTGGTGCGGGGCCATGATGCTCGACTTTTTGGGCTACCGCGCCGCGCACGACGCGGTGTTGCAAGCCATCGAAAGCGTGCTGGCCGCAGGCAGCGCCGCGCCGCGCACGCCCGACCTGGGTGGCCAAGCCAGCACGGCCGACCTCGGGCGGGCGATCGCTTCGGTGCTGTAAGCATGGTTTTTGCCCTGCTCGACGACTGCAACGCCAGCGCCGCGCAGCCCAGCAGCCGGCTCTACACCGGGTTCGTGCGCGAACACGTCTGCACCGACGCGGCCGGCTTGCCCGCCCTCTGGGAAGCGGTGCAAGCCGACCAGCGCGCCGGCCTGCACGCGCTGCTGCTGGCCGACTACGAATGGGGCGAGGCGCTCGTGCTCGGGCGGCCCTCGGTGGCCGACCCCGGGGCAGCGCTGCGCCTGCTGATGTTCAGCCAGGTGCAGCGCCTTGCGCGCCCCGAAGTGGACGCCTGGTTGCAAACCCTGCCCGGGGCGGACGCGGGGGCCGGCACGCTCGCGCTCGAGGAAAGCATCAGTGAGTCGGATTTTCTTGCTGTGGTCGAGCGCATCCACGCCGCCATCAGTGCCGGCGAGACCTACCAGGTCAACTTCAGCTACCGCCTGCAAGGCCAAGCCTGGGGCGAGCCGGTGGCGCTGTACGCGGCCTTGCGCGCGCGCCAGCCGGTGCCTTTTGGTGCCTTGCTGCGGCTGCCCGATGAGCGCTGGCTGCTGTCTTGCTCGCCCGAGCTTTTTTTGAGCCATCAAGACGGGGGCCTGAGCGCGCGGCCCATGAAGGGCACCGCAGCACGCGGCCAGCCGGCCGCAAGCGGGGGCGGGGGCGGGGGCGACCTCGAGCGCGCCCGCCACCTGCAGGCCGACCCCAAGAGCCGGGCCGAAAACGTGATGATCGTGGACCTGCTGCGCAACGACATCGGGCGCATCGCGCTCACCGGCAGCGTGCAGGTGCCGGCGCTGTTCGAGATCGAATCCTACGCCACCGTGCACCAAATGACGTCCACCGTGCAGGCCCGGCTGCGGCCCGAGGTGGGCTGGCCCGAGCTGCTGCGCGCCACCTTCCCCTGTGGCTCGGTCACGGGGGCGCCCAAGCACCGCACGCTGCAGCTCATCCGCGCCCTCGAAAGCACGCCGCGCGGCCCCTACTGCGGCGCCATCGGCTGGCTCGACGCCGCGCCAGCGGGCCAGCGCGTGGGCGATTTCTGCCTCTCGGTGGCCATCCGCACGCTCACGCTCGGCTCGCCGCATCAAGGTACGCGGCCGCTGCAACTGGGAATCGGTGCCGGCATCGTGCACGACAGCGTGGCCGCCGACGAGTTGGCCGAATGCCGCATCAAGGCCCGTTTCCTCACCGGCCTTGATCCAGGTTTCGATTTGTTCGAGACCCTGCTGCACCTTCCAGGCCACGGTTTGCAGCACCTGGGGTTGCACCTGGCGCGCCTGGCAGCGAGCGCGCGCGCGCTGGGTTTTGCCTTCGACCCCGACGCAGCCGTGGCGCTTTTGCAGCAAAGCACAGGCGGGCTGCCAAACGATGGCCCCGCAAGGGTGCGGCTGGCGCTGGCGCACCATGGCCGGCTCAGCCTGACGCACGCCCCCTTGGCGGCGCTGCCGCCCGGTGTCGTCACGCTGCTGATCTGCCCCGAGCCGTTGCCGCTGCACGACCCACTGGCCGCGCACAAGACCACGCGCCGCAGCCACTACGACGCCGGCATCCGCGCAGCCGAGCGCGAGGGTGCCTTCGACAGCCTGTTTTTCAACAGCGCAGGTGAGCTGGTCGAGGGCGGGCGCAGCAGCGTTTTTCTGCGCCTAGGTGGGCGCTGGCTCACCCCGCCCGTGCGCTGCGGAGCGCTGCCCGGCATTCAGCGCGGCTTGTTGCTGGCCGACCCGGCCTGGGCCGCCAGCGAGGCGCGCCTGACCCGGTCTGACCTGCGGCGAGCCGAGGCCATTGTGGTCTGCAACGCCTTGCGCGGCGCGCTCCCGGCGCGCTTGCACGGTGCGGCCACCGCCCAAAGCGCCTGAAGCGTCCAATCCCAAACTCCCCCACCTCCCGCCGCCGTTACAATTCGCAAGGCAATCTAGCCCAGCGCACCCCGGTGCATTCGGCTAACATCAGAGGTTTTCCGGTGGGGTGCTTAGCTCAGTTGGTAGAGCGGCGCCCTTACAAGGCGTAGGTCGGCGGTTCGAGCCCGTCAGCACCCACCACCACCACAAGCCCACGCCGCAGAGCCCGGCGTTTAATCCCACGTTGCAGGCAGCGCCCACATGTTTGATTTTTTCCGCAACAACATCAAGTTCCTGATGGCGGTCCTGATGTTGCTGATCATCCCGGCCTTCGTGCTGGTTGGGGTCGAGGGCTATGGGCAACTGGGTCAAGACCCCAACGCCGTGGCGCGCGTCGGCGGCACCGACATCACGCGCAACCAGTGGGAAGAGCGGCACCGCAACCAGATCGATCGGCTGCTGGAGCAAACACCGGGCCTGCAGCGCGCCCAGATCGACAACGAAGCCAGCCGCTTTGCCACGCTCGAGCGCATGATCGACGAACAGCTCATTCTGCTCGCAGCCCGAGAAGGCCGTTTTCTGGTCACCGACCAGCAACTGGCCGCCACGCTGGCGCAAGACCCCACCATCGCCCAACTGCGCCGCCCCGATGGCACGCTCGATCTGGAGCGCTACCGCCAACTGCTGGCCGCTCAGGGCCTGACCCCCGAGCAGTTCGAAGAATCGGTGCGCGCCGACCTGATCCGCCGCCAGTTGCTCGAGGGCTTGGGCGTGACCGCTTTTGCGCCCCCGAAGCTGGCCGAGCAGGCTTTGCGGCCCTTCTTTCAGCGCCGGGAAATTCAGTTCGCCCTGTTCCAGCCCGATGCCTTCCGCGCCGGGGTCGCCATTTCCGATGCCGACCTGCAGGCCTTCCACGAGCAAAACCCGAGCCTGTTCCAGTCGGCCGAGCAAGTCGATGTCGAGTACCTGGTGCTCGACCTGCAGGCGGTGGCGCAGCGCATCAGCGTCAGCGAAGCCGATTTGCGCGCCCACTACGAGCAAACCCGCGCCCAGCTCGCGGCCAAAGAAGAGCGCCGCGCCAGCCACATCCTGCTCACGCTGGAGCCGGGTGCCAGCCCCGAACAGCAAGCCCAGGTGCGCGCGCGCGCCGATGAGCTGCTGGCCCAGGTGCGCCAAAATCCGGCCCGTTTTGCCGAACTGGCGCGCGCGCACTCGCAAGACCCCGGCTCTGCTGCCCGCGGCGGCGACTTGGGCTTTTTTGCCCGTGGCGCCATGGTGCCCCCGTTTGAGCAGGCTGTGTTTGCGCTGCAGCGCGGCGCCATCTCCGACTTGGTGCAGACCGATTTCGGCTTTCACATCATTCAGGTGCTCGAGGTGCGCCAGCCGCCGGCCGAGCCCTTCGAGGCGGTGCGCGAGCGTTTGGCGGCCGAATTGCGGCAGCAACAGGCGCAACTGCGTTTTGCCGAGGCGGCCGAGTCCTTTGCCAACCTCGTCTACGAACAAGCCGATTCCTTGGCGCCCGCCGCGCAGGCGCTGGGCCTGACGGTCCGGCGCGCCCAGGCCGTGGTGCGCAGCGGCGGCACCCAGCCCGCAGGCCTCGCACCCGCCCTGACCGATGCACGGCTGCTGCACGCCCTGTTTGCCAGCGACTCACTCACGCTCAAGCGCAACACCGAAGCGATTGAAATCGGGGCCGGGCAACAACTGGTGTCGGCCCGGGTGCTCGCACACCGGCCGGCGCAACTGCAACCCTTGCAGGCCGTGCGACCCCAGGCGCGCGAGCTGCTGCTGCAGCGCCGCGCGCTCGAGGCGGCGCGCACCGAAGGGCAAGCCCGCTTGGCGGACTGGCGCCAAAACCCCAATGCAGCCCAAGGCCGGCTGTCCCCCGCAGTGACCCTGTCGCGCACCGAGCCGCAAGGGGCGCCGCCGGTGGTGTTGCGCGCCGTCCTGAGCGCAGCCGTGCCGACCGCCGATGCCCCAACGTGGGTGGGAGTGGACATGGGCGCCGATGGCTACGCCGTGATTCGCATCAACCGCGTGCTCGAGCGCGAGGCGCCCGATGCGGTGCGCGCCGGCCTGGAGCGCAATCAGCTCGCGCAGTTGTGGGCGCAAGCCGAAACCCAGGCCTACTTGCGGCTGTTGCGTGCGCGCTTTGAGGTGGAAATTTTGCAGCCGCGCCCGGCGGCCGAGGCTGCCGCCGCGTCTTAACCCTTTTTTCTGTATTTTTTAGCCGCTAACCCGGCTATAATGGAAAGCTAGCGGTGGCTGTAGCTCAGCTGGTAGAGTCCAGGATTGTGATTCCTGTCGTCGTGGGTTCGAGTCCCATCAGCCACCCCAACGCATGCAAGCAAAACAAGGGCCTTCGGGGCCCTTGTTGCGTTTTTGGCATGGTAGAGGCGAAACTGAAGCATGGGCTGGCTCCGTGCCTTTAGATTTTTACAACGACTGGCACAGCGACCTGTGCCGCCACCTGTTGGGCGATCGGGGTATAGAGGTCGACGACCGTTTCCGGCGTGCGGATGGTGATGATCAGGCTGTATCTGGCCGGCAGGTTGTACCGCTCTTGGGCAGGACGCGTGCGCCACCATCCATTCGACGGGTAGACCGCCATGAAGCCTCGGCTGGCCAAGTCAGCCGCGTTGCCGCGCCATACGTCTTGGTGCAGTGAACCGCGATGTCGGAAGTTGTCGCCCAGAACCCAGTTGGAGTCCGCTGGTGGCGCTGTACGTCCAGCTTTCTCGTGGACCATGGCGGCGTTGATACGAGCCTGAAAGTCCTCGACCGTCTCAAGCGGCCGACGGACAGCAAAGCGCAAGCGATGCGATGGGTAGTGGTACTTAGACGAATTGCCCCGGGCAGAGGGATTGGGCTCGATGAAGTACGACAGCGTCACCCGCATCTCGACTTGGGTGTTTTGCAGCGCCTCCAACTGCTCTTTAGGCCATGGCAAAGCGTGGAAGTTCATGTCTCGCGACTTGATGACACTTCCGTCCTTCCTGTACGGGTGCACCGCGTCTTCCACCACCAAGGACAACGAGTTTCCGGCGCTCCACAGTGCCCGCTCCAAGCTCGGCACGCCCCAGCCGCAGTGGCGAACCAAAGTGGCGTACTCTTGCTTGGTGCACCTTGCACCGCTGGGCGGGTACATCTGCAGCATCGATTCGGTCCACTCGGCCGAGTTCACGATCAGGGCGCGCACCGTCTCTGGTCGAAGCGCCGGGTAAGCAGCCATGATCTGGGCGGCCATGCGTGAGCACAGCGCAGACGCAGCACTGGTGGCGTTGGTCGTCCAGAACAGGCGCGTGAGCGGGCGATAGTTCGTGGTGAGCAGCTCGAGGCTGGCGAAGGTGTCGGTGTTCACGCCATCAGTGGCCGCGTTTCCGCCTTCGAACACGACATCCGGCTTCAGTGGCCACGCGCGCTCGCTCCACATCGACGAACTTGATGTGAACGGGCTCAGTGCCCCGCTGGGTGCGACAGAGTTGAAGTGCGCCGCGTCTGCCTCGGTGATGTGAGTCTTCTCGGTGAACGCACCCACGGTCAGGGCGTTCCAAGCTTGGCCAGGGTCATGGATTTGGTTCACAGAAAGGCTGGCCGGATACTGCGCCCAGTGCGTTCGGTTGTTGGTGTTCCCGGCCGAGAGCACGAAGAGACGAGGAAATTCGCCTTCCCCGAGGGCATCTGAGGCGAGCGAGTCGACCGTCGAGGACCAAGCCGACGGCCGGCCGAAGTCTCGGTAGTCGGACGCCGTCACGGCTGACGAGAAGACACGCCGCCGTTGGCCGAATTGGGCCTCCGGAGTCGTTACGCCATCCAAGAAGAGACGGGCATGGTGCTTGTCATCGCCGGCGTTCGAACCTTGGTTCGGCGTGAGCTTGACCGATTCGAGCCTGTGTTGAACTGCGATCGGACCATTGGCGGCCAGCGCCTCGTGGAGATCACCGTAGACGGCTAAGCCCGCTAGGCCCGTACCGTGATTTGCGGTGTCGTTGACTCCCCAAGCGGGATTCACGGTGTGCAGGTCGGCGGCGTCGAGAAATGGGACCAACAGTGGGTGGCCACGATTAACCCCAGAATCAAGCAGGCAGACGCGAGGTACCTCTTCACCATCACCGGGCGGCTGGAGCCTAGCCCGCAAATCATTGCCCCACTGCTGTTGTTCTGCTCCGCCCATGCCGACAAAAAATTCCGCCGTGTCCTTCGCCCGCCGAAGCTCGGCCACGCAGTTGAGAGTCATCACCGACTGCGCCAGCTGCTGCTGCGAACCATACATGACGACCACCGATCGCTCGGGGAAATCGACCACGGCTTCGCTGACTTCACACTGCGACAGGGCGGCCAAACGACGGAAGTCGTCGACGGGAGACACGTCAGCATCTCTGCCGCGACGCAACCAAACCTCCCACCAGAACGCCTCATCGGGATTGGCGGGCAGCAAGTCGGGCGAGTCAGTCCACAGGCCTTGGATGGCAGCCGCTCGAATACCGCCAACGGTGTTAAGCAGCGTCTTGTTGTCTCTGGCGTTTCCGTTGCGATCCATCTTCTCTTCGAGGTACTCCGTGACTAGGCGTTCGAAGTGCTGAAGCTGGCCGTCGGGCACGAACACGTTGGCGAGTACGGCTTTGTCGTCGCGCTCTTGCACGCTGAGCAACTCGATGCCCTTGCCTTTGCCTTCCGCAGCCAGACGCTCGAATGCTAGGTCAGCGTCGGGTCTGGATAGGAACTGGATCTGGAGGCCGATGCCGGATTTGAGTCCGATCTCCTCTTGGCGTATCCGTGCCGCGTCGGCCAATGGCTGCAAGGCCTGAAGTTGGCCGCGCAGGGCAGCGCCGTGCTGTGCTCGATCGAGCTGCGGCAGCGCCGCTTTTGTGCCGCCCTTTGACGAATGCGCCTTGAAGGGCTTCGACTCGGACGTGTTCTGCAGTACGAGATGCGGTTGCTTATCGGGTAGTTGGTCCGGCATGGTTTGACACGTGCATGCTGTTCTTTGTGATCTTCGCACTGATGAGGCGGCGCTCCTCTAACGCACGCCCAAGCCCGGCTTGTTGCACTTTCGTCTGGTCATGCATGATCGCCTCCTTGATGGAAGCATCTACCGCACGACATATCTCTGCATAGCTCAAGCCTTCGGCTTGCTCAACCAAGCCATCCTTCCTGAAGGTCTTGGGAGCAAAGTGGCTGAGACGAGAGCGCATAAGTGCCAGTGCCTGTTCGGGTGTGGGCAGGTGGTACTCCACCACGTCATCGAACCGCCTGAACAAGGCGTAGTCGAGAACTTCCGGATGATTGGTCGCCGCGATGATCAGGCTGTTTGACTGATCGTGTTCGATCATCTGCAGGAAGCTGTTCAGGACGCGGCGAATCTCGCCCACATCGTTGGCTTGACCCCGTTGAGACCCGATGGCGTCAAACTCGTCGAAGAAGTAAACCCCTCGGATATCGGTGACCGCATCAAAAACCTGCCTCAGTTTCGCTGCGGTTTCGCCCATGAACTTGGTGATCAAGGAATCGAGCCGGACTAGGAAGAGTGGGATGCCAAGTTCGCCGGCCAAGGCGGCAGCAGTCATGGTCTTGCCCGTACCGGGCGGCCCCACAAGCAATAGCTTGCGGCGCGGTGAGAGCCCATGTTCTTTAATCCGCGTCAGTTGCCGCTGCTCCTTGATGACCCGCTGAAGTTGGTTTGAAGCCACTTCGTCGAGAACCATATCCCCCAGCCGGTTCGCCGGGTGGGTTACTGTCAGCAGGTTCGCCAGTTCCCCACGCGGCTTGGCGGAACTGCCGATGGCGACGAGCTTGCCGGTCGCGTCCTGCCCGATGCGGCTCTTGGCGGCATCGATCATTTCACGTAGATCTTCGGCCAGCTTGCCGTGACCCAGCTTCGCTTCGTGTGCAGCCACCTGCATCGCGACAGACAAGAAGTGGCCATCGTCGCGACTGATGTGCGACTTGATGAGAGCCTTGATCTGTTCGGAGCTAGCCACGGGGATACTGGGAATTATTGAAGTTGCTTCGAGGGGGCATTATCGCCTGACAGGCATGCCCGAGGGTGCCGCACGCTCAGTCAGGCTGGCCAAGTGCAGCAACTCGGGTGCCCCATACGTCAAAGCGTGCTTATCGGGTTGTCACACACACCCACTACCGGTAGTATGGTGAGTAACTGCATCAACTTGGGGTTAACGTGGCGATCGACGTTCTTGAGCGAGACGATTTGGCGTTTCCGCGCTCGCTGCCGGAGTTTCAGCGGCTGTTTCCAAACGAGGCCGCCTGTGCGACCTACCTTGAGCGCGTGCGATGGGGCGATGGCTTCGCCTGTCCTCGTTGTGGCACATCCGGTGAGCCTTACCGTATCTCCACTCGCCCCGGCGTGCTGCGTTGTCGGAAGTGTCGTTGTGACACGAGCCTCACCGCTGGCACCATCATGGAGCGCACGCACACGCCGCTTTCGGTCTGGTTCTGGGCAGCATACTTGGTCACCAGTCAAACGCCCGGAATGTCGGCTGTACAGTTTCAACGGCAACTCGGACTCCCGTGCTACGAGACCGCATTCCAGATTCTTCACAAGCTGCGCGTCGGCATGGTACGACCCGACCAGGATCGAATTGGCGGCAGGCCCGAGGAGCACGTCGAGGCCGATGAAACCTACATCGGCGGGCGTACCCGCGGCAAGGGCAGGGGTGTGCACGACATGGTACTCGTGGCAGGCGCCGTTGAAGTCCGCCAGCGCAAGCAGCAAGGGAGTCGCAATAAGCGCAGGACCGGGCGCTATGCAGGACGCGTTCGCCTTGCCGTTGCGCCAGATCGTAGCGCCAAGTCGCTGGGCGGATTTATCGAGCGCACCGTTGTACCCGGAGCCACCATCATCACCGATGACTGGAGCGGTTACGTCAAGTTGGGCGCGCGCGGCTATTGCCATACCGCCGTCGCGGAGCGCGGCGACATGCAAGTTGCCGAGACCTTCCTGCCGATCATTCACCTCGTGTTCTCCAATCTCAAGACCTGGCTGCGTGGCACCCATCACGGCGTCAGCCCACAGCACCTATCAGCCTATCTCAACGAATTCACCTTCCGCTTCAACCGTCGCTTCTACCCCTTCAACGCCTTCCGTTCTCTGCTCGGCATCGCTGGCGATGTCACCGCCCCCACATACGCCGATCTGTACGCCGAAAAATCACGAACCCCTACATCTAGTGGGTGTGTGTGACAACCCGATAAGCACTGTTCATTCTTGTCAATGGTGACAATCAGCACGCCGGTATCCGGCTTGAGCAAACGCTTCGCCAGCTTGAGCCGACGCTCCATAAAGGCCAACCACTTGCTGTGCCGCCAGCCATCATTGCCGTCCACGTAGTCGTTGTTGTATTTCCAGTCGCGCGCGCCGGTGTTGTAGGGCGGGTCGATGTAGATGCAATCCACCTGGCCGGCATACAGGTAATCCAGCAGTTGCAGCGCGTGGTAGTTGTCGGCCTCGATCAGCGTGTGCCAGGGTGCATCGGCTGGGCCGTTGGCCACCGCATCCACCGGCACCAGCGCGGGGAAGATCGGCTCGCCGAACTCGCGCACCACCAGCAGTTCAGCCACCGGCAACTGCACCGGCTCCACCGCGGCACGGGTGGGCTCGCTGGGATGGGCCTCGTTGCCAGGCTTGACGCAGGTGGCCACGCCCGCATGGATGGACTTGACTTGCCACACATCTTTCAGCGCGCTGACCTGCCCATTGACGCGGCGACACACCAGATCGCCCTTGCGTGGCCTGGCGCCGTGCAACGGCAACAACTCGGGCAGGTGGTCTTCGAACACCAGGCCGAACTTCTTTACTTTCTTGGCGTTGTCCCACTCTGCAGTGAGGCGCTCGCGCAGCCGGGGATCGCTGATTTGGGCGATCAGGGTATCAATGGCAGACAAAAGCTCCCCCCTTGTTGTTTGTTGGGCCGTGCCGGGTTCAATCCAGCACCACCAGAAATTCGGTGGCCAGCGCGGTGGGCTGGGTTTCGCGGGCGTTCTTTTCAATGGCACGCAGCCCGTAACCCTTCATCATGCGCAGCGTGCGCGACAGATTGGGCACTTGCCGACCGGTCAGATCGGCCAGTTCGGTAAGTAGTCTGCTTGATCGTACCGCACGTGACGGTGGTGTGGGCTCCGCAACACGCAAGCTCCGGCAACTCGCGCAGCGGGCCCCGCCCCCTCACTGCGCCAGCAACGGTGGCCGCCGCTGGCCCCAGGGCAGTTCGCGCTCCAACTGGCCCGCCAGCCGCAGCAAACAGGCTTCGTCGAGGTAGCGGGCGGTAAACATCATGCCGATGGGCAGCCCATCGCTGCTGTGCTGCAAGGGCAGCGAGAGGCTGGGGTTGCCGGTGAGGTTGGCCAGCGGCGGCGCGGCCACCCAGTCGAAGTTTTTTTGCACCAGCGTGGGCAGCATGGTATCGAGCAGGCGCGTCAGCGGCCCCAGGCCGGTGTGGGTTGCGAGCCAAGCGGCAATTTTGTCCATGCCGTGCAACTGAAATTCGCCGTGCGGCACCGGCGGCTTGGCCAGCGTGGGCGTGAGGAACACGTCGAAGCCCTGCATGAAGCGCTCGAACCGGTAGCGCTGCTGGTGCAGATCGCGCGCCACCAGTTCCAGCCGGGCGCAAGAGAGCGATTCGCCAAAGCGCGCCAGCAGCCAGGTGGCGGGCTCGAAGTCGTCGGACTGCAAGCGCCGGCCGAGCAGGCGGCGCGCCTCGCGCAGGTCGGCGGCGGCGGCGCACATCACGCGCAGCACATAGCTTTGGCCCACCACGGCGCGGTCGATCGGCGGCGGCGCCTCGACCAGCTCGTGCCCCAGCGCCTGCAACTGGGCCACCGTCTGCTGCAAGGCGCGCTGGCATTCGGCGCTGATCTCGCCTTGGCGCAGCAGGGGTTGCGCGCTCCAGGCGATGCGCAAGCGGCCCGGCGGCTGCGTCACCTCCAGCAAAAAGGGCCGTTCGGGCGCGGGCGCGGTGTAGGGGCAGCCAAGGTCGGGCCCGCAGGTGGCGTCGAGTGCGGCGGCCGTGTCGCGCACGCTGCGGCTGATCACGCCTTCTTGCACCTGGCCAAACCAGGGTTCGCCCACCAGCGGCCCGTAGGGGTTGCGCCCGCGCGAGGGCTTGAGCCCCACCACGCCGCAGACCGAGGCCGGAATGCGCAGCGAGCCGCCGCCGTCGCCGCCGCTGGCCATGGGAACGATGCGCGCCGCCACCGCCGCCCCAGAACCACCGCTGGAGCCACCGGCCGAGCGCTGCAAATCCCAGGGGTTGCGCGTGATGCCGTGCAGGCGCGATTCGGTGCTGCCCAGATAGCCGTTTTCGGGGCAACTGGTTTTGCCAAAAATCACCAGCCCGGCGGCCTTGAAGCGGCGCACCATTTCACTGTCGCGGTCGGGCACGTAGTGCCTAAGGGCGCGGCTGCCGTGGGTCAGCGGCACCCCGGCATAGGCGGCGAGCAGGTCTTTGAGCAGGAACGGAACGCCATGAAAAGGCCCCTCGGGCAGACCGGCTTCGATGGCCGCAAAAGCCTGCTCGTCCATGACCTGCACCACCGCGTTGAGCTGCGGGTTGAGCGCATCGCGGCGGCGGATTGCCTCTTCGAGCAGATCGCGCGCGCTCACCGCGCCCTGGCGCACCAGTTCGGCCAGGCCGAGGGCGTCGTGTTGTTCGTAGTCGCTGAAGTTGGGCATATGGCTGACCGTTTGAAAACCTACTGCGCTGCCTGGCGCAGCGTCTGCACCACCGGGGTGCGCAGCACGGAACGCAACCCCGCCCACCCCGCCGCCAGCGCCAGCACGGCGCCGGCCACGGCACCGGCCAAGGGCACCCACAGCGCCGGCGTCCAGTCAAAGCCAAACACCCAGCGCGCCAGCGCCCAGTTCGTGGCCAACGCCGCCAGCGCCGCCATCAGGCCGGCCAGCAGACCGACCCCGGCCAATTCGGCCCGTTGCACGCGCCGCAACAAGGCCGTCTGGGCCCCTAGGGCGCGCAGAATGGCGTACTCGCGCTCGCGCTCGCTGCGCGTGGCGCCAATGGCGGCAAACAACACCACCAGCCCCGCCGCGAGCGCAAAGGAAAACAAAAACTCCACCGCACGGGTGACTTGGGTGAGCACCTGCTGCAACTGCGCCAGCGTGCCGCTCAGGTCGATCATGGTGACGTTGGGGTAGGCGCGCACCAGATCGGCGTCAAAGCCTGCGGTGGCCGGAGCACGAAAGGCGCTCAGGTACGTGACCGGCACATCGGGCAACTGCGACAGCGGAAACAGCACGAAAAAATTGGCCCGCATCGACGACCAATCGACCTCGCGCAAGCTGCTGATGCGCGCCCGCACCGGCGCCCCGGCGATCTCAAACGTGAGGTAATCGCCCATCTGCAGGCCCAGTTCTTCGGCCAATCCATCCTCTACGCTGATGGTGCCCGCTTCCTCGGGCTGCCAGCGCCCCGCGACGATGGCGTTGTGGGTGGGCGCCTGCGCGCTGTGCGAGAGGTTGAATTCGCGCTCCACCAGGCGGCGGCCGCGCTCGGTCGGGAGCGCATCGGCGTCCACCGGCTGATCGTTGATGGCCACCAAGCGGCCACGAAACATCGGGTACCAGTCAAAGCCCTGGACGCCCTGCGCACGCAAACTGGCCTGGAACGCATCGGCCTGATCGGGCTGGATGTTGATGACGAAGCGGTTCGGGGCGTCGGCGGGCGTGGCCTGCTGCCAACTGCTGATGAGGTCGGTGCGCAGCAGCACCAGCAACAACAGCGCCAGCAAACCGATGGCCAAGGCGCTGATTTGCAGCACCGCATACGCGGGCCGGGCCGCAATCTGGCGTGTTGCCAGGCGCAGCCAGGTCGGGGCCGTGGCTTCGTTGACGCAGCGGCGCAACAGCCGCACTGCCGCATAGCTGGCAAGGGCAAAGAGCGCCGCCGCCACCGCAAAGCCACCCACCGCGATCAGGCCCATTTGCAGGTCTTGGCTGACGGCCAGCAGCAAGGCGGCAAAACCCAGCGCCCCCAACAACAAGACCCCAAGCGAGGCCGGCTTGATGCCGCCGACCTCACGCCGGATCACGCGCAGCGGCGGCACCCGCGCCAGTTGCAACACCGGCGGCAGGCCAAAGGCCAGCATCAGCGTCAGGCCCACCCCCAAGCCAAACAGCGCCGGCCAGGCGCTGGGGGCGGGCAGATCGGCGCGCAACAACTCGGCCAGCAGCAGCACGAAGCCGTGGTGCACCAGGTAGCCCAGCAAGACCCCGATCAGGCTGGCCAGCAGGCCCACCAACACGAACGAGAGCGCATAGGCGCGCGCCATGGTGCCCTGCGACAGGCCGAGCACGCGCAGCATGGCGCAGTCGTCAAGGTGGCGCGTGGCGTACACGCGCGCGGCGATCGAGACCGCCACCGCACACAACAGCGCCGCCAGCAGCGCCACCAGGCTGAGGAACTGCTCGGCACGTTGCAGGGTTTGCTGCAACTCGGGCCGCCCGGTCTCGAAGGATTCGAGTCGCGCCCCACGCAGGCCGCTGCGTTCGATCTCGGCTTCGGCCCAGGCCACGTATTGCTGCACGGCCGCGTCCTGCCCGGCCACCACCAGCCAGTAATTTATGCGGCTGGCCGGTTGCACCAGGCCGGTGGCGGCCAGGTCGTCCTGGTGCAGCAGCACCCGGGGTTGCAGGCTCATGAAGCCGCCGCCGCGATCGGGCTCGAGCACGATCAGGCGCTCGATCGTCAGGCGGCTGTCGCCCAGCCACAGCGCCTGCCCCACCTGCACCCCCAGCGCCGCCAACAAGGCCGGATCGACCCAGACCGTGCCCGGGCGCGGAACCTCGGTGGTCGCCTGCCCCGGATCGCCCAGCACCGTGCCCACCAGCAATTGGCCGCGCAGCGGGTAGTTGTCTTGCACCGCCTTGAGCGCCACCAGCCGGACCGCACCGCCTTGGGCGTCGTCGGCGCGCGCCATGGTGGGAAAGCTTAGGTGCTGCGTCAGCTCCAGCCCCAGTGCCTGCGCCTGCTGCACAAAGGCCGCCGGGGCGGGCTGGTCGCTGCGCACCACGGCGTCGCCGCCCAGCAAATGGCGCGCATCGCGCTGCAAACCTTGTTGCAAGCGGTCGGCAAAAAAACCCACCGCCGTCAGGGCCGCCACCGCCAGGGCCACCGCCAGCAACAGCAGGTGCAGCTCGCCGGCGCGGGCGTCGCGCCGCAGGGCACGCCAGCCTATGCCCCAAAACGAGGCGGATCGGGGGGCTGGCGGGATCGGTGCTTGGGGCGTCGAAGAAATCACGGGTTTAGAGGCGGCAGCGAGAGGGTTTATGACAGCGCAAGCCTAACCCAAAGCCCATACCCGTGGAACGGAATGCGGCATTGGGTTTGCGGCTTGCGGATTTGGGCACCGCTTTACCCTGGCTGCGCCCGCTCCAGCTCTTGCAGCCGCAGCAGGCGGCGCTGCACCTTGCCGCTGCTGGTCATGGGCAGGGCCTCGATGAACTCGATCTCTTTCGGGTACTCGTAGGGCGCCAGCCGGCCTTTGACGTGCGCCTGCAATTCGGCCACCAGCGCCGCATCGAACTCCTGCGCCGGGTCGAGGCAGCGCGCGCGCCGCTGCGCCGCCTCTTGTGCCAGCACCACATAGGCCTTGACCAAGGCCCCGCGTTGCGCGTCGGGCTTGGGCACCACGGCGGCGTAGAGCACTGCGGGGTGCTTGATGAGGCAGTTCTCGATCTCGCCCGGCCCGATGCGGTAGCCGGCCGACTTGAACATGTCGTCGGCGCGGCCCTGGTACCACAGGTAGCCGTCGGCGTCGCGTTGCGCCAGGTCGCCGGTGCGGCACCAACTGGAGGCCGGATCGGCGCTGTACTTGGCGCGTGTGGCGCCGGGGTTGTTCCAGTAGCCCAGAAAAAAAACCGGGTCCGGCTGGCCGTGCCGGTCCAGGCGGTGCACCGCCACCTCGCCGATCGCGCCATCGGGGCACTCCTGCCCCTGCTCGTCGATCAGCGCCACGCGGTGCCCGGGGTAGGCCTTGCCCATGCTGCCGGGGCGCGCCGGCCACAGGCGCACGCAGTTGCCGACCACGTAGTTGATCTCGGTCTGGCCGTACATCTCGTTGAGCGCCACGCCCAACTGCTGGCGGCAGTAGTCGAACACCGCATCGCCCACCGCCTCGCCCGCGCTCATCACGGCTTGCAGGCGCAGCGGGTAGCGCTGGCGCGGCTTGGGGCAGTCTTTCATCATCGCCTTGAGCGCGGTCGGGAACAAAAAGGTATGCGTCACGCGGTGCCGCTGCAGCAGCGCAAAGGCGGCATCGGCAGAAAAACGCCCGCTCCAGGCCACGATAGGGCGGCCGAAATACAGCGTCGGCAGCAGCGCATCGAGCAGGCCGCCGGTCCAGGCCCAATCGGCCGGGCTCCAGAACACCGCCTGCGAGGGCGCGCTGGCATCCAGGGGGTCGAAGCCAAACCAGTTTTGGCTGCACACAAAGCCGCTCAGGTTGCCGATCAGCGCCCGGTGCGGGATCAAGGCGCCCTTGGGGTTGCCGGTGGTGCCGCTGGTGTAGATCAGCAGCGCCGGATCGTCGGCGCGGGTGGGCACCAGCGCAAAATCGGCGCTCGCCGCTTCCTGCACCGCGGGCCAGGCGATCACCTCGGGGTCGCAAGCGCCGGTCAAGTCCAGCACATGGCGCAGCGCCGGGCACTGGGCACGCACGCCTTGCAGCGCGGCGCCGCTGCTGCCATCCACCAGCGCCACGCTGGCGGCACTGTCTTGCAGCCTGAACTCCAGCGCCTCGGGGCCGAACAACTGCGACAAGGGCACCGCCACCGCCCCCAGTTGCAGCACCGCGATGTAGGCCACGGCGGTCTCGAAGCACTGCGGCAGCGCAATCGCCACCCGCTCGCCCGGCCGCACCCCGAGCAGCCGCAAACCATTGGAAAGCCGGTTCGCCGCCTGTTGCAGCTCGGCGTAGCTGTGCGCGCGCGGCTTGAGCCCCGGTCCGTCGGCAATCAGCGCGGTCTGGCTGGCGCTGTGTGCCTGCTCGGCCCAACGGCGCGAACACACCTCGGCGATGTTGTAAAACTCGGGCACCTGCCAGTGGAAATCGGCGTGCAGGGCGGTGTAGGGGTCGGCGGCGGCTGTGCGGTCGGCTGCTGCGGGATCGGCGCTGGCGCAATCGGCCTGGGGCGGCTGGTCACGCGGTTCGTGCTGCGATTTTTTACGCGGCTTGTCCGCTGCTTGACACCTGGGCATGGTCGGTCTCCTGAATAATGTCTCCAATGCATGCAATGTACCCAATACTTCACCCCAGCCACAGCCTGTTCCTGCCCCTGCGCGGGCAAAACCACCATCTGCGCCTATGGGGCCGCCACCAGCCGGGCTCGACCCCGCTGCTGCTGCTGCACGGCTGGATGGATGTGTCCGCCTCGTGGCAGTTCATGGTCGATGCCTGGCCGCAAGCCTGGTTGAACCAGCGCCTGATCGTGGCCCCAGACTGGCGCGGCTTTGGCCAGACGCGCCCGCTCGCACCTGAAGCCCCCCTCCCCGCCGAAAACCCGCACGACTACGGCAGCCCCGACCACTACCAGTTCGCCGACTACTTGGCCGACCTCGACGCCCTGATCGAGCGCCTCAACACCGATTTGGGCCGCCCGGCCGAGGCCCCGATCGACCTCGTCGGCCACAGCATGGGCGGCAACGTGGCCATGCTCTACGCCGGCATCCGGCCCGAACGGGTGCGCCGCCTGGTGAACGTGGAAGGCTTTGGCCTGCCGCCCAGCCAGCCCGAGCAAGCGCCGCAGCGCTACGCCCGCTGGCTGGACGAAATCCGCGCGCTGCGAGAGGGTACGCTGGCGCTCAAAAGCTACCCCAGCGCGCAGGCCGTGGCGCAGCGGCTGCGCAAAACCAACCCGCGCCTAGCACCCGAGAAAGCCGACTGGCTCGCCAGCCACTGGGCCGCGCCGGATGCCAGCGGCCAGTGGCAAATACTGGGCCATGCAGCACACAAAATCATCAACCCGCAGGTGTACCGGCTCGATGAGGTGCTGGAGGTGTGGCGCTGCATCCGCGCCCCGCTGCTGGTGCTGGAAGCCGAGGCCGACAGCCTGGGCCAGTGGTACCGCCACGGCGAATACACCCGCGCCCAGTTCCACCAGCGCCTGCAGGTGCTGCCCGACTGCCGCATCGAACGCCTGCCCGAAGCCGGCCACATGCTGCACCACGACCAGCCCGAGGCCATGGCGGCTTTGCTGCAAGGTTTTTTGGCCGATGCGGCTTGAGGCTAGGCTAGGCTAGGCTAGGCTTGGCCTGAGCTTGGCTTGCTCATGCCCCGGCCTTAGCCCGCCTGCAACTGCCGCTCCAACTGCTGCAGCACGCGGTAGCAGGGCAGCACCTGGGCCACGCTGGCCCGGGGTTCGCGGCCTTCGCGGATGGCGGCGAAGAACTCGCGGTCTTGCAGCTCGATGCCGTTCATGGACACATCGACCCGGCTCACGTCGATCTGCTGCTCTTTGCCGTTGAACAGGTCGTCGTAGCGCGCCAGGTAGGTGGCGCTGTCGCCGATGTAGCGAAAGAAGGTGCCCAGCGGGCCGTCGTTGTTGAAGCTCAACGACAGGGTGCAGAGGGCGCCGTTGGCGGCCAGGAGCTGGATCGACATGTCCATCGCGATGCCCAGCTGGGGGTGGATCGGGCCTTGCAGGGCGTTGGCTTTGACGATGGGGGCGCCGCACTGCCAAGCAAACAAATCCACCGTGTGCGCGGCGTGGTGCCAGAGCAGGTGGTCGGTCCAGCTGCGCGGCTGGCCGAGCGCGTTCATGTTGCTGCGCCGGAAAAAATAGGTCTGCACATCCATCTGCTGGAGGTTGAACTGACCGGCCTCGATTT
>Ga0208735_100247_pt1 | contig 30032 bp, 27 predicted proteins | sample Subbio12Aug_8Aab_FD_184829 | JGI IMG/M metagenome (GOLD analysis project Ga0208735, IMG submission 184829) | Serpentinite rock and fluid subsurface biosphere microbial communities from McLaughlin Reserve, California, USA - CR12Aug_8Aab (SPAdes) | ecosystem: Environmental > Terrestrial > Deep... | reverse complement strand
GCCGCCATCGCGGCGGCCTTGCAGGCAAACCCACATTCCGGTCTTTAGCCGCTTAGGCGGCTTGGGCCACCTCATCAGGGCTGCTTGGGCTGCTGTGCCTGAGCTGTCTGGGCTGGGCTAGATTGAGCTGGATTGGGCCGCTTAGCCGCCAAATCCGCTCGGGCCAGCGCTCAAAGCCGGTGCGTGCGGTCCCCGGTCAGCAGCCCCGTGGGCAGCCAGCCCGCCGGCAGCGCCGCCGGCGCCAGCGCCAGCACCTTGAACAGCTCGCCCATCTCGTGCTCATTCACCAGCCGGGCGGCGGCGGCGCGCTCCGCCAGCGGCCAGCCGTCGGCGCCGTCGAGCAGCCCGGCGTTGAGCAAAAACCGGCCTTGGCTGGTGTAACCCAGCACCTGCAAGCCAGCCTGCTGCGCAGCCACGGCGATGCCGGTGAAGTTCACATGCGCCGTGATGTCTTTGCGGCCCACATCGGCCAGCGGGTCGGCGTCGGCGCGGTGCGCGCGGTGGCACATCAGGGTGCCGCTGCTGCGCTGCGGGTGGTAGTACTCGGCCTCGGGGAAGCCGTAATCGATAAAAAACGCCACCCCGCGCTGCCAGCGCTCGGCCAGCGTAGCGATGAAGGCCTCGGCCTGCGGGTGGATTTCGCACAGGTAGTCGTGTGTGCCCGCGATTGCCAGCGGGGGCCGCAAGTCGGTGGCGCGATCGGCCCAGGCAAACGCCGGGGCTGCATCTGCCAGCGGTGCAGCCCCAGCGCCTTGCACTGGCCGCAGCAGGGTCGGCTCGGGTGCCCCAGCACCAGCTTCTGCCACCGAGCCGCCGGCCAACACCACCCCGCGCTCGTACCACACGCCGCTGCGGCGCAGCAGCAGCTGCACCGGCATGGCGTCGAGCACCTCGTTGCCCAAAATCACCCCCTGCATCTGCGGCGGCAAGGCCTCGGCCCAGAGCACGCGCGGGGCAAAGTCTGCCAGCCGCTGCTGCTGGCGCAAGCGCAGATGGGCCGACAGCTCGACGATGGTGTAGCGCGCCAGCGCCACCCCGTCGGCCTGCAGCTGCTGCAACACCTGCTGCGCCAGCGCCCCGCTGCCGCCACCAAACTCCCACACCTCCTGCGTGCCGCTGGCCACCAGCGCCTGCGCCACTTGGCGCGCCAAGGTGCGGCCAAAGGCGGGACACAGCTCGGGCGCAGTGACGAAATCGCTGCCGCTGGCGGGCATGGCGCCAAACTTCGGGCTGGCGCTGGCGTAGTAACCCCAGCCCGGGCTGTACAGCGCCAGCGCCATGAAGCGGTCAAAGGGCAACCAGCCGCCGGCTCCGGCCAGCGCGGCCACGATGCGCTCGTGCAACGGCCAAGCTGCCCCGGTAGGAACCGGAGGCAACCCGGGGACGGTCGATAAAATGGGCGCTTGTCTGTCCACGGATCGGATTGTCTCCCATGTCGTCCTCCCCCCCCCCGCCGCTGGTGAAGCGCGCTGCGTGCTCGTCACCGGCGCAGCCAAACGGCTTGGGCGCCGCATCGCGCTCGACTTGGCCTCCGCCGGCTGGAACCTGGCACTGCACTACCGCCACTCGGCACTCGAGGCCGAACAATGCGCCGCCGACTGCCGCTCGCTGGGCGTACAGGCCGCTACATTTGGAGCCGATCTGGCCGACGAGGCGGCCTGCCGCGCCTTGGTGCCGCTGGTGCTGCAGCGCTTTGGCCGCCTCGACGCCGTGGTCAACAACGCCTCGACCTTCGAGCACGACAGCGCCGTCAGCTTCAGCTACGCCAGTCTGGAGCAGCACCTGCGCAGCAACACGGCGCCGGCGGTGCTGCTGGCGCAGGCCTTGCACCAGCACTTAGGCCAGCGCACGCCCGCAGCCAGCGCCGCGGGCGTGGTGGTGAACCTGCTCGACCAAAAGCTGTGGAACCTGAACCCGGATTTTTTCAGCTACACCCTGTCCAAAGCCGCGCTGCACTGCGCCACCACCATGTTGGCGCTGGCGCTGGCGCCCTTGGTCCGCGTGGTCGGCGTGGCCCCGGGCCTGACGCTCACCAGCCACCTGCTCGACGAGGACAAGTTTGCACAACTGCACCGCCAGTCGCCACTGGGCCGCTCCTCCAGCCCCGAAGACGTGGCCGCCGCGGTGCGCTTTGCGCTCGACAACCGCTCGGTCACCGGCAGCACGTTGCTGGTCGATGGCGGCCAGCATTTGCAACGCTTCGAGCGCGATTTTTCGCTCATGTAAACCAAGCCCCGCGCAGAGCGGGAGAGCAAGCCACCCTTGTCAACCGCCCCTTATCTACCGCCCCTTGTTGCCAGCCTATTTGGCGGCGCCCTTCAAGTCGCATTTTTACACCCACCCATGAGCCCACCCCCGCCCGCCAGCGCCCCCGACAGCGGCACCCAAGTCCTGACGCTGACCGGCCTGCGCTTTGCCGCCAACCTTGGGATCCTCGATCACGAGCGCTGCGCGCCGCAGCCCATCCAGGTCGATGCCGAGCTCAACCAAGGGCCGCAGCCGCTGCAGCCGCACGACGACGACATCAGTCACGTGCTCGACTATCGCAAGGTGCGCCAGATCATCATCGACGAGTGCACCGCCGAACACGTGAACCTGCTCGAGAGCCTGATCGGCAAGCTGGCGCAGCGGCTGCTGCGGCTGCCGGGCGTGGTCGGGGTGCGGGTGCGCATCGCCAAGCTCGAAATTTTCGATGACTGCGAAGTCGCCATCCGCATCGAGAGCGGGCAGTGGTGAGGTGCGGCCACGCCAAACCCACTTAGCGCCCGATGCTTTAATATACTCAACCCTTCCCTTTCTGCGATAACTGATTTTTATGTTAAAACGTCGTGATCAGCTCAAGCTGACAGCGGCTTTGGCCGCTCTGGCCACCCTTCCGGTGCCAGCCTTGGCCCAAACCCTGCCGCAACCCCTGCGCTTTGGCGTCGTGCCCTACCTGCCGGCCCGGCGCTTGGCGGTTTTGTTTGAGCCGGTGCGGGCTTTGTTCGAGCGCCAGTTGTAGGTGCCGGTGCAGTTTCATCTGGCGCAAGACTACGACGCGCACTTGGAAAAGCTGCGCCGCCACGAATACGATCTGACAGCCGATGCGCTGATCTTTTCCCGCATCGCGCAGCGCCAGTTTGGCTACCTGCCGCTGGCGCGCACCCAAGCGCCGCTGCAGCCCGTGCTGGTCAGGCGCCGCACCGTACCGCCCCACCCCGCGCAGGGACGGCATGCAGCCCCTGAACTGCGCGCCTTGCAAGGCCAAACGGTGGCCGTCTCCGACGGCCTGGCCACACTGACGGTGATCGCCATGCGCTATCTGCGCGACAACGGCCTGCGCCCCGGTGCCGATGTGCAGGTGCGCGTGGCGGGCAGCCACGCCAACGCCATGCAGCTGGTGCTGCTGGGCCAAGCGCAGGCGGCGGTGGTGTCGCTCACGGCCCTGCACCAAGTGGATCCGGCCACGGCGGCGCAGCTGCAAATCATCCGCGAGCTGCCCGCTGCGCTCTCGGCGGTGGTCTATTTGCTGGCCCCGCGGCTGGCGCACCTAGCCCCCACCTTGACCCCGGCGCTGCTGCACTTTGCCAACCAGCAAGCCACCGGACGCGCCTTTATCGAATCCCTCGGACACCAAGGTTTGCTGCCCGTGGGTCCGGAACTGGCTGAAGTGGACCCGCTGGTGGTCGAGTTTTACCGGCTGCTGGCCCAAGGTCATTTATGACCAAGCACAGGCCAACGCAACCACTGCCCGGAACCCACGACCCTCCCCGGCTCACTAGGCCGCCGATGGCCATCGTCAGCTACCACCATGCCTAGCTTGCTGCAAACCTTGCACACCCACCTGCGTGCCAGCCTGCAAGCCCAGTTTTCGTTGCTGGTCGTGCTGGCGGTGGGGACCGCCACCCTGCTCATGGCCGTGGCCGGTGCTGCCACCTTTGTCACGCACGCGCAGCGCTTGGAATCCCAGCAAGCCCAGATACTGAGCAACACCTTGGCGCTGGCGCTGCAAACGCCGCTGCTGGAGCGCGATTTTGCCCAGTTGTTCGACTTGCTCGCGGACACCCAGCAGCACGAGGCAATCGGCTTTGTGCAGGTGCGGCAAGAGGACGGAGCCGTTTTGGCTACCTTCGGGCAGCCGCGCCTCGACTGGCTGGCGCCCAAGCAGGTGCAGACCCCAATCGCCTTGGGCACGACTCCATTGGGTAGCTTAAGCCTGCAGATGCAGACCTCCACGCTCGAAGATTCGGCCCCCTATTTTCTGCTGGCTTTGTCGCTGGTGCTGCTGCTCGCGCTGGGGGCGTCGTATGCGGTGTTCAGGCATTTCATGCGCCACCATGCCGACCGGGCACGCCGATTGCGCCGCGCCATCGAAGCCTTTGGCGAAGGCCAAGCGGGCGTGCGCGCACACCTAGACGGCAGCGACGAGCTGGCGCAGTTTGCTGCGGCCTTCGACCACGCCGCGCACGAGGTGGAATTGCACAAGGCCGCCTTGTCGCAGGCTAGGTTCGAGGCCGAGGCCGCCAACCGCGCCAAATCGCAGTTTTTGGCCAACATGAGCCACGAAATCCGCACCCCCATGAACGCCGTGCTGGGCCTGACGCAGCTGGTACGCGACATGGATCTGGCCGAGCGCCCACGGCACCTGCTCGACATGGTGCTGCGCTCGGGCCGCTCGCTGCTGAGCCTGCTCAACGACATTCTGGATTTTTCCAAGATTGACGCCGGGCGGCTCGAACTGGAGCACATCCCCTTCTCGATCGAACAGTTGCTGCACGAAATCAGCGACCTGTTCAGCAGCCGCGTGGCCGAAAAAAACCTCGAACTGCTCATCGATCTGGACCCGAGCTTGCCCCAAGAACTGATCGGCGACCCGCTGCGCCTGCGCCAGGTGCTGGTCAACTTGGTGGGCAACGCCATCAAGTTCACCGAGCGCGGGATGGTCACGGTGCGGGTGCGCGCCCAAAGCCCACAGGCGCCGTCCGAGGGCCTGTGGCGCTGCCACTTCGAGGTTTCCGACACCGGCATCGGCATGAGCGAGACCGTGGCGGCGCAGCTGTTTCAGCCCTTCACCCAAGCCGACAGCAGCGTGACGCGCCGCTTTGGCGGCACCGGCTTGGGCTTGGTCATCAGCCAGCGCCTCGTCGCCCTGATGGGCGGCTCGATCGGCGTGCGCAGCGCGCTGGGCAGCGGTTCGACCTTTGGCTTTGAAATCGCCCTCGCCCGCCACCAGCGCCCGCGCACCGAGGCCGCGCACCAACCGGCTGCAGGCCTGAAGGTGCTGATCGTGGACGACCAAGAAAGCGCACGCACCATCCTCAGCGCCCAGCTCGAAGCTTGGAAAATCGAGCACGCCTGCGCCGCCAGTGGCCCCGAGGCGCTCGAGCTGCTGGCCGCCGCGCAGGCCAGCGCCCGCCCTTTCAACACCCTGCTGCTGGACTGGAGAATGCCGGGCATGGACGGTGTGGAGCTGATGCTGCGCATCGCCGCCGCCCCGCAGCGCTATGGCAGCGCCTTGGCCACCCTGATGCTCACCGCCCACGACGCCGAGCCGCTGCAGCAGGCGCTGGGCGGGCGCCAGTCCGTGGCGGTGCTCACCAAACCGGTGTTGCCCTCGCTGCTGCTCAACTGCCTAAGCGGTCAAGCACGGCCCCACAACAGCCCCTCAAAGCCCGAAGCAGGCCCGACCCCGCACTTTCAGTCGGCGCGAGTGCTGGTGGCCGAAGACAACCCCGTGAACCAGCAGGTGGCGCAGGGTATGCTGGAAAACTTGGGCTGCCGCGTCACACTGGCCCAAGACGGCCAGCAGGCCTTGGCGCTGGCGCGTGCGCAGCCCTTCGACCTGATCCTGCTGGACCTGCACATGCCGGTGCTCGACGGGCTGCAAGCCGCCCGCCAGTTGCGCGCACTGCCGCAGTGCCAAGCGGTACCCATCATCGCCTTGACGGCCGCCGTGTTCGCCGAAGACCGCCAGCGCTGCCTCGAGGCGGGAATGAACGGCTTTGTCCCCAAACCGATCGACAAGTGGGAGCTGATACGGGCTTTGGCGCAACACCTGCCGCAGCAACCGCCCCCGCAGCCAGCCTTGCAACCGCCACCAGAACCGGCCGACGCAGCGCCGCCCGCCGCGCCCACCGACGCCATCCATGCCGACGCCACGCTGCAGTCGGTGCTGCAGCGCCTGCGCCCTTTGCTGGTCGAAGGCGAGCTACCGCCCGATGCACTGATCGAGGAACTCGCGGCACAGCTGTCAATCCAGCCTGCACTGCAAGCGCCTATCATGCGCTTAATGCAGCGCCTTGAGCACTTCGACCATCCCGGCGCACTGCGCCTGATCGACTCCCTACTGCCCGCTGCAACCCCCACCAGCCCTCCCCGCCCTTTTGATGTCTGAGCCTGAGCCCCTCCGCGCTGCGCCAACCGCGCCAGCCAACCTCGCCCCCCCTGCCAAGCCGCTGCTGCTGCTGGTCGATGACCTGCCGACCAACCTGCAGCTGCTGGCGGCGCTGCTCAAGGCCGACTACCGCATCAAGACCGCCACCAGCGGCCCCGCAGCGCTGGAGCTGGCGGGCCGCCGCAGCGACCCACCCGATCTAATCCTGCTCGACGTGATGATGCCGGGCATGAGCGGCATCGAGGTCCTGCGCCACCTGCGCGCCGACAGCGCCACACACGAAATCCCGGTGATCTTCGTCTCGGCCGACACCTCGGAGCAAACCCAGCTCGACGGACTCGCGCTCGGCGCCGACGACTACCTCACCAAACCCGTGGTGGGCACGGTGCTGCGCGCACGGGTCAAAAACATCTTGGCGCGCAAGCGCAACGAGCGCCAACTGCGCCTGGCCGCGCATGTGTTCGACTACAGCGGCGAAGCGATCCTGATCACCGACCGCCACAACCGCATCATTGAGGCCAACCCGGCTTTTGCGCGCCTGACCGGCTACAGCAGCGACGAAGTGCGCGGCCAGAACCCGCGCATTCTGTCTTCGGGGCGGCAATCGCGCGAGCAGTACCTCGAGATGTGGCGCACCGTCAAGGAGCGTGGTTTTTGGCAGGGCGAGTTGTGGGACCGGCACAAAAACGGCCAGACCGAGCCGCGCTTGGTGACCATCTCCACGGTGTGCAACCCGCACGGCGAGATCGACTACCACATCGCCACCTTCTCCGACATCCGCGAGCAAAAAGCCACTGAGGAGCGCATCCGCCGCATCGCCTACCACGACGCACTCACCGGCTTGCCCAACCGGCTGCACCTGTCTGCTGCCTTGGAGCAAGCCCTGAGCCAGGCGCAGCGCCACGCCACCGAAGTGGCGCTGCTGTTCATCGACATGGACCGCTTCAAGCTCATCAACGACACCCTCGGACACCCCGTGGGCGACGAGTTGCTGGTCGAGGTCGCGCAGCGCCTCAGGGCCTGCGTGCGCGACTCCGACATCGTGGCGCGCTTAGGGGGCGACGAATTCGTGGTCGCCATCACCGGCCTGCAAGAGGACTTGGGGGCTGCGTCGGTGGCGAGCAAAATTTTGGCCGCACTCGGCCAACCCTACGCCATCGCCAACCGCGCACTGCACTCCAGCCCGAGCATCGGCATCAGCATCTACCCAACCGATGGCAGCGACGCCGCCACGCTCATGAAGCACGCCGACGCCGCCATGTACCACGCCAAAGAACTGGGGCGCAACCAAGTGCAATACTTCAAGCAGGCCTTGAACCTGCAAGCCCAGCTCCGGCTCGAACTCGAAACCGATTTGCGCGCGGCCTTGGCTGCCAACCAGTTCGAACTGCATTACCAGCCCAAGTTTTGCGTGCACAGCCAAACCATCCGCGGCGTCGAAGCGCTGCTGCGCTGGCCCCATCCGCGGCTCGGGCTGGTGCCGCCGCTGCAGATCATCCCGCTGGCCGAAGAAACCGGCCAGATCGACGCCATCGGCCACTGGGTGCTGGAGCAGGCCTGCGCGCAACTGGCGGCGTGGCGCGAGCAAGGCATCGGCGACTTGTCGATGTCGATCAACCTGTCGGCGCAGCAGCTGCGCTCTCCCCAGTTGCTGGATACGGTGCGCCAGACGCTAGCGCGCCATGGCCTGCGCGAGGGCGAGATCGAGTTCGAGATCACCGAATCGGTGGCCATGACCAACCCCGAGCAAGCCATCGGGGTGCTGCACGCGCTGCGCGCTTTGGGCGTGCGGCTGGCGATCGACGATTTCGGCACCGGTTATTCCTCGCTGGCCTACCTCAAGCACCTGCCGATCCAGTGCCTGAAGGTGGACAAGAGTTTTGTGCGCGACATCGAGACCGACCACAACGACGCCGCCATCTGCGCTGCCACCATCGCGCTGGCGCACCAGCTGGGGCTCGAAGTGGTGGCCGAAGGGGTGGAAACCGAAGCCCAGCGCGCCTTTTTGGCCGACCAGCACGGCTGCGACCACCTGCAGGGCTACCTGATCGGCCGGCCCGTGCCGGCGGCCACACTCGAGCCGCTGCTGCGCCAGCGTGCCCCAGCGGTTGCGGCATAGAATGCAGCCCGGCCCCAGCGCCGGGCCAACCCGGTTGAGCTGCCCCATGAACCCCGACAAAATCGAACGCGAACACCACAAACTCGAAAAACGCCTGTGCCGGCTGGTGGGCCAAGCCATTGCCGACTACGCCATGATCGAGGCCGGCGACCGCATCATGGTCTGCCTCTCGGGCGGCAAAGACAGCTACACGCTGCTCGACATTTTGCTCAAGCTGCGTCAGCGCGCGCCGATCGACTTCGAGCTCATCGCCGTCAATCTGGACCAGAAACAGCCCGGCTTCCCGGCCGAGGTGCTGCCGGCTTACCTGACGCAGCTCGGGGTGCCGTTTCACATCGAGACCCAAGACACCTACAGCGTGGTGAAAAAAATCATCCCCGAAGGCAAGACCACCTGCAGCCTGTGCAGCCGCTTGCGCCGCGGCATTTTGTACCGCGTGGCGCGCGAACTGGGCTGCAACAAGATCGCGCTCGGGCACCACCGCGACGACATCTTGCAAACGCTGCTGCTCAACATGTTTTTTGGTGCCAAGCTCAAAGGCATGCCGGCCAAGCTGGTGAGCGACAACGGCGAGTTCATGGTGCTGCGCCCGCTGGCCTACGTGGCCGAGCCCGACTTGGTGCGCTGGGCCCAAGTGCGCCAGTTCCCGATCATCCCCTGCAACCTGTGCGGCAGCCAAGACAACCTGCAACGGGTGCAGGTCGGCCAGATGCTGCGCGAATGGGAACGCCAGCACCCTGGGCGGCTCGACAACATGCTCAAGGCGCTGCAAAGCGTGGTGCCCAGCCACCTGATGGACCGCGCGCTGTTCCCCTTCGAGACGCTGCAGACCACGGGCCAGCCCATTGGCGACGGCGACACCGTTTTTGACGCGCCCGACCCACCTGCGGGGCCGGCAACCCCCATGCTGCAATCGGTGGCGCTGCCCATTCCCACGCGGGCGCCAACAGGCCCAAGGGCCAACAGCGCCTCCAGCCACTGCCAGCCAGCCGACCAGCCAGCCTTATAGGACTATTAGGCCAGCACGGCTTCGTAGCGCGCCAGCGCGTCGCGCAGCGCCACGTCGAGCTCGCGCGCGGCAAACTTGGCCACGTAGGCGTCGGCCCCGGCGCTGCGCACGTGCTGCTCGTTGGTGTCGCCGGTGAGCGACGAATGGATCACCACCGGCAGGCCATGCATGGCCGGGTCTTTTTTGATGTTGCGCGTCAGGGTAAAGCCGTCCATCTCGGGCATTTCGAGGTCGGTGAGCACCAGCGCCACGCGCTCGCGCATCTCCACCCCTTGGGCCTGACATTCGGCGGCCAAGGCTTGCAACCGGTTCCAAGCCTCTTGGCCGGTCTTGGTCATCTCGTAAGGCAGCTTGAGCGCCTTGAGCTCTTGCTCGATCATGGCGCGCGCCACGAAGGAATCGTCTGCGGCCAAGATGATCGCACCGGGGCGCAGCTTGAGCGCCGGGCCGTTGGAGTTGGCCTTGAGGTCGGCTTGGTCGGCAGGCAAAATGCGCTGCAGGATCGATTCCACGTCGAGGATTTGCGCCAAGCGGGTGCTGTTTTGGTCGCCGTCTAGGCGAGCGATGCTGGTGACAAAGCCGCGCGCCATGGCTTCGTCGGCCGACAGGATCTGCTTCCAATCCAAGCGCACGATGTCTTCCACCGCTTCGGCCGCAAAGGCCTGCGTGGTGCGGGCGTACTCGGTCACCAGCATGATGTTCAGGCCGCTCTTGGGCACGCAGCCCACCACCGCCGGCAGGTCGATCACGGGAATCACCTGGCCGCGCAGGTTCACCACCCCGAGCACGTGTTGCGGCGCACCGGCCATGGCGGTGACCGCCGGCATGGCGACGATCTCGCGGATTTTGAAGACGTTGATGCCAAACAGCTCGGAGCGCTCGGTGCCGGCGGCGTTGCCGAGGCGAAACAGCAGCATCTCGAACTTGTTGGAGCCGGTCAAGTTGGTGCGCTCGTCGATGTCTTTTTGGGCTGCAGTGGGCATAAATTTTCCTCGAAGCGACGGCGCCGCGCCATCCTCGTTACCATTCTAGGGCTTTCCGATGAACCGTCGGTTGTTTTTTAGGGGACACGAGCGTGCATTGCACCCGCATTTTGGCGATCCGGCACGGCGAGACCGCCTGGAATCGCGACAACCGCATCCAAGGCCAGCTTGACATCGAACTCAACATGACTGGGCGCTGGCAGGCCGAGCGCACCGCCGAGGCGCTGCGCGGCGAGGCGCTGGGCGCGGTTTACAGCAGCGACCTGTCGCGCGCCGCCGACACCGCAGCCGCCATCGCCCGTGCCCAAGGCTTGAGCACGCAGCTGCACCTGGGCTTGCGCGAGCGCCACTTTGGCGTCTGCCAAGGCAGCCGCTGGAGCGAGCTCGAAACCACACAGCCCGAACTCACCGAGCTCTGGCGCCGCCGCGTGCCCGACTTTGCCCCGCCGGGCGGCGAGTCGCTGCTCGTGCTGCGCCAGCGCGTGTTGCAGGCGCTGGAAGAAGTGGCGGCCGCCCACCTGGGGCAGCAGATCGTGGTCGTCACCCACGGCGGCGTGCTCGACACCTTGTACCGCTTGGCCACCGGGGTCGATCTGCAGGCACCGCGCACCTGGCAGCTGGGCAACGCCGCCATCAACCGCCTGCTCTGGAGCCCGCAGGGGCTGCGGCTGGTGGGCTGGTCCGACACCCTGCATCTCGACATCGCGCCCAGCGACGAACCGCTGAGCTAAAGGGCGGAGGGCGAAGGGGCTGCAACGCCTCTGCTGGCAGGGTTTTACTCGGCGGCAAACAGGTCGTGGGCGGCGCTGGGCGCGGCCAGCCCCAGATGCCGGTAGGCCGCCTGGGTGGCGATGCGCCCGCGTGGCGTGCGCTGCAGGTAGCCTTGCTGAATCAGGTAGGGCTCGATCACGTCTTCGATCGTGCCGGGCTCCTCGCCGATGCTGGCGGCGATGTTGTCCAGCCCCACCGGCCCGCCGTCAAACTTGTGGATCAACGCCTCGAGCAGCTTGCGGTCCATCAGGTCAAAGCCGAGCGCATCGACGTCGAGCATGGCCAGCGCGCGCTGCGCCGCCTCCTCGGTGATGCGGCCACTGCCCTTGACTTCGGCGTAGTCGCGCACCCGGCGCAGCAAGCGGTTGGCGATGCGCGGCGTGCCGCGCGAACGGCGCGCGATCTCAAAGCCGCCGGCGGCATCCAGCGGCACCTGCAGCAAGCTGGCGCTGCGACGCACGATCAGCTCCAGCTCTTGCGCGCTGTAAAACTCCAGCCGCGCCACGATGCCAAAGCGGTCGCGCAGCGGGTTGGTGAGCATGCCGGCGCGCGTGGTCGCGCCCACCAGCGTAAAGGGTTGCAAATCGAGCTTGATCGAGCGCGCCGCCGGCCCCTCGCCGATCATGATGTCGATCTGGTAGTCCTCGAGCGCCGGGTAGAGGATTTCTTCCACCACCGGCGACAGGCGGTGGATTTCGTCGATGAACAGCACATCGTTGGGCTCGAGGTTGGTCAGCAGGGCTGCTAGGTCTTTGGGCTTTTCCAGCACCGGGCCGCTGGTTTGGCGCAAGTTGACCCCGAGCTCGTGCGCGATGATGTGCGATAGCGTGGTTTTGCCCAACCCCGGCGGGCCAAACAGCAGCACGTGGTCCAGCGCCTCGCGCCGCTTTTTGGCCGCGCCGATGAAGATCTCCAGCTGCTCGCGCGCCTTGGCCTGCCCCACGTACTCGGCCAAGCCCTTGGGGCGCAGCGCGCGCTCGAGCGCCTCTTCGCGCGGGCTCTCGGGCTGCGCCGACACGGTGCGCCGGGGCGCGACGGGGGCGAAATCGTCGGTTTGGATGGTCATGTGGGGATTTTCTTAGCGCGCCAGCGCCTTGAGCGCCAGCCGGATGCCTTCGCTCACCCCCACCGCCGGTGGCAGCGCCTTGAGGGCGGCGGCGGCTTCGCGCTCGCTGTAGCCCAGCGCCAGCAGGGCTTGCTCGATGTCGGCCTGCTCGGCGTTGGCCGGCGCTGCGGCGGCCCCGGCCTGCGCGCTGGTCAGGCCCAGCTCAGGCCCGAGCTTGCCGCGCAACTCGAGCAGCAAGCGCTCGGCGGTTTTGCTGCCGATGCCTGGCACCTTGAGCAGCCGCCGCGCTTCTTGCGCCACCACGGCCTGCGCCAGCTCGGCCACGCTCAGGCCCGACAACAGCGCCAAGGCGGTGCGCGGGCCGACGCCGCTGATTTTGATCAGGTGCCTGAAGGCGCTGCGCTCGGCCGCCGTGGCAAAGCCGTACAGCAGTTGCGCGTCTTCGCGCACCACGTGCTGCGTCAGCAAGGCCACGGGCGCGCCCAAGGCCGGCAGGCCGTAGTAGGTGCTCATGGGCACCTCGACCTCGTAGCCGACGCCGTGGCAGTCGATCACGATCTGCGGTGGCGTTTTTTCTAGCAGGGTGCCGCTCAATTTGCCTATCATTGGGGTTTTCCTTTTTGCGGATTATCGGTTTGATTCTGCGCCACACCTTCACCCCGCCCGACAACCTGCGCATGGCGCACCTGTGCGGCCCGCTCGATGCCCATTTGCGCCAGATCGAGGCCGCGCTCCAAGTCAAGCTGGTGCACCGCTTCGAGCAGTTTCGCATCGAAGGCCCCAAGGCGCGCGCGCAGCAGGCGCTCGAGGTCTTGCAGGCGCTGTACGAGCAGGCGCGCGCGCCCATCCCGGCCGAAAAAGTGCAGCTCATGCTCAGCGGCGACACCGCTCTGCCGGCTGCGGCCGGCGCCGACGAGGCCCCAGCGCTGCAAACGCGGCGCGGCGAACTGCGCGGCCGCAGCGCCAACCAGCGCCGCTACCTCACGCACATGGCCACGCACGACATCACCTTCGGCATCGGGCCAGCCGGCACCGGCAAGACCTACCTCGCGGTCGCCTGCGCCGTCGATGCGCTCGAGCGCAGCGCCGTGCAGCGCATCGTGCTCACGCGGCCGGCGGTCGAGGCCGGCGAGCGGCTCGGGTTTTTGCCCGGCGATCTGGCGCAGAAAGTGGACCCCTATCTGCGCCCGCTCTACGACGCGCTCTACGACCTGATGGGGCTCGAGCAGGTGCACCGGGCCTTTGAGCGCCAGCAAATCGAGATCGCGCCGCTGGCCTTCATGCGCGGGCGCACCCTAAACCACGCCTTTGTCATCCTCGACGAAGCGCAAAACACCACGCCCGAGCAGATGAAGATGTTTCTGACGCGCATCGGCTTTGGCTCCAAAGCCGTGATCACCGGCGACGTGAGCCAGATCGACCTGCCGCGCACCCAGTTGAGTGGCCTGATCGACGCCGAGCGCGTCCTCAAGCGCACCCAAGGCATTGCCTTTAGCCGCTTTTCCAGCGCCGACGTGGTGCGCCACCCGCTGGTGGCGCGCATCGTCGATGCCTACGACAGCGCTGGCTTGGCTCACGCCAGCGACCACAGCGCCGCACCCGCCAGCCGGCGCAATCGCCGCCCCGTCCCGCCCCTTGCCGAGCCCAGCCCATGAAACTGCCCGCGCTCACGCTGTCGCTGCAATTCGCACGCCCCGAGGTGGCCGACGCCCATGCCCGCCTGAGCTTGGCCGCGCACCGCGCCGCCCTGCCCCGGCACTTGGTGCGGCGCTGGCTGCGCCACGCGCTGGAGTGCCCGGCCGAGCTCACGGTGCGCATCGTCGGCACCGACGAAGCCCGGGCCCTGAACCGCGACTACCGCGGCAAAGACTACGCCACCAACGTGCTGACTTTCGACTACGCGGCAGAACCGATGGTGCAGGCCGATCTGGTGCTGTGCGCCCCGGTGCTGGAGCGCGAGGCCGCCGAGCAGGGCAAAACCCTGCAGCAGCACTACGCGCACCTGCTGGTGCACGGCTGCTTACACGCCCAAGGCTGGGAGCACGAAAGCAGCCCAGCCGACGCCGAAGCCATGGAAGCGCGCGAAACGCAGATTCTGGCCAGCCTAGGCTTTGCCGACCCTTACCGGGGCACCGCGGCGACCACCGGCGGCTGAGACGCTGGCAGCGCTGGCGGCTCCGGTGTCGGCGGCGCTGCGCGCCCCGGCCAAGCGACTTCGCGCGCTGGCCGCTGCGGCCCTACGGGCGCTCGGGTTTGGCCTAAAGCGGTGGCGGCGATGTCGTCTGCGCCCGGGTACAGGCCCAGCAGCAGGTAGTCGAACACCCGGCGCGCGATTGGGGCTGCGGCGACCGAGCCAAAACCGGCGTTCTCCACGATCACCGCCAGCGCCACCGTGGGCGCCTCCAGCGGCGCAAAGCCGATGTAGAGCGAGTGGCTGCGCTGGTGCTCCTCGAGCTGCGCGGCGTCGTAGCGTGCACCTTGGGCAATGCGCACCGCTTGGGCGGTACCGGTCTTGCCGCCGCTGCGGTAGGGTGCGCCGGCAAACACGCCCGCCGCCGTGCCGCCGGGCAGGTTCACCGCCTCCATGGCCCCGAGCACCGCTTGCAGATTCTGGCTCTGCCAGCCCATGGGCACGCCTTGGTGCGTGGCCAACTCGCGCCCCCGGGGCTCGCCCAAGGCGTAGGCGCGCAGCCCCACGTGCGGCTGCTGGCGCACGCCGCCGTTGGCCAAGGTGGCGGTGGCATGGGCCAGTTGCAGCATGGTAAAGGCGCTGTAGCCCTGCCCGATGCCCACGGCCACAGTGTCACCCAGAAACCAGCGCTGCTGCGCCGGGTGGCTGTAGGCGCTGCGCTTCCAGGCTTGGTTGGGCAACAGGCCGCGCCCCTCACCCACCAAATCGATGCCGGTGCGCTGACCAAAGCCCTGGGGCTGCATAAAATCGTGCAAGGCCTCGATGCCCATCTCGTGCGCCAGCGTGTAGTAATAGACGTTGCTCGACACCGCCATGCCGCTGCGCAAATCCACGTGCCCTAAATGGCGTTCGCCCACGCTGCGAAAGCGCTGGTTGCCCAGCACCCAAAAGCCCGGGTCATAGACCGTGGTTTCGGGCCGGCGCAAGCCCAGCTCCAACCCGGCTAGGGCCATAAAGGGTTTGAAGGTCGAGCCCGGTGGATAGGTGCCGCGCAAGGCCCGGTTGAGCAGCGGGCGGTCGATCGATTCGTTCAGGGCGCGCCATTCTTCGACGCCGATGCCATCGACAAAGGCATTGGGGTCAAAACTGGGCATGCTCACAAAAGCCAGCACCTCGCCGTTGCGCACGTCGATGGCCACCAAGGCACCGCGGCGCGCACCAAACAGTTGCTCCACCAAGTGTTGCAAGCGCGCATCCAGCGTCAGGCGCAGCGTTTGGCCGGCGCGGGCCGGCACGGTCTCGAGCGTGCGCACCACCTGGCCGTGCGAGTTGATCTCGACGCGGCGAAAGCCCGTGGCGCCGTGCAGCAGCGCTTCGTGGCTTTGCTCCACGCCCAACTTGCCGATGTGGTCGGTGCCGCGGTAGTTGGCTTGCTGCTCGGGCGGCCACTGCGCCATGCGCTCGCGGTCGCTCTGGTTGATGCGGCCCACATGCCCGACCACGTGGGCGGCCGAAGCCCCCAGCGGGTAGTAGCGAATCTGGCGCACCTCGATCGACACCCCGGGCAGCCTGAACAACTGCGCCGCCAGCACCGACATTTCTTCGGACGTCAGGCGGCTGCGCAGCGGCAGCGAGGCAAAGCGATGCGACTCGGCGCGCAGGCGCTGAAAGCGGCGCAACTCGCCGGGCGTGATCGGTAGCAGCTCGGCCAGCGCTTGCAGGGTGTGATCCATGTCAGCCACCAAGGCCGGCGTGATTTCGAGCGTAAACACTGCCAAGCTATCGGCCAGCAGCACGCCGTGGCGGTCCACGATCTGGCCGCGCAACGGCGGCAGCGGCAGCACCGCGGTGCGGTTGCTCTCGGCGCGGGTCTGCAAATCGGTGTGGCGCTGGATTTGCAGCACATACATGCGCACAGCCAGCAAGCCCAAGGCCACCAGCACCACCACGAGCGCGATCTGCGCCCGGCGACGAAAACGCTTGAGCTGGTGTTCAACGTCGTTCATGGCGGGCAGGCACAGGCGCAGGCGGTGGCGCGGGTTCAAAGGGGCCGGTCGGCGTCGGGGTCGTGCGCGCGCCGCTGCGGCGCCAGCAGCAACACGGTGGCCAGCGGCCACAGGGCGGCCTGCCACAAGGGTGCCAGCGCCATCCCGAGATCGGGCCCGCCGTCGCCCGCCAGCGCCCGCACCAGCCACTGCAGCGCGTGCGCCAGCACAAACAGCAACAGCACGTGCAACGCCTGGCGCTTCCAGTCGAACCACAGCAGCCGCCGGTGTATCACGACCGCCAAATAACACATCACGCTGTAAGCCAAGGCATGCTGCCCCAAGAGTGCGCCTTGGTGCACGTCGATCAACAAGCCCAGCACAAAGCCCACACCCACCCCGACGCGCCGTGGCTGATGCACGGTCCAAAACGCCAGCGTCAGGGCCAGCAAGTCGGGGGCCCACACGGCGCGCCCCAGCAGCGCCACCTGCAGCACCATTTCGAGCAGCAGCACCGCCAGCAGGGTACCCCACACGAACCAGGGATTGGCAGGCAGCAGCAGGGCCTGCCGGGGACTCATGATCATGGCGCGCGCCCCCTCGCCGGGCTGGGTGCTGCGCGATCCGCCGCAGCGGCGGGTGCATCGTTGGCCACCGGGCGCCCCACCGGGTCAATCACCAGCACGTGCAGGGCATGCTGGGTGCGGGCCAACGGACGGGCTTGCACCTCGGCAAAACCGTCGGCACCCGAAACCGTCACCTGCACGATCTGCGCCACCGGCAAACCGGCCGGATAGACGCCGTCGATGCCGCTGGTGGTGAGCACATCGCCCACCATGGCCTGGGTGGTGATGGGCTCGAAACGCAGCTCAACCTGCGCCTCGGCGCCCCAATCGGTCGGCATGCCAAAAGCTAGGCTGCGTTGCCCGGTGCGGGTGTTGATCACCGCCATCGCCTGCCGGGGGTCGGTCAGCAGGCGCACCTCCGCTGTGCCCCAATGCACCCGCGTCACTTGCCCCAACACACCAAACCCGTCCATCACCGCCGACCCGGGCTGCACGCCATCGCTTTGCCCGCGGTCGATCACCACCGCCAGCGTGTAGGGGTCGGCCAGCTGATACAAAATCTGTGCGCCGCGGGTCGTGGCGGGCAGCCGGGTGCGCATGCCCAACAAATCGCGCAACTCGCGGTTCTCTTGGGCCAGGTGCTCGACGATGGCGGCGCGCTCGGCTTGGCGCATCAGCTCGGCGCGCGCCAACGCCGCCTCGTCTTGGGCCGCTTGCAAGCTGCCTAGGTATTGGCCCGACCAGCGCGCCACATGCAGCGGCTGCAAGGCCAGCCATTGCAGCGGGCTGAGCGCCACGGCCAAGCTCTGGCGCACCGGCGCTGCCCACTGCAAGCGGGCGTCGAGCACCATCAGCAGCAGCGCCAGCGCGCCCAACACCAGCAGCTTGGACAAGGCCGGTGTGCCCTGCCTGAAAAACGGCGGCGGGGATTGGTCGATGGTACCCAGCGACATGGCCGGATGCAGCGAAAAATTATTCGGCGGTAAAAATGCTGCCGCCCAAGCGGTCCATCTGGTCCAGCGCCATGCCGCAGCCCAGCACCACGCACAGCAACGGCTGCTCGGCCACCAACACCGGCAGCCCGGTTTCTTCGGACAGCAGGCGGTCTAGGTCGCGCAGCAGGGCACCGCCGCCGGTGAGCATCATGCCGCGCTCGGCAATGTCGGCCCCGAGCTCAGGCGGGGTTTGCTCCAGCGCCGTCTTGACCGCTTGCACGATTTGGTTGATCGGGTCGGTCAGGGCCTCGAGCACCTCGTTGCTCGAGATGGTGAAGCTGCGCGGCACGCCTTCGGCCAGGTTGCGGCCCTTGATCTCCATCTCTTTGACCTCGGAGCCCGGGAAGGCCGAACCGATGGTTTTCTTGATCGCCTCGGCCGTCTGCTCGCCGATCAGCATGCCGTAGTTGCGCCGGATGTAGCTGATGATGGCCTCGTCGAACTTGTCGCCGCCCACGCGCACGCTGCCCTTATAGACCATGCCGCCCAAGCTGATGACGCCGACTTCGGTGGTGCCCCCGCCCACATCCACCACCATCGAGCCGCGCGCGTCAGACACCGGCAAGCCGGCGCCGATGGCCGCCGCCATGGGTTCTTCGATCAGATAGACCTGCGAGGCCCCGGCCCCGAGCGCCGACTCGCGGATGGCGCGGCGCTCGACCTGGGTCGAGCCACAGGGCACGCAGATGATGATGCGCGGGCTGGGCCTGAACATCGAGCGCGGGTGCACCATCTTGATGAACTGCTTGAGCATCTGCTCGGTGACGGTGAAGTCGGCGATGACGCCGTCTTTCATGGGCCGGATGGCTTCGATGTTGCCAGGCACCTTGCCCAGCATCGCTTTGGCTTCTTTGCCCACCGCTTGGATGGACTTTTTGCCTTGCGGGCCGCCTTCGTGGCGGATCGAAACCACCGACGGCTCGTCGAGCACGAGGCCCTTGCCGCGCACGTAGATGAGGGTGTTGGCGGTACCGAGGTCGATGGCCAAATCGGTGGAGAAATGCTGGCGGATGGATTCAAACATGATGAAAGAGGCCCTGCACCGTCGGTCACGGATGCCGACTGGTTTAAGCGCGGGCACAAACCGGGGATAATACCCGATCGAAGACGCTTTGGGAGGCGTTTGAGTTTTCTTACACATAGCCCCATGTCATTGACTTTGCATGAAATCGAACGCCTCGCGCAGTTGGCGCGGCTGCAGCTCACGCCCGAGCAGGCGCTGGATGCGCAGCAGCGCCTGAACGGTTTTTTGGGCTTGGTCGAGCAGATGCAGGCCGTGGACACCACCGGCGTCGAGCCCTTGGCACACCCAACCGCCGTGATGCAGCCGGTGCAGCTGCGCTTGCGCCCCGATGTGGCCAGCGAGCCCAACCAGCGCGCGGCCAACCAAGCCAGCGCGCCCGCCGTGGAAGACGGCCTCTACCTCGTGCCCCGGGTGATCGAATGAGCGCCGCCGCCCTTGATCTGCACCAGATGGGCGTGGCCGAACTCGGCGCCGCCCTGCACGCCCGCCAGACCTCGGCCACCGAGGTGGCGCAGCACCTGCTGGCGCGCGCCCACGCCCACAGCGGCCTAGGGGCCTATCTGGCCCTGAACGAAGCCGCCACGCTGGCCCAAGCCGCCGCCGCCGACGCGCGCCTGAGCGCCGGTGAACGCGGCCCTTTGCTGGGGGTGCCGCTGGCACACAAAGACGTGCTCGTCACGCGCGACTTCCCCACCACCGCCGGCTCCAACATGCTGCAAGGCTACCGCAGCCCCTTCGATGCCACCGTGGTGCAGCGCTTGGCGGCTGCCGGCGCCGTGACGCTCGGCAAGCTCAACTGCGACGAGTTCGCCATGGGCTCGGGCAACGACCAATCCGCCTACGGCCCGGCGCACAACCCTTGGGACCGCACGCGCGTACCCGGCGGCTCCTCCGGCGGCTCGGCGGTGGCGGTGGCGGCGCGGCTGGCCCCGGCGGCCACTGGCACCGACACCGGCGGCTCGATCCGCCAGCCCGCCAGCTTCTGCGGCGTCACCGGCATCAAGCCCACCTACGGGCGCTGCTCGCGCTACGGGCTGGTGGCCTACGCCTCCAGCCTGGATCAAGCCGGCCCGATGGCGCGCAGCGCCCACGACTGCGCGCTGCTGCTCAGCGCCATGGCCGGGCCGGATCTGGATCGCGACTCGACCAGCCTCGAGCAGCCGCCCGAAGACTACAGCCGCTATCTGGCCCAGCCGTGGCCGGGCGCCAGCGCCAGCCGGCCGCTGCAGGGGCTGCGCATCGGCCTGCCGCGCGAGTTCTTCGGCCCCGGCTGCGCCAGCGACGTGCTGCAAGCCGTGCGCGCCGCCCTGAGCGAGCTCGAGCGCCTCGGCGCCACCTTGCTCGACATCGATCTGCCGCGCACCGAACTGGCGATCCCGGCCTACTACATCATCGCCCCCGCCGAGGCCAGCTCCAACCTCAGCCGCTTCGACGGCGTGCGCTACGGCCACCGCGCCGCGCAGCCCAGCGATTTGCTCGACCTCTACCAGCGCTCGCGCAGCGAGGCCTTCGGGCCCGAGGTGCAGCGCCGCATTCTGCTGGGCACCTACGTGCTCAGCCACGGCTACTACGACGCCTACTACCTCAAGGCGCAGCAGATCCGGCGCCTGATCGCGCAGGATTTTCAGACCGCCTTCGCCCGGTGCGACCTCATCGCTGGCCCGGTGGCCCCCAGCGTGGCTTGGGCCATCGGCGCCAAAACCGCCGACCCGCTCGCCGCCTACTTGGCCGACATCTACACCCTGCCGGCCTCGCTCGCCGGCCTGCCCGGCATGAGCGTGCCCGCCGGCTTTGGCGCCGACCCACTGCCCGTGGGCCTGCAACTGATCGGCAACTACCTCAGCGAAGCCCGGCTGCTGCAGGTGGCGCACCAGTTGCAGCGGGTGAGCGACTGGCACACCCGGGTGCCACAGGGCTTCTGACATGCACGACTACGCAGACGCAGCAGAACGGCATTTACTGAGTGCCGAAGCCGTACATACTGCACACCCTGCAAGCGCCAGCCACTGCTACGGCATTGCGGCAGAGTGCGTTTTGAAGGCCTTGATGTGCAATCTCCAACCCCAAGCCAATCGGGTTTCAGGCAAGCACATGGGTCCCAATTTGTGGATCGAGTTCGCACTCAACCAAACACTGCAAAGGCATCCCAGCCGTGTCGCTGGGGCCATCAAATATCAAGGCGGATTCGCTGGCTGGGACGTAGGGCAGCGCTACCTGAACCGCGCCAGCCCTGAGTTTGCCGCGCCCACAGTCGCTGCGCAGCAACACAGTGCGCGGGCTTTGCTGGGCCTATTACAGTTGGTGCAAAGGGGGCTGGCATGACGCTTGACTTATACCTCAAGACGCAAGATCGGATGGATGCCATCCGAGGCGCGCTCGAGGCGCACAGTACCGATTGGTGCCGCTACCTCGCGCTATTCGACCATCCGTTCAACGCACTGCTCATCGTTCGGGATTGGCAAGGCCGGATTCATATCGGAGTGCCTGGAAACAAGAAGTTTGACAAACTTCCAGAGGCTTCTCGGCTTGCCATGCGCACTGCTAGAAGTGCATTAGAAACTGCGGCGGGCGTTCTTCTGTTCGAGCCGAACGGGTTTGTATACCAAGACGACCTGTTCGACGCACAAGCTCTGTGGTTCAGCGTTGACAAGGTGCTGTGGGATGAGCTTGACCCGCTGCCCACGTATTGGATCGAACGCCAAGCCAAAGAAAAGATCTGGACTCAGTCTCCCCCCCTTGCCGGTGGAGCGCATCCGGTGCGGATCGTTTTTTTCGGCATCAAAGGAGGCGTAGGGCGTAGCAGCGCGTTGCTCGCGTCAGCCTATCACTTGCTGGACCAGGGCAAGAAGGTGTTGGTTCTTGATGCGGACTTTGAGTCCCCAGGAGTGTCAGCCACCTTGTTGGCTGACGAATTGCGGCCCGACTACGGCTTGTTGGACTGGTTTGCGCTCGATGCCCTGCGCTCAGAACTCGCAAATGAACTGATCAAAAGTGCACGTTTGTATGAGCGCAGCGGTCTAGATGCAAGGGTCGTCGGCGAGGGCACCGTGTGGGTTGCACCGTGTTTCGGCAGACAAACTCAAGACTATGTGGGCAAGCTGGGGCGTCTTTATCAGGATGTTGCCGAACAGAGCTATGTGCAACGGTTTAAGAAACTACTGGAGAGCCTAGAAGCTCAGCTGAATCCCGATGTGGTTTTGCTCGACTCTCGCGCTGGGGTCGACGACACGGCCGCCGTTGCACTGACGCAGCTAGACGCACACGGACTTTTATTCGCCACTCATGGGCGCGCCACTTGGGCTGCTTACGAACATTTGTTCAAGCACTGGCAGTACTTTGCCCACTTGCGTACAGGCGGCGCAGACTTTCGCTCTAGGCTGCATATGGTCAGTGCCTTAACGCCTGTCGATGCGGCGTATGACCGGGCATTTCTAGATGCCAGCTACCGCTTGTTCTTAGACCATCTTTATGAAGAACTGGCGCCCGAGCAGATGGAGGGCGACGGCTTTAACTATGGGGCCGACGATCCCGATGCCCCCCACCGTCCATGGCGCGTGCGCTGGGACGATGTGCTGCGGCACTTCGATCCCATCCAAAACCCAGCACAATTGGATGCTGCCGTATTCGATAAGGCCTTTGGTGAACTGAAGCAACTCTTGGATCAACTGCTTGAAGCAGAAGGGTTTGATCATGAATAGCCAAGAAGCTGCTCTGCTGAGAACTGAGTTGCTGGGGGTTGTGCAAAACTGGCAGTCAGAAGACAAGCCGACACAACCGACAGATATTTTTTACCCGACGGCGCATGTCCGGGCGTTGGCTTTGGATCGCCCTTTGGTGATCGGAATGCGTGGTGCCGGCAAGTCTTTCTGGAGTGAGGTGCTAACCAGCACCGCCTTGCGCCCCGCCATGTCCAGATTCGTCAAAGGCTACGACCGGCTTCGCTTTGTCGGGTCTATACGTTGGGACGTTGACAGAGGAGGGGCGCTTTCGACACGCCTACCCAGCCATACCGATTTAGCCCGCTTGCCAGAGGCGCTGGAGCCGCAAGTGCTGTGGCTTGCTTTGGTGTTGAATGAGTTGCGCGCTTTGTGCGAGGCAAAAGGTGTAGCCGTGCACATGCCCGATCCAAGCACAGCTGGAGGATGGGCAGGGGCGCTGAGTTGGGCGGCGCAAAACCCTGATGCGCTCAGACGGGCGCTGGAACAGATCAACTCAAGCTTGGCGCAGTCTGCTGAAGTGGCTCTGGTCGTTTTTGATGCACTTGATCGGATGCAGGGGCAACTGGCGCAGAGCGTGGACTACCTGCGTGGGTTGCTGCAACTCCTATTGGATGCGCGTCAGCTCAAAGGCTTGCGGTTCAAGGTCTTTTTGCGCGAAGACATGACCAATAACCCCAACGTGCTGTCATTTCCAGATGCCTCGAAGTTGATCAACGAAGCGGTTCATCTCAAGTGGACCCGGGAAGACATCTATGCTCTGCATTGGCACAAGTTGGCGCAAAGCAACAGCACTTTTCAGAGCTTATTGAGCACCACTTTTGGGCCACCTCAACCACAACCGAGCATTGGTTATTGGCATGACGTGCTGCTGCAATCGCCACCCGATCCCGGAAAATTAACCCAACTCCTCAAGCTGCTTGCTCCACCGTACATGGGCAGTAGCCCAACCAAAGGTCACGTCTATACTTGGTGGTACAAGCACTTGGCAGACGGCAAAGATCGCGTCAGCCCGCGCACCTTTGCCGCCTCGCTCAAAGAGGCTCTGCAAGCTTCGCAAAAGCCAAACGCAGCATCCGTACTGGTGCCCGCAGGGATTCAAAACGGCGTACGCGCGGCCAGTGACGCACGGGTGGAGGAGTTGAAAGAAGACTACTTCTGGGTCGGCACCGCCTTGGCTGCATTTAATGACCGCTCGACTCCGATTTCCGTCAAGGAAATTTATGAGGTCTGGAACATCGGTTTAGATGGAACGCCGACACCCCGTTTGATCAGTGAGCAGTGTTCTGCGAAAAATGTGTTCGTGCCTTGGGATGAGGGTGACAGGCTCACTTCCAGCAGCCAGAAGCTACGGGATACCTTGGTCGAGTTGGGCATCTTGATACTCCGCGATGAGGACACCAGACTGGACATGCCTGACATCTATCGCCTTGGCTACCGCATCCGCAAGCGTGGCGGCGTATCGCCACGCAGATGACACTGTCGAATTACCAGCATGACCAAGCAACTGCTTATCCAAGGCTACGAAGTCGTGATCGGCTTCGAGACCCACACGCAGCTGGCCACGCGCAGCAAAATCTTCAGCCGCGCGCCCACCGCCTTTGGCGCCGAACCCAACACCCAAGCTTGCGCCGTCGATCTGGCGCTGCCCGGCACGCTGCCGGTGATGAACCGCGAAGCGGTGGCCTGCGCCATCCGCTTCGGGCTGGCGGTGGGGGCGCACATTGCCCCGCGCAGCGTGTTTGCGCGCAAAAATTATTTCTACCCCGATTTGCCCAAGGGCTACCAGATCAGCCAGTACGAAATCCCGGTGGTGCAAGGCGGCAGCGTGGCTTTTGAGCTCGCGGGCGCGGCGCACACGGTGCGGCTGGTGCGCGCCCACCTCGAAGAAGACGCGGGCAAGAGTCTGCACCAAGACTTCCACGGCATGAGCGGCATCGACCTCAACCGCGCCGGCACGCCGCTGCTCGAGATCGTCACCGAACCCGATCTGCGCAGCAGTGCCGAAGCGGTGGCCTACGCCAAGGCCCTGCACCAGCTGGTGACGTGGATCGGCATCTGCGACGGCAACATGCAAGAGGGCTCGTTTCGCTGCGACGCCAACGTCAGCGTGCGCCGGCCCGGGGCGCCGCTGGGCACCCGGCGCGAGATCAAAAACCTCAACAGCTTCAAGTTCATGCAGCAGGCCATCGAATACGAGGTGCGCTGGCAGATCGAGCGGCTGCAAGACGGCTACGCCATCGAACAGGCCACGGTGCTGTTCGACCCCGACAGCGGCCAAACGCGCGCCATGCGCAGCAAAGAGGACGCGGCCGACTACCGCTACTTCCCCGACCCCGACCTGCCGCCGCTGTGCATCGCAGCGCAGTGGATCGAGCAGCTGCGCGCCGAACTGCCCGAGCTGCCGCGCGCCATGGCCGAGCGTTTCGTGGCCGACTACGGCCTGCCCGAATACGACGCCGCCACGCTGACGCAATCGCCGCAGATGGCGGCCTACTTCGAGGCCGTGGTGGCCGCAGCCGGCAAGGCCTTGGCCAAATCGGCCAGCAACTGGATCATGGGCGAGGTCTCGCGCCGCCTCAACGCCGAAGAACGCGACATCGCCCAAGCGCCGGTGCGCGCGGCCCTGCTGGCGGCCTTGCTCACCCGCATCGGCGACCAAACGGTGAGCAACAACGCCGCCAAACAGGTGTTTGATGAGCTGTGGAGCAATCCTGTGGTTACCGGATCTGGGAGTGCCACTGAGTCTGGATCTGACACTGCTGTTGGAACGGGTGATCTGGCCCAAGTCGATCAAGTGATCGCCGCCAAAGGCCTCAAACAGATGAGCGACAGCGGCGCGCTGCAAGCCATCGCCGAGCAGGTGCTGGCAGCCAACGCCAAAAACGTGGCCGAATACCGCGCCGGCAAAGAAAAAGCCTTCAACGCCCTGGTGGGCCAAGTGATGAAGGCCAGCCTAGGCAAGGCCGACCCGGCACGCGTCAACGCATTGCTCAAGCAGCTGCTGGGCGCTTGATTCAGCGCGCCGCAGCTGCTGCGCGCGCTCAAAGGCCAGCCCCGGCCCGCACAGCGGTGCCTAGGGCCTTGTGTGGGCGGCGCCCCTCCGGCTCAAGCCACCCCGTAGCGCGCCCGGTAAGCCTGCACGCGCTCGCGGTGCCCGGCCATTTCGGGGCTGTGTTGGCCTTGCAGGTAATCGAGCAAGTCGCTCAGGCGCGCAATCGCGCACACCTGCAGCCCGAGCTGCTCGCGCACGTATTGCACCGCGCTGTGCGGCAGGTCGTGCAGGGTGCCGTCGGGGCCGGTTTCGGTGGCGCACTCTTGCCGATCGAGCGCGATCGCCACCGCGTGCGGCGTCGCGCCAGCGGCCCGAATCAGGCCGATCGACTCACGCACCGCCGTGCCGGCGCTCATCACGTCATCGACGATCAGCACGCGGCCGCGCAGCGGCGCGCCCACCAGCGTGCCGCCTTCGCCGTGCGCCTTGGCCTCTTTGCGGTTGTAGGCAAAAGCGTGGTTGTGGCCCAGCCGCGCCAGCTCCACCGCCAGCGCCGCCACCAGCGGGATGCCCTTGTAAGCCGGGCCAAACAGCATGTCAAACCCGATGCCCGAGGCCACGATGCGCCGCGCGTAACATTGCGCCAACCGCCCGAGCTTGGCGCCGTCGTCAAAGCCGCCGGCATTGAAAAAATACGGGCTGATGCGCCCGGCCTTGGTCTGAAACTCGCCCCAGCGCAGCACGCCCGATTCAACCGAAAATCGCACGAATTCTTGCGCCAGCTCGTCTTGCGCCAGCTCGTTTGGCTGCGTGGCAGCTTGGCCCGACACTTGGCCACCTTCAGCCACTTGGCCCGCCTGAACCCCACAGCCCACTTTTGCCCCTGTCGTCACATCTGCCATGGAGAACCATCCTTGTTTCGTTTGACCAGCCTGAACCTGAACGGCATCCGCTCCGCCACCCGCAAGGGCTTGGCCGATTGGGTGCGCGCCGCCGCGCCCGATTGTATTTGCGTGCAAGAGCTGCGCGCCCAAAGCAGCGAACTCAGCCTCGACTTGGCCGAGTTGGCGGGCTTGCGCGGGCATTTTTATTGCGCCGAGAAAAAAGGCTACTCCGGCGTGGGCATCTACAGCCGCCACGAGCCCAGCGCGGTGCGCTGCGGTATCGGCGTGCCCGAGTTCGATGCCGAAGGGCGCTGGATCGAGCTGCGCTTTGACACCCCGGCGCGGCGCTTTTCGATCATCAGCGGCTACTTTCCCAGTGGCTCCAGCGGCCCCGAGCGCCAACTGGCCAAATACCGCTTCCTCGACGCCATCGGGCCGCACCTGCAGGCGCTGCGCGCCGAGCGCGAGTTCGTGCTGTGCGCCGACGTGAACATCGCGCACCACGAAATCGACCTCAAAAACTGGAAGGGCAACCTGAAAAACTCCGGCTTCCTGCCCGAAGAGCGCGCCTGGATGACGCAACTGCTGGGCAGCGGCGGCCTGATCGACGTGTACCGACGACTGCACCCCACCGAACAAGAAGCCGCCTACACTTGGTGGAGCAACCGCGGCCAAGCGTGGGCCAACAACGTGGGCTGGCGCATCGACTACCACCTCGCCACCCCGGCGTTGGCGGCGGCGGCGCGCAACGCACAGGTGCACAAGGCGCAGCGCTTTTCGGACCATGCGCCGCTGACGCTGGACTACGACTGGGCGCTGTGAGGCGTCGGTGAGGGCGGCCTCAATCCGCCCCGCTGAACGCGTTGGCCACCCCACTGGCCACATGGCCCGAGGGCACGTGGCGCGCGGCGTGCTCGATGTGGCCGGTTTGGTCGTCGAAAAAGAAGTCGGGCTCGAACTCGCGCAAAAACTCGCCCTTGGGCAGGCCGCCCAAAAACAGCGCCTCATCGACCTCGATGTTCCAGTTCATCAGGGTGCGGATGGCGCGTTCGTGCGCCGGGGCGCTGCGCGCCGTCACCAGCGCGGTGCGGATGCGCATCTGATCGGTGCCCGCGCTTTGCAGCCGGTGCAGCGCCTCGAGCAGCGGTTTGAACGGCCCGCCTGGCAGCGGCAGGCTGGCCTTGCTCACTTCGTGCTGCTGAAAGGCGTTCAGCCCTTGGGCCTGATAGACGCGCTCGGCCTCGTCGGAAAACAGCACCGCATCGCCGTCGAAGGCGATGCGCACCTCGTTCGGGTGCGCGTCGCTGGCGTGCACCGACTGCGGATAGACCTGCGCCGCCGGCACCCCAGCCTCGAGCGCGGCGCGCACGTCGCTTAAGTGCGCCGACAAAAACAAGTTGGCGCGCAGCGGCCGCAGGTAGCGCCAAGGCGGTTGGCCGCGCGTGAACACGCCGCGCTCGATCGACAAGCCGTAGTGCTGCGCCGAGCGAAACACGCGCATGCCCGAAACCGGGTCGTTGCGCGACAAAATCACCACCTCGACCCGCGGCTGCGCGGCGCTGTTGAAGCGCATCAGCTTTTGCACCAGCGAAAACGCCACCCCGGCAGCGGCGGGCTGCTGCAGCCGCTCGAGCTGCAGTTGCATGTAGGCGCGGTCATCGCTTTGCTCGAAAACCCGGTTTTCGGCCTCGAAATCGAACAACGCACGCGACGAGATGGCGACCACGAGCTGGCCGTCGAGGGTGGTGGGCATGGTGGGTTCATTGTCGCATGGGGTGGGCGGCTGCTCAAGACTGCCGCTCGGGGCAGGACGGTAGTGTGGCGACGCAGCGGGGGGCCGATGGCGCTGCCAGCGGTGTGAACCGTTTGTTAACAAACTTGGCCCACCAGCAGGTCTAGGCCGACCTAGTCGCCGCCCACAAGCAACATCGAAGCTTGCATCACATGGTGAAGAAATCGATGCAGAAAATCGGGTTCAGGCAACGATTGATGACTATGGCACACAAGCCCGCCGCTTTGGCGCACAATGCACCCATGAGTGCACTGGAAAAAACCCCCTTCACCGGCGCCGACTACCTGCTGTGGGAGCGCGAGCAGCCGCTCAAGCACGAGTTTGTGCGCGGCGAGGTGTTTGCCATGGCCGGCGCCAGCGACGCGCACGTGACCATCAACCTGAACGTGGCTGCGGCGCTCAAGCAGCACCTGCGCGCCAGCCCGTGCCGCACCTACATCTCCGACATGAAGCTGCAGATCGCCGCCGCCGACGCCTATGTGTACCCCGATGTGTTCGTGACCTGCTCGGGTGCCGACGCCGCGCGCAGCGACGCCAAGGCCGAGCCGCTGCTGGTGGTCGAGGTGCTCTCGCCCAGCACCGCCGCCTACGACCGCGGGCTCAAGTTTGCTTTTTACCGCACCCTGAGCAGCCTGCGCGAATACGTGTTGATCGACCCCGAGCACCCCAGCGTCGATGTGTTCAGGCGCAACGACGCCGGCCTGTGGGTGCTGCACCCCTGCGGCCCCGGCCAAACGGTGCAGCTCGAGAGCGTGGGCTTGGAGCTGACGCTGGGGCAGGTGTATGAGGATGCCGCGCCCAGCCCGGCTACAGCCGCACCGCTATCCCCTGAGCGGCCATGAACTGCTTGGCTTGGGCCACGGTGTAGTGGCCGTAGTGGAAGATGCTGGCGGCGAGCACGGCGTCGGCACCGCCTTTTTGCACCCCGTCGGCTAGGTGTTGCAGCGTGCCCACGCCCCCCGAGGCGATCAGGGGCACGGGCACGGCGGCGCTCACGGCGCGGGTGAGCTCGAGGTCGAAACCGGCCTGGGTGCCGTCGCGGTCCATGCTGGTGAGCAAGATTTCGCCCGCGCCCAGCTCAGCCATGCGCTGCGCCCAAGCGAGCGCGTCGAGCCCGGTGTTGCGCCGCCCGCCATGGCTGTACACGTCCCAGCCGGGGCCTAGGGGCGCGCCGTCCGGGCCGGGGCGCTGCTGTTCGGCGGCGCTGCGGCGCTTGGCGTCGATGGCCACCACGATGCACTGCGCGCCGTAGCGGCCGCTGGCTTGGGCGATGAGCTCGGGCTCGGCGATGGCGGCCGAGTTGAAGCTGACCTTATCCGCCCCGGCGTTGAGCAGGCGGCGCACGTCGGCCACGCTGCGCACGCCACCGCCCACGGTGAGCGGGATGAACACCTGCGCCGCCACGGCTTCGATGATCGGCAGGATCAGGTCACGGCCGTCGCTGCTGGCGGTGATGTCGAGGAAGGTGAGCTCGTCGGCGCCCTGCTCGTTGTAGCGCGCGGCGATTTCGACCGGATCCCCGGCGTCGCGCAGTTCGACGAAGTTGACGCCCTTGACCACGCGCCCGCCGGTGACGTCGAGGCAGGGGATGATGCGTTTGGCGAGCATGGGGCGGGGCCGCTT
>Ga0208735_100244_pt1 | contig 30262 bp, 27 predicted proteins | sample Subbio12Aug_8Aab_FD_184829 | JGI IMG/M metagenome (GOLD analysis project Ga0208735, IMG submission 184829) | Serpentinite rock and fluid subsurface biosphere microbial communities from McLaughlin Reserve, California, USA - CR12Aug_8Aab (SPAdes) | ecosystem: Environmental > Terrestrial > Deep... | reverse complement strand
GCCCACAGCCGACTTCTGAAGGGTGGTGATCGCCGTGCTGGACCCTGCCGTGATCGATCGTTTACGCCAGGTGATCGCGCCGTACCCGGCGCCGGTGCTGTCACTCTATCTGGATGTTAACCCCGCCAATCCCGATAACGCCCGCAAAGCCTATGTGTTGCGCGCCCGTGAGGCGCTAGCAGGGCAGGGCGTGCCCAAGGAGTACGCCAACGAAGTGCTGACCCGGCTTAAGCTCGAGCATGTCATCCCGCAGGGGCGCACCCTGGTGGTCTTTGCCGGAGCAGACCTGAGCGCCCTGTTTGAGACCTACTACCTCCAGACCGAAGTGCCGACACTAGAGCTGCGCGATGGCGCCATCGCGCGCTGGGGGACGCCTTACGTGACCCCGCTGCTGGCTGCTCTGGACGAGCAGGAGCGTTACGGCGTGATCTGTCTCGATCAGGAGCGTTGGCGCTACTTCGAGGTCTACCTGGGCGAGATCGAGGAGTTGCAGGATGCCTTCAGGGCCGTTAACCCCGAGGCGTGGCGCGACTTGGCCGAGGGGCAGACCGGCACCCCGCCCGGCGTGCCGGCGCGGGGCGGGGCGGGCAAGGATAAGTTTAACCGCCGCCTAGAAGCCTGGACGCAGCGCTTTTATAAGGAGGCTGCTGAGCTGCTTAAGCAGACGCTAATAGCGCGCCCGGTTAACCGGCTGATCCTGCTCGGCCCTACCGAACGCTGGCAGGAGTTTGAGGCAGCAATGCCGAGCGGGCTCAAGGCGCTGATTGTCGACCGCCTGCCACTGCCTCACCCGGCGCTGCCAGCCAGCGAAGTGCTCACCTTGGTGACGCCCAGCCTTGAACGCGCCGAGCGCGAGCACGAGCGGAGGCTCCTAGCAGAGCTGCGCGAGCGCGGCCTCCACGGTCTCGAGGCGGTGCTGGAGGCGATTCAGGCCCGGCGCCTCTACCTGCTGGCGGTCCCCTGGCGACTGGATATGACCGTCTACCGCTGTGAGCCGAGCGGGCTGCTGACTAGTAACGCGCTAGCGGCTGCCCATCTTTGCCCCGATGAGCCGCACGCGGTTGTCCCCCTAAAGGATCTGCTCCCTGAGCTAGCCGTCCAGCACGGGATAAGACTAGAGTTTGTGCGGGGTGAGGCCGAAGCGGAGCTTAATCAACTCGGAGGGATCGCCGCTTTGACGCGCTGGTAATGGAGAGTATTCTGGTTCTGGCCGGCCCTACCGCCTCCGGCAAGAGCGAGCTGGCGCTGGCGCTGGCCGACCTGATACCCACCGAGATCATCTCCGCCGACGCCATGCTGGTCTACCAGGGGATGGATATCGGCACCGCCAAGCCGAAAGCGCTCGAGCGGCAGCGGGTGCCGCATCACTTGATCGACGTAGTCACTCCGGCAGAGCCTTTTAGCGTGGCGGACTACGTCCGGCTGGCCGAAGCGGCTATCGCTGAGGTACAGGCGCGGGGCCGCCTGCCGCTGGTGGTAGGGGGGACCGGGTTTTATATCCGGGCGCTCACTGAAGGGCTGCCTACCGTCCCTCCTGCCGATGGCGCAGTCCAGGCCGAGCTGTGGCGGGTGTTTGAGGCAGAGGGGCTCGAGCCGCTGCTTGACGAGCTAAGGCGGGCTAGCCCGCTAGATGAGGCTCGAGCCCAGCGCAACCCTCGCCGGATAGTGCGGGCGCTGGAGATTTTGCGCCGGACCGGTCGCCCGCCTAGCAGCTTCCCGCCCCGTGCCCCCCGCTTTAGCTACCGCAAGTGTGTGCTGCTCCCCTCAGTCGCCACCTTACAGGCCCGCATTACGGCACGCACGGCACAGATGTTCGCCGCCGGGCTGATAACGGAGGTCTATGAGCTGCTGCGCCGATATCCCGAGCAGCCTACCGCGCTGCAAGCCATCGGCTACAAGGAGGTGGTGGAGTTTCTGCGCGGGCGCGGGACGCTGGAGCAGGTTCAGGAACGGGTCACACAGGCTACCGTGCAGTACGCCAAACGCCAGCGCACCTGGTTTAGGCGCGAGCCGGGAGTGGTGCTGATCGAGGCCGATGGCTATCGGCGGCCCAGCTAGTCGCGGCGGTTAAGCGCGCTTCCTAAACAGGCCCTTGACCTTATCGAGCAGCGACTCGGACTCCTCTAGGCTCTCGCCCATCTCGGCGGCGTAGTCACGCAGCAGCTCGCGAGCTTTGGGGCTGAGCTTGCTGGGCACTACTACCTCGGCAGTGACGATCAGGTCGCCGTAGCCGGTCTGTTGCAGACGCGGCATGCCCTTGCCGCGCAGGCGGAACTCCTGGCCCGGCTGCGTGCCGGGGGGGATAGTTATGACTTCGGGGTCGTCTAAGGTGGGCACCTCGAAGGCGCTGCCCAAGGCCGCCTGAGCGAAACCGAGCTTGAGCCGGTAGCGCAGGTTGTCGCCGTCGCGGATAAAGTGCTGATGCGGGGCCAGGGTGATATAGACGTACAGATCGCCGGGCCGCCCGCCGTCTAGGCCGATATTCCCCTGTTGCGGCACGCGCAGCCGGTAGCCGCCATCGATCCCCTTGGGCAGGTTCACCGGTACCGTTTCGCGTACCCGCACCCGCCCCTGGCCGTCGCACCGGCTGCAAGGCGAGGCGATGATCTCGCCCTGGCCGCGGCACTGCGGGCAGAGCTGCTGGCTGACCATGGTGCCGAAGAACGACTGGGTCTGCATCCGCACCTGCCCCGCCCCCCGGCAGGTCGGGCAGGTTTGCCGCCCGGTACCGGGTTCGGCCCGCTCGCCGTGGCAGTGCTGGCACAGCCCGAGCCGCTCGAGCTCGACCTCCACGGTAGCCCCGGCGCGGGCCTGCTCGAGGGCAATGGTCAGGTCGGTCTCCAGGTCTTCGCCGGGGTGGCCGCGCTGCACCCGGCTACCAGCCGTGAAGCCGCCACCGAAGACAGCGTTAAAGATATCGAAAATATCGCCGCTGAACTGCACCTGCGGGTCGGCGTGGCCGTAGCGGTCGTAGCGACTCCGTTTGTCAGGGTCAGACAGCACGGCATAAGCTTCGTTGATCTGCTTAAAGCGCTCCTCAGCGCTCTTATCACCGGGGTTGCGGTCGGGGTGGTACTTCAGGGCCAGTTTGCGATAGGCCGCTTTGATCGCGGCCTGGTCGGCATCACTAGGCACCTCAAGGAGCTGATAGTAGGAGGCTTCGCCCGATAATTTCGTCATCAGCTTGGCAGTATACAGGACGCTCCCCTAAAGAGAGTATTGCCCAATGCCAGCGCTGGCCCAGCCCACTTGACAGGTAGAATTGTGATCCAATATAGTTAATCCGATAAATCCGATCCACATACTCGGATTTATACATATTAACCAGGAGACTCTCATGTATCGCCAGTTCTTAAAGTCGACCCTGTTAGCGTTGATCTGGGGCGCAATGTTGGCTATCGCTAGTACGGCCCTAGCGCAAGGCGCAGGGGTGGTTAATGTCTACACCGCACGCCACTATGGAGTGGAGCCGGTGTTTACCCAATTCACGCAAGAGACAGGGATCGAGGTCCGCTTCACCTCCGCCTCCGATCCGGCGCTACGCGAGCGCCTGCGGGCCGAAGGGCGCCACACCCCAGCCGATGTCCTGCTCGCCATCGATGCCGGCAGCCTCTGGCTAGCCGCGCAAGACGGCCTCCTGCAGCCAGTCCAGAGCCAGGTTTTGGAACAGAATGTGCCTGCCGCGCTGCGGGATCCTGAGGGTCGCTGGTTCGCTTTGACCAAGCGGGTACGGACTATTCTGTATCACCCCGACCGCGTCGATCCCAGCGAGATCACCACCTACGAGGCGCTGGCCGATCCCCAGTGGCGGGGGCGCCTAGTGATGCGTCCGGCGACCCATGTTTACACGCAGTCGCTAGTAGCCAGCCTGATCGCTGCACACGGCGAAGCTCGAGCCGAAGAGATCGTGCGCGGCTGGGTGGCCAATGAGCCGACGCTGATCGACAGCGATACCCGCATTCTGGAGACCTTGGCCGCCGGTGGTGGGGATGTAGCCATTACCAATCACTACTACCTCGGGCGCCTGCTCAACGCCGACCCGAACTTCCCCGTCCGCATCTGGTGGGCTAATCAGGACGACCGCGGCGCGCACGTCAATATCAGCGGGGCCGGGGTAACTGCGCACGCCCCCAATCGCGATAACGCCATTAAGTTCCTGGAATGGTTGAGCGGCGCAACCGGTCAACGGTCGTTCGCCGATTCAAATTTTGAATATCCGGTGAACCCTGCGGTGGCTCCGCACCCCCTGGTCGCCGACTTTGGCCCGTTCTTGACAGATCCGCTTAGCCTGGCCGAATACGGGCGTCTGCAAGCTGCTGCCGTAGCCCTGCTCGACCGTGCTGGCTACCGCTAATGATAGAGTGAGGCTGAGATGATGGTCAAGCGCGGACAGTCAGTGTTGTCCGCGCTGCCTATTTTATTGATCGGTGGGCTCATCGTCCTACCGGTGGTGGTGGTCCTCTCAGCGCTGCTTACCCCTACCCCACAGATCTGGGGGCATCTGTGGGCTACTATCCTGCCGGAGATGATCGGCAACACCCTGGTGCTGCTCTTAGGCGTGGGGGTAGGCACGCTGCTGCTCGGCACCGGGCTGGCCTGGCTGACGGTCGCCTACCGCTTCCCTGGCCGGGCCGCCTTTGACTGGCTGTTGCTACTGCCCATGGCCGTTCCCACCTTTGTCATGGGCTATGTCTACATGGCCACGCTGGACTTTGCTGGCCCAGTGCAGTCAACTCTGCGGGGCTTGTTTGGCAGCATCTGGTTCCCCGAGATCCGCTCCGGTGGTGGGGCCGTACTGGTGATGACCCTGGTCCTTTACCCTTACGTCTATCTGCTGGCACGGGCGGCGTTCCAAGAGCAAGCGCGCAACACCTTTGAAGCGGCTCGAGCCATGGGCTACAGCCGAACTAGCGCTTTTTTCCGCCTCGCCCTACCCCTGGCGCGACCATCACTAGCGGCCGGGGTGGCCCTGGCGCTAATGGAGGCGCTGACCGACTTTGCTACCGTCCGCTTCTTCAATTTCCCCACCCTTTCTGAAGGGATTATTCGCGTCTGGCATGGAATGATGGACCTGCGGGCCGCCACCGAGTTGGCTGGGGTGTTGCTGCTTTTTGCCCTAGCCTTGATCGCCTTGGAGAGGTTGCTGCGCGGACGTGCCCGCTATTTTCAGACCGGTGGCTACTCTCCCGGCATCGGGCGGGTACGGCTCACGGGTTGGCGCGGCTGGGGCGCCGCCGGCCTGTGCGGACTAGTGCTGGCGATAGCCTTCTTGGTGCCGGTGTTGCAGCTGGCTCTCTGGGCGGTACGCGATCTCGTTCAAGCCGGTCCGTCCACGTTGGCAGCATATTGGCGCTTGGCCGGCAACAGCTTGCTGCTGTCTGGGTTAGCGGCCGGAGTCGCCATCATCGTGGCGGTGGTGGTCTCTAACGGCGTTCGGATGGGGGGCAGTGGTGGCTGGCTGACTCGCGCTATTGCCCGCCTGGCCTCTACGGGCTACGCTATTCCGGGAGCGGTCATCGCTGTCGGCATCTTGTTGCCGCTCTCCGCCATCGATCATGCGCTAAACGACCTGCTCGAGGGGTGGCGGGGCATTACCATCGGCCTGGTGCTTACCGGCTCGCTGGTAGGGCTAATCTACGCCTATGTGGTACGCTTCATGGCCGTGGCTTATAACAGTGTTGAGTCAAGCTTAGAGAAGGTCACCCCCAATATCAGCCTGGCCGCTAGGACCCTGGGAGCCTCGCCCCGCCGACTGTTGTGGCAGATTCACCTGCCGCTGATTACCCCCGGCCTGCTGGCCGGAGCGATCCTGGTCTTTGTCGATGTGATGAAGGAGCTGCCCATTACCATGATCCTCCGCCCGTTCGGCTATGACACCCTCGCCATCTGGGTCTGGCAGATGGCGGCGGAGTCGCTCTGGGCTGGAGCTGCGCTGCCTGCTCTGACCATTGTGGCGGTGGGGGTGCTACCGGTTATACTGCTACTGCGGATCACCGCAGCCAAAAGCGGTTCGGAGTCCAACCAGTGAGAGAGAATGCGATGTTGCCTAGCCTTAAGACCCAAGTCATTACCGAAGAGCCGAGATTGGCTGCCGGGCGGGAGCTGGCGAACGGCTTTGCTGCTAGTCTAAGCGCGCCCCATGTAGCCCTTGCTCAGGTCTCCAAAAGTTTCGGCGCGGTAACGGCTCTCGCCAATCTGAGCTTGCAGGTAGACCAAGGGGAGTTTCTTTCGCTGCTGGGGCCCTCAGGCTGTGGCAAAACCACCTTGCTGAGGTTAATCGCCGGACTTGAGGTGCCGGATTCCGGGACCATCACCATTGGCGAGAAGGTAGTAGCCGGCAGTAGCTGGGTGCAACCGGAGCGGCGGGGGGTGGGGATCGTCTTCCAGGATTACGCCCTGTTCCCGCACATGACGGTTTTTGATAACGTCGCTTTCGGAGTGCGTTGCAGCAACCGCCCGGTGGTCAGCAAGAAGACCATGGACGCGCTTAGGCTCGTGGGGCTAGCTGAGCTGGGCGGGAGGTATCCGCATGAGCTCTCGGGCGGGCAGCAGCAGCGGGTCGCCTTGGCTCGAGCCCTGGCGCCGGGGCCGGCGGTGATCCTGCTCGATGAGCCGTTTTCTAACCTCGATGTAAGCCTGCGTGCCCGGGTGCGCGATGAGATCAAGGAGATCCTGACCCGTGCCGGCGCCACGGTGGTCTTAGTTACCCACGACCAGGAGGAGGCGCTCGTGATGGGCGACCGGATCGGGGTGCTAAACGCCGGGCAGCTCGAGCAGATCGATCGGCCGGAGGTTATCTTCCATCGGCCGGCCACTCCGTTCGTAGCCCAGTTTATCGGCATTGCGGATCTGCTCCCAGGAGAGATTCAAAACCGGTCTATCGTGACTGAGCTCGGACGGCTGCCGCTGCGCGAGGGGCCACCGGCGGGGACCAAGGTTAAAGCGGTGCTGCGGCCCGACTCTACCGAGATCTACCCGGATGCCGAGGGGGTAGGGGTGGTGATGGATCGGGTCTTCCAGGGGCTTCATTACCTGTATCGGGTCAGGCTGCATTCCGGTATTACCATCCGCTCGGTGCAACATCACAGCCGGAGTTATGCCCTCGGCACGCGGGTAGCGGTCACCTTAGCGCGCCATGATTACGACAGCGCAGACAATGAAGCGGTCTATTTTATTGAACACTGAGGCTACTCTCAGAAATCTCAGAAAGAGTAGCCAGAAACCCAGGGCTTGGCCTGCCCCGTCAGCGCGCGGGCATTAGTGAGCAGCCCGGTCGGCTAATGAGAGTTGGGAGCTAAGTACCACGCACGCCTCTAATGGCACCAGGCCGTACTGGCCAGGCTGAAGCACGATGAAGTCGTGAAGCTTCAAGACCCGGAAGTCGCCCTCTGGCAGGTCGATGATCAGCTCGCCAGCCAACAGTGTCAGCCAGCAACTCTGCTCCAGCATCAGCGCTTGGCGTGTTGCCACCGTGCTGAGCCACAGCTCGGTGCCCGGCAGGCTTACTGGGCCTTCGCCGCTGCGGGCCAGGTGGTGGAGATTTAACACTGAGGCTACCATCAGACGGCCTGCACCTGTTCGCTCTCTTTGCGGGCGCGACCGAAGGCCATGCGCAGTTTGAACATGCCGCGCTTATGGGCGCGCTTTAACTCGTCTTCGCCGAGCCGGAGCGAGCGCGCTACCTCTGGCAGGGCCTGCTTGGCCTGGCCCAGCCCTTCCAGCCGCTTGACCACCTCGGCCTCTTGCGGTTCAAGCTCGCTTAAGTGGGCGGCTAGCTGCTGCGGTGTCGCTTTAGTCGCTTTAGTGGTCGAAGGCTTCTTAGTAGTCGAAGGCTTCGGCTTGCTCGCAGCGCGTTTCGAAACCCTCTTGGCAGCTTGGGTCTGGCGCTTACCGGTAGCGCCGGCCGGCTTCAAGGCTTCGCCCGACCGTGCCTTTGCCGCCAGCAGCTTAAGCGCCGCCGCGAGCGTCAGCGTGTCGGAGTCTTCGTCGCCAAGTGAGGCGTTGACTCTGCCGTGCTTGACGTAAGGCCCGTAGCGCCCTGCCCACAGTTCCACGGGCTCGCCGCGGTCGGGGTGGGCGCCCAGCACCCGCAGGGGCTCGCGCTTGCTGCGCTTCTTGGCCAGCAGCTCTAGAGCTCGCTCGAGCCTGACCTCCAGCACGTCGTCCTGGGCCGTAAGCGAGGCGAAGGTGCTGCCGTGCTTGACATACGGCCCAAAGCGTCCGATCCCGGCCTCGACCGGCTCGCTGGTCTCGGGGTGGAGGCCGAGTCGGCGGGGGAGAGCCAGCAGCTTCCGGGCGGTAGCTAGCTCGATCTGGTCGGGCGCTAAACCGCGCGGCAGCGAGACCCGCTTGGGTTTGCCGGCCTGCTCGTCACCGCCGAGTTGCAGGTAGGGTCCGTAAGGCCCGACGCGGAGGTAGATCGGCTGACCGCTGTCGGGGTCCTGGCCTAAGGCGGCCTCACCCCGCTTGCCCTGCAAGAGCTCGCGCAGCGCAGCTTCGGTGACGTCGGCCGGCGCTAGCGTCTCTGGCAGTGAGGTAGTGAGGCGCTCGCCGTTAATGGTCCCCTCCACATAGGGCCCGTAGCGCCCTACTCGCACCACCAAGTCGCCCCACTTGTCAAAGCGCAAGGTGGACAGCTCGCGCCCGTCGAGCTGTGCCAGCCCGGCAGCGACCCGTGCAGCGATCCCTTGCGAGCCGTCATAAAACTCCTTGAGATACGGCCTCGGTTCCACGGTACCGGCAGCGATATCGTCCAGCACTTGCTCCATGTTGGCGGTAAAGCCGGTATCGACCAGCGGCTCAAACTGCCTTTCTAGCAGCTGAGTGGCGGCAAAAGCGGTAAAGGTGGGGATAAGCTGCTCGCCCGACTTGCGCACATAGCCGCGCTTGATCACCGTGTCGATGATGCTGGCGTAGGTACTGGGCCGACCGATCCCCTCTTGCTCGAGCAAGCCAACCAGCGAGGCTTCGGTGTAGCGCGCCGGCGGCTTGGTCTGGTGCCCCTCGGCTTGAGCGCGGCGGCAGGTGACGCGGTCGCCCCGGCGCAAGTCGGGCAGCGGCTGCTCGCGATCTTCGAGGGCGGCCTCGGGGTCGTCCGAGCCCTCGACATAGGCCCGGAAGAAGCCGGGGAAGATGGTAGTCCGCCCGGAGGCGCGAAAGGTCGCCACCTTGCCCGCGTCTACCTCGAGCTGCGCGGCAATGAGCAGCAGCTGCGCGTCGGCCATCTGGCTGGCGATAGTGCGCTTCCAGATCAGGTCATAGATGGCCGCTTCAAGCCCCCTCAGGCCGTGCTCGTCTTTAGTCTTCAGCTCGCGCCCAGCGGGCCTGATGGCCTCGTGGGCCTCCTGGGCGTTGCGCGTCTTGGTGGCGTAGCGGCGCGGGGTAGGGCTTAAGTACTCGGCGCCGTAGCGCTCGCTGATGACCCGTCGGCTGGCAGTCAGGGCCTCTTGCGAGAGATGGGTGGAGTCGGTGCGCATGTAGGTGATGTAGCCGTTCTCATAGAGGCTTTGCGCGATGCGCATAGTCTCCTTGGCCGACAGCCTGAGCTTGCGGTTAGCCTCTTGCTGCAAGGTCGAGGTGGTAAACGGGGCGGCGGGCGAGCGCTTGGAGCGCTGCTGTTCGACGTTGACCACGGTCCACGGTTGCCGAGCTGCCCGGGCGGCTAGCTCCGCCGCCTCAGCTTCGCCAAGCAGCACGACCTCCCGGCCTGCTTGCAGGTTGCTCCGGAGCTGCCCAGTGGCGTCGTCAAAGTCGCGCCCGGTCGCTAAGCGGATGCCGCCTAGGTGGGTGAGCACCGCCTCGAACAGCTTGTCGTCTTTGGCTAGCTGTGCCTTGAGGTCCCAATACGGTGCGGGGACAAAGGCCAGCCGCGCCTTTTCGCGTTGCACCAGGAGCCGCACCGCTACGCTCTGGACCCGGCCCGCCGAGAGGCGCGGCGCGATCTTCTTCCACAACAGCGGCGAGATGGTGTAGCCGACTAGCCGATCCAGGATGCGGCGCGTCTCTTGCGCGTCGACCAACGCCTGGTCGATCGTGCGCGTGTCGTTAAGCGCCGCCTGGATGGCCTCCGAAGTAATCTCATGGAAGACCATGCGGCGCACCGGGACTTTGGGGTTAAGCACCTGCACCAGGTGCCAACCGATCGACTCGCCCTCGCGGTCCTCGTCGGTGGCGATCAGTAGCTCCGTGGCCTCTTTGAGTGCGGCCTTGAGCTGCGCTACCACCTTCTTCTTGCTGCTAGGGATGACATAGAGCGGTTCGAAGGAGTCAAGCTTGATGCCGAGCCGCGCCCAGGGTTGGCCCTTGAGCGAGGCCGGGATCTCGGCGGCGGAGGCTGGCAGATCGCGGACGTGCCCCATGCTGGCCTCGACTAAGTAGCCGCGCTGGGGCAGAAAGCGCCGGATGGTCTTGGCCTTGGTGGGGGACTCGACGATGACCAGGCGCTTAGGGTTTTGGTTAGGTGAGGACCGACTCATGAGCCTCCTTGCAACGGAGGCCATTATAAAGAGTGGCGCTGAGTTGTCAATGTTACAGCCGCCGGCGATGGCTGATGGCTCGCCCTAGCGTGACCTCATCGGCGTATTCGAGGTCGCCGCCGACCGGCAGGCCGTAGGCGATGCGCGAGGCCACTACGCCGCGCTCGCCCAGCAACCGGGCCAGGTACATGGCGGTGGCCTCTCCCTCGACGGTGGTGCCGGTAGCGAGGATCACCTCTTCGACCCCTAGCAACCGACCCAGCAGTGCGGTGGTGGTGAGCTGATCCGGGCCGATCCCGTTCATGGGACTAAGATTGCCATGCAGCACGTGATATAGCCCGTCATACTCGCCGGAGCGCTCGATAGCTAACAGGTCGGCGGGCTCGCTGACCACGCAGATCAGGCGCTGGTTGCGCCGCAGGTCGCTACAGACGCCGCAGCGGGCCTGGTCGGTGATATTGAAGCAGACCGGGCACTGGTGCAGCGCTTCCTTAGCGGCGACGAGCGCCGCGGCTAGTGCCCGCACCTCCGCCTCCGGCTGGTTAAACAGGTAAAAGGCCAGGCGCTGCGCGCTTTTGGGACCGATGCCGGGCAGCCTGCCTAGCTCGCGGATGAGCTGAATCAGCGGGGCGGGATATTTCATGCCCAGATGGTTAGAACAGCCCCCCCATGCTGCCGAGTCCGCCCATGGCCGCGCCTAGCTCCGCCTCTTGCAGCTCCTTAGCTTTGCGCTGCGCGTCATTAACCGCAGCGGTGACTAGGTCTTCGAGCAGCTCTACCTCTTGCGGATCGACCACGCTTGGATCGATGGTGACTTTGCTAATGCTCCCGGCGCCGTTAGCCATGACCGTGACCATACCACCGCCGGCGGTTCCTTCCACCGTTAGCCCGGCCAGGCGCTCCTGGGCCTCGGCCATCTTGCGTTGGGCTTTCTGGGCCTCTTTCATCAATTGCTGAATGTTCATCGTCGCTCCTCACTAGCACCATCTTAACGTGATTAAGCTTCCGCTTCGTCAGGATCCTTCGCTTCGCCGACATCCGGCTCTTCGGTAACCTCTTCTTGGGTCGTCATGGCCGGTTGGAAATCCACCACCTGGCCGGGGAACAGGCGCTGCAAGGCCGCGAAGCGCGGGTCGCGCTCGAGCCCCCCTAGCCGCGAGAGCGGTTCGGTAGGTGAGACCGGGACAGCCCAAAGATCGGATGGCGGGGCAGCTGTTTCGGGCGGGTCGTCGCCAGGAACAGGCCCCGCTAGGGCTTTTTTGGGCTGTCACGCTCCGAGCGCAGCGAGAACCTTTCCTGAGGGCCCTGGATGACGACGATGCAGGCGTTGCCGGCTACGCTCCTGACGAGCTCCTCAAGCTCGGCCTGACGGCGCTTGAGCTGCTCAAAGTGAAACCGGTGGCTGTCCGGGAAGGTCAGCGTGAGGCGGTCCTCAGCGACATCCGCCTGTGCCGGCATCATGAAGGCCTTGAGCTGGGGGCCGGCCTGAGCGAGCAGGTCGCGCCAGTTGAGCTTGGCCGCTTCGCCGGGCGCCGTTGCGATAGCCTGCACCGGTTTGGGCTGAGCCGCTTCGTTGGGCACGGTCTGCGGCTCAGAGCTGGGCACTGTGGCAGGGCTCAGCGCGTTGAGCACCTTAATCAGCGCTACTTCCAGCGAAAACAGGTCGTCGCGGCGCACAAAGCGGGCATCTTCGTCATCCAGGGTGTGGATTGCCCGGAGCAGCTCAGCCTCAGAGAGGTCAAGGCTTGGCCCGTCGGGGGTAAGCCCGGTTTTGCTGTAAAGCGCCTCGCGCAGCGTCAGTTTAAGAGTATGGCACAGGCTGCGCGGCGAGAAGCCGTCCTGATAGAGCGCCGCGGCGTTGCTGAGCAGCTCGCCCACATGGCGCGCGGCTAAGTGCTGGGCCAGGCGGTACAGCCGACTCTGTGGCGGGAGCCCCAAGGCCTCCTCGGCGGCTTGATGGGTGATTTCGCCGATCGCTAACAGGCGCTCGAGCAGTGACTCGGCGTCGCGCATGGCGCCATCAGCCGCCTTAGCTACTAACTGCAAGGCGCCCGGCTCGGCTGGAACGTCGGCCTGCTGGCAGAGCTGCGCCAGCTTGCCGGTAATCTCGGCCTCGCTGAGGCGCCGGAAGCGGAAGTGCTGGCAGCGTGAGAGGATGGTGGGGGGGAGCTTTTCGGGCTCGGTGGTCGCCAACACGAACAGCAGCTGGGAGGGCGGCTCCTCTAGCGTCTTTAACAGCGCGTTGGAGGCGGCCCGGCTGAGCATGTGGGCTTCGTCTAAGATCCACACCCGCGTGCCGCCGAGCGCCGCGGCCAGCCCGACTTTTTCGCGCAGGTCGCGCACATCCTCGACTGAGTTGTTGCTGGCGGCGTCAAGCTCAATGACGTCGGGATGGCTCCCTTGCCGGACTAGCCGGCATGAGGCGCAGTCGCCACAGGGGCGGGCTGAAGGCGCCGCCTGGCAATTGACCGCCATAGCTAACAGCCGGGCGGTGGTGGTCTTGCCCACCCCGCGCGGGCCGCTAAACAGGTAGGCATGGCCCAGGCGCGCCTTGGCAATAGCCGTGACCAGCACCTCTTTAACGTGCTCCTGGCCGACTACCTGCGCAAAGGTGTGCGGCCTGGCTTGCTGATAGATCGCCGCCATGCCCCTATGCTAACACCCTGCCAGGGGCGCCGGAATAGCGCGACATCTGCGGTTCATCCCCACAGGTGTGGGGCATAGGGCGAGCCGTTGTGCCAAGAACCGCATCGCCAGCTTCACGCTGCTCACCAAGGAGGAGGGGCGCGAACTGTACGCGCTCGCCAAGCGCGAGGCGGGTGCAGCGTAGGGGCTCCCCAGCTCGGCATGACCTATACTGAATTATGCAACTGGCAGTTAAGGTGCTGCCAGGTGCGGAAAGGAGCGTTCATGCTGGCCAACCCGGTCTACAGTGCCAGCGACGTACTCGGCCTCGCTGTGCAAGACACCGACGCGCTCATTGACGCCTTGCGTGAGGGCTTGCCGGTAAGGAGCTTCGAGATTCTGCAACAGCGCCTCGGCTGGTCCCGCAGCGCCTTGGCCGAGGCATTGAGCATCCCCGAGCGGACGCTGATGCGCCGCTACAAGCAGGGGCAGTTCAGCCTCGAGGAGTCACAACGCCTCTTGCGCCTCGCCCGGATCGTCGCTCGTGGCGAGGAACTTTTTAGTCACAGCCACCGCTTGGGCACGTGGCTCCGCGAGCCGGTGCGCGGCCTGGGGTACAAGCGGCCGATCGACTACCTGGACACCGACATCGGCGCCGAGGAGGTCGAGGACCTGATCATGCGCCTGGCGCACGGAGTCATCACGTGAGGGCTTACCGGCTTGTCAAGGCGCGCTACATTTCGGGCGCTCTCGAAGGAGAGGGCGCCCGGCGCTTTGGTGGCCGCTGGAACAGCAAAGGGACGCGGGTTGCTTACCTCTCTGACAGCCCTGCTTTGGCCGCCCTGGAAATCCTGGTGCATACTCGCTCGGAGGAGGATCTGCAGGACTATCTGATGCTCGAGCTTACCTTTGATGAGGTGCTGGTTGAAGCTGTGAGCGGCGACGCGCTCCCCGAGGGCTGGGACCAGCTCAGGCCGCCCACGCAGGCGCAAGCGCTCGGCGACCGCTGGGTAGCCGAGGGCCGCAGCCTGCTGCTGCGCGTCCCCAGCGTCGTTATTCCGCGGCAATTCAACTACCTGCTCAACCCCCAACACCCCGATATGTCGAAGCTTAAGGTCGGCGAATCCGAGCCCTTCCGCTTCGATTTGCGCTTGATGCGACCGGTTCATCCCCACAGGCGTGGGGAATAGGCCTGCGATAGACGTGCTTTAACAGCTCGCTTCGGTTCATCCCCACAGGCGTGGGGAATAGTCGCCGCTCTCTCGAACGTAGACATACCAGTCCGGTTCATCCCCACAGGCGTGGGGAATAGCGGTCGCGGGGGCTCTCGGGCATGGCGTTAGCCGGTTCATCCCCACAGGCGTGGGGAATAGTACGGTATCCGCCAAAATCAACTCGCGATTCGCGGTTCATCCCCACAGGCGTGGGGAATAGTACGTGCTCTATCCCTAGCGCCCGCTCGGCCTCGGTTCATCCCCACAGGCGTGGGGAATAGGGCGTCGATTTCATTATGTGGCTGGCATATCGCGGTTCATCCCCACAGGCGTGGGGAATAGACTGGGCCGTTGGGGAACTCCGCAATGTGGGTCGGTTCATCCCCACAGGCGTGGGGAATAGGTGCCGATCGGCGCTGATTCATTGCCCCCTGGCGGTTCATCCCCACAGGCGTGGGGAATAGGCGTATGTAACCAGTGTTCCATGTCGTGTTTCCGGTTCATCCCCACAGGCGTGGGGAATAGTGGGATGCCTCAGGAGAGACCTTGACTTTTGGCGGTTCATCCCCACAGGCGTGGGGAATAGATTGTTTGGCACGTAACAGCCGCAGCCTGGCTCGGTTCATCCCCACAGGCGTGGGGAATAGGGCGAGAACAAGACGACTAAGGGGGTGTTTCGCGGTTCATCCCCACAGGCGTGGGGAATAGGCCCTAAAAATCACCCTCAAACACGAAGGCGGCGGTTCATCCCCACAGGCGTGGGGAATAGCCCAGGCGGGCGCGCGCCCGCCTAAGCTGGCCGGTTCATCCCCACAGGCGTGGGGAATAGCGGCAGGCGGTATTGCCAATATCGTCCTAAATCGGTTCATCCCCACAGGCGTGGGGAATAGCTAACCCTGATCTTGTCTGGATTGTCCCATATCGGTTCATCCCCACAGGCGTGGGGAATAGAGGCTTTAGCCGTGGGAGTGTCAAGCTCCGTACGGTTCATCCCCACAGGCGTGGGGAATAGCGCATCAAGCGGGGGCTCGTACCAACTGGCTCCGGTTCATCCCCACAGGCGTGGGGAATAGTGACTCCGCCTTGGAAGACCTTGACCCGGTATCGGTTCATCCCCACAGGCGTGGGGAATAGGCTAGGCGCGCTCAGAATGGGGTGCGGCTTGACGGTTCATCCCCACAGGCGTGGGGAATAGGCATCGACGCGGCGCAGCAGGTCAGCGTCGACCGGTTCATCCCCACAGGCGTGGGGAATAGGGGGTGGGGTTGAAGCTTCGCCTAAGCGGTGCCGGTTCATCCCCACAGGCGTGGGGAATAGGTTATTTCGAGCCTATCGGGTGGTGTTCGAGCGGTTCATCCCCACAGGCGTGGGGAATAGAGTGTTGTGCCGGGCGCGGCCAACGATCACCGCGGTTCATCCCCACAGGCGTGGGGAATAGACCGCCGCTACGCACTCGGACTGGAGCGTGGTGGGTTCATCCCCACAGGCGTGGGGAATAGAATGGTCCGGCAGTCCAACACTAGGGCCGATACGGTTCATCCCCACAGGCGTGGGGAATAGTACCACAAACCAGGAGCCAAGCGCAAGCCCCACGGTTCATCCCCACAGGCGTGGGGAATAGAGGGTATGCCGCCGATGGCACCTGCTCAACCTCGGTTCATCCCCACAGGCGTGGGGAATAGGCTTATCCCTACGGCTCTGATACCGGCAAGGACGGTTCATCCCCACAGGCGTGGGGAATAGACTTTAGTCACCCGTATGCTGATGGACCGTTCCGGTTCATCCCCACAGGCGTGGGGAATAGGTTGTTCAGCGGATTCGGGAGCGGGAGGGATCGGTTCATCCCCACAGGCGTGGGGAATAGGCCTCGGGGAAGATACCGGAGAGGAGGGTTGCCGGTTCATCCCCACAGGCGTGGGGAATAGGACTGCTTTCTGTCGCCAATCCAGTGCGCCGGCGGTTCATCCCCACAGGCGTGGGGAATAGGGTGACACTTCCAACATCTTCCCTGATCAACCCGGTTCATCCCCACAGGCGTGGGGAATAGGCGCTGCCGCGATTGTGCAAGTGCGAATCAACCGGTTCATCCCCACAGGCGTGGGGAATAGTGGCGTCGAACTCGCGCACGATGTTGCTCTGGCGGTTCATCCCCACAGGCGTGGGGAATAGAGCACTGTCCATGATCGCGCTCTCGATGGCAGCGGTTCATCCCCACAGGCGTGGGGAATAGCGCTGAGGGACGGAGGAGCGCGACATGCGGCAATGCTGCCCCGTGAAGCAAAAGGCTCCGTCCCTTTTGCTTCTCAGCACCCGAGTTATGCCTGCGGTCAGTCAAGGCCATGCCTAATAGCACCCCTTGACCGTGCGGTCAGATGATGATATCATTGACCATGCGGTCAATTATGCTTGGAGGTGGTTCCGGTGAAACAAAGTCCGAAGGCAGTATCCGCAACTGACTTGCGCGTCAGCTACGGCAAGGTGATAGCCCTAGCCGGCATAGACTTGGAGCTTGAGCCAGGCGTGCCGGTAGCGCTATTAGGTCCGAACGGTGCGGGCAAGACGACCCTAATTAATGTTCTAACTACCATGCTCAAACGATTTGGCGGGCAAGCAGAGGTGGCGGGCTGGGATGTCAGGGAGAGTTCGCTGCAGGTTAGGTCGCTAATCGGTCTCATGCCCCAAGAGAACAATTTGTACGAACCCTTGTCAGGCATGGATAACCTCTTGCTGCAGGGTGCCCTGCATAACATGAGTCGGGTCGCCGCCAGAGATGCCGCCACAGAGGTTCTAGCGCGCATGGGGTTAATCGAAGTAGCACAGCGGCCAGTAGCGACTTACTCCGGCGGCATGAAAAGAAGGCTGGTCTACGCTAGAACAATGCTGCACAATCCACAAATAGTTTTCTTGGACGAACCTACGACAGGGCTCGACGTGCAATCCCGTTATGCGCTGTGGGAGGATATGACGGCATTCTCCGCAGAAAGCCGCTCGGTAGTCCTAACCACGCACTACATCGAGGAAGCAGAAAAGTTCTGTCGTCGGGTAATAGTGATTGACAAGGGCAGGATAATCGCTGACGGCTCACCGGCAGAGCTTAAGGCCAACGGTGAAAGAACACTAGAAGAAGTAATCCTAAAGCTAACCGGAAAGGAGCTTACTAAGTGAGGAACTTGACAGCACTCCTAGGAATCATGCGCAATGAGATGCTGCTGCAACTAAAGACCAAGCTGTTTGTGATGTCACTCATAAACTCCATTGTAATCGTAATTCTCTGGGGTTACTTGGCTGGCCTTCAGGCGCAACCCATGAACCATCTGAAGGTTGGCGTCGTCGAAGGGAGCCCTATCGCCCAAACCATGCTTTCCTCAGGGAAAGTAGCAGCCGTAGTATTCCCCGACAGAGACGCAGCAAAGGCGGCTGTCTTAGAGGGTAGAATTATAGCGATGGTATATGCTCCTGCAGGCACAGAAAGGATAACGGTGCTGCTTGACGACACGCAAGGGGCAGCGGCGCGCACAGCACTCGCGAATATCACCACTACACTGCTTGGCACCTTACAGGGCGGGCAAAACGCTTACGGCACAGCCTTCGCTATAGAGGAGGCATGGGGTCTTGACATGAATGACCCGACTTATCTGTTGCGTCTGCTTGGGTCGGGACTAGCGGCGATGGTAGTATTGTCAAACGCCTTTGTGTTCAGCGGATTTACTTTAATCGCGGAGAAGACGTCCGGTACTATCTATTTTCTGGCGTTAGCCCCGATTAGCCGCCTCTGGGTCGTGTTAGGCAAACTCGTAGCTAACACCCTCCTGATTTTGGCATCAACGATCATGACGGTTCTCATTGCGGTCTACCTTTTTGGCATCACTCCCACTGGCTCGCTCTGGCTCCTCGTGCTAGCGGCACTTCTTACCGGTGTTGGTCTGATGGGTCTCTGTTACGCCATCAGCGCTTACGTTAAAGACGAACGCACTTTTCGGATTGTGGCGGGCCTGCCGTTAATGATGCCGATGATGCTTCTCTCCGGCATTATGTACCCAGTGGCGATTTTCCCCACGTGGCTACAATCCCTTAGCGAGCTGTTTCCGCTCGCTTGGATGATGGAGGTTTCACACGCTGTATTCTTCAAGGGCGGCGGTTTCGCCGATGTGTGGCAGTCTCTGACCCTGTTGGCGGCATTCGCGGTGACCATGGTGCTGTGGGGCGGGGTCGCTGTCTCTAGGTTAATGCGCGTTCAGTAGCTGGATTTTTCGTGAATGGGCAAGGGGTATGCTATTATTACAGCATACCCCTACATTCTCTTTTGAAAGGAGCCCGTAGGTGTGGGTACAGCGAGCACATTCGGTAACCTCGACCCGAGCAAGCAAGCAATAATTCGCAACGCCTGCCTTAGGGAGTTCGCGCGTGCGGGTTACAGCGGTGCATCAACAAATGTTATGTGCAGTGAGGCCGGCATAGCCAAAGGATTGCTTTTTTACTACTTTGGTAGCAAGAAGGGTCTGTTTCTGTACCTCACAGAGCACTGCACGCAAGTCCTCAGCGATAGTTTCTTGCACGGGCTTGAACTGAAGCGTGAAACAATTTTCGACCGCATAGTTACCCTTACCTTGCGGAAGTGGGCCTTGACGGACCAACATCCCCTCGAATACGGCTTTTTGGTACAGCAGCTATGTGACTGTCCCCCAGACGTCGAGCAAAAAATCGCAACGATGAAGAAGGTGAACGTAGAAAGATATCTTCAAATCCTAGTGCAGAACATCGACTTCTCTGATCTGCGGCCAGACCTTGATCCTGCCAAAGCTATTGACATAGTGCTCTTTGTCGTCGAAGGTTTTAGGGCTAGAAACATCGAGAAATACCGGGCTAATCCGCGCCCGCTAAGCGAGCTTCACGACGAGATAATTGTCGAGCTGCGAAAGTATCTTGATTTGTGTCGCACGGGTCTATGTCGCTAAGGATCGAAAAGATCCGCCCCTATCGCTTCTGCTTCACGCCTTGGGCATCTCATCCTTTGTGTGATGTCGTTGAGGGACGGAGGAGTGCGACATGCGGCAATGCTGTCGCGTGAAGCAAAAAGCTCCGTCCCTTTTGCTTCGCCCAAAGCGTGTTTTTGCTTCGGCCGGGTCAAGATACCCGTGCAACTGCCACGGGCCTTGATAGTACGCAGAACGCTCTTTTCCAATCAAGTAGAGAGCTGCTGTGGGGCAGGCTTTGAAACACCTTAGGCATACGATGCAGAGTCCTAGCGATATAGGTATTTTTGCCGAGGACTGCTTACTTTTGGCGTGAACAGCCCCACTCGGGCACGTCTTTTCGCACGCTCCACAAGCCGTACACTTCTTGGGGTCAAACCTAAAGAGACAGCGCTTGGCGATGAATAATGCTGCCCGCTTGATGAGTTTCACGACCCAAAGCGAGCTTAGGGCAGCTAGGCGCTTCCGATGACTAAAATAAATCTGCTTATGCTCAGTACTTACAGCACTACTTGCCGCTACCGCCATGGTTCTGCCGAGTTCAAACGCTCGCTTGAGAGCCTCTGTGGGCAAAGGATACCGCTCTCTCATCCGGTTAAGTAGATAAATCCCGTCGCCGGGTGCTTGGAACCTAACTTCCAGAATGCCCGCCACATTTCCTCCGTTCTTCGTGACGATGCGCGCTGCTTCTACACTGCTGCCGAAAAAAAGAAACGCCGCCGTTGAAAAAAGGTAGACTTGTTTGCCGGTAAAATCGTACGCCCGTAGCCAACGATAAATCGGTTCGGCAAAACCTCCATGGATGGGAGCACCTACAGCAATAAGCGGAGCCTGCTCTACGATATCACTATAGTTGGCCAGCTCCTCAATAGGAACATGAACAGGGGTCAGCCCCTCAAATTCGACCCCTTGGGCAACTAGCTGCGCGATATACTTCGTGTTATTAGACGCGGAGAAGAAGACAATGGGGATGTACATGCATAAGGCTCCTTCGCTAGTTTATGTCGAAAGAGAGTGCCGTTTCAATCATAGCATGCGTCTTAGTGAATTTTGACCGATGCATCGCCCTCCGTACTCGACACCATGTGTAGCCAGCGGCCTTCGCGCTCCTCCCAAGAGAAGCGGTAAGTACCCGCAGCACCCCAAAATTGATGTTCTGCGGGTTGTAGTAGTCGGCAAAACTAAAGTGGAAGTGCGTCTTTAACCAAGGCCGATTGCCTTTCCCATACGACTGGCGAAACTTCTCCTTAGCATGACATGGTTCTCCTTTGTGTGGTGATTAAATCATACCATAGTTATTGGCTGAGAGGATGGCTTTGAGGGACGGAGGAGTGCGACATGCTTCCCGGTTCATCCCCACAGGCGTGGGGAATAGGCTACCGCATCGAAGGCGTGCCGCTGCCGGTTCGGTTCATCCCCACAGGCGTGGGGAATAGTGACGGCGGACCGGAACCTGACGGAGTTTGGCGGTTCATCCCCACAGGCGTGGGGAATAGTACCGCCGATAGTAAGCTGCAGCGCCGGCACCGGTTCATCCCCACAGGCGTGGGGAATAGTCGACCGGGCGGTCGGCTTCGGCAGCGCCGACGGTTCATCCCCACAGGCGTGGGGAATAGATCGTGTTCGGCCCCGGCGCCGTCTACGCGAACGGTTCATCCCCACAGGCGTGGGGAATAGGCCTATGACTCCGGCTGAACAGGCATTTAACCGGTTCATCCCCACAGGCGTGGGGAATAGTGGGTGCCTGGCTCGATCTATGGGGCGGGCGGCGGTTCATCCCCACAGGCGTGGGGAATAGGGGAGGTGTATATATGTTAGCCAAAATCGGAACGGTTCATCCCCACAGGCGTGGGGAATAGTCTCGCCGGCCTACGGCGTCATGGTGGCGCGCCGGTTCATCCCCACAGGCGTGGGGAATAGTAATCTCTCCTTAATAACGGTTAGCTGGCCTCGGTTCATCCCCACAGGCGTGGGGAATAGGAGCGTCCCTGGAAGCGCCCCTTTAGGGGGCCGGTTCATCCCCACAGGCGTGGGGAATAGGCCGGGCGGCCAGGGCACCGCTCGAGCGTCACGGTTCATCCCCACAGGCGTGGGGAATAGTTGTAGGCGCGCAAGCCCTTGCTCGCCGCGAGCGGTTCATCCCCACAGGCGTGGGGAATAGCGGCGCGGTTCACTCTTCTCCAGGCTCGAACTCGGTTCATCCCCACAGGCGTGGGGAATAGGTGGACTGGGGCCGGCTGCTGCCGCTGCTGATCGGTTCATCCCCACAGGCGTGGGGAATAGAACCGAGCGGCCTTGCGCCGTTCCCAGGCGGCCGGTTCATCCCCACAGGCGTGGGGAATAGTACCGGCTAGGCAAAACGCGGGGTTTTGGGTGCGGTTCATCCCCACAGGCGTGGGGAATAGCCGCACAAGCAACACTTAAACTCCGCTTGGCTCGGTTCATCCCCACAGGCGTGGGGAATAGTCTCTCTGAGACTCTGTCTCGTAAACTTCCCCCGGTTCATCCCCACAGGCGTGGGGAATAGGAGGGCGTAATGACTAATACCTCCCGAATAACGGTTCATCCCCACAGGCGTGGGGAATAGCGCTGGATGTAAAGAGCGGCATACCCGCTGGCCGGTTCATCCCCACAGGCGTGGGGAATAGAGCCAATGCAAACCGCTCTAGGTTAAAGAGGTCGGTTCATCCCCACAGGCGTGGGGAATAGACTAGACTCAGACGCTAGAAACGCGCAAAAAGGCCCCGGAAGTGCCCCAAAGGCTTGGTTGTCATGGTCCTCGACATACAAATGTATTGTATCGCCAAATTGCCCTGCAAGAGTTAGCTTCCCGCGGGCTCTACGAATATCTTCTCCCACTTGGCATTCTTGACAGTAACGAGCTTGAGTCCGTCGAAGTCGCTGATGCTGCGATTGCTGTCACCGTGCATGCGGATGGTATAACCTTGCTCGTTATTCGTGCGATAGAGCTGACAGCAGCGCCCAGCGCGGCTTTTCTCTACACATTTCTCCCACAGCAGGTCACGCACCATGCCGCTTACAGTGCCAACAAAGACGCCGGTCGAGACCTCGAGCATCCAGCGGGTCAGTTCACCCCGGAGGCTCTTGGGGACTTTCTCCAGGATCATCACAACCATAGGCGACACCTCCAGGGACGTTCCCCTCAGGGTCCCACAGCTCGCCGGGTCTGGCGGCGTCCTCAGTATAGGGGTCAGGGATGTCGAGACTGTCGAAAAGAATGTGCAGATCAGCGACGACGCGCTCTAGGAGTCTGACCTCGCGCATCTGGTCGCGCAGGATGGTGCGCACGCGCCGCTCGACGCTTTCGGGTGATTCTGCCACTACCTTGAACGCGGTGGGAATAAGGGTCTCGGCCTTGTAGAGGTCGGCGATGTCGTAGACGAATGAGAGCTGCTTGCCGGTGTGGATGAAGCCCAGGGCTGGGCTGTAGCCCGCGCTGACGATGGCGGCGTGACAGAGCCCGTAAAGGCATGCGGCCCCAGCGCTGATCGCGCGATTGATAGGGTCGGCCTGGCCCCAGTTGCCGCGGTTGTAGTTGCGCCCATGCCAGGGCACGGCCGTCTCGCGGCTCCAGTAGGCGTAGGTGTCGCGCACGCGCACCCCTTCGTGGCCGCGAATCTGCTGCAAGGTGAGGTCTTCAGGCAGCGGCTCGGGAAAACGGAAGCGGTAGAGGCGCTTGACGACCTCAAGCCGTGTCGGCGGATGGCTGTAGGCGCGCACCTGTTTAAGGAAGTGCTGGGTGCTGCGCGTCTCGCCGGTGCCGCTGGCGTAGAAGCGCACCATCTCCTCGCCGACCCAAAAGACCGAGCAGCCGTTGGCGGCGAGCGCCTTGATGGCGGCGTGAGTGACGCTGGTGCCGGGGCCGAGCATTAAGACCCCCAGGGCGGCGATAGGCACGGCGGTCATGCCGTCGGGGCCGTAGTGGGCGATCGCCTGGTCCTCCTGCTCGATGCGCCCGTGCTCGAGGTAGAGGTAGCTCAGCCCATCCCGAAACTTGGGCAGCTCCTTGAGGTTTTGAGTGGTGTAGGCCATAGCTATCCTTTGGCGATTGACAGCAAGCCGAAGCCGAGCGCCTTGGCGTGGCCCAAACCACTTTGCAGCGCGGCGAGGAAGGCATCCGGCTCGTTGACGCGCAGGTGCCCGTCATAGGTGACGCTCTGCAGGGTAATGACGCGCCCCTCTTCACCGTCCTTTTGAGGCTTGCGCGCCCTCACGCGCTCGCTGCTGCTCACCATAGCGCCCGGCACGGCAAACCCACAGCGCTCGCCCTGGCGGTGCAGCCACGCGAGCTGGTCTTCGAGCTTGACGAGGCCGAGGCGCTTCCTTTTACCTTTCTCGGGGTCGGGGTCGAACTTGGTGACGGTCGGGTTGGCCCGAAGGCGAAAGCGCAGGAGCTGGCCGGGTTTGAGCGCGGGCTCGAAGAGTTTGGGACTCCTTTCGTCAAGCTGAGCGTAGCCGGGATGACGCTCGAAAAGCGCCTGCCAGTCGGGTGATGTGCGGCTCTGCACGAGCATGACGGCTTCGCGCGGTCCCCCTTCGAGCCGCCACAAGAGGCGCTCGCCCTCGCGATCCGCAACCGCCCACGACAGTGTGGCATGCATGTCGTAGGGGTTGGCGAGGTCGCGCCGGGCTTGGGGGTGGCGGGGGTTGAGGGTGAGTTTACTCAAGTACACGCGACACCTCCCCGAGTTTGGCAGTGACGCTCTGAACGTAGCGGGTGCCGAAGCGGCGTTCGGCGAAGGGGCCTAGCGGCACGTCGTTACGCGCAGCTCCTTCAGATGCTTCGATAACGTATCGCAGCGTTGGCAACTGCTGGTCGCGAGCGTGGGGTGGAACGACAAGGGGAACACGCGCAAGGCTCTCCAACAATCCTTGGTGCTTGAGGCCGCTTGGCAAGTAGGGCGGGGCGCTAGGGAGGTAGCCTTTACGCCCTAAAAAGAGCGGCCATCGGGGTGCATGCAGCGCGCGATGCGCACGAGCAAGCAACGCTTCGTCACCTTCGAGCCCGACGGTAAAGGCTGCGTCGGCCAGGTAATAGCGCCGTGACGTTACCGTATGATCGCGCGCATCGACTTTGCCCGTGCTCGCCTTGATGACCTGCTGTGCGGTTTGGTAGTCGTAGGCCGGTACCCCCTCGCGGTCTATCCGGACGGCCATGCGTAACGCAGCTAACCGTAGCACCATCCCCCCCTCACTGCGGTCTATTCCCATCGCTGCGCACAGCAACCCGATGATGCCCGATTTCGAGGGCTCGAGCAGCGTGTCGCGCTCGCTGAAGCGGCTTTGCCCTCCCCACGACTGCATCGGCCCTACTAGCCGAATGAGCAGCGTCGCCATCAGCTCTCCAGCAGCGTCATCGCTCGCTCAACGGCTAGGCGGATCGCCTCGTGTGCGCTGGCGGCGCGGTTCTTGCTACGCAGGTAGGTGACCGCATCATCCGCACGCAACCAGTAGTAAATCTCGCCGCTGTCTCCGTAGTGGGTATCGATCCACTGCCACTCGGCGTCGAGTTCGCGGATCGACGGGCGTACGTAGCCTTCGCTGCCCTTGGGTACCGGTTGCTCAAAGGCGTTCATAAGGTTGCGCGGCTGCGCGTTGTCCTGAACCCGTAGAGCCCCGAAGCTCGGCGGGTTGTGGGCGGCAAACGAGTTCTGCTTGCCACTCGGGATGGCCTCCACAAAGGCGCGCAAGAACACTTCAAGACCGGCCTTGGTGAGTTCGCGGTCGTCGCCAAGATTCTTTTGAAGTTTGGCAAGGTCAAGCGCAGCGTAGCGGTAGTAACAGGCAGCGTTAAACTCAACCGTGCCGATCATGTCGGCGCCGGCGGTATCCTTGGGCTTGAGGTCGTCAATGGCGGTGTAGTAATCGTACTCGCGAAAAGCGGTGTGGGTGCTCACGGCGTGGGCGACCTGCGCCGAGCCGTCGACGTTCTTGCTTGGCAAGTCCGCCAGCATGCGACCGAAGAGAGCGAGATCGACCGCCTTGCTGCCGTCGAAGGCCCGCTCGAGCTCGTTGGACATCTCCTTACCGAGCGCTTTCTCGACGGCCTTCCGAAGATTCTCCTTGCCTTTGTCGCCAAGCGCACCTTTGTACTTGTCGTTTTTACGAAGGTTCTGGCGGTAGTCACGCACCGCTTCAGCAGCAGCTTTGGCGGCTTCTGGATGCGCTGTGAGCAGCTCGACGACGGCACTTACGCTATCGTTGCCAAGAAAGACCAGGTATTCGGATTTCAGCTCGCGCTGACTGTATGGGTTGGCTGCATCGTCCGATAGAGGCGTTTCAACGTGGAACGCACCCACGTACACGAGTGCGGTTTCGGCGAGGTAGTCAGCGGTCTCGGCGTCGAAGTGGTTATCAGCGAGCCGCTGCTTGAGTACCTTGAGTACCTCGTCGTGAAGACGTTTGGAGCGGGTGGCGCGTTTTTCGGCTGGCAAGAGCTCGAGCGCCTTGACGTAATCGCGCACGGCCTTTTTCCACGACTGGCTCGAGACGCGGGCGCGGCGCTGCCCGCCGAAGATGCACTCCTTGTGGCTGCCGGTGTCGTCGCGGTTTAAGAGTTCGGGGCCGAAGCTTTGCAGCAGGTGGACTTCCAAGAGTTTCATCGGGGAACCTCCTCGGTTGAAATTTCTGTAATTTGTAAGCTGGACCTTAGCGCACGATAGAAGGCGCGGGCCCAAGTGTCTTTGGTACATTCGTTCCAGTAGATGATGTCGCTGAGCAGCTTGGCGAAGTCAACTTGGACGCCAGCGGCCTTCATCAGGCCAATCCACTGCCTGAGGTGATAGGGAAGCTCATCGCGTTCAGCTTCGAGCAAGTGAAAGAAACGGCGCTCGAGGCTGCTCTCCTTGCTGCTGTCAATCTCTTGTTGGCGGTTACGAAGCCGTACCACCTGAGCGGCAGCTTCCGCGAAGCTGACGCCCTCGGTAGGGCTGTCGAGCGGATCTGGATAGCGCAGAGCATAGAATCCGGCGACCAAGTAGTAGGCGCGGCGCTCCCAACTGACAGGGTTTTCAACCTGCTGAACGAAATCTTCAACGTAGCGCATCGCCTCCCTGTTCGGGTACGGCGAATCCTGCTGCAAGTTGCGCCGCAGCCGTGCCCTCGCGCCGCGGTCGAGCTTGCTTAGGCGTTCGATGAACTGTTGACTCATGCTGCCACCTCCTTTTTGAGTCCGAGTTTGTTCAGTTCGATGTATAACTTGCTCTCGGCGACCAAGAGCGCTCTGCGCTCCTTAGCTCCCACTGCTCGGCTGGTCACGCGAAAAGCGTCCAAGGCAGTGCTGCGTACGACTTCCCGCCAACTTTCAAAGGCCCTTTCGGGATCATCGATGCGGGCGAGGTCTGTGAGGAAGTCAGCGAAGTGCGCTTCAAGCTGCGACCAGTAGCTCCGCAGTAGCGGAAAGCTCTCGAGCAGCTTGCCTGCCGACTCGGTATCGGTCAAGTTGACGGCCAAGGTGTAACCGGCTGCGCGCATAGCTTTGCCAACGTCCTCGGCGAGATCAAGCGCGTTTTCAAGTTGGGTGTGACAGCTTGCGTCTTCCAAAAGCCGCGTGGGAAGCGGACAGTGCTCGCTGCGCCAGGCATCAACGACTGGCTGGCCGGGTCTGGCAATTTGCCCGAACAGCGTGACCTGTAATAGCCCCTGCGGTGCCAAGTAGTCCTCAAGGGCATAGCCGTATTCGATGACTTGTGGCCGCAAGTCTCCCTTTGGCGGCACCAATGTCCCAAAGTCGCGCCAGAAACTTTTGTCGAGCGAAAACTTTACGGGGATTCGGCTGTCACTTTGCTTCTTCGGCACCTGGTAGGCACAAGCGGGATCGCGGAAATCGCCAATGGCTTGCAAGCCTGAGGCGTAGAACATCCGCGATACCGTGCCGTTGTCGGGCAGTAGCTTGACCGCGCGGCTTTGCCAGGTGTACAGGCTTGCCGGGCCGGTGACAGAGCGCTTCTGGTCTTCCTGTAGCTCTTCGAAGCGAAGGGCAGGCTGCTCCCAGGCGGGCAAGTCGCCGTCGATGATCTGCTTGTCCTTGTACGGCACCAGATTGGCGGTGAGCGTTTCAAAGAGGTTGTTGCCCATTACCAGCACGATGACCCCTCTTGGCGAAGGAGCGTCGGTGAAATTGATGAGCCCTCCGCCGCTCACGCCGCCGCAGAGCGCAAAGGCTTGATGCGCCACGAGCCAACGCGCTGCCTCGGCGTAAGACAGGGCGGGTGGTTGCTCATCGAGCGAGTGGTCGAAGAGCGCTTTGTTGTTGCCGCTGGCGCGCTCGACCGCGAGTTTAGAGATGGGGGTATCTTTAGGCAGCTCGAGGTCGCCGACCTGGTAGAAGGGCTCGTCGCCAAAAAGCTCGAAGCGGTGTGCGTAAGGTGTTAGGTAAGCGTCGATGATGTCGATGTCGAAACGCCCGTGCTCGAGCAAATCCTCCCCTTGGCGTATAGAGGTAGGTCCGCGATAGGCACGGTACAAGACGGCAAGCAGTAAGCGATAGAGCGAGGTTACCACCAACGGGCTGGCGTCGACGATGCTGTCGAGTTCGTGTGACCGGATGAGGGTGTCACGGATACCGAGGAGCTTTGGCGTGCCCCCAAGTGTTCGTACGGGTATCCAGGGTTGGTCGAGTAGGTTGAAAGGTGTCAAGGTGCCTCCTTCTGTGCTGTCTAAGTCCAACTTTACTTCAGTGAGGCGTCAATTTATGACGCTAACTGGAAAGGGCGAGATGAACTCACCCTTCATCAAGGCTGCCCCAATGTTCGAGACGCCAGCTTTCAGACAAAAGCAGTTCGATGTCGGCGAGGAACAGAGGCATAAAGCGCCAGAGCGTCTCGCGATCGCGTGGTGGTGACCGAACGACAAAACGCCTGTTCAACGAGTTCGTCAGCACCGTTTTGTTTCGGGTATAGTGTTGGTAGCATGAATGGAGCCACCTCCTTTCGTGGGGCTTTGAGGTGACGCTGGTTCCCAGGCCGGGCGTCGCCTCGACTTGTCTATAATACATGGCTCCCATTTCTATTTCAAGTGGCACTCAGCAACAATAAAAAGGCTTGTAAGGATTTAAGTAGCTCAAAAAAACATCCCCGCATGTGCGGGGAAAACATCATTCACTTCAGCACGTTGCTGACTGCCACGGTTCATCCCTACTGACGCGAGGGAAGCACCAGCAGTATACCACCCGCTCATGCATCCCCTTGATTGCCCTCAGCGCGTTCGTAAATAACCCCCAGCCCCTCATCAAGCCTAATGGCAAATCTGTCGTTGATCGAGCATCGGCCATCTTTGAGTTTGAGCACGCGAGCGTGGCGGAGCAAGGCGCTCTCCCGCCAGGCATTGGGGAAGTGCTCAGGCGTAGGGGTCGCGAGGGCGTGAAACACAGTTTTGTTGCTGAGGCTGACAGCGTGCATCAGCAGCAGCTTAGCCTCCTCGAAAGAGGGCTTCGTTTCGAGATCGACCGGTGTTTGACCGTCGGCCGTGAGGGAAAATTTGCCGTCTTTCTCGTGAAGAAGGACCACCGTGATGCTTGGCTCGCCCAGGCGGGTAGCGGCGCGCAAATAGCGGTTTGTCTCCGGGTCGTCGTCATCGCGATAGGGCACGTCCTCAATCAGGGCATCCAGAAAGCCGGCGGGCTCGGCAAGTGCGCGCTCACGCGCCAGGCGTTCGTGTTCAGCTTTTTCCTCCTCCAACTTGGCCATGGTCGGCTGCAATGCTCGTAAGAACTCCTCGCTTACGTCTGGCAAAGTGGCATTTCCGTAGACCAGCTCGAGCAGAGGTTCGAGATCGTCGGGCAACGTGAGGCGCTCGCGCCCTCGCAACACGGCCCAACTGCGCAGCAGCACCGCAGGAGCGTAGACCATGTGCCAGAAGTAGCTGGTGATGTCAGGAAGCGCAGCGGCCTTAGCCAACCCTGAAACGTACAGCCGCGCCCTGTCGTGCTTGGTTGGGCGCGGGCGCTGGAAGGTCATAGGGTCATCGTGGCGGTGGAGCCGTCCAGCGCGCTGGATAAGCAGGTCGATAGGAGCAAGGTCGCTTACGAGCACATCGAAGTCGACATCGAGACTTTGCTCGGCGACCTGCGTGGCGATGAGGATGACGTTGCGCGGTTCCGGCGTTTTCTTGCCCAACGCGTCAACCGCCCACGTTTCGATATCTTTACGCTGCTTGGCGGGATAGCGGGCGTGGAATAGCCGAACCTCGGCTTCACCAGGCAGCTCCTGTAAGGCGGAGTAGAGCTTTTGGGCGCGATCAACGGTGTTGACGATGCACCCGACTGCACCGCCTCCTTCACTCAGTTCCCGTAGAAGCTTTGCAAGCGGTTCGATCTCCAGCGGTGCTTCGTGCAGCTCATAGCTGAGCTTTCGCGCCTTTAACGCTTCGACGCGCGTACCTTGACTGCTCACGCGAGTAATTCGCGGGTATGGTTTGTCGTCAGCTGGCAGCGTGCCGCCGTAAGCCGTGACCAGCCGAGTCCTTACCTGTGGAGGCAGTGTCGCCGAAAGCAAGATGACCGATGAGCCGAGCGCTCTGAGCCACATGAGGAAACGCTCGATCAGGGTTGAAGTGTAGAGTTCGTAAGCGTGGACCTCGTCAATGATGACGGTTCGATTGGCGAGCCCCCAGAGGCGCACGAACTGATGACTGACGTTGAGCACACTTAGAAGCCCTTGGTCGACCGTACCGACGCCGTGCGGCGAGAGCAGCGCCTGTTTCTTATGCGTAAACCATTCCCGCGCGATGACGCGCTGCTCAGGATTGCGCAATTCACCGACATCGAGTTTCATGGCTTGAAACCTTTCGTCGAGCAGCGCGGCACCGTGAATGAGCTGCAAATCCGGCGGCTCGCCGAAGGGTGCGTCCTAAGACTGGCGCTTGATATAGTAGGGGATGACCAAGGAAGAGCAAAGACTGAAAGAGAAGCTGGTGGCGAGGTATAGCGAGGCGGTCGATGAGATGCTGAAGCGCT
>Ga0208735_100243_pt1 | contig 30281 bp, 37 predicted proteins | sample Subbio12Aug_8Aab_FD_184829 | JGI IMG/M metagenome (GOLD analysis project Ga0208735, IMG submission 184829) | Serpentinite rock and fluid subsurface biosphere microbial communities from McLaughlin Reserve, California, USA - CR12Aug_8Aab (SPAdes) | ecosystem: Environmental > Terrestrial > Deep... | reverse complement strand
CCCGCACGGCGCGCCCCTAGACGCGCCGCTTCTTCGGTGGCCGGCAGCCGTTGTGCGGCACCGGCGTGATGTCCTGGATCGAGGTGATGCGGAAGCCGACGGCATTGAGCGCCCGCACCGAAGACTCGCGCCCCGGTCCGGGTCCCTTGATCCGGACCTCGAGGTTCTTGACGCCGTACTCGAGCGCCGCGCGACCGGCATTCTCGGCCGCCACCTGAGCCGCGAACGGCGTCGACTTGCGCGAGCCCTTGAAACCCTGTCCGCCCGAGGACGCCCACGACAAGGTGTTGCCCTGGCGGTCGGTGATCGTGATGATCGTGTTGTTGAACGACGCGTGCACGTGGGCCACGCCCTCGGCGACGCTCTTCTTCACCTTCTTGCGCACGCGCTGCGCGGCAACCTGCTGCGCGGTCGGGTTCTTGGCCATCGGACTTCCTCGCTACGTGACAGGCCGGTTGTTCACCACTGCGGTCGGACAGCGTGCAGGCCGGCCCGGCCCGCACGCTTGCTTGCACTACTTGCGCACCAGCACGGCACTCAGGCGCCCTTCTTCAGCGCCACACCCGCCTTCTTCGGTCCCTTGCGGGTGCGGGCGTTGGTGCGCGTGCGCTGGCCGCGCACCGGCAGGCCGCGCCGGTGGCGCAAGCCGCGGTAGCAGCCGAGGTCGATCAGGCGCTTGATCGACAACTGCACCTCGCGGCGCAGGTCGCCCTCGACCGTGACCTTGCTCACCGCCTCGCGGATCCGCTCGAGTTCGGCATCGGTCAGCTCCTTGACCTTCTTGGTGGCAACGATGTTGGTCGCCTCGAGGATGACGCGCGCGCGCGCGCGTCCGATGCCGTAGATCGCGGTGAGGCCGATCTCGGCGTGCTGATTGGGCGGAATGTTGATACCGGCAATTCGAGCCATCGTGCTTCCTTCAAATCGCTTGTCGCTGCTGTTGCTACTGCCCGGTCGGCTTGCGCGCGGGCACGCGGCCGCTCGGCCGTCGTGCGCGCCGGCGCCGGCACTCGCCCGCCGGCGCCATCAGCCCTGACGCTGCTTGTGGCGCGGATCGGAACAGATCACCCGCACCACCCGCTTGCGCCTGATGATCTTGCACTTGCGGCACATCTTCTTCACCGACGCGTTGACTTTCACTGCGCTTCTCCACCGCGCTCTACTTGGCGCGGAAAACGATTCGTGCCCGCGACAGGTCGTACGGCGTCAGTTCCACCGTCACCTTGTCGCCCGGCAGGATGCGGATGTAGTGCATCCGCATCTTCCCCGAGATGTGACCGAGCACCACGTGCCCGTTCTCGAGCTTGACCCGGAACGTGGCGTTGGGGAGGTTCTCCAGGATCTCCCCCTGCATCTGGATGACGTCGTCTTTCGACATCAGCGTGGCAGACCGGGTCCGAAGCCCTTGAAGTTCGCCTTCTTCAACAGCGACTCGTACTGGTGCGTCATCAGGTAGGCCTGAACCTGCGCCATGAAATCCATGGTCACCACAACCACGATCAGCAGCGAGGTGCCGCCGAAGTAGAACGGTACGTTCCAGCGCAGGTGCAGGAACTCCGGCACCAGGCAGACGAAGGTGATGTAGATGGCGCCCACCAGGGTCAGGCGCATCAGGATGCGGTCGATGTAGCGCGCGGTCTGGTCGCCGGGCCGGATGCCGGGCACGAAGGCGCCGCTCTTCTTCAGGTTGTCGGCGGTCTCGCGGCTGTTGAACACGAGCGCCGTGTAGAAGAAGCAGAAGAAGATGATCAGGCCGGCGTACAGCAGGATGTACAGCGGCTGGCCGGGCGACAGCGCCGAGGCGAGATCGCGGATCCAGCGAGTGGCATCGCCGGTGGTGAACCAACTGGCCAAGGTGGCCGGGAACAGGATCAGCGACGAGGCGAAGATCGGCGGAATTACGCCCGCCATGTTGAGCTTCAACGGCAGGTGCGAGCTCTGCCCGCCGTAGATCTTGTTGCCGACCTGGCGCTTGGCGTAGTTGACCAGGATCTTGCGCTGGCCGCGCTCGACGAAGACCACGAAAGCGGTGACAGCGACGATCAGCGCGATGATGAAGATCGCCGGCAGCGGGCCGATGGCGCCGGTGCGCACCAGCTCGAACAGGCCGCCGATCGCCGACGGCAGCCCGGCGACGATGCCGGCGAAGATCAGGATCGAGATGCCGTTGCCCAGCCCGCGTTCGGTGATCTGCTCGCCGAGCCACATCAGGAACATGGTGCCGGTGACCAGCGACACGATGCAGACGAAGCGGAACATCAGGCCCGGATCGATCACCAGCCCGGCCTGCGTCTCGAGCGCGATCGAGATGCCGACCGCCTGGAAGGTCGCCAGTACCAGGGTGAAGTAGCGCGTGTACTGGGTCAGCTTGCGCCGGCCCGACTCGCCCTCCTTGCGCAGGGCTTCGAGCGACGGCACCACGTAGCTCAACATCTGGACGATGATCGCCGCCGAGATGTACGGCATGATCCCGAGGGCGAACACCGAAAAGCGCGACAGCGCCCCGCCCGAGAACATGTTGAACAGGCCGAGAATGCCGCCGCGCTGGGCATCGAACAGCGCCCGCAGCTGGTCGGGGTCGATGCCCGGCACCGGAATATGGGTGCCGATCCGGTAGACGACGAGCGCCAGCAGCAGGAACACCAGGCGCCGCTTCAGGTCGCCGTACTTTCCCGTCTTGCCGATCGTCCCGGGCAGGGTTGCAGCCACTGGCTCGCGTTCCTAGGTTGACTTCGTCGCCCGCGCCACCAGCGCCGTCAGACCGACTTCGCCGGCAGCTTCTTCACCGGCGTCGCCGGCGCCACCGCCTGCACCGAACCGCCGGCCGTCTCGATTGCGGCCCGGGCGCCGGCGGTCACGCCGATGCCGCGCACCGCGATCCGGCGCGACAACTCGCCCGACTTGATGACGCGCGCGTCGATCGCGTGCGCCGACACCAGACCGGCCTGCTTGAGAACCATCAGGTCGACCTCCTCGGCGCCGAGCTTGTGCAGTTCCGACAGGCGCACCACCTCGACGTAGCGCCGGCTCAGCGAGGTGAAGCCGCGCTTGGGCAGGCGCCGGTGCAGCGGCATCTGGCCGCCCTCGAAGCCGACTTTGTGGAAGCCGCCGGCGCGCGCCTTCTGGCCCTTGTGTCCGCGGCCGGCGGTTTTGCCCCAGCCGGAGCCGATGCCGCGACCGACGCGATGACGCGCGCCCTTGCTGCCGGCGGCCGGTTTCAGAGTGTTCAGACGCATGTTCGTCGTTCCTGCGATGTGGCGGCCGGCGCCCTCAGGCGACGCGCACCAGGTACTGGACCCGGGTGATCATTCCGCGCACTGCCGCGGTGTCTTCGAGCTCGCGCGTCTGATGCAGCTTCTTCAGGCCGAGACCGAGCACGGTGGCGCGGTGGCCGACCTTGCAGCCGATCGGGCTCTTGACGAGGGTGACCTTCAGGGTCTTGCTGCTCATGATGTCCTCAGCCCAGCAGCTCTTCGACCGTCTTTCCGCGCTTGGCGGCGATCTGCGACGGCGTGCGCAGCATCTCGAGCGCCTTGATCGTGGCGCGCACCATGTTGTAGGGATTGGTCGAGCCGTGCGACTTGGCGACGATGTTGCGCACCCCCATGACGTCGAAGATCGCGCGCATCGGGCCGCCGGCGATGACGCCGGTGCCTTCCTGCGCCGGCGCCAGGATCACCTTCGCCGCGCCGTGCTTGGCGATCACCGTGTGATGGACGCTGCCGCTCTTGAGCGGAATGCGCGCCATGCCGCGGCGCGCCTTGTCCATCGCCTTCTGGACGGCGACCGGCACCTCGCGCGCCTTGCCCTTGCCCATGCCGATGCGGCCGTCGCCGTCGCCGACCACGGTCAGCGCCGCGAAGCCGAGGATGCGGCCACCCTTCACCACCTTGGTGACGCGGTTGACCGCGATCATCTTTTCCTTCAGGCCGTCGTCGCGCTCTTCCGACTGCACGCCCTTCGGTTGAATCTTCGCCATGTCGCTATCCCTTAGAACTTCAGACCGGCTGCACGCGCGGCCTCGGCCAGCGCCTTGACGCGGCCGTGATAGAGGAATCCGGCGCGGTCGAAAGCGACCGAGTCGATGCCGGCCTCTCGCGCCCTGTGCGCGATACGCGCGCCGATCAGCTTGGCCGCCGCCGCGTTACCGCCTGCGCCCTTCTGCGCAGCGAGTTGGCGGCGCACCTCCGGCTCGACCGTGGAAGCCGACGCCAGCACCCGGCCGCCGTCGCCGGAAATGACGTTGGCGTAGATGTGCAGGTTGCTGCGGAACACCGTCAGACGATGCACCTTCTGCAGCGCGATGCGCGCACGCGTGGCGCGGGCGCGGCGCAGACGGGCTTGCTTCTTGTCGATCATCGATGGCTCCGGCCCGGGCTACTTCTTCTTCGTTTCCTTGATCACCACGACTTCGTCGGCGTAGCGCACGCCCTTGCCCTTGTAGGGCTCGGGCGGCCTGCAGCCGCGCACTTCCGCCGCGACCTGGCCGACACGCTGCTTGTCGGCGCCCTTGATCACGATCTCGGTCTGCGACGGCGTTTCGCACTTGATCCCGGCCGGCATCTGCTGCACGACCGGGTGCGAGTAGCCGACCGACAGGTTGAGCTTGTCGCCTTGCGCCTGCGCCCGATAGCCGACGCCGACCAGGGTCAACTTCTTCTCGAAGCCCCGGCTCACACCCTGCACCATGCCGGCCACCAGCGCGCGCAGGGTGCCGCTCATCGCCTTCGCCTCGCGCGTGGGGTCGGCGGCGGTGAAGCTCACCTTGCCGTCGGCGATCGCGACCTTGACTTTGGACCCGACCCGTTGCCGGAGCGTTCCGAGCGGTCCCTTGACGGTGATCTCGTCGCCGGCGAGCGTCGCCTCCACGCCCTTGGCGAGCGACACCGGAATCTTTGCAACTCGCGACATGACAGTTTCCTTCGCGCCCGCCTCAGGCGACGTAGCAGAGCACTTCGCCGCCGATGCCGGCGGCACGCGCCTTGCGGTCGGTCATCACACCGCGCGGGGTCGAGACGATCGCCACCCCGAGACCGTTCATCACCTGGGGAATCGCGTCGCGGCCGCGATAGACGCGCAGCCCGGGACGCGAGACGCGCTCGAGGCGCTCGATCACCGGTCTGCCGGCGTAGTACTTGAGGCCGATGCGAAGCTGCGGCTTGCCGTCGTCGGCGACCACGTTGAAGCCGTCGATGTAGCCCTCGTCCTTGAGGACGCCCGCGATCGCCACCTTGAGCTTCGACGACGGCATCGCCACCTCGTTCTTCTCCACCCGCTGCGCGTTGCGGATCCGGGTCAGCATGTCCGCGATCGGATCACTCATGCTCATCTTCGATCTCCTCGCCTACCAGCTGGCCTTGACCAGGCCCGGAATGTCACCGCGCATCGCCGCCTCGCGGATCTTGCTGCGCGCCAGTCCGAACTTGCGGAAGGTGCCGCGCGGGCGACCGGTGAGCGCGCAGCGATTGCGCAGCCGCGTCGGGCTGGCGTTGCGCGGCAGCGCCTGCAGGTTGGCCTGGGCCTGCATGCGCTCCTCCATCGAGCGCGCGGCATCGCCGATGATCGCCTTCAATTCCTTGCGCCTGGTCTGGTACTTCTTGACCATCGCCTGGCGCTTGGCTTCGCGGTTCTTCAGAGACTTTTTTGCCATGTCGGAGCGCTGCCCGGTTAGTTGCGGAACGGGAACCGGAAGGCGGCGAGCAGCGCCTTCGCTTCCTCGTCGGTCCTGGCGGTGGTCGTGATGCTGATGTTCATTCCGCGCAGCTTGTCGATCTTGTCGTACTCGATCTCGGGAAAGATGATCTGTTCCTTGAGGCCGACGTTGTAGTTGCCGCGACCGTCGAAAGCCCGTCCCGAGACGCCGCGGAAGTCGCGCATGCGCGGCAGGGCGACCGAGATCAGGCGGTCGAGGAACTCGTACATGCGCTCGCCGCGCAGCGTCACCATGCAGCCGATCGCCAGGCCCTCGCGGATCTTGAAGTTGGCGATCGCCTTGCGAGTCTTGGTGATCACCGGTTTCTGGCCGGCGATCTTGGTCATGTCGCCGACCGCCATCTCGATGTTCTTCTTGTCGTTGACCGCCTCGCCGACCCCCATGTTCAAGGTGATCTTGGCGATTCGCGGCACCTCCATCGTCGACCGGTAGCCGAACTTCTTGACCAGATCGGGGACGATCTTCTCGCGGTACTGCTCCTGCAGACGGGCCATGTTCGCGGTCCTCACTTGGCGCCGACGACGACGCCGTTGCTCTTGAACACGCGCACCTTCTTGCCGTCAACCAGCTTGAAGCCGACGCGGTCGCCCTTGTTCGCGGCCGGATTCCAGAGCATCAGGTTCGAGACGTCGATCGGAAGCGTCTTGTCGACGATGCCGCCGGTGACGCCCTTCATCGGGTTCGGGCGCACGTGCTTCTTGACCATGTTCACGCCCTCGACCTGGACCTGGCGGTCGCCGACGCGCGCCAGCACGGTGCCGCGCTTGCCCTTGTCGCGCCCGGCGATCACGACCACTTCGTCGCCCTTGCGGATTCGTTCCATTGCCGGCCCCTCAGATCACTTCCGGCGCCAGCGACACGATCTTCATGAAGCGCTCGGTCCGCAGTTCACGCGTGACCGGCCCGAAGATGCGGGTGCCGATCGGCTCCAGCTTGTTGTTCAGCAGCACGGCGGCGTTGTGGTCGAACTTGATCGCCGAGCCGTCGGCGCGGCGCAGGCCGTGCGCGGTGCGCACGACGACGGCGTTGTAGACCTCGCCCTTCTTGACGCGGCCGCGCGCAGCGGCATCCTTGATCGTCACCTTGATGACGTCGCCGATGCCGGCATAGCGGCGCTTCGAGCCGCCCAGGACCTTGATACACATCACCGAACGGGCGCCGGTGTTGTCGGCGACGTCCAGCATCGTCTGCATCTGAATCATCTTGTTCGCCCCAACTTGTCCCGACGCCGGACGGTCAGGTCCGCTCGCCGGTCAGTCTTGGTCCCGTTCGGGAGATGAGCCTCCGGAATCAGCGCCGGCGATCCGTCTCGGCGACGGAACCGGCGCACAACCCCGGCGACTCCGCAAAAAGCGCGCCCTTGCAACCGGCGCTCACCGCTGCGCTGGCGCGGAAGCGCCGGATCGCCGACGAACGCGCGCGGTACGAGCGGCTGCGAAAGCGTGGAATTCTATCGTCGATTTCTACCCTGGCGCAAGTCGCGGTGAGCCGCGACCGGCGACGGGGTCAAACCGATTCGGCCGCCTGCACCACCCGCAGAACGGTCCAGGTCTTGGTGCGCGACAGCGGCCGCGACTCGGCGATCTCGACTACGTCGCCCTCGCTGATCCGGTCGCTGTCGTCATGCGCATGCAGCCGGGTCGAGCGCGTCACGTACTTGCCGTACACGGGGTGCTTGACCTTACGCTCGATCAGCACCGTCACCGTCTTGCTCATCTTGTTGCTCACGACACGCCCCACCAGGGTGCGCTTCAGCGACTTGTTCTGAGCACTCATTTCGCCGCCGCCTTCTGCGTCAGGACCGTGCGCACGCGGGCGATGTCTCGCCGGACGTTGCGCAGTTGCGTCGTGTTCGTCAGCTGCTGGGTGGCCTTCTGCATGCGCAGCGAGAAGTGCGCACGCAGCAGATCCTGCAGTTCCTTGTTCAGCGCCACCGTGTCCTTGGCGCGCAGTTGCTTCGCTTCCATGGCGATCTCCTGGGCGGGCCGGATCATTGGCCGAGTTGGCGAGCGACGACAACGGTCTTCAGCGGCAGCTTGGCCGCCGCCAGCGCGAAAGCCTCGCGCGCGATCGATTCGTCGACACCGTCCATCTCGTAGAGGACCTTGCCTGGCTGAATCTCGGCCACCCAGTACTCTGGGTTGCCTTTGCCGTTACCCATGCGCACTTCGGCCGGTTTGGTCGAGATCGGCTTGTCCGGAAAGATGCGGATCCACACGCGGCCACCGCGCTTGATGTGGCGGCTGATCGCACGGCGCGCGGCCTCGATCTGACGCGCCGTCAGGCGACCGCGCTCGGTGGCCTTCAGGCCGTACTCACCGAAGGCGACGTGCGCGCCGCGCAGCGCCAGGCCGCGGTTGCGGCCCTTGTGCTCCTTGCGGTACTTGCGCCGGGCAGGTTGCAGCATGGTCAGTCTCCGTCAGTGCCGCCGCCCTTGGCGGCGGTTTGCGCCTTGACGGCCGTCTTGCGCACGCGTTTGACGGTCGGCTTGACCGCGCCGTCCTTGGGCGGCTCGGTGGCGGCGGCCGTGGTCGCGGCCGCCTCCGGCCGGGCTTCAGCGCCGCGACGCGACGGCGCCGCACCGGTCGGTGCCCGCCGCACCGGCGGCCGACCCGCACCCGGCCGGTCGGCGCGCTCGGTGCGACGCGCACGACGATCCTCGCGGTCAGCCGACGGCGACTCGGCCGACGGCGGCTCGTTGCGGCCTAGAGTGTCGCCCTTGTAGACCCAGACCTTGACCCCGATCACGCCGTAGGTGGTCTTGGCCTCCGAGAAGCCGTAGTCGATGTCGGCGCGCAGCGTGTGCAGCGGCACGCGGCCCTCGCGATACCACTCGGTGCGCGCGATCTCGATGCCGTTCAGGCGACCGGCGCTCATGATCTTGATGCCTTGGGCGCCGAGCCGCATGGCGTTCTGCATGGCCCGCTTCATGGCGCGCCGGAACATGATCCGCTTCTCGAGCTGCTGGGTGATCGAGTCGGCGATCAGTTGGGCGTCGACCTCCGGCTTGCGGATCTCGTCGATGTTCACGTGCACCGGCACGCCCATCATCTTCTGCAACTCGATCTTCAGGTTCTCGATGTCGCCGCCCTTCTTGCCGATGACCACACCGGGACGCGCCGAGAAGATCGTGATGCGCGCGTTCTTGGCCGGGCGCTCGATCAGGATCCGGCCGACCGAGGCGGCGCGCAGCTTCTTCTTCAGGAAGTCGCGCACCTTGAGGTCTTCGGCCAGCATGCGGCCGAAGTCCTCGCCGGTGGCGAACCAGCGCGAGTTCCAGTCGCGCGAGACCGGCAGGCGGAATCCGGTGGGATTGATCTTCTGACCCATGTAGCACCTATGCCGATTTGCCGTCGCCGACGGTGACGAAGATGTGGCAGGTCTGCTTGCCGATGCGCGCGCCGCGGCCCTTGGCACGGGCCGAGAAGCGGCGCAGCGTCGCCGCCTTCTCCACCAGGATCTGGGTCACCTTCAGCTCGTCGATGTCGGCGCCGTCGTTGTGTTCAGCGTTGGCGATCGCCGACTCGAGCGCCTTGCGGATGATTCCCGCCGCCCGCTTCTGCGTGAAGCCGAGGATGTTGAGCGCCTTGTCCACCGGCTTGCCGCGAACCAGGTCCGCAACCAGCCGGCCCTTCTGGGCCGACAGGCGCACACCGCGTACGGATGCAGTCGTTTCCATGACTTCCCCTACTGCCTCTTCGTCGCCGGCGCCGCCTTCTTGTCGGCGGCATGGCCCTTGAAGGTCCGCGTCAGCGCGAACTCGCCCAGCTTGTGACCGACCATCTGCTCGGTGATGTACACCGGCACATGCGCCTTGCCGTTGTGCACGGCGATCGTCAGACCGATGAAGTCGGGCAGGATCGTCGAGCGGCGCGACCAGGTCTTGATCGGCTTCTTGTCCTTGGTCGACTGTGCCTTGTCGATCTTCGCCTGCAGATGCCCGTCGACGAAGGGACCCTTTTTCAGTGAGCGGGACATTGGCGGTTCCCCTTACTTGCGATGACGGCGCTGGACTATCATCGAGTCCGTGCGCTTGCTGTTGCGCGTGCGATAGCCCTTGGTCAGTTGCGCCCATGGACTGACCGGCGCCCGCTTGGTTCCGGTGCGGCCCTCGCCGCCGCCGTGCGGGTGATCGACCGGATTCATCGCCACCCCGCGCACCGTCGGACGGACGCCGCGCCAGCGCATCGCGCCCGCCTTGCCGAACTGGCGCAGGTTGTTCTCTTCGTTGCCGACCTCGCCGATCGTTGCCCGACACTCGATCAGCACCCTGCGGATCTCGCCCGAGCGCAGCCGCAGCTGGGCGTAACTGCCCTCGCGCGCCAGCAACTGGACGCCGGCGCCGGCGGCACGCGCCAGCTGCGCGCCCTTGCCCGGCAGCATCTCGATGCAGTGAATCGTGGCGCCGACCGGAACGTTGCGCAGCGGCAGGGTATTGCCGACCTTGATCGGCGCGTCCTGGCCGCTCATCAGTTGCGCGCCGACCGCCAGGCCCTTGGGCGCGATGATGTAACGGCGTTCGCCGTCGGCGTAGCACAGCAGGGCGATGTGGGCGCTGCGGTTCGGGTCGTACTCGAGCCGTTCCACCTGCGCCGGCACGCCGTCCTTGTCGCGCTTGAAGTCGATCAGACGGTAGTGCTGCTTGTGGCCGCCGCCCTTGTGGCGCACCGTGATCCGGCCGCTGTTGTTGCGCCCCGAGCCGCGCTTCTTGTGCGAGGTCAGGCGCGGCAGCGGCCCGCCCTTGTGCAGGTGCGCACTGACCACCTTGACCAGCGAGCGGCGCCCCGCCGAGGTCGGTTTGACTTTGACCAGCGCCATCACTTCACCTCTTGCGCGAAGTTGATCTCCTGACCGGCCTTGAGCGAGACGTACGCCTTGCGCACGTCTCGCCGCTTGCCGTGGAAGCGGCCGAAGCGCTTTTCCTTGCCCTTGACGTTCAGGATCGAGACTCTCTCGACGTCGACCTTGAACAGCTTCTCGACCGCCGCCTTGACCTCCTGCTTGGTGGCGTCGGCGCGCACCCGGAAGGCGACCTGCTCGAACTTGTCGGCCAGCATCGTGCTCTTCTCGGAGACGATCGGCGCCACCAGCACCGTGTAGAGGCGATCCGCCTGCACTTTCGCCGCCGCGCTCATGCCTGCCCCCACATCTCTTCGAGCCTGGCGATCGCCGGCTTGGTGACCACGACCCTCTTGTAGTGGATCAGCGACAGCGGATCCGCGTAGCGCGGCTCGACCACCAGGATGTTCTTCAGGTTGCGCGACGCCAGGTACAGGTTGTCGTCCATGCTGTCGGTGATGATCAGCGCCGAGTCCAGGCCCATCGCCTTGAGCCGGTCGGCCAGCAGCTTGGTCTTGGGCGCCTCGACCGAGAGGTCGTCGATGACGACGATCCGGCCATCCTTGGCGAGCTTGCTGAGGATCGAGCACACGCCGGCGCGGTACATCTTCTTGTTCACCTTGTGCGCAAAGTTCTCGTCCGGCGTGTTCGGGAAGATGCGGCCGCCGCCGCGCCACAGCGGCGAGGCGGTCGAGCCGGCGCGTGCGCGTCCCGTGCCCTTCTGCCGCCACGGCTTCTTGGTCGAGTGCTTGACCTGCTGGCGGTCCTTCTGCGCGCGCGTGCCCTGGCGCGCGTTGGCCTGGTAGGCGACGACGATCTGGTGGATCAGCGCCTCGTTGTAGTCACGGCCGAACAGGCTCGCCGGAGCCGGCGTCGTGCCGGCGCTCTCGCCCTGGGCGTTCATCAGTTTGAGCTCCATCGCCCGCTCCTCAGCTCTTGACCGCCGGACGAACGACGACTTGGCCGCCCTTGGCGCCGGGCACGGCGCCCCTGACCAGCAGCAGGCCGCGCTCGCGGTCGACGCGCGCGATCACCAGGTTCTGCGTCGTGCGCCGGGCGTCTCCCAGATGCCCGGCCATGCGCTTGCCGGGCATCACGCGACCCGGGTCCTGACGCATGCCGATCGAGCCCGGCGCGTTGGTGCTGACCGAGTTGCCGTGCGTGGCGCGGTTCGACGAGAAGTGGTGCCGCTTGATCGCGCCGGCGAAACCCTTGCCGATCGTCACCCCGGTGACGTCGACTCTCTGGCCGACGTTGAACAGCTCGACCGTGAGCGGCGTCCCGGGTTTCAGATCGTCGGCGACCTTGGCGTCGACGCGAAACTCGCGCAGTCCCGCGGCCGCCTGCGCGCCGAACTTGGCCAGATGCCCGGCGAGCGGCTTGGCGATGCGCGAGGCGCGCCTCGTGCCGAAGGCGACCTGCACCGCGCTGTAGCCGTCGCTGGCTGCAGTCTTGACCTGGGCGACGCGATTGTTCGACACGTCGAGCACGGTCACCGGCACGGTCTCGCCTTCGTCCGTGAAGATGCGGGTCATGCCGACCTTGCGGCCGATCAGACCCAGGCGAACGGGCGAGCCAGAAGCGCTGGCTTCTTCACTCATTGTGTTCTCCAAACCCCGGCTGCGATTGGCCAGGACCGAATGTGCACGTGCCGCCCGCCGCATCGTTGATGGCGGGCAATGCACGAAAAGCCTGCGATTTTATCCTTGGCAGTGAGCTCTATGCAAGGCCCCGGCAGAACGACTACTGGACCTTGATCTCGACGTCGACGCCCGCCGGCAAGTCGAGTTTCATCAGCGCATCGACGGTCTTGTCGGTCGGGTCGATGATGTCCATCAAGCGCTGGTGGGTGCGCATCTCGAACTGATCGCGCGAAGTCTTGTCGATGTGCGGCGAGCGCAGGATGTCGAAGCGCTGGATCCGCGTCGGCAGCGGTACCGGTCCACGGACCACGGCACCGGTGCGCTTGGCGGTATCGACGATCTCGAGCGCCGACTGGTCGATCAGCTTGTAGTCAAACGCCTTCAGGCGGATGCGGATGCGCTGGCTTTGCATGGCTGGTCCTCAAAGAGCGAGGCGGCGCGCCGGGCGCGCCGCCATGATGGATGAAGGCGGCTGTGCCGCCGCGATGACGCCGCGGTCGCGGCGCTGGCTGACGCCGCCGCCGGCGCGTCATGCGCGGCACGGCCACGCAGCATGGGTCTCACACCCTACTCGATCACCTTCGCCACCACGCCGGCGCCGACGGTCTTGCCGCCTTCGCGGATGGCAAAGCGCAGGCCCTGGTCCATCGCGATCGGGGCGATCAGCGTCACCACCATCTTGATGTTGTCGCCGGGCATCACCATCTCGGTGCCGGCCGGCAGCTCCACCGAGCCGGTCACGTCCGTGGTGCGAAAGTAAAACTGCGGCCGATAGCCCTGGAAAAACGGCGTGTGCCGCCCGCCCTCTTCCTTGGACAGCACGTAGACCTCGGCCTCGAACTTGGTGTGCGGCGTAATCGAGCCGGGCTTGGCCAGCACCTGACCACGCTCGACCTCCTCGCGCTTGGTGCCACGCAGCAGCACCCCGACGTTGTCGCCCGCCTGACCCTCGTCGAGCAGCTTGCGAAACATCTCGACCCCGGTGCAGATGGTCTTGGTGGTGGGCCGAATGCCGACAATCTCGATCTCCTCGCCGACCTTGACGATGCCTCGCTCGATGCGCCCGGTGACCACCGTGCCACGACCGGAAATCGAAAACACATCTTCGATCGGCAGCAAAAACGGCTGGTCGACAGCACGCTTGGGCGTCGGAATGTAGCTGTCCAGGGCGTCGGCCAGCTTCATGATCGAACCCTCGCCCAGCTCGCCCTTGTCGCCCTCAAGCGCCAGCTTGGCACTGCCCTTGACGATCGGCACCTGATCGCCGGGAAACTCGTACTTGGACAGCAACTCGCGCACCTCGATCTCGACGAGCTCGAGCAACTCGGCATCGTCGACCATGTCGCACTTGTTCATGTAGACGATGATGTAGGGCACGCCAACCTGGCGCGCCAGCAAAATGTGCTCGCGCGTCTGCGGCATCGGCCCGTCGGCAGCCGATACCACCAAAATGGCACCGTCCATCTGCGCCGCACCGGTGATCATGTTCTTCACATAGTCGGCATGACCCGGGCAGTCGACATGCGCATAGTGCCGCGCCTTGGTCTCGTACTCGACGTGCGCCGTGTTGATCGTGATGCCGCGCGCCTTCTCCTCCGGCGCCGCATCGATCTCGTCGTACTTCTTGGCCTCGCCGCCAAACCTGGCCGCCAAGATCGTCGTGATCGCCGCCGTCAACGTTGTCTTGCCATGATCAACGTGACCAATCGTGCCCACATTCACATGCGGCTTGGTCCGCTCAAACTTGCCCTTGGCCATTGCTCTTCCTCAAAGAACGAGTTGCTAAGCGAGGATCGAGGCTTGCCGATCGACGATCAGGCCAGCGCATGCGTCGTCGCTCAATCCTCAATCCTCAATCCTCACTTCGTTTTCGCGTTGATCACCGCTTCGGCAACGTTGCGCGGCGCCTCGGCGTAGTGCTTGAACTCCATCGTGTAGGTGGCGCGTCCCTGCGTCAACGAGCGCAGCGTCGTCGAATAGCCGAACATCTCCGCCAGCGGCACCTCGGCGCGGACCGCCTTGCCGCCACCGCCGGCGATGTCGTCCATGCCCTGGATCACGCCGCGGCGCGACGACAGGTCGCCCATCACGTCGCCCATCTTCTCCTCGGGCGTCTCGACCTCGACCGCCATGATCGGCTCGAGCAGCGCCGGGCTCGCCGCCCGCATGCCGTCCTTGAAGCCGATCGAGGCCGCCATCTTGAAGGCGTTCTCGTTGGAGTCGACCTCGTGGTACGAGCCGAAGTGCAAGGTCACCTTGACATCGACCACCGGATAGCCGGCCAGAACACCCGCCTTCAGCGTCTCTTCAACGCCTTTCTGCACCGCCGGGATGTACTCGCGCGGTACGACACCGCCCTTGATCGCATCGACGAACTCGAAGCCCGTGCCCGGAACCTGCGGCTCGAGCTTCAGCACCACGTGGCCGTACTGGCCGCGACCGCCCGACTGCTTGATGAACTTGCCTTCGGCGTTGTCGACCGTCTTGCGGATCGTCTCGCGATAGGCGACCTGCGGCTTGCCGACCGAAGCCTCGACGCTGAACTCGCGCTTCATCCGGTCGACCAGGATCTCCAGGTGCAGTTCGCCCATTCCGGAGATGATCGTCTGGCCCGATTCTTCGTCGGTGTGCACGCGAAACGATGGGTCCTCCTGGGCCAGGCGGTTTAGGGCGATCCCCATCTTCTCCTGGTCGGCCTTGGTCTTCGGCTCGACCGCCTGCGAGATCACCGGCTCAGGAAACTCCATCCGCTCCAGCGTGATCACCTTGGCCGGATCGCACAGCGTGTCGCCGGTGGTCACGTCCTTCATGCCGACCGCGGCGGCGATGTCGCCGGCGCGAACCTCCTTGATCTCGTCGCGCTGATTGGCGTGCATCTGCAGCAGCCGCCCGATGCGTTCCTTGCGTGACTTGACCGAGTTGTAGACCGTGTCGCCCGAGCTCAGCACTCCCGAGTACACGCGCAGGAAGGTGAGTTGTCCGACGTAGGGATCGGTCATGATCTTGAAGGCGAGCGCCGAGAACGACTCCTCGTCGGCCGCCCGGCGCGTGTCCTGCTGCTCCTTGTCGTTGGTGCCCTTGACCGGCGGGATGTCGGCCGGCGACGGCAGGAACTCGATCACCGCGTCGAGCATCCGCTGCACGCCCTTGTTCTTGAACGCCGAGCCGCACAGCATCGGCTGGATCTCGCCGGCGATCGTGCGCGTGCGGATGCCGAGCTTGATCTCGGCTTGGCTCAGCTCGCCCGACTCCAGGTACTTGTTCATCAAGTCCTCGGAGGCCTCGGCCGCGCTCTCGACCATCTTCTCGCGCCACTCGACCGCGGTGTCGAGCAGGTCGGCGGGAATCTCCTGGTAGTCGAACTTCATTCCCTGGGTCGCCTCGTCCCAGAAGATCGCCTTCATCTTGATCAGATCGACCACGCCCTTGAAGCTGTCCTCGGCGCCGATCGGCACCACCACCGGCACCGGGTTCGCTTTCAGCCGCGAGCGCATCTGCTCGTAGACCTTGAAGAAGTTGGCGCCGGTGCGGTCCATCTTGTTGACGAAGGCCAGCCGCGGGACACCGTACTTGTTGGCCTGGCGCCAGACGGTTTCCGACTGCGGCTGCACGCCGCCGACCGCGCAGTAGACCATGCAGGCGCCGTCGAGCACGCGCATGCTGCGCTCGACTTCGATCGTGAAGTCGACGTGCCCGGGGGTGTCGATGATGTTGATCCGATGCTCGGGAAAGGTCAGGTCCATGCCCTTCCAAAACGTCGTCGTCGCCGCCGAGGTGATGGTGATGCCGCGCTCCTGCTCCTGCTCCATCCAGTCCATCGTGGCGGCGCCGTCGTGCACCTCGCCGAGCTTGTGGTTGACGCCGGTGTAGAACAGGATGCGCTCGGTGGTCGTCGTCTTGCCGGCGTCGATGTGCGCCGAGATGCCGATGTTCCGGTACCGGTCGATGGGCGTCTTGCGTGGCATGGGAAACCTCGTCGTGCCGGCCGCGCACAAGGCAGCCGGCGCTGCAACCGTCGTTAGAACCTGAAGTGGGCGAAGGCCTTGTTGGCGTCGGCCATGCGGTGCACTTCCTCGCGCCGCTTCATGGCGCCACCGCGACCTTCGGCGGCTTCGAGCAGTTCGCCCGCCAACCGCTGCGTCATCGACTTCTCGCCGCGCTTCTTCGCCGCCTCGCGCAGCCAGCGCATCGCCAGCGCCATGCGCCGCACCGGCCGCACCTCGACCGGCACCTGGTAGTTCGCGCCGCCGACGCGCCGGCTCTTGACCTCGACCATCGGCTTGACGTTGTTCAGCGCCTGGGTGAACACCTCGAGCGGACTCTTGCCGCCCTTGCCCTCGATCTGCGCCAGCGCGCCGTAGACGATGCGCTCGGCGACCGACTTCTTGCCGTCGAGCATGATGACGTTGACGAACTTCGTGAGGTCCGTGCTGGCGAACTTCGGATCGGGCAGGATCTCGCGCTTCGGTACTTCGCGACGACGGGGCATGACACTTCTCCTTGAGCTTCAGTCATGATGCGACCCCCTGTGGACGGGCCGCGACTTACTCGCCGCGCCACCATGGCACCAGCGAGGAACAAACGCCTGCGCGCCGACGGCGCCGCGGGCGGCCCCGTCGCCGGCAGGCCCGAGCGGTCTAGCTCGCCTTGGGACGCTTGGCGCCGTACTTCGAGCGCGCCTGCTTGCGGTCCTTGACGCCTTGCGTGTCAAGCGAGCCGCGCACGATGTGGTAGCGCACGCCCGGCAGGTCCTTGACGCGCCCGCCGCGGATCAGCACCACCGAGTGCTCCTGCAGGTTGTGGCCTTCGCCGCCGATGTAGGAGATCACCTCGTGGCCGTTGACCAGTCGCACCTTGGCGACCTTGCGCAGCGCCGAGTTCGGCTTCTTGGGGGTGGTGGTATAGACCTTGGTGCACACGCCGCGCTTCTGCGGGCTCATCTTCAGCGCCGGGCTCTTGCTCTTGACGCCGAGCGAGACGCGCGGCTTGCGCACCAGTTGATTGACGGTCGGCATGTCGATTCCGCTTGGTTGTGCTCTCGCAGTTTCCTGACTCAGGTCCGCGGTCGCTTCAGGCCGCAGGCAGCCACTGGCGCTGCGGCGCGGACCGACGCCTGCGGAGTTGGTCGCTGCTGTCGCGGGGCGAACGGCGCGCGCCCCGGGGCGGCGCCGCTGACCGCGCCCTAACTGCCGGGGCGGGCGGATGCCGCGAAAAAGAGCGCAACGTCGCGAACTGCCTCGCGAGAGCCCGCGATTATGCCCGACCACGGCCTCCCGGGTCAAACGCTGTCAACGTTGCGCTCAGCGCTCGCGCCGCCTGCGCTTGGCAAGCGCAGGCGGCGGTGGCAGCCGATCGGCACGCCGGCCGGCGCCGGCGGCAGCCGCCGTCCGTGCCGCGCACCGCCAGGGTCGGCGCGCGCGACTACTCCTGAGTCGTCGTCGACTCGCCGCCGTCGCCGCCTTCGGCCTCGACCGCCACCGCCGGCTGTCCCTGCGCCTCGAACGCCGCCAGCGCCTCGCGCTCGCGCGCCTCGGCCTCCTCCTTGTCCTTGCGCGCGCGGTGGAAGGCGAGACCGGTGCCGGCCGGGATCAGGCGACCGACGATGACGTTCTCCTTCAGGCCGCGCAGATCGTCCTTCTTGCCCATGATCGCCGCCTCGGTGAGCACGCGCGTGGTCTCCTGGAACGAGGCGGCGGAGATGAACGAGTCGGTCGACAGCGACGCCTTGGTGATGCCCAGCAGGATGTTGTCGTACAGCGCCGGGCGCCCGCCCTTGGCAATCGCCTTGTCGTTTTCGTCCAGCAGTTCGGAGCGCTCGACCTGCTCACCGGTGATGAACGGCGCATCGCCCGGGTCGCTGATCTGCACCCGGCGCAGCATCTGCCGCACGATCACTTCGATGTGCTTGTCGTTGATCTTGACGCCCTGCAGACGGTAGACGTCCTGCACCTCGTCGACGATGTAGCGCGACAGCGCCTCGATGCCGAGCAGACGCAGGATGTCGTGCGGGTCGGCCGGACCGTCGACGATCAGTTCGCCGCGATTCACGACCTGGCCGTCGTGCACCAGCATGTGCTTGTCCTTCGGGATCAGGAACTCGTGCTCCTTGCCGTCGAGATCGGTGATGATCAGGCGCTGCTTGCCCTTGGTCTCCTTGCCGAAGGTGACGGTGCCGGTGACCTCGGCCAGCATGCCGGCGTCCTTCGGCGAGCGCGCCTCGAACAGTTCGGCCACGCGCGGCAGACCGCCGGTGATGTCGCGCGTCTTCTGCGACTCGGTCGGGATCCGCGCCAGCACCTCGCCGACGCCAACCTGCTGCCCGTCGCGCACGACGAGCAGGGCGCCGACCGGGAAGCTGATCGTCACCGAGTGCTCGATGCCCGGGATCTTGACTTCCTGGCCGGCTTCGTTGAGCAGCTTGACCTGCGGACGCAGGCCCTTGGCCGAGCTGCCGCGGCGCTTGGCGTCGATCACCACCAGAGTCGACAGGCCGGTGACCTCGTCGATCTGCTTGGCGACCGTGACCCCCTCTTCGACATGCTCGAAGCGCACCGTGCCGGCGTACTCGGTGACGATCGGCCGGGTGAGCGGATCCCAGCCGGCGATCTGCGCGCCCGCCTTCACCGTGCGCCCGTCGGCGACCTGCAGGGTGGCACCGTACGGTACCTTGTGTCGTTCGCGCTCGCGGCCGTTGTCGTCGACGATGGTGACTTCGCCGGAGCGGCTGATCACGACCTGCTCGTCCTTGGCGTTGGTCACGTAGCGCATGGTGGCGGTGAAGCGCACGGTGCCATTGCTCTTGGCCTCGACCATCGAGGCCACCGCCGCGCGTGAGGCGGCGCCGCCGATGTGGAAGGTGCGCATCGTCAGTTGTGTGCCGGGTTCGCCGATCGACTGCGCGGCGATCACGCCGACCGCCTCGCCGGAGTTGACCAGCGTGCCGCGACCCAGGTCGCGGCCATAGCACTTGGCGCACAGGCCGTAGCGCGTCTCGCAGGTGAGCGGCGTGCGCACCTTGACCTCGTCGATGCCCAGGCGCTCGATCTCCTCGACCGCGTCCTCGTCGAGCATCACTGCTGCCGCATAGAGCACTTCCTGCGTGTCCGGATGGATCACGTCGAGCGCGGTCACCCGGCCCAGGATCCGATCACGCAGCGCCTCGATCACCTCGCCGCCCTCGACCAGCGCCCGCATGTTGACGCCGTTGGCGGTGCCGCAGTCGTCCTCGGTGACCACCAGATCCTGGGTGACGTCGACCAGGCGGCGTGTCAGGTAGCCGGAGTTGGCGGTCTTCAGCGCCGTGTCGGCCAGGCCCTTGCGCGCGCCGTGGGTCGAGATGAAGTACTGCAGGACGTTCAGGCCCTCGCGGAAGTTGGCGGTGATCGGCGTCTCGATGATCGAGCCGTCCGGCTTGGCCATCAGTCCGCGCATACCGGCCAACTGGCGGATCTGGGCGACCGAGCCTCGTGCCCCGGAGTCGGCCATCATGAAGATCGAGTTGAGCGACTCCTGCCTGACCTCGCGCCCGTGGCGATCGACGGTCACCTCGGTGGCGAGCTGCTCCATCATCACCTTGCCGACCTGGTCGCCGGCGCGGCCCCAGATGTCGACCACCTTGTTGTAGCGCTCGCCCTGGGTGACCAGGCCGGAGGTGTACTGCGCCTCGATCTCCTTCACCTCGCGCTCGGCGGCGCGGATGATCTCGCCCTTCTGCTCGGGCACCAGCATGTCGTCGATCGCGATCGACAGCCCGGCGCGCGTCGCCAGCGCGAATCCCGCTTGCAGCAGGCGGTCGGCGAAGATCACCGTCTCGCGCAGGCCGCAGCGGCGGAACGAGGTGTTGATCAGGCGCGAGATTTCCTTCTTCTTCAGCGGCTTGTTGAGCACCGAAAACGGCAAGCCGGCGGGCAGGATCTCCGACAGCAGCGCCCGGCCGACGGTGGTCTCGTAGCGGCCGATCTTTTCGGTCTTGGCACCAGTGGCGCGGTCGAGCTCGACCTCGCGGATGCGCACCGTGATCCGGGTCTGCAGTTCGACGTCCTTGTTCTCGTAGGCGCGATGCACCTCGGCGACGTTGGCCAGCATCATGCCCTCGTTGCGGGCGCCGATCTTCTCGCGCGTCGCGTAGTACAGGCCGAGCACCACGTCCTGCGACGGCACGATCGACGGATCGCCGTTGCTCGGGAACAGGATGTTGTTCGACGACAGCATCAGCGAACGCGCCTCGAGCTGCGCCTCCAGCGACAGCGGCACGTGCACCGCCATCTGGTCGCCGTCGAAGTCGGCGTTGAACGCCGAACAAACGAGCGGATGCAGTTGGATCGCCTTGCCCTCGATCAGCACCGGCTCGAAGGCCTGGATGCCAAGCCGATGCAGGGTCGGCGCCCGATTCAGCAGCACCGGATGCTGGCGGATCACCTCCTCCAGGAAGTCCCAGACCACCGGCTCCTGGCCGTCGACCATCTTCTTGGCCGCCTTGATCGTGGTCGCCAGGCCCATCAGCTCGAGCTTGTTGAAGATGAACGGCTTGAACAGTTCCAGCGCCATCAGCTTCGGCAGGCCGCACTGGTGCAGCTTGAGCTGCGGACCGACGACGATCACCGAGCGGCCCGAGTAGTCGACCCGCTTGCCGAGGAGGTTCTGGCGGAAGCGGCCGCCCTTGCCCTTGATCATGTCGGCGAGCGACTTCAGCGGCCGCTTGTTGGCGCCGGTCATCGCCTTGCCGCGACGGCCGTTGTCGAGCAGCGAGTCGACCGCCTCCTGCAGCATCCGCTTCTCGTTGCGCACGATGATCTCGGGCGCCTTCAGCTCGAGCAGACGCTTCAACCGGTTGTTGCGGTTGATCACGCGCCGGTACAGGTCGTTGAGATCCGAGGTCGCGAAGCGGCCGCCGTCGAGCGGCACCAGCGGCCGCAGCTCGGGTGGCAGCACCGGCAGCACCTCCAGGATCATGTACTCGGGCTTGATGCCCGAGCGCTGGAAGCCCTCGAGCGTCTTCAGCCGCTTCGAGTACTTCTTGATCTTGGCGTCCGAGCCGGTCTGCGCCAGTTCCTTGCGCAGGGTCTCGATCTCGCGTTCGACGTCGATGCCGCGCAGCAGCTCGCGGATCGCTTCCGCGCCCATCAGGGCGCGGAACTCATCGCCGTACTCCTCGGTCTTGGCGATGAACTGGTCCTCGGTCAGCAGTTCGCCGCGCTTGAGCGGCGTGAAACCTGGGTCGACGACGCAGAAGCCCTCGAAGTACAGCACGCGCTCGATGTCGCGCAGCGTCATGTCGAGCACCATGCCCATGCGGCTCGGCAGACTCTTCAGGAACCAGATGTGCGCGACCGGGCTGGCGAGCTCGATGTGGCCCATTCGTTCGCGGCGCACCTTGGCGAGCGTCACCTCGACGCCGCACTTCTCGCAGATCACGCCGCGGTGCTTGAGGCGCTTGTACTTGCCGCACAGGCACTCGTAGTCCTTGATCGGCCCGAAGATCTTGGCGCAGAACAGGCCGTCGCGCTCGGGCTTGAAGGTGCGGTAGTTGATCGTCTCCGGCTTCTTGACTTCGCCGAACGACCAGGAGCGGATCTTCTCGGGCGAGGCGATGCCGATCTTGATCGCATCGAACTGCTCGTCCTGCTGCACCTGCCGGAACAGATCGAGTAGAGCTTTCATGCGCTTTGCTCCTGTAATTCCGTGAAACGTGAAACGTGAAGCGTGAAACGTGCGGCTGCCGTGCGTAGACCGGATGCAGGTCTGGCTGCTCGCCCTGTGCGTTTCAGCCGCACGTCACATCAGTTCCGCTCGAGATCGATGTCGATGCCGAGCGAACGGATCTCCTTCACCAGCACGTTGAACGACTCCGGCATGCCGGCGTCGATCGAGTGCTCGCCCTTGACGATGTTTTCGTACACCTTGGTGCGGCCGTTGACGTCGTCCGACTTGACGGTCAGCATCTCCTGCAGCGTGTATGCGGCGCCGTAGGCCTCGAGCGCCCAGACCTCCATCTCGCCGAAGCGCTGGCCGCCGAACTGCGCCTTGCCGCCGAGCGGCTGTTGGGTGACGAGCGAGTACGGGCCGGTCGAGCGCGCGTGCATCTTGTCGTCGACCAGGTGGTGCAGCTTCAGCACGTGCATGTAGCCGACCGTCACCGGACGCTCGAACATCTCGCCGGTGCGGCCGTCGAACAGCCGGGTCTGCGTGCGCCGGGCGGTGAGTTGCAGCCTCGCGGCGACCTCGTCCGGATAGCCCAGTTCGAGCATCGCCCGGATCTCGCTTTCGGCGGCGCCGTCGAACACCGGCGTCGCGAACGGAACGCCGTGCGCCAGATTGCGCGCCAGCTCGAGCAGTTCGTCGTCGCTCATCGCGCCGACGCTCTCGCTCTTGCCGGTGCGGTCGTAGAGGTCGCGCAGGAAGGCGCGCACGCGGGCGACCGCCTCGGCGCGGCCGCCGTCGAGCATCTCGCCGATGCGCCGGCCCAGACCCTTGGCGGCCCAGCCCAGGTGCGTCTCCAGGATCTGGCCGACGTTCATCCGCGACGGCACGCCGAGCGGGTTGAGCACGACGTCGACCGGCGTACCGTCGGCCATGTACGGCATGTCCTCGACCGGCACGATGCGCGACACGACGCCCTTGTTGCCGTGGCGGCCGGCCATCTTGTCGCCCGGCTGCAGGCGGCGCTTGACGGCCAGGTAGACCTTGACCATCTTCAGCACGCCTGGCGGCAGCTCGTCGCCCTGGGTGAGCTTCTTGCGCTTGTCCTCGAAGGCCTGGTCGAAGGAACGGCGCTTGGCCTCGATCGACTCCTTCAGGCTTTCGAGCTGGCTTTGCGCGGCGTCGTCGGCCAGGCGGATGTCGAACCAGTGATACCGGTCGAGCGATTCCAGGTAGTCCTTGCCGATCGGCGAGCCGCGCTTGATCCCGCGCGGGCCGCCGCTGGCTTCCTTCCTCAGCAGCAGCCGCTCGACGCGGGCGAAGGCGTCGGCCTCGACGATGCGCAGCTGATCGTTGAGGTCCTGGCGGTAGCGCTTGAGCGCATCGTCGATGATCTGCTGCGCACGCTTGTCGCGCTGGATGCCCTCGCGGGTGAACACCTGGACGTCGATCACCGTGCCGTTCATGCCGGAGGGCACGCGCAGCGAAGTGTCCTTCACGTCGCTGGCCTTCTCGCCGAAGATCGCGCGCAGCAGCTTCTCTTCCGGCGTGAGCTGGGTCTCGCCCTTGGGCGTGACCTTGCCGACCAGCGTGTCGCCGGCGGCCACCTCGGCGCCGATGTAGACGATGCCCGAGTCGTCGAGCCGCGCCAGTTGGTTCTCGCTCAGGTTGGAGATGTCGCGCGTGATCTCCTCCGGTCCGAGCTTGGTGTCGCGCGCAACGACGTTCAGCTCCTCGATGTGGATCGAGGTGTAGCGGTCCTCGGCCACCACGCGCTCGGAGATCAGGATCGAGTCCTCGAAGTTGTAGCCGTTCCAGGGCATGAACGCGACCAGCATGTTCTGGCCGAGCGCCAGTTCGCCGAGGTCGGTCGAAGCGCCGTCGGCGATGACGTCGCCCTTGGCGATGACGTCACCTTTCCTGACGATCGGCCGCTGGTTGATGTTCGTGTTCTGGTTGCTGCGCGTGTACTTGACCAGGTTGTAGATGTCGACCCCGACCTCGCCCTCGACGTTCTCGTCGTCGTGCACGCGCACGACGATGCGGTTGGCATCGATGAAGTCGACCACGCCGCCGCGCAGCGCCTGCACCGTGGTGCCGCTGTCGACCGCCACCGTGCGCTCGACGCCGGTGCCGACGAAGGGCTTCTCCGGACGCAGGCAGGGCACCGCCTGGCGCTGCATGTTCGAGCCCATCAGCGCGCGGTTGGCGTCGTCGTGCTCGAGAAACGGGATCAGCGAAGCCGCCACCGAGACGATCTGCGACGGCGCCACGTCCATGTATTCGACGCGCTCAGGGCTCATCAGCACGAACTCGCCGGCTTCGCGGCAGCTCACCAGCTCGTCGGTGAACTTGCCGGTCCGGTCAAGCGGCGCGTTGGCCTGCGCGATCACGTACTTGCCCTCCTCGATCGCCGACAGGTAGGCGATCGCGTTGGTCACGTGACCTTTCTCGACCTTGCGGTACGGCGTCTCGAGGAAGCCGTACTCGTTCAGGCGCGCGTACAGTGCCATCGAGTTGATCAGGCCGATGTTCGGACCCTCGGGTGTCTCGATCGGGCAGACACGGCCATAGTGGGTCGGGTGCACGTCGCGGACCTCGAAACCGGCGCGCTCGCGGGTCAGTCCGCCGGGGCCGAGGGCGGAGACACGCCGCTTGTGCGTGATCTCCGACAGCGGGTTGGTCTGGTCCATGAACTGGCTCAATTGCGATGAGCCGAAGAACTCGCGGATCGAAGCGCTGATCGGCTTGCTGTTGATCAGGTCGTGCGGCATCAGGTTCTCGGTTTCGGCCTGACCGAGACGCTCGCGCACCGCGCGCTCGACCCGCACCAGTCCGGCGCGAAACTGGTTCTCGGCCAGTTCGCCGACGCAGCGCACGCGGCGGTTGCCGAGGTGATCGATGTCGTCGATCTCGCCGCGACCGTTGCGCAGCTCGACCAGGACCTTCATCGTGTCGATGATGTCCTCGTGGCTGAGCACCATCGGCCCGGTGATCTCCGGGCGGCCGAAGCGGCTGTTGACCTTCATCCGGCCGACGCGCGACAGGTCGTAGGTCTCGTCGTCGAAGAACAGGCGCCGGAACAGGGTCTCGACCGCATCTTCGGTCGGCGGTTCGCCCGGCCGCATCATCCGGTAGATGGCGATGCGCGCCGCCAGTTGATCGGGCGTCTCGTCGAGGCGCAGCGTGTTGCTGATGAACGGGCCCTGGTCGAGGTCGTTGGTGTAGATGGTGCGGATGTCCTTGATGCCGGCGCCGCGCAGCTTCTTCAGGAGATCCTCGGTCAACTCGTCGTTGGCGTGGGCCACGACTTCGCCGGTCTCGCCGTCGACCGCCGCGGTCGCCAGCACGCGCCCGACCAGGTAGTCATCGGGCACCTCGATGCGCTTCATGCCCGCCGCTTCCATGTCGCGGATGTGTTTGGCGTTGATGCGCTTGTCGCGGGCGACGATCACCTTGCCGCTGCGGTCGGCGATGTCGAAGCGGGCGATCTCGCCGCGCAGCCGTTCCGGCACCAGTTCCATGTAGCCGCCGGTGTTGCCGGCGAGCTGGAAACTGTCGGCGTTGAAGAAGTGCGCCAGGATCTGTTCGCTGTTCAGGCCGATCGCCTTGAGCAGGATCGTCGCCGGCATCTTGCGGCGCCGGTCGACGCGGAAGTACAGGATGTCCTTCGGGTCGAACTCGAAGTCCAGCCAGGAGCCGCGGTACGGAATCACACGCGCCGAGAACAGCAGCTTGCCCGAGCTGTGGGTCTTGCCGCGATCGTGCTCGAAGAACACGCCCGGCGAGCGGTGCAACTGGCTGACGATCACCCGCTCGGTGCCGTTGATGACGAACGATCCGGTGGTCGTCATGAGCGGAATCTCGCCCATGTAGACCTCCTGCTCCTTGACTTCCTTGATCGTCGGCTTGGTCGCCTCGCGGTCCATGATCACCAGGCGCACCTTGGCGCGCAGCGGCGAGGCGTAGGTCAGACCGCGCTGCTGGCACTCCTTGACGTCGAACGGCGGATCGCCGAGGTTGTAGCCGGCGAACTCCAGGCGCGCCATGCCGTTGTGGCTGCTGATCGGGAAAATCGAGTGAAAGGCAGCCTGCAGTCCCTCGGTGCTGCGCTGTCCGGCAGCAACGTCGGCCTGCAGGAATCGCGTGTACGACTCGAGCTGGGTCGCGAGCAGGAACGGCACCGCCTGCACGGCGGGCCGCTTGGCGAAGCTCTTGCGGATGCGCTTCTTTTCGGTGAAGGAGTACGGCATGGACGCTCCGTTCGGAACAACTAGCGGCGATGAGCGAACAGGCGCGGCGCGCGCCGTGCGCAAGCGGCCGCGCCGGCGGCAAAGCCGGCACGGCCGATCGCGGCGCGCGTCGTGTCTCTCATCAGGGAAAGTCTTTGAGTCGGGCTCGGAGCCGAGTTGCGGCCGAGCCCGATTCGAAGTCCTTCCCGCCGGGCGGGCTTGGCGGGGGCGCAGCAGCGCCCCAGCACCCGCCAGCGAACTACTTGACCTCGACCTTGGCGCCGGCATCCTCCAGCTTCTTCCTGGCGGCGTCGGCGTCGGCCTTGTTCACGCCTTCCTTCACCGGCTTCGGTGCGCCGTCGACGAGGTCCTTGGCCTCCTTCAGGCCGAGGCCGGTCAGCTCGCGCACGGCCTTGATGACGTTGACCTTGTTGGCGCCGACCTCGACCAGCACGACGGTGAATTCGGTCTGCTCTTCGACCACCGGGGCGGCGCCGCCGCCGGCCGGTGCCGCCACGGCGACGGCGGCGGCAGCGGCGGAAACGCCGAACTTCTCCTCCATCATCTTGATCAGTTCACTGATCTCGAGAACCGACTTGGCGGCGATGGCGTCGAGGATTTCCTGGTTGGACAGTGCCATTTGACTACTCCTGAATGCGTTGTGTGATGGGGATGGTGGGGTTCGGAATGGGGATCAGGCGGCCGCCTTCGCATCGCGCACCGCAGCGAGCGTGCGAACGAAACGTGCCGGCACTTCGTTGAGCGTGCGCACGAACTGGCCGATCGGCGCCCGCATGGTCGCCATCAGCTTCGCCAGCAACTCCTCGCGGCTCGGCAGCGTGGCGAGCGCTTTCACCCCGGCGTCGTCCATGACGACGTTGGGCATGGCGCCGGCCTTGACCACCAGCTTGTCGTTGCTCTTGGCGAAGTTCGAGAGCACCTTGGCCGCCGCCACCGGGTCCGACGAGAAGCCGTACACCAGCGGACCGACCATCTTGTCGGCCAGTCCGGCGAACGGCGTGTCGTTCACGGCGCGCCTTGCCAGGGTGTTCTTCAGCACGCACAACTGGACACCCTGGCCGCGGGCTTCCTTGCGCAGCCTGGTGACCGAATCCACATCCAGACCACGGTACTCGGCGACGACGATCGACTGGGCCTTCGCGACCAGCACGGAGACCTCCTCGATCTTCGCTGCCTTCGCTTGACGATTGAGTGCCACGGATCGGACTCCAACAAAGGTGCTCGGCGTTCGCCTCGCACCGGTTCAACAACCGGCGACCGAACCAGAGACCTTCCTGCCATCCGGCGCCACTGTCGCGGAGCCGCACAACGCGAAAAACCTCTTCGGGTACGCCATCTGCGCTGGGTGCGAGAAACGTGCAACCTGACCGGCGAACTGCAGCCTTCGCCCTCATCACACGCTCGCGCGTTTAAGCCGCCGACACTTCCGGTGCAGCGATCGACGCTTGCGCGCTTCACCCTTCACCGTTCACGCCATTGGCCCCGGCGGTCTTTGACGGCGGCGCATCGCCCGGCAGTCGTTGCCGACGACCGGGCGCCGCGCAGCCCAAAGCTCGTATGGCCCGGTCGCACCGGGCCGCAATCCCTATGCGTTCAGCGTCGTCAGGTCGACGCGCACACCGATGCCCATCGTCGACGACAGCGCGATCTTGCGCAGGTAGACACCCTTCGACGACGCCGGCTTGGCCTTGTTCAGGGCGTCGACCAGTGCCGTCATGTTGGTCTTCAGCCGATCGGCCTCGAACGACGCCCGACCGATGGTGCAGTGGACGATTCCGGCCTTGTCGGCGCGGAACTGGACCTGGCCGGCCTTGGCGTTTCTCACGGCGCCGGCGACGTCGGGCGTGACCGTGCCGACCTTCGGGTTCGGCATCAGGCCACGCGGCCCGAGGATCTGGCCGAGCTGTCCGACCACCCGCATCGCGTCCGGCGAGGCGATCACGACATCGAACTCCATGAAGCCTTCCTTGACCTTGGCCGCCAGGTCATCGAAGCCGACGATGTCGGCACCGGCGGCGCGCGCCTCGTCTGCCTTCGCCCCCTGGGTGAAGACCGCGACCCGGACCGACTTGCCGGTACCGGCGGGCAGCACGACCGACCCGCGCACCGACTGATCCGACTTCTTGGCGTCGATGCCGAGCACCACGGCGACGTCGACCGACTCGTCGAATTTGGCGCTGGCAGTCTCCTTGATCATCTTCAGGGCGTCGGCCAGCGCATACGACGTATTGGGCTTGACCTGGGCGCGGATCGCCCGGGTCCGCTTCGACAGTCTGGCCATCTACAGTCCCTCCACGGTGATGCCCATCGAACGCGCCGAGCCGGCGATCGTTCGCACGGCGGCATCGATGCTCGCGGCCGTGAGGTCGGGCATCTTGGCCTTGGCGATCTCCTCCGCCTGGGCGCGAGTGATCTTGCCCACCTTGTCGGTGTGCGGTCGCGCCGACCCCTTCTCGATCTTGGCCGCCTTCTTGATGAGCACCGTCGCCGGTGGCGTCTTCATCACGAAGGTGAAACTCTTGTCGGCGAACGCGGTGATCACCACCGGGATCGGCAGGCCGGGCTCGATCCCCTGGGTCTTGGCGTTGAACGCCTTGCAGAACTCCATGATGTTCAGGCCGCGCTGGCCCAGCGCCGGACCGATCGGCGGCGACGGATTGGCTTTACCTGCTGGCACCTGCAGCTTGATAAAGCCGACGATCTTCTTTGCCATGTCAGCTTCCTTCCGGGTCCAAGCGCGCCTTCGATCGGACGATCTGCCGGCGCTCCCCGTCGGTTAGGGCCCGTGACGCCGGCCGCAGCGCGGCCCCGCTCGGCGCGGGGCGTGCCTGGTCCAGTGCGGTGGCGGTCGGCGCGGCACTGTCGCGCCTGTCGTCGGCCGGCAAGCCGCGCGCAGCGGCCACCCGCTCAGACCTTCTCCACTTGACCGAACTCCAGGTCAACCGGCGTCGAGCGTCCGAAAATGGTCACCGACACCCGCACCCGGTTCTTGTCGTAGTTGACTTCCTCGACGTTGCCGTTGAAGTCGGTGAACGGTCCGTCCTTGACCCGCACCATCTCGCCCACTTCGAACAACACCTTGGGCCGCGGCTTCTCGTAGCCCTCCTGCATCCGCAGCAGGATCTCGTCGACCTCCTTCTGCGGCAGCGGCGCCGGCTTGTTCGCGGTGCCGCCCAGGAAACCGGTCACCTTGGCGGTGCTCTTCACCAGGTGCCAGGCCTCGTCGGCCATCTCCATTTCGACCAGCACGTAGCCCGAGTACAGGCGGCGCTCGGTGATCGACTTCTTGCCGCCCTTGATCTCGACCACTTCCTCGGTCGGAACCAGAATGCGGCCGAAGTGCGCCTGCAACCCGGCGCGATTGATGCGCTCCTGAAGCGCCTTGGCGACGCTCTTCTCCATGCCGGAGTAGGCGTGCACCACGTACCAGCGCTTGTTGCCGGTCGGCCTGAGCCCATCGCCGGCCGCGTCCGGCGCCGCCCTCTGTCCGGTGTCAGCCATCATCTCCACCCCAGCAGCAGGTCGTACAGGATCCACTCGAGACTCCTGTCGACCAGGAACAGGAAGATGGCCATCACCACCACGAACGCGAACACGATGCCGGTGGTGTTGACCGTCTCCTTGCGCGGCGGCCAGACGACGCGCCGGGTCTCGTCATAGGACTCGCGCGCAAAGCCGAGGAACTGCTTGCCGGGCAGCGACAACCAGGCGAGGCCAAGGCCGAGCGCCAGCCCGCCGCCGAGGATGCCGATGCGCACGAGCAGCGGCTGCTCCGACAGGAAGCTGAACCCGAGCACGCCGGCGAGCACCGCGGCGACCGCCAGGGCGACCAGCAGCAGATCCAGCTTGCTGTGTACGGTCTCAACGTCCTGCGTGCTCATTGGATTCGCTGACTGTCGGTGAAGGGCGGTCGACGGCGACCGGCGCTTGTGTTCGTCTTGGCAGGGGCAGAGGGAATCGAACCCCCAACCTTCGGTTTTGGAGACCGACGCTCTGCCAGTTGAGCTATACCCCTGCGCGACTGGCTGGCGGCACCTTGAAGCGAGGCGCCGCCACGAATTCAGCTCTACTCGATCACCTTCGCCACCACGCCGGCGCCGACGGTCTTGCCGCCTTCGCGGATGGCAAAGCGCAGGCCCTGGTCCATCGCGATCGGGGCAATCAGCGTCACCACCATCTTGATGTTGTCGCCGG
>Ga0208735_100242_pt1 | contig 30331 bp, 36 predicted proteins | sample Subbio12Aug_8Aab_FD_184829 | JGI IMG/M metagenome (GOLD analysis project Ga0208735, IMG submission 184829) | Serpentinite rock and fluid subsurface biosphere microbial communities from McLaughlin Reserve, California, USA - CR12Aug_8Aab (SPAdes) | ecosystem: Environmental > Terrestrial > Deep... | reverse complement strand
GCCGCGGCACGCGCTGCGGCGAGTCTCGCCGGTCGACACCGAGTCTCGAGGGTAGCCGGTGCGGCGCCTCTCGTGCGCTGAGCGTTTTCGCTTATTGGCTGTGCGCCACTGCGATCGGCATCGGTGCGGCAGCGGGCTCACCTACGCCGGCAATCTGGAGCGCCTGGCCTCGGTTCTCGACGGCCCGGCGGCGATCGTCGAGCGGCGCGACATCTGCGACACCGATGCCGTGCTCGCGCTGCTGCGCCGGTATCCGCGAGGTGCTCGCGCGCGGCCGTGCGCTTACACCGGCGGCAGCAGGCCGGTGTCTTCGTACAGATCGTCCAGGGTCAGCACGACGCGGGCGCCGTTGCAGGCGATCTCCAGCGCATCGTCGCGGTCGAGCTCTTGCTCGAGCCAGCCGCCCTGCGCGTCGCGGAAGAAGGCGCGCGCCCACAGCCGCTCGGAGTCGACGAGCAGGTAGTAGCGCAGGCTCGGAAGCCCGCGGTAGGCGGCCCACTTCTCGCGCTGATCGATGGCCGCGGTCGCCGGCGACAGCACCTCGGCGATCAGGCACGGCGCGCGCTTGTAGGTCGGGTGGTCGTCGGCCGGATCGCACACCAGCATCGCGTCCGGGTAGTAGAACAGCGGCCCCTCGTCCAGGCGCAACTTCATGTCGGCCATGAAGGCGCGGCAGGTGCGCCCGCGAGTGGCGGCGCGTAGATGGAACGCGATGTTCAGCGCGATCCGGTTGTGCCGTTCGCTGGCCCCTGCCATCGCGTGCACGCGTCCGGCAACGAACTCGTGCCTGACGGCCGCAGTCTCCTCGACGCGCAGGTAGTCGGCCTCGGTCATCGGCTGCAACGCATGGGCATGGGTCATGGCGCGCTCGCACAAGGGCAAGTGCCGCGCATATTATGACGCTGCGGTCCGGCGCTCGAAGCCGCCGGGGTCGAGCCGATGACCGAGGACCTGATTAGCGAAAATGCTCAGCAGGCCGGAACCCGTCGCCCCGGCGGAGGCCGGGGCCCAAGTTTGCGATGCCGAAGTTGGGTCCCGACCCCGGATCCAGTCCGGGGCAGGCTCTCCGCCGGGACGACATCAGCGATTGCGCCTTGCTTCGGACGCGCGCGGCTGAGGCTCATCGCTAATCAGGTTGCGTGACGAGTGCGGCAGCGGCGATGAGGCTGAGCGAACAGCACCGCCAGGCGATCCTGCGTGTGGTCGGCGAAACCTGCGGGCCGCGGGCGCGCGGGCGCCTGTTCGGCTCCCGCCTGGACGACGCACTGCGCGGTGGCGACGTCGATCTGCTGGTCGAGCTGCCCGCAAGCTCGGGAGGTATCGGCGCCGTGAAATGCTCCCACGTGGAGCTATTAGACTGAAAGGCCGACGGCGCGTGGACGAGTTCGAGCAAACCACGCCAACCCGGGCGCGCATCCGCATCGTCTCGGCGCGCGAGGCGACGCGCGGTGAACGCAAGGACTATCAGGAAACGCCGCGCTAGCGGCAAGCAGGGAAGCGCCGATGAACACAAAACAGACTGATCAACCTGCGGACAATGAAATGCCGGCGGAGATCGATTTCTCGAAGGGAATCCGCGGCAAGTTCTACCGCGCCGGCGCGCGCATGGTGCTGCCCGTGCATCTGGATGCGGATGTCGCCAATGCGCTTACGCACTCGGCCGAGGAAGAAGGTGTCGATATCAACGCCTTCGTGACCAAGCTGCTCGAGGAGCATCGCGAGGCAGCCAGGCAGGAGACGGCGCCCAGGCCCGGGCCTTGATCGCGGCTTCAGGCTCCGCCGATGCACCACGGCGAAGACCTCGCTCGCGACTGATGTTCGCGTGACGAGTGCGGCAGCGGCGATGAGACTGAGCGAACAGCACCGCCAGGCGATCCTGCGTGTGGTCGGCGAAACCTGCGGGCCGCGGGCGCGCGTGCGCCTGTTCGGCTCCCGCCTGGACGACGCACTGCGCGGTGGCGACGTCGATCTGCTGATCGAACTGCCCGACGACCCCGAAGACATCTATGCGCTGCAGCGGCAGCTCTACGTGAAATTGCTGCGGGCGCTGGAGGAGCGGCCGGTTGACGTGCTCGTCGTCGGCCCGCACACGCTGCGCCAGCCCGTCCATGAGGCAGCGCTGCGCGAAGGAGTGCTGCTGTGAGCGCCGAGCACACGACGCAGACCCAGGCGGCGCAGCGGATCCTGCGGCTATGCCGGAAGGAGGCGGCGGGCCTCGAACGGGTGGCGGCGCGGCTGTTCGCCACGCCGGTCACGGCCGGACGGCTGGCCACGCTCGATACCGACGAGGACTTGTCCGAGCGCGTTGACGCTTTCGCGGCCCGATTCGGACGACTGCAGGACGCGCTTACCGACAGACTGCTTCCTGCGTACTTTGCTCTCGCCGGCGAGCCGCTGCGGCCCGTCGTCGAGATGCTCGACCGCGCAGAACGGCTGCGGCTGATCGAAGCGGCCGATGCCTTCCTCGCCGCACGCAAGCTCCGCAACCGGCTGGTCCACGAGTACGTCGAAGACCGCAACGAGCTGGCCGCCAATCTCGGCGCCGCCCATGCGTTCGTGCCGCAGTTGCGTGGCGCACTGGACAACGTGGCACAGGCGATCGCGCGCCTGCCGCAGGGAACATCGCAATGAACCGCAAAAGCCTCATCCTCGGCGGCGGCTCCGCAACGCGGCTGTATTTCCGGGCTACGCGCATCGTTTCGGGTCGTGTACGCCGTGCAGCTTGGCGACGACATCTGGGTTGTGCATGCGTTCCAGAAGAAGTCGACGCAAGGCATCAAGACGCCGCAGCACGAAGTCGCTCTCGTCAGGGAGCGGCTCAAGCGGCTGAAGGAGGTACTGAAATGAAGCCTCCCGGCGTGTCATCCCCGCGCAAGCGGGGATCCAGCGGGAGCAGTGCCGGGGGTGCCGCGGGGAACAGTGTCATCCCCGCGCAAGCGGGGATCCAGCTCTCAACGCAGCAACGAAGCTGGGTTCCCGCTGCAGCCTGCCCCCGCGAAGGCGGGGGCGGCAACGACACCGCCGGTTTCATGCGTCGCGGGTCGCGCGCAGCGCGGTGGAGCAACTGAAGTGAGAGACAAGGAATTCGATATCATCCGCGGCAGCGGAAACGTCTACCGGGACTTCGGCGATCCGGACGCCGATGTGAAGCAACTCAAGGCCATCCTTGCGGCAGCGATCATCAGGTCGCTCGACAGGCAGGGTATGACCGTGCGCAAGGCGCATGCGCAAACCGGCATTGCCGCTGCGGACTTCTCCCGCATCCGCAACGCCGATCTCGGACGCTTCACCGTCGACCGGCTGATGACGATCATCAATCGCCTCGGCTCCCGCATCGATGTGAAGGTCAGCGTCCGGAAGACCGGGCGCAGGACCGCCGAAGCCCGCAGCGCACCTTGAGCGGGCGCGCCGCTGGACTGTTTCGACGACGACGACAGCGCGCAGGCGATCGGGTGCGCGGAGAAGATTCTCGGGTTTGTCGATGATCTCGCTGCTCGAAGACCCGCGTGACCGGAGCGAACGGGTGGACCAACAGTTCGGACCGCGGGAGACAGCGGCGTGAGGCTCAGCGACGACGAGCGCAAGATCATCCGAGAGGTCGTCGAGCGCCGGTTGGGTCCTGGCGCGAGGGCGCTCCTGTTCGGATCCCGAGTCGATGACACGCGGCGCGGCGGCGACATCGATCTGCTGATCGAACTGCCGCAGGGTGTCGGCGATCCGCTGGCGGAGTCGGTTCGGCTCGAGATCGAGCTCATGCGCGCGCTCGGCGAGCGCAGGATCGACATCCTGCTCAGTTACCCGGCGGTGGCTGAGCAGCCATTCCATGCAGTGGCGCGTCGGGCGGCGGTAGCGGTATGAGCGAAGACGATCGCCTCCTGGCCGAACACCGCGCGAAGGCGCAGGCTGCGCTGCGGCTGCTGATGGCCTCGCTGGACGACTACACGCCCTTTGACCCGTCTGCCGCGCTCACTCCAAAGCAACTCGAACCCTACGACGCGCTTGCAGACCGCTTCATTCGGGCGGTCGAGTCGTCGCTCAGGCTGTTTCGCAGCGTTGAACTGCACGAGTTCGGCGTGCCGTCGGACTCGACGCGAGAGATGCTGGACCGCATGGAGAAGCTGCGCTGGGTGAGCTCGGCCGACCTGTGGCTGGCCATGCGATCAATCCGCAACAAGATCGTTCACGATTACTTGCCCGAGCAGGTCGCGGCGATGTTTGCGCAGATTGCCGGGCCGTTTGCTCTGGAACTGCGTGACCTGGCCGAACGCGTGGCGCGCGCCTCTTGAGAATCAGACAGCCAGATCGGTCTTGCGCTGCTGCAGCGCGCGCATCCGCTCCTCGACGGTGCCGGCCGCCAGCAGCCGATAGACGAACACCGGCTTGTCCTGCCCGATCCGGTGCGCGCGGTCGGTGGCCTGCTGCTCGACAGCAGGGTTCCACCACGGGTCGTAGTGGATCACGGTGTCGGCAGCGGTCAGGTTCAGGCCGGTGCCTCCGGCCTTCAGGCTGATCAGGAACAGCGGCACCGCGCCGCGCTGGAAGCGCTCGACCGGCGTCTTGCGATCGCGCGTCTCGCCGGTGAGCTTCACGTAGTCGATCCGGCGCGCGTCGAGCTCGGCCTCGATCAGCGCCAGCATCGAGGTGAACTGCGAGAACAGCAGCACGCGCCGCCCTTCGGCGATCAGCTCCGGCAGCAGCGAGGTCAGCAGATCGAGCTTGGCCGACTCCTTGACCTTGGCCGCCGCCGGCGTCTTGACCAGTCGCGGATCGCAGCACACCTGGCGCAGCTTCAGCAGCGCGTCGAGCACGACGATGTGACTGCGCGCCAGCCCCTGCGCGGCGAGCGCCGCGCGCACGCGCTGGTCCATCGCGCTGCGGATCGTCTCGTACAGATCGCGCTGCGCACCGGCAAGGTCGACCGCGCGCTCGATCTCGGTCTTGGGCGGCAGTTCGCGCGCGACCTGGTCCTTGGTCCGGCGCAGGATGAACGGCTTGACGCGGCCCAGTTGTGCACGAGCGAGGTCGGCGCGACTACCAGCGCCGGCTGCTGCAGGCGCCCGGCCTCCTTCTCGACCGCCAGGTGCGCGATCGTCTGCACCGTCTTGCCGAGCCCCATGTCGTCGGCCAGGATGCCGGCCAGCCCGTGCGCGCGCAGGAACTGCATCCAGTTCAGTCGCGCCTGCTGGTACGGCCGCAGCGTGCCGGCCAGCCCCGCCGCCGGCGGCACTTCCTCCAGCCCCGTGAAGTCGCGCAGCCGCTGGCCGAGTTCGCGCAGCGCCTGCGCGCCGCGCCACTGGAAGTCCTGCTCGGACAAGTCGACCAGCCGCGCCGCGTCGACGCGCGGCAGCCGCAGCCGGTCTTGCTGGTCGCGCGCGCCCGGCTCGGCGAGTTCCAGCAGCGTGCGGACGATCGCGCGCAGCCGCTCGAGCGCAAAGCGCGCGACGTGCCGGGCATCGATGCGCACCGGGATCGTCGCGTCGGGCTGAAGCGGCGTGCCTTCGACCAGCAGCGGGCGCAGTTGGCGATCGTCGAGCAGCGAGGCGATGACCGGATACAGCGACAGGCGCTTGCCGCCGACCTCGACGCCGAGCTCGAGTGAGAACCACTGGTTGTCGTCCTGCGGCTCGGCGTCGAAGTAGTACGCGTCCACCGCCACCGGCTGCCACGAGAAGTCTTCGGCGAGCGTGATCTGCCAGCGCTGCTTGCGCCATTGCGGCAGCTTGTTCTCGACGAGGTCGAGCAGCAGGTGCTCGTCGGCGAAGAGCGCGCTCTCGTGCTCGCGGCGCTCGCCCTGCACATCGATCTCCAGAAGGCCGGCCGACCGCAGTCGATTGATGGTCTTGCGATGGAGCGCCTGGTCGACTGTCAGTGTGACGAGCGCACCGTTGTGCAGGCGCGTGCCGCCGGCCTCGTCGAGCGCGGCGCGCAGTCCGCCGTAATCCACCGACACGCGCGCCACGGCGCCAATCATCGTCTGGTAGCACTGCTGTCCGGTTAAAACTCGAACAAATTCAGTTGGTTAGCGGGCTCAGGTGGTTCGAATCGGGAGGCATCGGCCTGGAAGGCGCATGAAACCTCGGTTTTCTCGAAGACCGACACCGACAGGATCTGTAGACATGTGTAGAGCGAGGCATCGAGTTGAAGCTCCTTCTTGACGATGGCGATGAGCACGTAGGTGGCCACGGCGCACCACATTTGCGTCTTCACGGCGTTCTCAGTTGGTGAACCTGTTGTGCGGCGCCAGGGCGCGCCTGATGCCCGAGTCGCGCGCCGTGTGTAGCCCATGGGCTACAATGTGCCATGCGCGTGGAGAAGAAGAGAGGGCAGCGGCTACTGCTGTTGCTCGCTGGCGGTGACAAGGCCACGCAGGCCAAAGACATCGCCAGAGCCATTCGGTTGGCGCAAGCCTATAGAGAGTGATCCCATGAGCACCGCAGCACGTAAGAAGCCCGTCAAGGTCAAGATCTCCGCCTATGACGTTGCAGAGCATCTTCGTACACCCGAAGAGATAGCCGCGTACCTGGACGCTTGGCTGGAGGAGGCACCGGAGGACGTCTCAGGCATCGCCCGAGCGCTCGGCGACATCGCGAGGGCTAAGGGTATGTCTGAAGTAGCCAAAGAGGCTGGTCTCAGTCGTGAGAGTCTCTACCGCGCCCTCAGCGAGGGTGGGAATCCGAGCTTTGCCACGGTGCTGAAGGTCGCCCGCGCGTTGGGCGTGCGTTTCCACGCGCAGCCCGCCTGAGCACGGCCGCAGGCGCCGCCTAACCCTTCTGAGCATCACGCCGCCCACGACCAGGATCCGGCGCCAGGCAACTTCAGTCAACCCGTGCAGCTCTCGCGCCCCGCTAGAATTCGGCTGCGGATCATTCCAGCGTCGCCGTCTTCGACCCGAAGCGATTCGCCCGTCAGCGGCGGCGCCCCGTCCGACCTCGGTTCGAACCCACCGCAGGACTTCAGATGATCTTCGTCACCGGCGGCGCCGGCTTCATCGGTGCGAACTTCGTCATCGACTGGTACGCACAGAGCGACGAGCCGGTGCTGGTGCTCGACAAGCTGACCTACGCCGGCAACCGCGAGAGCCTGGCGGCAGTCGACGACCGGCCGGGCTTCCGCTTCGCGCGTGTCGACATCTGCGACCGGGCCGCGGTCGAGGCGCTGCTGGCCAAGCATCAACCGCGCGCCGTGCTGCACTTCGCCGCCGAAAGCCATGTCGACCGCTCGATCCACGACCCCGGCGAGTTCGTGCGGACCAACATCAACGGCACGTTCGAGCTGCTGGAGTCCGTGCGTGCCTACTGGTCGGGCCTGGCGGGCGAGGCGAAGCAGGCCTTCCGCTTCCTGCATGTCTCGACCGACGAGGTCTACGGCTCGCTGTCGGAGACCGACCCGGCGTTCTCCGAGACCACGCCCTACGCACCCAACAGCCCCTACGCCGCATCGAAGGCGGCCTCCGATCACCTGGTGCGCGCCTACCACCACACCTACGGCCTGCCGGCGCTGACCTCCAACTGCAGCAACAACTACGGCCCGTATCAGTTTCCCGAGAAGCTGATCCCGCTGGTGATCCTCAACGCGCTCGACGGCAAGGAACTCCCCGTCTACGGCGACGGCCGCAACATCCGCGACTGGCTGTTCGTCTCCGATCACTGCACCGCGATCCGCCGCGTGCTGGCCCACGGCCGGCTCGGCGAGACCTACAACATCGGCGGCAAGAGCGAAAAGCGCAACCTCGAGGTCGTGCACACCGTGTGCGCGATCCTCGACGAGCTGCGGCCCAAGGCAAGCGGCCGCTATGCCGACCAGATCCGTTTCGTGACCGACCGCCCCGGCCACGATCGCCGCTACGCGATCGACCCCACCAAGATCGAGCGCGAACTGAACTGGAGCCTGGCCGAGACCTTCGAGAGCGGCATCCGCCGCACCGTGCAGTGGTACCTGGATCACGCCGAGTGGGTGAGCCGCGTGCGGGATGGGCGGTATCGGGAGTGGGTGGACAGGCAGTACGGATCGCAGCAGAAAGTGGCGTGAGGCCCGATCCCCGGCGCGTGGCTGCATCTGGCGAATACAGCGTGCGGCCCACTCCTCGACCTAAAGTGAAACCTCCCGGCGTGTCATCCCCGCCCCCGCTTTCGCGGGGGCAGGCTGCAGCGGGGATCCACATTTGTCTCACCTGTCGACCAAGCAAGAGGTTGTGTCATCCCCGCGAAAGCGGGGATCCTCCCCGCGCAAGCGGGGATCCAACGCAGCAACGACGATGGGTTGCCGCTGCAGCCTGCCCCCGCGAAGCTTGTCCCCGCGAAAGCGGGGAGCGGGGGCGGGAACGACACGAGCGAGTTCGAGCGACACCGCCGGTTTCATGCGTCGCGGGTCGCGCGAAGCGCGGTGGAGCAACTGACATGACGAACGACGGCCAGGTTCCGATCGACCGCCAGCGGCTGTCCGAGGTCGTGGCGCAGTTCGGCCTGCGCTTGGTGCTGCTGTTCGGCTCCGTCGCGCGCGGCCAGGCGCAGCCCGACAGCGACTGCGACATCGCCGTGGCCGGCTGCCCGCAGGATCGCTTCTTGGATCTGAGCGTTGCGCTGCAAGACACGATCCGCGGCGGCGCTGAGCTCGACCTCGTGCGGCTGGAGCCGGCCGATCCGCTGTTCAGGTACGAGATCCTGCGCGACGCGGTGCTGCTGTACGGCGACCCCGACCTGTTCTGCGAGGTCCGCGCCTTCGCCTTCCGCGACTTTCAGGATTCCGCGAGTCTCTTCGCGCTGGAACGGACATTGCTGCGCAAGAAGCTCGCCCGCATCAAGGAGCGCCTGCGTGCTGAGGCCTGAGTTCGTGCGCCGCGATCCGGCGGCGTTGATCCTCGGCGACAACGTCTTCTACGGCCACGACGTTGATCCCCTGGCTCGACTTCTACGCGTGCACGCCGTCTTCGACCGGATCGAGCGCGATGCGCAGCCGTGTTCCCGTCGCCTTCGCGATCCGCTGCAAGGTCGTCGTCGAGGGAAGCTGCCCGCCCTCGATGCGGGCAATCGCCGGTTGCTTGGTGCCGATTTTCTTCGCCAACGCCGCCTGCGACAGGCCGGCGCGCATGCGCGCCTCGATGACGACGGCCGCGAGGTCGAATTCGTCCGCCAGCGCGGCGTAAGCCTTGCGGTATGCCGGCTTTCTCATCCATTCGGCGTGTTTGTCACGAATGCGCGTTGCCATCACTGCACCTCCTTCGCCCGTGCCCGGGCGAGTTCAAGTTCCCTGCGTGGCGTCTTCCCAGATACGCACGCATGTCATCCGGCAGGGACTCAACCTCCGCATCGACTGTCGCATCGAGCGTCTCGACCGACCATGACATCGAATTCCTCCCTTCAGAGCACTATACCGTTTTTGTTATGAGCGGCGCAAAGCGAAAAGGTGCGGCGATAAACTCGCGGCCGGCCCCGGCGAGAGACGGGATTCGGGACACGCTGCTCAAGAACCCGCGTGACCGGAGCGAACCGCTGCCAGCGACCGAACTGGGCCGTCCGATCCCGGCACCCCGAGGCCGGCTGATGTTCGCGTAGAACGGCGCGCAACCGGTCAGGACGCAGACTCACCCGGATGAACTATGCGCAGAAAAGGCCTCATCCTCGCCGGCGGCTCCGGCACGCGGCTGTACCCGGTCACGCAGGCCGTCTCCAAGCAGTTGCTGCCGATCTACGACAAGCCGATGGTCTACTACCCGCTGACCACGCTGATGCTGGCCGGCATCCGCGACGTGCTGGTGATCTCAACGCCGAACGACACGCCGCGCTTTGAAGATCTGCTGCGCGACGGCCGCCAGTGGGGCATGAACATCCGCTACCAGGTGCAGCCCTCGCCCGACGGCCTGGCGCAGGCCTTCATCCTGGGCCGCGAGTTCGTCGGCCGCGATCCGGCGGCGCTGATCCTCGGCGACAACATCTTCTACGGCCACGATCTCGCGCAGGCGTTGCAGCGCGCCGATGCGCGCACGAATGGGGCCACGGTGTTCGCCTATCACGTCAACGACCCGCAGCGCTACGGCGTGGTCGAGTTCGACGGCCACGGCCGCGCCGTCAGTCTGGAAGAAAAGCCCAGACAACCGCGCTCCAACTACGCGGTCACCGGGCTGTACTTCTACGACAATCAGGTGCTCGACATCGCCGCATCGATCAAACCCTCCGCGCGCGGCGAACTGGAGATCACCGACGTCAACACGCTGTACCTGCAGGCCAACGCGCTGACGGTGGAGGTGATGGGCCGCGGCACCGCCTGGCTCGACACCGGCACGCACGAATCGCTGCTGGAGGCCGCGCACTTCATCGAAACGATCGAGAAGCGCCAGGGACTGAAGATCGCCTGCCCGGAGGAGATCGCCTACCGGCTCGGCTGGATCGACGCGCAGCAGGTGGAGCGTCTTGCCGCGCCGCTGGCCAAGAGCGACTACGGCCAGTACCTGAAGCGCATGCTCAGAGAGAAGATCGTGCCGCCTACGGCCTGAGCGATAGATGCGAGACCGCTTCGGGAACTCCACTGTGTTCCATCCGGGCAATACGCCGGGCGGCCGGTCAGGGAGCAGAGACCTTGAAACTTGCGAATGCAGAACGGGCGGTGGTTGATCTACGGAAGCTGCGGAATTATTGCTTGAGTGGAAGCCACCCAGAGGGAAGGCACAAGGCAAGGGTCTTCCGAAGTGCCCTTGGGTTGACAGCGTCGGATGTCGAGGAACTTAAGAGTGCTTTGCTCGCCGCCGTGCGGTCAGACGAAGCGGTTCCCGGAGAGAGCGATGCTTATGGTCGGCGTTTCGTTGTAGATTTTGTGATGCGTCGCGGTCATCGGGAAGCCAAGGTTCGATCCTCATGGATCATCATGTACGGCCAAGACTTCCCACGGTTAACGAGTTGTTATGTCTTGTAAGGACTTAGGCTATGAAACTGTTCGATGTCGTGGCATTGACGGAAGACTTGCCTGAAAGGCATCTTCAACGCGGTCAAGTGGGAACCATTGTCGAGCTGCTTGCTGCTGGCGTCTTTGAGGTGGAATTTGCCGATATGGAGGGACGAACGTATGCTTCTTTGGCGTTGCCGGAGCACAAACTGATGGTTCTTCATCACGAGCCGGTCGAAGAGGCCGTTTGATCGGCAAGAGCTACGCAAACAGGCAGATGGAAGCGTACGCTGTGCAGGAAGGAGCCGACTGGCTCGTCATTACGGCAATCGTGAAGTACTTCTGACCCGGAGCTTGCGCAATGAGACTGACCTACGATCCCAAGTACAACGTGGCGTACATCCGCCTCCACGAGAAGACGACGCAGGTAACGACCATCAAGATCAGCGACGAGATGAGTGTCGATACTGCCTCGGATGGGACGGTCTACGGCATCGAGCTCCTGAATGCCAACCAGCAATTGGCTGAGGATCAGGGCAATCTGATCCTGGAGTTGGCTGGAAAACGCCGCGAGATCGCGCTGCGGGCGTAATACGTCGAGGCGCGCTTCGATTGATCAAGGAGGGCAAGGTTGCAGAAGGTCTCGCGCGCTTGTGGCTGCTTAGGTCGCGACTCTCACGAGCGCTTCTGCGGCATCGACCACCTCGATACCTTGATAGTTCTTGATGGCGCGCACGCGCTTGTCGCCGGAGACGATCAGCTCGGCACGCGCCGCGAGCGCTGTCGCAAACACCGCATCGTCAGCGGGATCAGCCGCCACCACCGGCGCGATCGCCGACAGCGGCACGATGCGCGCGAGCTTCGAGTAGCCGGACACCAGTTGCTTGGCCGAGCTATTGCCACGGGCGATGATCGGCGCCAAGTGCGGGCGCGTCAACACGTCGACCAGTTCCGCGAGCAGCGGCGCGCTGGTGAACGCGCTCAACTGACCGGCGCGCACCGCATCGAGCAAGCGGCGCGGGGTGTTGTGCCACAACAGCCCGGACACCACCACGTTGGTATCGAGAACCACCCGCACGCTATTGCTTGCGGCCTGAGTCACGGGCGCGCCTCTCGGCGCGCGCCGCATCGATCTCGGCCTGGATCTCGTCTTCGGTCATCGGCGGCGGATTGCCCGCCTGGATACAGTCCATCGTCGCGAACAGCTCCTCGACCGCCTCGCGCCGCTCCATGGCTTCGCGCAGCAGTTTCTCGAGGGCCGCCGGCGTCAGCAGTCCGGCCGCTTTGGCCTCGCGCGCCAGTTGATCTGGCAGCTCGATTTGCACCGTCGTCATTCATTGCTCCTCGATCGGTTTGCGGCTTACGCCGCTTCCCGTGAGCGCACGCGCTGCTTCAACTTCTCCCGCTCGATGAAAGTGTCCAGCCACTGCGTGATTGCGCTGCGTGATGCCCACCTCGGCGGCGAACTCCACCTGCGTGTGGCCGGCGCCCTTGCGCAGTTGCGCGAGCCGCTCGCCAAAGTTCTCGATGACACCAGTCGTCCGCGTGGACATGGGTGCCTCTCAAAAGGATGCGCCAATGGCAGGATCGATCCGTCAACCACTTGAGCAAATATACCGTAACCGTACTCGTGAATCCGTGCCACGACTGTCGCTGTCCGCGGAGGACAAGAGGCCGCATCCCACGGCGTACTTGGCGGCCAAAGCGCTGCCCTGCGATCCTTGTCCTCGGCACGCACGCAACACCTCGATCGGAAGGAAATCAGCATGACTCAGCTCGCGATCGATCTGCCGGAGTCGGCATTCTCGGCCCTGCGCCTGTCTCCACACGAATTCGCCGCAGAGATGCGTCTTGCCGCTGCCGTGCAGTGGTACGCAGAGCGCCGTATCTCGCAAGGCAAGGCGGCAGAGATTGCCGGCCTGAGCCGCGCGGAGTTTCTCGACGAGTTGCGCCGCAGGCGCGTGAGCGCGCTGCTGGTGGACATCGACGAGTTGCGGGGTGAGTTGAATGACGCGTGACCCAGGACTGGAATCCTGGATCGTCGACGCGTCGCCGTTGATCCTGCTCGGGAACATCGGACAAGTGGCCCGATTGGAGGCGCTGGCACCGCGGATCAAGGTTCCGGAGGCCGTTCTTGAAGAGGAGGCCGCGGGCGTTGACCTCGACCGGCAGGGCGGCGTAACGCTTGCATGGGCCAAGGTGCATACGGTGCCAAACATCCAGGTTCCGCAGTCGATCGCGGGTTGGGACTTGGGTGCGGGCGAATCGCAAGTTGTGGCGCAGTGTTTAGCCGGGGCGAGGCGCGCGGTGCTCGACGATGCGCAAGCTCGAGCGGCAGCGCGTGTTCACGGTGTACGGCTGATCGGAACGCTGGGCGTGATCCTGCGCGCGCGGCGTGCGAATCTGATCGCCGCCGCCCGCCCAGTCATCGAGCAGTTGCGGGAACGCGGTGCCTATCTGGACGACGATCTTGCGGAGCAGGCGCTTCGAAACGTTGGCGAGTGACCCGCCGGCTGCGCCTATAGAATCGCCTGCCCCGAAACGTGCCGCCCACGGCTTGAGCAACAGATGCAGGTCCCTTTGAGATCATCTGATTCGCGAAGAAGCTCAAGAGTCCCGTGTCATTCCCGCCCCCGACTAAAACACTCGGGGGCAGGCTCCAGCAGGAATCCATCGTGCTTCCGATGAAAGTCATCCCCACCGCACTGCCCGAAGTCCTGATCCTCGAACCGAAAGTGTTCGGCGACGAGCGCGGCTTCTTCATGGAAAGCTGGAACGCCAAGACCTTCCGCGAGGCAACCGGCCTGGACGTCCAGTTCGTGCAGGACAACCACTCGCGCTCGGTCAGGAACGTGCTGCGCGGCATCCACTACCAAGTAGTCAAGCCGCAAGGCAAGCTCGTGCGCGTGGTGAGCGGCACTGTGTTCGACGTGGCCGTGGACTTGCGCAAGTCATCGCCGAACTTCGGCAAGTGGGTCGGCGTGGAACTTAGCGCCGAGAACAAGCGGCAGGTGTGGGTGCCGCCGGGATTCGGGCATGCGTTTCTGGTGCTGAGCGAGTTTGCCGACCTCCTCTACAAAACGACCGAGTACTGGTTCAAGGAGTTCGACCGCAGCCTGCGTTGGGACGACCCGGGGCTCGGGATCCGGTGGCCATTAGCCAAGGGCGCAACACCGGTGCTCACGGGCAAGGACACGGAGGCCGTCGGGCTTGCTGCTGCCGAGGTCTATCCCTGATGCGGTTGCTCGTCACCGGAAAGAACGGTCGGATCGGCTGGGAACTTCGAAGAAGCCTGCAGTGCCTGGGCGAGGTACTGGCTGTCCACCTCTCCGAGTTCGAGCTGGTCGAGCCTTCAACCCTTCCCGCGAAGCTCGATGCGCTGGTGCCCGACGTCATCGTCGATGCCGCCGCATTCAGCCTACGGTCGATCGAAGCTCGCCGGAGAAGCGGCGGTGCGAGCATCCTGGCCCATGGCCCGCCTGAGATTTGACGTTCTCGCGAACCTGCTCGGGCAGGGTTGGGCCGTGCTGGTCAGCCTGATCTTCGTGCCCTACCTCGTTCGCGAACTGGGGCTGGAGCGCTACGCGGTCATCGCGTTCCTTCCCGTGGCCGTGGCGCTCATCCAGGTATGCGACCTGGGGTTGGGCACCACGGTCAACCGGGAGTTGGCGCGCGCCGCGGCGAGCGGGCCGGGCACCGCACGGACCACGCTCTTCACGCTGTTCGCCGTGCACCTTGGTCTCGGCGTCTTGGTCTGCACCGCGGTGCTGGTCGCCGCCTCGACGGTCGGCCCCGTCTGGCTCGCGCCGCCGCAGGCGATGTCGGCCGCCGAGCTGGCGCGGGGCGTTTTCCTGCTCGCCGTGGTCGCCACGCTGTTGTGGCCGATGACGCTGCTGCAGAACGCGCTGATGGGGTTGGGGCTGCAGGCGCGGCTCAATGCGCTGATCGCCGTCCACGCCACCGTGGCCAACGGCGGCGGTGCCCTGCTGGTCGCCCATGTCGGCGCAACGCTGCCGGTGTTTCTCGGCTGGCTGGTCGTCTGCGCCGCGCTGCAGACGGCGGCCGCCGCGGTGCTGCTCTTGCGGTCGTTGCCGGCGGCGACCGAGCCGGTGCGCTTCGAACGCGCGGCGCTGGCGCGCGTGTGGCGCTTCAGCGGCAGCGCCGCCGGCATTGGAATCACCGGGGCGCTGCTGACGCACGCCGATCGCCTCGTCGCGAGCCGGCTGCTGTCGCTCGAACAGTTCGGCTACTACGGCCTCGCGACGACGATCGGCCGCAGCCTGTACCTGCTGATCGCGCCGGTGTTCTCCGCCGTGTTTCCGCGGCTGTCCCGCCTTGTCGTCACGCAGAACACCGCGCTGATCGGCACGCTGTACTCGTCGTCGTCGCAACTGATGGTGTTCGCGATCGCCGCGCCGGCGGCCGTGGTGTACTGGATGGGATTCGAAGCCGCCTTCGCGTGGCTCGGCAACGCGCCGGCGGCGGCGCAGATTGCGCCGTTGGCGGCCATGCTGGTGCTCGGTTCCGCGCTCAACGGCGCGATGAACCTGCCGTACGCGCTGCAGCTCGCGCACGGGCTGGCGTACGTCGGCTTTCGCATCAACTTGCTGCTGCTCGCCGTGGCGCTGCCCGCGGCGTGGGCGCTGGGATCGACGTTCGGGGCGGTCGGCGTCGCCTCGACCTGGCTCGTGATCAACGCCGTGTACTTCGCGATCGGCGCGCCGGTGACGCACCGGGTGACAGGCGTCGGCCGTGCAGGACGGTGGGTGTTCGGCGACGTGTTGCCGGCGTTCGTGGCGGCCGGTGCGAGCGTGGGCCTGTGCCACGCGCTGTTCGGTCCGGTCGCGACGCGCGCCGAGGCGGCCGCGATGCTGGCCGTCGCGCTCGCCGTCGGTTACGCGTGCGCGCTCGCCGTGACCCCTACGGTGCGGGCCGAAGCCTTCGTACTCGCTCGCCGCGCGAGCCGCGCCCTGCGCGCGGGTTCGTGAACGTCGAATTGGCGCCGTTGCCGTTGACCATACCGATGAGATCACGCATGAGGGTCGGCATCAACGCAATCGCTCTGTTGTCGTCACTGACTGGCATCGGTCAGTACACGAAAAACCTGATCGGCGAGTTGGCGCACGAGGACGACATCGAGCTGCACCTGTTCTACGCCCGCAGTTGGTCGCGACGCCTGCGTGAAACGCCGCTGCGCGACATCGAACGGTGGAAGCGCCTGTTCAAGCGCTACATGCCGCACCCCTACCTGGTGAGCCGCGCGGCGCAGCAGGTCGTGTTCGGCGCCGGCGCCCGCCTGCGCGGTCTGGACCTTTATCACGATCCCAACTTCCTCGCCTATCGCTTTGCCGGTCCGACCATCATCACCGTGCACGACCTGTCGTGGATCCGCTATCCGCAGACGCATCCGCCCGAGCGCGTGGCCGCGCTCAACGACCTGTTCCCGAAGTCGCTCGAGCGCGCTCACCACGTGATCACCGACGCCGAGTTCGTGCGCCAGGAAGTCATCGACATGTTCGGCCTCGAACCCGCTCGCATCACGGCGATCCCGCTGGGCACGCGCGCCGAGTTCCATCCGCGCGAACGCCACGAATGCCAGCCGACGCTCGACAAGCACCGGCTGGGCTGGCGCCGCTACCTGCTCAGCGTCGGCACGCTGGAGCCGCGCAAGAACCTGCGCCTGGTGCTCGACGCCTACTCGCAACTGCCGGCCGACCTGCGCGAGCGCTACCCGCTGGTGCTGGTCGGCATGCGCGGCTGGGGCTCGCCGCAGTTCGAGTCGTCGCTCAAACCGCTGCTGCAGTCGGATTCGGTGCGCGTTGCGGGTTACGTTAGCGATCGCGAGCTCAGCACGCTTTACGCGGCGGCACGCGTGCTGGTGTACCCGTCGCTGTACGAAGGATTCGGACTTCCGCCGCTCGAAGCGATGGCGAGCGGCACGCCGGTGATCGTGTCGAACAGTTCCACGCTGCCCGAAGTCGTCGGCGACGCCGGACTGATCATCGATCCGCATGACGCCACGGCACTGCGCGACAACATGCGCCTGCTGATCGAGGACGACACAGCCTGGCAGCACTACCGTGCCCGCGGGCTCGAACGCGCCAGCCGCTTCTCGTGGCGCCGCTGCGCGCAGCTCACGGCAGACATCTATCGCCGCACGGTGCGGGAACGCGCGTGAAGGTGCTGCATCTGGGCAAGTTCGACGCGTTCGGCGGCATCGAGCGGCACGTGCGCATGCTGCTGCAGGGCCTGCAGGCCACGGGCCGCGTGGTTCCGGTCAACCTGGTGTTGAACGATGCGCCGCGCACCGACGAGCACCACGACTACGGCTATCGCACGGTACGCGTCGCCAACTTCGGGCAGATCGCCAGCGTGGGCCTGGCGCCCGCGCTGCCGATCGCGGCGCGCCGCCTGCAGGCCGAATGCGGCTTCGACATCGTGCACATGCACTTTCCCGATCCGCTCGGACAACTGACGTGTTCGCTGCTGCGCAGGCCGATCGGCAGGGTCGTGAGCTGGCACAGCGACGTGGTGCGCCAGAGGCTGGGGCTCGCGCTGTATCGCCCGTTCCAGCGCCGCTTCGCGTCCGGGCTGGACGCGCTGATCGGCGCCACGCCGATGCACTTTCATGCTTGCGGCCAGATTCCGGCGGAGCTGCCTGCCGATCGGCGCTTCGTGATTCCCTATGGCTTCGAGCCCGAGCGCTGGCACCCGGGACCCGCGGCGGTTGCGCGGCTGGCGGCGCTGCGAGCCGAGGCGGGCGGCCGGTTCACGGTCTTCGCGCTCGGCCGGCACGTGTACTACAAGGGCTTCGACGTGCTGATCCGGGCCATGCGCGCGGTCGACGGGCTGCTTTGGATCGGCGGCGACGGGCCGCAACGCGCGCACTACGAGCGGGTGGCGCGCGCCGAACTGCCGGCCTCGCGCGTGCGCTTCACGGGCCCGATCCCCGAGGACGAGCTGCCCGCCTACTACGAGGCGTGCAGCGTGTTCTGCCTGCCTTCCGTCGAAAAGAGCGAAGCGTTCGGTCTGGTGCAGCTCGAAGCGATGCACTTCCGGCGGGCGGTGGTCAGCACCCGGCTCGGCACGGGTGTCGACTGGGTTAACCAGCACGAGATCACCGGACTGCTCGTGCCGCCGGCCGACGTCGATGCGCTCGCGGCGGCCTTGCGCCGGCTCGCCGCCGACCCCGCGCTCGGCGAGCGTCTCGGTGCGGCAGGCCGCAAGCGCGTCGAGTCGGATTTCTCGGCGGCCAACATGGTCGAGCGCACGCTCGAGGTCTACGAACGCATCGTCGCCGCACGGCGATAGTGCAGGTCGGCCCCCGCCGCCTGCACGCATGCCTGCAGGCGGCGGGGGCAACCCGGGTTGTCCTTGTCGCCACGAGGCAACGAGCGCACTCTGAACGTCGTGGCTGCTCGTCGAGTTACTTAACCTACAATGCAAAAGAGAATTGTGCATAGCAGTGACGCATCGATCGCTGGCGGCACATCCGCGGAGAGGGCGGCATGACGATCATCCCGGTCATTCTGTGTGGCGGTGCGGGCACGCGGCTGTGGCCGGTGTCGCGCGAGTCGATGCCCAAGCCATTCATGCGGGTCGGCGACAAGAGCCTCTTGCACCGGACCTGGGATCGCGCGTGGAGCGTTCCGGGCGTGAGCCACGCCGCGATCGTCACGAACATCGCCTATTCGTACAAGACCGCCGAAGAACTGATGAACGAGCGCGAGGCGCGCAATGCGTCGCTGCTGCTGGAGCCGTTCGGGCGCAACACCGCCCCGGCGGTCGCGCTGGCGGCGCTCTGGGCCCGGGCGAACTTCGGTGGCGACGCCGTGATGCTGGTGATGCCGGCCGATCACCTGATGGAAAACGCGGCGGAATTCCGGCGCGCGGTGGCGCAGGCCGCCGACGTCGCGGCCACGCACGACTCGCTCGTTCTGTTCGGCATCACGCCCACCGGACCCGAGACCGGCTTCGGCTATATCGAGTGGGGCCCGGCGATAGGCGAATCCCGCGCGCACAAGGTCAACCGTTTCGTCGAAAAGCCGTCCGCCGAGAAGGCCGCCGAATACATCGCGGCCGGCAACTATGTCTGGAACGGCGGCATGTTCTGCTTCAAGACCGCGGTCATCCTGGACGCGCTGATGCGGCACGCGCCCGACGTGCTGGCCGCCGCCGAGCGCGTGGTCGGCCGCACCTCCATGGCAGGCAAGCAGATCGCCTTCGATGCCGGCCTGTTCGGCGAACTGCCCGACATCTCAATCGACTACGCGGTGATGGAGAAGGCCGGCAACGTTGCCGTGCTGCCGTACAGCCACGGCTGGAGCGACATCGGAAGCTGGAAAGCGGTGTCCGAGGCGCACGAGTCCGACGGCTCCGGTAACGTCACCGAGGGCCGCGCGATCTACATCAAGTCCCGGCGCAACTACATTCGATCAGCAGGCCGGGTCGTGGCTGCCGTCGGCGTCGATGATCTGATCGTCGTCGACACCGCCGACGCCGTGCTGGTGGCGCACAAGAGCGCCAGCCAGGACGTGAGAGAAGTCGTCCGGACACTGCGCGAGCAGGGCAACGAGGCCTACAGGCTGCACACGACCGTGCATCGCCCGTGGGGGACGTACACGAACCTGGTCGAGGAAGACGGCTTCAAGATCAAGCGCATCGTCGTCAAGCCCGGCCAGGCGATCTCGCTGCAGTATCACAACCATCGCGCCGAGCACTGGGTGGTCGTGCGCGGCGAGGCGGTCGTCCAGATCGGCGACACCGAGCACGTCACGGTTCCCGGGCAGTCGCGCTACGTGCCGAAGGGCGAGAGGCACAGGCTCTCCAACCGCGGCGCCACCGATGTGGAAATCGTCGAAGTCCAGTGCGGCGACTACCTCGGCGAGGATGACATCGTCAGGCTGGTGGACAACTATGGAAGGGCTCGTTGAGCCGTCGTTCTACCTCTCGGGTCTCCAGCACCGTTTTCAGCACCCAGGTCGTCGGTTCAGACGGCGTCGCGAGCAACTGCATGCAGGCAATCAACAGCGTCTGGAACTACAGGAACTTCATCCTTGCCTCCATCAAGTCCGAACTGAAAGGGCGGTTTGCCCGCTCGCGTCTGGGCTTCGCCTGGTTCGTCCTGCATCCGCTGGCACAGGCGGCCATCTTTGCGGTCATCCTCTCTGAAGTGCTGGCCGCGAAACTGCCCGGGGTCGACGACAAAGCCGGGTACGCGATCTACCTGATGGCCGGGATCGCCGCGTGGGGTCTGTTCGCCGAGATCGTCAACCGCTGTACCTCGATCTTCCTCGAGTACGCGAGCGCGCTGAAAAAGATCTCGTTTCCGCGCTTGTGCCTGCCGGTCATCGTGGCAGGCAATGCGCTGCTGAATCATGTCCTGCTGCTGGCAGCGATCGCCGTCGTGTTCCTGTTTTTCGGGCATTTCCCGAATCCGGCCTGGCTCGTTCTGCCCATTGGCGCCGCGCTCATCGCGATCTTCGCGTTCGGGCTCGGGATCCTGGTAGGTGTCTTCAACGTGTTCGCGCGCGACGTCGGGCAGGTCGTGGGCATCGTGCTGCAGTTCTGGTTCTGGCTCACGCCGATCGTCTACCCGCTGCAGATCGTTCCGTCCAACTTCCGTCCGATCGTGGAGGCCAATCCGATGGTGCCGCTGGTGGGCATCTATCAGAACGCCCTGCTCTTCGGCAAGTGGCCCGACTGGACGCCGCTGATCGGACCGGCCGTGCTGGCGTTGATCCTGGTGGCCGCCGCCTACGCCTTGTTTCGCCGTGCGAGCCCGGAACTCGTGGATGTTCTTTAAGGAACGATGAGCGTGTCCCTCGCCCTTCGGGCCGATGCCCTCGGCAAGTGCTACCCCACCTTTCGCACGAACCTCCAGCGGTTCGGCCGCTGGTTCGGGCTGAACACGCGCGCGCTGCACGAGCACTGGGCCGTTCGAGACGTGAGTTTCGAAGTCCGCAGCGGAGAATCGCTGGCGATCATTGGCCCGAACGGCGCCGGCAAGAGCACGCTTCTCAAGTTGATCACCGGCACCGTGCGGCCGAGCCGGGGCACGGTGCAGATCGCCGGCAAGATCAGCGCCATGCTGGAGCTGGGGCTCGGATTCAACCCGGAACTGACGGGCCGGCAGAACGTCTTTCTTGCCGGCGGCATGATGGGCCTGAGCACTGACGAACTCGGTCGCCTGATGCCGGAGATCGAAGACTTTGCCGAGATCGGCGAGTTCTTCGACCAGCCGCTGCGCGTGTACTCGAGCGGCATGCAGGCCCGCCTCGCGTTTGCCGTGGCAACGGCGGTGCGCCCGGACCTGCTGATCGTCGACGAGGTGCTCAGCGTCGGCGACTCGTACTTCCAGCACAAGAGCTTCGATCGCATCCGCGAGTTCCGAACGCTCGGCACGAGCCTGCTCTTCGTGTCGCACGGCATGAGCGACGTGCGCTCGCTTTGCGAGCGAGTGATCCTGCTCGACAAAGGCGCGGTCCTGAAGGACGGCCCGCCGGATGAAGTCGTCGACTACTACAACGCGTTGATTGCTGCCCGGGAAAATGCAAAGTTGACCATGGAGCAACGGCGCGACCGCGACGGCTGGCTGCTCACACGTTCCGGTACCGGCGAGTCGACGCTCACCGATCTGCGTCTCGTCGACGCGGATAGCGGCGAGGAAGTCAAGGTTGCGCGGGTGGGCCAGCGCCTGCAACTGATCGCACGCGCCCAGATGCATGCGGACGTGCCGCGCCTCGTCCTCGGCTACATGCTGCGCGATCGAATGGGACACGTGATCTGGGGTACGAACACGTGGCACACGAGGCAGGTGCTCGAAGGCTTGCGCGCCGGCGAGCGGGTCGAGTTCTGCCTGGAGTTCGCCTGCACGCTCGGGCCGGGCTCGTACTCCTTCTCTCCTGCGTTGGTGAGTTCCGATACCCACCTCGACAACAACTACGAATGGATCGACAACGCGCTCGTGTTCGATGTGATCAATGCGGACCGGCTGTACTTCATCGGCTCGAACTGGCTGGATGCCGGCTTCCAGATTGCACGCAACTGAACGCCCGCAACTGACATGTTCGTCTCCTACGTGTTGCTGGCCGTCTGCTCTATGGACCCTACATCGAGGTGCCCGCGGGAACCTACGAAATGTCCGTACACGGCCGCGCTGGAGCGCCAGGCGTGGACGGCGCGACCGTCGATGTCTGCGTGGCGCGCGTCGAACGCGTGTTGTCGAAGGAACCGGTGCGGATTAACGGCGAGGGTGCCGGTCGGGAAGCCGAACTGGCGCGTTTGTCGTTCTTCAACGAGCATCCGGCAACGGATCTGGAAATCCGCGTATGGACGGGCGCAGCTTCGTCACTGGCAGTGACGCGCGTCGAGTTCTGCCCTATCATCGCTTTACCTTCGCGAGTAAGTTGAATCATCCACCGCCAACTATTCTGGAGTGAAGATCATGAGATTCAGTCTGCTTGATGCGCTTGATGCCCTACCCAGGCTTGTAGCCGCTTGCGGAGTCGCAGTTCTGCTTGCCGGCTGCTCGACGCAAGTAAACTTCGAGGCTTCTGACAAGAGACTTGCAACGCTAGTGGGCGAGCGCGGGCAATTCGAGATCAAAGCCACCGGCAAGGCGGGCCATCTCGTTTACGGCCCGTATGTCGCACTCGAACCGGGTGTCTATCGGCTTGTGGTCAGGGGCACTCTGCGCGGCAGCGCAAAGCCGCTGGCGACCCTCGATGTTGCAAGCGACAAGGGCGAACGCGTATGGATGGTCCGGCCGATCTATGAGCAGTCCCCGAAGGACGTCATTGCCACGGCGGCCTTCGTCATCGATCGCCCGGTGACGGATGCGGAGTTTCGCCTCTTTGTGCATGAGCATACTGTCGGTACATTCCTTGGCTACTCGTTGAAGAAGATTGAATAGAGTCGGCTTTCGTCGCTGGATCGCAGCGCTGAACCCGCCCGGCAACACAGGTTGAGCGCGCGTGTCGGCGCCGACTCAAATCTGAGCCGCTGGACAGAGCCTGCCCCCGCGAAGGCGGGGGTCGAACTGTCCTTCAAGTGGATCAAGCAGCACCTGCGCATCAAGCGGTTCCTGGGCACCAGCGAGAACGCGGTGAAGACGCAAATCTGGTGCGCCATCGCCACTTACGTGCTGATCGCCATCGTCAAGAAAGAACTTCAACTCGATGCCTCGCTCTACACATGTCTACAGATCTTGTCGGTCTCGGTGTTCGAGAAAACCGAGGTTTCATGCGCCTTGCGGCCCGATAGATCCAAATCTGAACTACTACCAACCGATAACCAATTGATCTTGTTCGATTTTTAACCGGACAGCAGTGATCTTGACCCTCGTTGTCATTGGTCATCAATTCGAAGTAGGCGTAACGGTCTCATCTGACGTCGCTCTCGGAACCGGCCACCGGAGTGAACTCCACACGCGTGACCGTCAGCGACGAGGCCTCGCTCGTCCACACCCGGGTTTCCAGGTCAGTGGTTGCGCGCTCCGTCCGAAAGGCCAACCGCGCCAGTTCCGTGTCTTGGCCGATGCCCAGTCCATCGGATTGCAGCGGAGCTTTCGCCAGCACCTGTTCACCGCGGGCCGCGCAGACATCGACGGTCGCGCCGTCCACTCCCTGCGTTCCGGCGCGGCCGTATAACGACAGCTCGTAGTTTCCGGCGGGCACTTCGATGTAAGGCCCGTAGAGCAGATAGCCGGCGCTTCCCTGGCTCTGCACGCCTTCGTGAGTGCGCCGCCCGACCTGGCTGTGGAATCGCGGATCGGCCGCGCGCAGGCGCCAGCGATGGCCCGGTTGCCACACATGAGTCCATTGAGGATGGCTCTCGTTCATCAGCAGGGTCTCCAGCGTCTTCGCGCTTTGCTGCCAGGTGAGCCATCGCATAGCGTCTGATTTCGGCGCGTTTCCTTCGGCATGCAAGGACAACCACTGCAAGATGGCGTCGGCCAGTTCCTCAGGCTTGTCGCCCCTGAAGTAGAACGCGTGGTCGCCGGCTACCTCGCGGAACACCGGGAGGTCCCGGGCAATGATGGGAAGCTTGTGCTGAGCGGCCTCGATCAGGGGCAGACCGAAGCCCTCGGCCAGCGATGCGGCGATCAGGCACGTGGAGGCGGCATAAATCTGTTCAAGGTACTCGTCGCTGATGCCCTGGAGCCAGAACAGCCGCCGGCCCGCTTCGGGGTTCCGCCGTAGCCGCTCGACCAGCGCCTCCACCAGCCAGCCCTGCTTGCCCACGATCGCCAGATTGACGTCGTGGCCTTTGTCCCAGAGCCTTTCAAAGGCCGCCAGCGTCTGGGCGTGACCTTTGCGCGGCTCGATGGTGCCGACCATCAGGAAGGCCGGTGTGGATCGCAGGCGCCGCAGAGTCTCTCCGGCGCCGCCCGGCAACCCCATGCCGGAACCGGTTGAGCCCGCAGGTGTGCTCCGCAATGCGACCAGCATTCCATTGAGGCGTCGGCCAAGATGCGAGTAACGATGCGCTGAGCGCCAGCGTTCCGCCTGTTCCGCTTTCCTTCGCATCTCCGCGGTGTCATTCTTGATGGCATGCGCAATATCTGCAATACCCCTGGCTATGTCCGCGGCGGTCGTTCCCGGTAGGCGGAACACGGCAGTGGAAACGTCGTCGAAAATCGGCAACGGGGTTACGGCAACGGGCCTTCCTGATGCTAGGCCGTAACGAACTGCGGCGCTGGAGGATTCCCCGGTCATCTGATAGGGGAACACAATCAGGTCGGCCTCGCTCAAAAGCGCCAGGCTTTCTTCGTCAGATAGATAATCCGTAATCATCTCTATATGTGGCTGTAATGACATCTGCACGATCTTCGACTTTGCAGCCTCTACCAGGGCGCGAGATTCCGGAATCGGATAGGCTGCGTTGACCATCCGTAATTTGATGTTCATTCCCTGTTCTCGAAGGAAGGCGACGGAGTCGATCAATTCCAAAAGTCCATTGGGCGGAAGAAAAAAGCCATATGAAGCGATGAGGAAGCTGCTGCCGCCCTTCTTCGGCGGCGGAGCATAATCAAGGACACCATGAGGGAAGAGCGCAACATTTTCTACCAGCCCGATGCTCTTGAGCCGGTTAAGGTCGGCCGGCGCATGGACTAGAAGGCGCGCACATCTGGCAAGGCTTGACCGCAGTTGCGTAAGACGCTTTTTCTCACAGTTTGCCGGATCCGTTGTCGAATGGAGCATGACGACAACCTTGCGGCCGGCATCCACCTGCCTGTCAAGAAAAGCACCGAAATGCTCGAAATTGAAAAACCCATAATTAAACTGAACGACAAGTGTATCGATTCCTTGTGCCTCGACGGCGCGGCCCAGTTCCTCCAGATCATCTGCTTCCCCTTGGTGCCAGCACCGACGTACGTTGCCGCCGTCGGGCTCCGCCTGAGAATCGGTATGAGAGGCAAAGATGGAGATGCCCGCCGGCATGTTGTTGACAAGATGAGCGGAATAGGTGGCTATGCCGCAACGGGTGTTCCAGCTTGTCACCCAGCCGATGCGCGGCGGCGGTGCGGGCGGCGTTTGCGCCCATGAGCGAGCGGACGCAACCAAACGTTCCGCTACGTCCGTCCACCGGAACCGTTTCAATAATAGGTCACGCCCACGCATTGCCCGGTTGCGCCGGTCCTTTGGCGGCAGTGCATAAACATCACGCATCAGGGATGCCAGATGGTCGGCATCCGGCTCAACCCAGACTGAATCAAAAAGGCCAAAATGGGTGCGCGCATATGTGAAAGAATAATCGATCAACCACGCTGTTTCATAATTGCAGAAGTCAAGTTGCCCGCCCCAGCCGGTCGTGATCACCGGGAGACCCGACAGCATGGCCTCCGCCATGGGCAGCCCGAATCCTTCGGCGCGGCTGGGCGCGACAAATGCATGGCACTGTTCGTAAAGCGCCTTGAGTTGAGCGTCCGAAAGATCATCTTTGATGATCAGGACATGCGGAAAATCGCTCCGCTTATCTTTGGCCTCCACCAGCCATTTGGCGATTTCATTGTGCGGATTATCAAAGGTCTTGATAATCAGCGTCACATCGTCTCTATTGGTGAAGCTGGCGCCATAAGCCTTGAGGAGGACATCGGCCCCTTTCCGTGGAAAACAGGATGAAACGTGGAGGAAGCGGAAGGACCGGCCGGCGACCTTGTACGCGGCATCGGGCTGAATGCGTTCCCAATGATCCACTCCGCAACCAGACACCGACAGCCGAGCTTCGACGCCGCAATCCATGAGGATTTTTTGGACATGGTTCGACAGGCAGGTTACGCCATCCAGGTATTTTGAGAAGTCCTCGGCCCAGTCCGCCGGGAAACCCGATTCTTCCCACGCATAATGATGCAAAAGGTTCAAGCGGCTTGCCATATCCGCAACTCGCGGAGGATAAAGATTCCTGCTCGTTACGTTCACATCCAAGTGTGAAGTTGCCGCCGCACGCGCGTGAAGTTCCGCCAAATCAGGGTTGGCCCGCAGGAAGCTTGCGCTGGGGGTAAAATCACCCGGGCCTTCCGTCGAGTGAAGCACGACATAATGTCCCAAATCTCGCAGGGCGCGCGCCGTCTCACGATTGAGCAGCGCCAGACTGTAACTGCTATCAAACGGTCCTTCGATCCGCCAATTAATCCTCTCTGGCAGAGGGCACACGTATCTATTGGAAGCGTGCGCTGTGGCGGAGGCAACGAGATCGTCCTCGGAGGGCGCGGCGATACTGCCTTCGGCAACGGCCGGCAGTCCGGTGCTTCTACTGTCGATGTTAGCCCCCAGATGAAAATAACCAAGTATCAACGGCCGTTGCCTTTGCGGCTGCTCGGCATCAAGCCAGCTCTGCAACTCTTCGGCCACTGCCCGGGAGATGCAGACCAGGCCGTCCGCCACCCGGGCAATGGAGCGCAACCAGGGCGGAAAGTGTGGGGGCAAACCATCCGGGAACCAATCCGGCCGCAGGACCGGGAGCAGGTCATAGACCACGAACACGATGGCGACACCGCGGCCGCGCAAATCTGCGAAGAAAGCTTCGCGCTGCGGCACCAGGTGCGCCGCCAGATCCAGGCCGACGAAGACATCCCCGGCCCAGGCATCCACGGGCGCATCCTCGGCCCAAGCGTCGTCGAAGCCCAAGAACCGGCTGCTAAAGCGGCGCGCGTAACGGTACCCCGGCACGTCGGGTGTGGCGTGCACGGGCTCGACGGACCAGCCCGCCGGCGGGTGGAGCAGCCATTCGCGGAGGATCGTGCGCGTCACGCGCTGAACCCCAGTTCCTGCATCTACCTGCGCCAGTGTTGATACATCCACCAGCAGTTGCCGCCGCCGCGGCTCGGGCGGGAAGTTGAGTGCCAGCGTCTGCGCAAGCTTGCCCTCATCCACACTCGCGGGCGGGTGGTCGGCCCAGCGATGCAGCAGCCCCAACACCCCTTGTTGCGCGTTCCGGTAGATAGCCTCGATGGCGCTCGCGTACTGGGCCGCGCAGGCAGCCGGATCATGCCGGGCGCGGATGACGGCCTGGGCTTTGCCCCCCAACGCCTGCCGCCGGCCGGCATCGCGCCACAGGCTGGTCAGGGCTTCGGCAAGCTCGACGTCCTTGAAATCATCAGGCAGCATCCACACCGTCTCGGGATCCAGCTCGGCCAGGCTGCCGTGGGCGTTGACCACCGTGGCCAGGCCATGGTTCATGCAGTCCAGCACGGTCCCCGATGTCTCTCCACGGGACAGGGTCCGAAGTTGGACCGCCAGATCGGCGGCCGACAGATACTGCCTGAAGGTCTCTGCATCAGCCCGGCCGGTGATGCGGACACGGTGCTGCAAACCGGCCTGGCGAATGCTGTCCAGTAGCTGCTGCCCGTATGCACCCCCGTGGTTCTCGCCCACGAACACCAGGTGGACCGCTGGATCCTCCGCCAGGGGCGACTGGGCGAAGGCATCGAACATCCGCTGGTTCAACTTGGTGGGTCCGAGCAAGCCGAAAGAGCAGATCAGAAAGTCATTGGGACGCAACCCGAGAGCTTCGCGCGCGGCCTGCCGGGACGCGGCACCGGCAGGCGCCCGTAGGTGCGGTATCACCTGCCAAGCCCTGGCTGCCTCCTCGCCATACCAGGCCTTGGCCAGCGCGCGGGGATGTTCGCTGTGAACGATCACCCCCAGGGCCTGCTGCAGCACCGGCAGGTTGCAGGGGTAGGCCCATACCACATCGGCGGTGTCGGGCGCCGTATAGCGTTCAAGCAAGGCGCTGTAGCCATGACCGGCCTGCAGCGCCCGCACCCAAGCCTGCGGAGCTCCGCCCATTACTTCACGCTGTGCCTGGATGTGGGCGAGAAAAAAGTCGTGCAGCACCACCACCCCGGGGATCTCCGCCAGCAGGTCGAACATATGCCGGTGGAAGGGCGAATTGCCGAAGTGGTAGAGCACCCGCTCGTAGCGCCGGTGATGGGTACGGAACCAGGCCACGTCGCGCACGGCGCAGTGCTGCACGATCCAGTCGTCCGCCACGGCGGACTGGTCGATGATGACCTCCACCTCGTACCAGCGGGTAAGCTCGCGCAGCAGCTCGGCGCTGTAGTCGGCGATACCGCTTCTCTCCGGGGGCAGCGGCGACACATAGGCCAGACGCGGCCGATTCTCTGGCGGGGACTGCGGTAGGCCCGCCGCCGCCGTTGACCGCCGCCGCTCGGTGTGCAGGCGCTCCATGGCCTCCACCGCGCGCCGGGCAGTGGCATCCCAACTGAACCGCCGGGCCTGCTCCAGCCCGTGCCGTTCCAGCGCCTGGCGCCAGTCCTCATCCTCCAATACCCGGCGCAGCTTGGCAGCCATGTCGGCTTCATCGCGCGGGTCGAACAGGGCGTCCGCCCGACCCACCACCTCGGGGAGGCTGGAGGTGTTGGCGGCGATCACCGCCTTGCCGCACTGCATGGCTTCCAGCGCCGGCAGCCCGAAGCCCTCGTGCCAGCTCGGAAAGACGAACAGCTTGCAGGCGTTGTACAAAGTCACCAGATCGTCGTCCGGCACGTAGCCGGTCAGCACCAGATCGCCCTGGGCCAGACCGGCGGCGCCGGCGAGCTGCACCAGCCGCTCCCGCTCCGGCACCTGCGCCGCGCAGACGACGACCAGTTGGTGCGCCGGCCGCAGCACCGCGGGCAGGCGGGCATAGGCGCGGATCAGGCCCTCGATATTCTTGCGGTGGTCGATACCACCCGTGTACATCACAAACGGGCGCTCAATGCCGTAGGCGGATTGCAGCCGCCGGCGCAGGTCCTCGGTGACTTGGCGCGGCTGAAAATACGGCTCACAGGCGGTCGAGATGTTCACCACCCGGTTCTGGTCAAAACCGAGCTGCTCCACCGCCTCGCGGCCGGACGAGGCGGAGATCGCCAGCAGCAGGTCGGCACGCTTGAGATGTTCGAGCTTCTCCATATACCAGCGCTCTACCGTCGGGTTGCTGAGATAGAGCTGCCGGTGAAGGAGCGGGATCAGGTCGTAGAGCACCACCGCCGTGGGCAGGCAGGCGTGCCGCGCCACGCTCCCCGCCGCATCATCGACCCAACCCTCGAAGAGGCTGGTGACCAGCACGATGTCGGGCTCCAACGCCGAGAGGAACGCCTCGCGCAGGCATTCCGCGGCATCCCGGCGGCCATCGTTGGCCGGGTCGGGGAACGCGACCGGGCCCGGCGCCGTCCAGACGCGGATGTTCTCCGGCGGCAGCACGTCCCTGAACGCCTCGCGAATCGGCTCGATGGTCTCGGGGAACAGGCCGTTCAAGGCCAGCAGCACTTCATGGCCGCCCCGGTTGCGGGCCAAACCCTGCGCCAGCGCGAGTGAATAGCGCCCGATGCCCCGGTGGCGGGAAGCGCTCTGCGCCCCCTGAAGATCGATGACGATCCGCATCACTTCATCCCCGGCTCGACGCCGGCCCGAGCCGCCTCAAGGCGTAACGCCATATGCCGGGTCCAGGGCGTGACGGCCTCACCGGTGGCAACGCTGCCCGGTGCATGACTCGCCGGCTCCACAGCGGGGGTGGACACCCTCTGCCCGGTGATCCGGTGGTAGAGCCTGCGCAATGCCGGATACCAGCCCGGCCTGTGCGACCCCGAAACTATGCTCTGCTTCAGGCCGGGCCTGGCCTCAATGGCCGCGATGCCGCGCCGAAGGATTCTCTTGAGGAAAGCTCTTGCACTGGCGGGCAACGCTTGGCGGGCCTCCTGGAGTTGGTCGTTGAGGGCTTGGTTGTCCGCCTGGCGGTGGGTCAAGTCGGCGGCCAGTTCCTCGATTCGTCCCTTGGCCGTGTTCCCTTCGGCTTCGTGTTGGCGGCTGCGCTCGCGTTCCTCGGCTAGGGCTGCCCGTTCATCAGCGAGGACCTGGCGCATCACGTCCAGCTCACCGATCGAGGCCTGGTGCTCTGCCTGGCGGCGGGCCAGCTCCCCGGTCAGTTCGTCAACCCGGTGCTTGGCCTGGCC
>Ga0208735_100240_pt1 | contig 30474 bp, 29 predicted proteins | sample Subbio12Aug_8Aab_FD_184829 | JGI IMG/M metagenome (GOLD analysis project Ga0208735, IMG submission 184829) | Serpentinite rock and fluid subsurface biosphere microbial communities from McLaughlin Reserve, California, USA - CR12Aug_8Aab (SPAdes) | ecosystem: Environmental > Terrestrial > Deep... | reverse complement strand
CGACTCGTTTTTCAGGGAAGTGCTTGAATCTCATGAACTCCGGTCATCCGACAGCGATTTCTCGGGCGTTTCGGTCATACCGTCGAGCATACTCTTCTTATGTCCGATAATGCAATCTTATTGGACATAAAAGAGCCCGGCAAAGCGGGGCGGTTATTGCGCTATTTTCTGGTCGAAAGCGCCGCGTAAGTGTAGGCTTTGGGCATGACACTTGCCCGCCCGGATCACACCAGCGACTTAGACACGTTACCCCGGATGCCCGGGTGGGTCACCTCCACGCGTGCTGAAGCCCTTGAAGATGTTGCGTTTTTGTCGGGCGCCGCGCTGAACCACCTGCATGTTGCGCTGGGACAGGAGAAGGTGCCGCAAGCCTTGTTGCGGGACCGGCTGGCACTTCGCGCAGCCGAGGCTTGTGCCGCGTTTTCTGGCCGTCCCGAGCGCGCAGCGCAGTTGCGGGATGCGGTGCACCTCCTGCGCTCCGGCGACCTGCCGGGCCCGGCCGGCGAAATCTGTCTGGCCTGGCGGCGTGCCGTGGAACGGCCGGTTTCGGTCAAGGCGCTGGGTCGGGCCTTGCCAGCCCTCGAACCTCGCCAGATTGCCATATGGCTTGATGTGGCGAGAGGGGCGCCGGTCAGCCGCGTGACAAGGGTGCTGGAGGCGGTGTTGACAGAGGCCCCGCATGCGGAGGTTTCGGCGCTTGTTCTGGCGGATGCCGCGCTGGCTCAGGCGCTTGGCCGGGATTACCTGGTGCCGCTGCTGGCCGCGGGCCTGAAACGATCCGACCTGCGCAAGCGTGGAGAGGAATTGTCGCTGGCCTGCCATCGCGCGCTGCTCTCATCGGCGGTCGAGGGCCTGCGCCTCGCCGCAGACCTCGCGCGTCGGGCAGCGCATGTGATGGCGGTCGCACCGAAGCTTCGGGCCAAGGGGGCGGATGCCGCCGTCGACATGTTCCTGACACGCGATGCGGTCGCGCCGTCTGCGCTGCCCTTGCCGGCTCGCGCCGCGCGGCGGCTGTGCGACCGGCTGGTCGATCTCGGCGCGGTGCGCGAACTGACCGGGCGCGACACGTTCCGGCTTTACGGGGTCTGAGCGATGGCGAAGGACAGGCCGGGGCCTGCGCTAGACCGCGCGTTGCTCGACCTGCCGCCGGAGGTGCGGTGGCGGGAATGGATGCGCCGGATCGAGGCGGTGCTGTTTGCCTCTGCCGCGCCGGTGCCGCGCGAGGATCTGGCGCGGGTCGTGGGGCAGGAGGCCTCGGTTGACCTGCTGGTCGCCGATCTCGCCGCCGATCTGGAAGGGCGGGCCTTCGAGATCGCCCAGGTCGCTGGGGGCTGGATGTTCCGGACGCGGGCCGTCTACGCGCCCGCGATCCGCGCCGCGGCGGAGGCGGGCGATCAATGGCTGGACCTGAGCGAATTCGACGTGGCTGTGCTGGCGGCCATTGCCTATCACCAGCCGATCACACGCGACGGGCTGAAGGACATCTTCGGGCGTGAGATCAGCCGCGACCTGATCGGGCGCTTGCACGCCCGCGATCTGATCGGAACAGGGCCAAGGTCGCCCCGGCGAGGGGCACCCTATACCTTCGTCACCACCGAACAGTTCCTCGTCGCCTTCGGCCTGGAGAGCCTGCGTGACCTTCCAGACCAAGACCTGTTGCACGATGCAGGCGTCGGCGGTCATTCGTGAAAGCGATGCTTCGCCGCCGCCCACGCAAGGCCGACCCGGTCGCGGCGATGGATAGCCAGCCGACCACCATCCGCGCGCATGTGCCTTTCTCACTCCACCGGCTGGAGACTGTCTTGTGCGGCCATCGGCGCGTCGGTCGGCCAGAAAAGATCGCTCATGTCACGGCTCCGCTTTCGGAGCCGTGAACACGCAGGGCGACAAGATCAATGCACCCTGATCCTCGCCTACAGGTTCTGCCGCGACAGTTCCGCCGCGATGTGGTCTGCCTGCCGGATTGCGAGGGCGACGATGGTCAGCGTCGGATTCTCCGCCGCGCCGGTGGTGAACTGGCTGCCATCCGAGATGAACAGGTTCGGGATGTCATGGGTCTGGCCATGACGGTTCACCACGCCGTCGCGCGCATGTTCCGACATCCGGTTGGTGCCAAGGTTATGCGTGGACGGATAGGGCGGCGTCGGGAAGGTGCGGGTGGCGCCGGCGGCACGATAGATCGCCTCGCCCTGCCGGTAGGCATGGCTGCGCATCGCGATGTCGTTCGGGTGGTCATCGAAATGCACATTCGGCGCCGGCAGACCATGTTGGTCCTTCACCGTCGAGGACAGGGTGATGCGGTTGGTTTCCTGCGGCATGTCCTCGCCGACAATCCACATCCCCGCCATCCGTTCGTAATCATCCATGGCCGAGGTAAAGCCACGCCCCCAGCCACCCGGATCGAGGAAGGCCGCCATGAAGGGCAGGCCCAGCGACAGGGTTTCCAGTTCGTAGCCGCCGACGAAACCGCGCGACGGGTCGAACCGGGCCTCGTCCTGCACGATCCCTGCCATGGTGGTGCCGCGCCACATCCGCACCGGCTTTTCGAACACGCCATACACCGATCCGGTGACATGGCGCATGTAGTTGCGCCCGACCTGACCCGAGGAATTGGCCAGACCCTCGGGGAACATCTCGGAGGCGGAGTTCAACAACAGACGCGGGCTTTCGATGGAATTGCCCGCGACGCAGACCACGCGCGCCTTCTGGAAATGCTGGTTGCCCTCCTTGTCGGCATAAAGCGCGCCGGTGACGCGGCCCTTGTCATCATGTTCGATGCGCAGCACCTGCGCATTGGACCGCACCTCAAGATTGCCGGTGGCCTCGCCCTTCGGGATATCGGTATAGGCGGCCGACCATTTCGCGCCCCATTTGCAGCCCTGGAAGCAGAAGCCCGTCTGCTGGCAGGCCGGGCGGTCATCATTTTCGACCGAGTTGATGGCCATACGCCCGGTGGAGACCTCTTTGTAACCCAGCGCGAGCGCGCCCTTTTCCAGCACCTTGTAATTGTTGTTGCCGGGCAAACCGGGGAAATTGCCGGTGCGGGTCACACCCAGCTTGGCCTCGGCCTTTTCATACCACGGCGTCATTTCCTCGGCGTCGATTGGCCAGTCCAGCAAATTGGCGCCCGCGACATGGCCATAGGTGGTGCGGGCCTTCCATTCATGCGGACGGAACCGCAGCGAGGCCCCGGCCCAGTGGATCGTGGTGCCGCCGACGGCCTTGACGATCCAGGCGGGCAGGCCCGAGAAATCCTGTGCCACCCGCCAGTCACCCGAAGTGGTCCGCGCATCAAGCCATGACAGCTGGCCGAAGGCATCCCATTCGTCATTGATGTAATCCTTGGGCAGATAGCGTCCGCCCGCTTCCAGCGCCACGACCTTGACGCCCTTCTGCGCCAGTTCATTGGCCAACACCCCGCCGCCCGCGCCGGTGCCGATGATCAGGACGACCGAGTCGTCATTCAGGTCGAATTTCGCAACCATGGTCCTGTTCTCCTTACAGCCAGTCGATGTCGTCGAAGCCACGGTCGATGTAGCCGCCCTGGCTGAAGGACTCGCCTTCATAGCCGAACAGCGGCCACAGCTCTTTCTGGTTGTAGAGCCCTGTCACCAGCCCGCCCCGGATCTTCTGGAAGAAGGCCGATTTCTCCATCCCGCGCAGCAGGGCCACGCGGTCATCCTCCCATGCGGCATCCAGATAGCTGGCATGGCCCGCACCCTGTGCTGCGGCATTCAGCGCGGCGATGCCTGCCTCGATTTCGGCCGCGGCTTCGGCAATGTCATAGCTTTTCACCGCCGTAACATAGAAAGCATCGCCGATATGATCGTGCGGATAGATGTCGCGCGCCATGCGGATCAGCGTGGCAAGCGTTTCAGGCTTCAGCGCCGCCGCCTCATAGGCCCAGGCTGCATTCGGCGCGGCAACGAAGCCTGCGCCGACGATCAGCGTGGTGCCGGCGGCAAAGCTGCGCGCGATCAGCTGGCGGCGGGTCATCCCGCGCCAGTTCGGTTTGGTGGTCGTGGTGTCCTCCTTGCTGTTGGCTGAGTGCCCGCCGCTCCTCCCGGTGGGGTCGGGTCAAAGGTAGCGGCCACCCCGTTCCAGCACCTCGATCTGGTAGCCGTCGGGATCGGCGATGAAGAAGAACCGCGCGATCACCTCGCCGCCGGGGGCGAAATCGACGATATTGCGCGGGGCATGTCCAAGGGCGGTCAGACGGCTGTGTTCGGCAGCCACATCGGGCACCGACACCGCCAGATGGCCGTAGCCGTCGCCAAGGTCATAGGGTTGGGTCCGGCCCTTGTTGATGGTCAGTTCCAGCTCGAAGCTGCTTTCGGCATTCGAAAGGTAGACCAGCGTGAACGTGTCGAAATCCAGCCGGGCGGCACGTTTCAGGCCAAAGGCCTCGTCGTAGAACTTCAGCGTGCGGTCTTCGTCAAGAACGCGGATCATGCTGTGGATGGCCTTGGCCATGGGATGCTCCTTTCCGGTAAATCAGGCGACAAGGCGCCCATTGCGATAAAGCCGCAGCGCGGTGTCGCGCAGGGTGAAGGCGGCGGTGTCACCGGGGGCAAGCCCCTGCCCGGCAGGTGCCCGCAGCCGCACCTCGCCCGCCGGGTGGGAGAGGGCCACGATCTCGTCCAGCCCCTCGAACCACAGCCGCGCCACGCGCCCCCGCATCGCGCCGCTTGCGCCCGAAAACCGCGCGTGCTCTGGCCGGAAACCCAGCATGAGGCCATCGGCGGGCAGACCGTCCGGCAGCGACAGCGACAGGCCGGTGCCCGGCACGACGGCCCGTCCCGCAACGGCCAGCGCAGGCAGGAAATTCATGGCGGGCGAGCCGATGAAATGGCCGACATGCGTGGTCGCCGGACGTTCGAACAGATCGCGCGGGCGGCCTGCCTGCACCACCTCGCCATGGTTCATCACGATGACCTCTTCCGCGAAGGTCATCGCCTCGGTCTGGTCATGCGTGACCAGAACCATGGTCACCCGGAATTCGGCGTTGATTTCTTTCAGGATGCGGCGCAGCTCGAATTTCTGCTGCGGGTCGATGACGGTCAGCGGCTCGTCCAGCAGGATCGCGGCCACATCCTCGCGCACCAGCCCACGCCCCAGCGAAACCAGTTGTTTCTGATCGGCCGTCAGGGCATTGGCGGGCCGTTTCAGCAGCGGCGCGAGGCCAAGCCGTTCGGCAATGGCCTCCACCCGGCGGCGGATGCGTGGGGCGGGGACGCCCCGACAGGCCAGCGGGAAGCCAAGGTTTTGCCCCACCGTCATCGAGCGATAGATGACCGGCACCTGAAAGACCTGCGCGATATTGCGCTGGCCGGTGCCCAGACGGGTGACATCCTGCCCGTCGAACAGCACCCGCCCCTCCGAAGGATGCAGCAGGCCCGAGACGATGTTGAACATGGTGGATTTGCCGCAGCCCGACGGCCCGAGCAGCGCATAGGTGCCCCCGTCACGCCATGTCATGTCCAGCGGTTTCAGCGCATGAGGCGCACCGGGGGCATAGGCATGGGCAAGCTCTTGCAACCGGATCTCAGCCATGGCTGGCTCCTTTCGGGATCAGGGCGCCATCGGCACCGAAGACCAGCGCCTTCCCCAGATCGAGCATCAGGCCCAGTTCGGACCCCAGCCGGTGATCGGTCACCGCACGCTCCAGCATCACAAGGGGCAGCGCCCCCGCCACCAGATGCGTGACGGTTTCCGAGCCGGAAACCTCGGTCAGGGCGACGCGCGCGGGAAGGGGGCCGCCGCTGCGGATATCCTCGGCCCGCAGGCCCAGCGTGTAACGTCCCGGCGGCAAGGCGCGGCCTGTTGCCCCGGCAGATTGCGGCCCCAGATGATCCAGCACAAGGCCGCTTTGGGTGATTTCGGCCGCCAGCAGGTTGATCGGCGGGTCATTGACCACCCGCGCCGCCGCCAGCGTGGCCGGGGCGCCAAAGACCGCGCAGGGCGGTCCGGCTTGCAGAACCCGCCCTTCGGCTATCAGCACGGTGCAATCGCCCATCTGAAGCGCCTCGCGCGGGTCAGTGGTGGCATAAAGCGCCACGGTGCCGCTCTGGCTTTGCAGAAGCTCTGCCAGTTCCTCGCGCAGCCCTTCGCGCAGCTTGTAATCCAGATTGACGAAAGGCTCGTCCAGCAACAGCACCGGCGCCCGCTTGACCAGTGCGCGGGCGATGGCCACGCGCTGCTGTTGTCCGCCCGAAAGCGCGGCAGGACGCCGCCCGGTCATCTGCGCCAGACCGACGCGCCCCAGCATCGCGGCAGCGGCCTCGCGGGCGGCCTCGCGCGGCTCACCCCGCCGGATCAGCGGAAAGGCCACGTTGTCCAGCACGCTCAGATGCGGATAGTTGATGAATTGCTGGGTGACCATGGCCACCGGCCGCCGCCAGGGCGGCAGGCGCGACCAGTCGGCGCCCGCCAGTGAAATCTGGCCCGATTGCGGCTGCACCAGCCCGGCCACCGCGCGCAGAAGCGTGGTCTTGCCCGCCCCGGTGCGGCCCAGCAGGGTGGTCATCCGCCCCGGTTCAGCCTCGACACTGACCCCCGCCAGATGCGGCACGCCGCCTTCGGTCAGGGAAAGATCGCGCAGCACCAGCATCAGCGCACCGTCCCGGCAAGACCGCCGCGTGACAGGAAGCGTTCGACGACGAAGGCCAGCACTGCCAGCGGCGCGACCGAGACGATGGCCGCCGCCGACAGCGCCCACCATGGCGTCACCGACGAGTTCAGCGCCACGATGGAGACCGGCAGAAGCTGCGTCTTTGTGAAGGTCAGCGTGAAGGCGAAGAAAAAGTCGTTCCAGCCGAAGATCAGGCAGAACATCCCGGCGACGACAAGGCCCGGCATCACATTGGGCAGGATGACCCGGAGGAAGGTGGTGACCGGGGGGCAGCCGTCCATCCAGGCCATCTCGTCCAGACCGCGCGGAATGGTGTTGAAGAAATCCACCATCACCCAGACCGCAATCGGCATCAGCAGCGCAACATAGATCAGGATCAGCCCCGGCAGGCTGTCGAGCAGCCCCAGCCAGCGCAGCATCAGGAAAAACGGGATCGCCAGCACAATCGGCGGCATGATGCGCTGGCTGATGAAGAAGAAGGTGATGTCGCCATTGCGGATCGGCCCCGCACGAAAGCTGAACCGTGAAAGGCCATAGGCGGCCAGCGTGCCAAGGATCAGCGCGATGGCCGATCCGCTCAGCGTCACGACCAGCGAGTTCAGATAGGGTTTGACGATATTGACCCCGCCTGCGCCGCCGAACAGCGACTGCCAGCCACCCAGCGAGGGCTGGTATTGCAGCCATGGCAGCCATGTGGCCCCGCCGGTCACGCCATTGGCGGTCTTGAAGCTGGTGGTCAGCATCCAGAGGAAGGGGAAGATCACGAAACCGGACCAGAGCGTGACGGCCAGATATTTCAGGGCAAGGTAAAGCGTTCTCATGCCCGCGACTCCCGCACCATCAGGCGGATCAGCGCCTTGGCGATCAGGGTCAGCGCTACGGCCATGATTACCAGATAGGTCAGCGACAGCGCGGCGGCGTAGCCGATCTGGAAATCGCGCATGCCCCGGATGTAGATGTAATAGCTGACGGTTTCAGTCGCGGTGCCCGGCCCGCCCGAGGTCAGCACATAAACGGTTTCCATGATCTTTGACGCCTCGATGGCGCGGATCAGGATGGCACCGACCGAGATCGCGCCCATCATCGGGAAGGTCACCGACAGGAAGGTCCGCACCGGCCCCGCACCGTCGATCCTGGCGGCCAGGAACGGCTCGGACGGCAGCGACAGCAGCCCCGCCAGCAGCAACAGGAACATGAAAGGCGTCCATTGCCATATCTCGACGATCATCACTGCGGCGAAGGCATGGGCCGCCTGTGACAGCCAGGGCTGGGCGCCGATACCAAGGGCCTCGAGGATCGGATTCAGCGGACCGAGGCTTTCGTGAAAGATCGTGCGCCAGATTACCGACATGACCACCGGGGTTGCCATCATCGGCACCAGAAACAGCACGCGCAGGAAGCGCCTCGCGGCAATGTCGCGCCAGACCAGCAGCGCCAGCGCGAACCCCAGCACATACTGGATCAGCACGGTTGACAGGCTGAGCAGCGAGAGGCGCCAGAGCGCCTCCCAATAGCGGCTGTCTTCCCAAAGCCGGGCATACATCGCGCCGCCCGCATAGTTCAGGCCGGGATTGTAGACATCCCATGACGAAAAGCTGACGCGGATGGTGAAGATCAGCGGGAACAGGATCACCGCCACCAGCACCAGAAGGCCGGGCAGCAGGAAGATGTATTTCTGGCGATACATGGCAGTCTCGGGCATGGACGGGCGGGCGGAGGGCCGGGGCTGGCCCTCCGTGCGGATGCGTTCAGCGGTCTTCCAGTGCCACGACGTTGGCATAGGCCTCGCGCACGCGGTCGGCGCCAATCCGGTCAACGATGGCGGTCCATTCGGCGGCAACGCCGTCCAGCGCCTCTTGCGGTGACTGTTCGCCCGATTGCGCACGGGCCACCCCGGCGGCAAGCGAGGACATGAACTCGCCCACCCCCGGCACGCGCAGGTCAAAAACCTGGTTCGGCGCAGTGTCGATGCCCTTCAGCGTTGCGGTATAGGTTTCCGCCACGGCGGCATCCCAACCCATTTCCGTCTCGTAGAAAGCCGGGTCGAAATGGGTGTCGCGATAAGGGTTGATCCCGAAGCGCCCGATCTGAAGATCGGCCAGCGTATTGGCCTCGTTCGCAAAGAAGCACAGGTAATCGAAGGCCATGTCCTGATTGGCACTGTCCTTCGCCACCGCCGAGGTCCAGCCCCAAGTGACATAGGCGACGCGGTTGGGCTCGTCGAATGTGTCCCACTGGCCGGTCTTGCGGTTCCATACCTCTTTCGCCCCCGGCAGGAGTGCCGCCGCCACGTTGTTGCGGATTGGGCTGTCCTCCTGCATCGCCTGGATGAAGGCATCATCCCAGCTGTAGGACATCAGCGTCTGCCCGCCGCCGAACGAGAAGATCTCGTCCCCCAGCCCGAAAGAGGTGCCTCCGGGCGGCATGGCGGCTTGCGCCGCGACGAACAGTTCCAGCCCGCGCACCCAGCCGGGCGTGTTGACCAGCGGGGTCATGGTTTCCAGATCGAAGAAGAACCCGCCCTTCACATCCGGGTGCTTGGCGTAAGGTGCAACCCGGCTGATGAAGGCGGAAAACATCAGGTCATCGCGCTTCGTCACTTCGGCGGTGCCGAAATTCGGCGCGCCGTCGCCGTCCCAATCCATGTTGGTGAAAACCGAGGCGACCTCGTTATAGTCTTCCCAAGTGGCGGGCACGGTCAGCTCGCGCCCGGTCTTTTCCCTGAACAGCGCCTGCATCTCGGGGTTCGAGAACACATCCGAGCGGTATTTCAGGTAATGGCGATCGCCATCCATGGTGTATTGCAGCATCCGGCCCTGCCAGCCGGCGATGCCGCGATAGGTTTCCGTGACCTCCTTCATCCCCGCGACCTCCTGATAGGCGGCGGGAACCTCGGCCAGATAGGGGTTGAAATCCCCAAGCCAGAGCGAGCCGTAGAACAGCACGTCATAGGCGGCCTGTCCGGTTTGGAACGGGATCATGATACGCTGGAACAGATCGCCGAAGGGCACATGCACCACATTGACCGTGGCGCCGGTGAGGTCTTGAAACTGCCGGGCATGCAGGGCGGTCGGCTCGCCGATCACCGGGATCGCATGGGTGATGATGTTCAGCGTGCGGCCCGTGTAGTCCTTGGCGCCGATCGCCTCGAAACTACACATGCCCGGCACATCGGCCTTGATGCCGTATTGGCTGTAATCCTCGGCTGTGGCCATGCCGGACGCAAGGCCAAGCGCCACGGATGCGTAAAGCGCGCGCTTCAGCGCAGTGGTCGTTTTCATGTCTGTCTTCCCTTGGATGGTCGCGGCTCAGGGCACCAGAACGGCGCGGCCGCGGATCTTGCCGTGATGCAGGTCACGCAGTGCCTGATTGGCCTCGGACAGGCGGTAATGTTTGGTCGCCAGTTCCACGAGGCCGCGATCAGCCAGGGCCATCAGCTCGGTCAGCTCGGCCCAGGTGCCGACCAGATTGCCGATGATGTTCTTTTCGGTGATCACCATGTCAACGGTGGGCACGCGGATATCCTCGCCATAGCCGACGACATAATAGCTGCCCGCCGCGCGGGTCATGTCGAGGCCCTTCTTCGTGGTGCCTTTCTCGCCCACGAAGTCGATCACCGCCTCGGCGCCCTTTCCGCCGGTCAGGGCCAGCACCGCCTCCACCTCGCCGCCATCCGCCTTCACCAGATGATCGGCCCCATGTTCGGCAGCCAGCGCCAGCGAGGCGTCGGAGATGTCAACCACGATGATGCGCGCCGCGCACATCGCGCGCAGCACCTGAATGCCGATATGGCCCAGACCGCCCGCGCCGATCACCACCGCCGCCTGATCGGGCAGCAGTTGCTGCGCTGCCTTCTTGGCGGCGCGATAGGCGGTCAGCCCCGCATCGGCATAGGGCGCGACATCCTTGGGGGCGAGCGTCTTGGGCAGGGCGATGAGGTTGCGCGACGAGGTCAGCAGTGCCTCGGCATAGCCGCCATTGCTGTCGAGCCCCGGAAACTTGCCGTCGCCATGCATGTCATGGCCGCGACGGCAGGCGATGCAGGTGCCGCCCGTGACCTTCGGATGCACGATCACCGGATCGCCCTTTCTGAACCCTTCGACCTCGGCGCCTACCTCCTCGACCCAGCCTGCATTCTCGTGCCCCATGATCAGCGGCAGCAGACCCGTGCCCGTCGGATCGGTATGCGGGCGCCAGATCCCCTCGATGATATGCAGGTCGGTGCGGCAGACGCCCGCGCCGCCGATGCGCACGATCACGTCGTTTGACTTGACGATCCGCGGGTCCGGCACGGTTTCCTCCGTCACCCAGACGGGTGCGGTCAGGGCCGGGTCATAGTGATGAAGAACCTGTGCTTTCATGGTCTGGCGAGCCTCCTGGTGACCGCCCTCCCCGGCGGTGATGAGGGTCAGTTTCGGCGGCGGCAGGGGGCGCGGCAACGAAAGCCCATGCTGCGGATGCAGCCGTTCGCAGACTGGACGAATGCGCCGGGACTGCCGTTCAGGAACTGGACGCCCGCCCGCGCATCTGCCTGAGGCGCCTTGGAAAAGGCTTCGGTGTTCACAAACTGGACGATTGAACGCGAATCATCCGCCACCGTTGACAGGGTGCCACCAGCAGATACGCTCGGGACTGGCCAAGGATCGGGGAGGAGACGCGGCCATGGACTTGCAGACCTCGGCCCTTGGCCGTGCGCGGCAGATGCTGGAAACGCAGGGGCGGTTTCCGGGTGGCGCCCTTCCGGGCGACATCACCGAAAGCTGGCTGCGCAGCCTGTCGCACGGGCTGGACCCGCTGGCGCGCAGCCAGCGGCTGATCCTGTCAGAGGTGGAGTTCAACGCCACCCGGCAGACCCATGCCGACCTGATCCGCTTTGCCCGGCCCGAGCTGGAACTGCTTTACGACCAGATCGCCGGATCGAATTTCATGATCGCGCTCGGTTCGCCGGACGGGGTGGTGCTGGACACACTGCAAGACACCCAGTTCGCCGAAACCGAGGCGGGGGCGCAGGTCGTGCCCGGCTCGGTCTGGAGCGAGGATCTGCGGGGCACCAATGCCATGGGCGTCTGCATCGCGACGAGACGTCCGGCGCAGGTCTATGGTGGCGAGCATTTCCTGCGCGCGCATGGCGATGTCTCGTGCATCAGCGCGCCGATTTTTGACGGGGCGGGGCGGCTGGCGGGGGTGCTGGATGCCTCCTCGATGTCGGCGGTGCGGCAACAGCACACCGCCGCGCTGGTGCAGATGGCCGCCAGCAGTATCGAGAACAGCCTGATCCGGTCCGGCCATGACCGGCGGATCGTGCTGCAATTCCATCCCCGGCCCGAATATCTGGGCACGCTGTCGATGGGTGTTCTGGTGCTGGACGAGGATCTGACGCTCCATGCCATCAACCGGCGGGGCGAGATGTTCCTGACAGGCTTTCCGCGCCTGCAGGGCGAAAGCTTCGACCGCATCTTCGAACAGCCCTTCGCTGCGATCCAGCAGCGTCTGGTCGAGGGCGAGACGCTGCGGGTCCGGGACCGGATCGGATCTGCGGTGTCGCTGCGCTGCGTCGCAAACCGCGCGAGTTTCGCACTGGCACGGCGTCTGATTCCGGTGGCGACAGAGCCGGGCACCGCGCCTGCGCGTAACCTGTTCCGCGATGTCGTCATCGACGACCCTGCGCTGTGGCAAAGGTTGCAGGCCCTGCCCGATGCCGCAAGGCGCGGCGCGGCCATCGCGATCACGGGCGAGACCGGCACCGGCAAGGCCCTGATCGCCCGGCTGGCCCATGCCGCCAGCGAACGGGCCGGTCCGCTGGTCACACTGGACGGGCGCATGTTGGCCGAGGGTGATTTCGCCCGTGTCTGTCTGGGCAGCGGCGCCGAGCCGGGGCTGTTGCAACAGGCGGCGGGTGGCACGCTGTTTCTGGACGAGGTGACCGACTTGCCGGTGGTGGCGCAGGCCGCGCTGGCGGGGGTGCTGGATATCGGCGAATATCGTCATCCCGAGACGGGGGCGGTGGTGCGCACCGATCTGCGGGTGGTCTGCGCCACCAGTGCCCCGGCCGCGCTGTCGGGTCTGTTGCCCGCGCTGCGTTACCGGCTGGAAGGCTTCCGGCTTGATCTGCCACCGCTGCGGCTTCGCAGCGACCTGGCCGCGCTGGCGCAACGGTTTGCCCGCTCTGTCCGCCCGGATGCCCGGATGACCGAGGCGGCGCGGGCCCGCCTTGCCGCGCATGACTGGCCCGGCAACCTGCACGAATTGCGCGCCATCGTTTCGCAGGCCATGCTGATGCGCCCCGAAGGTGCGCTGGAGGCGCATGATTTCGACGCGCTTTTGCCGGGCCCCCCCGCCAGACCCGTGCCCTCTGGCGCCACCTGTTGCGCGCAATGCGCGGGCGTGCCCTGGAAAGAGGGCCAGTGCCAGAATATCCGGACGGTAGTGGCGCGGCACGAGGGCAATGTCTCGCGCGCGGCGCGGGTTCTGGGTATGTCCCGCACGACGGTCTACAAACACCTGAAAGATCAGGCCCTCTGACGGCGGCGCGCACGGGGTGGAATGCCCAGCTCTTGCCGGAACTTGGCGACAGTCCTGCGCGCAAGGGCCATGCCCTCGGCCGACAGCAGGGCGGTCAGCGCTACATCGTCCAGCGGATCGGCAGGATTTTCTGCGGCGACAAGCTGCGCCAGCCGGTGCCGGATCGCGGCAGAGGCCGGCACGAGGCCTGCCCGGCGCGGGCCGCTGTCGAAAAGGCTGCACAGGCTGCGCAGCCCTTGTGGCGTTTCCACCAGAAGATCGCGCGCGACGCGGCCCACCGTGCTGTCATGCAGCCCAAGCTCTGCCGCGATCTCGGTCCGTCGTAACGCGACCAGCGCGCGTGCCCCGTGATCCAGAAACCCGCCCTGCCGCAGCAGCACGGCGCGGGCCACCGCAAGGACGGTACGGTTGCGCCGCTCCACGATCGTGGCCAGCCAGGCCGCTTCGGTGCGCGCCGCCCGCGTGGCGGCGGAAGCGTCGGGGGCCGGGCTGACGCTGAGCACGGGCAGGGTGGAGCGGTTCAGCGCCACCTCCCAGCCCGCCGCCCCGCGTGACACGATCACATCGGGCGCCCGCAGTGGCGCCGCGCCGCCGCCGAAGGCTAGACCGGGGCGCGGGTCCATCCGGCGCAGGGTGGCCAGCACGGTGGCAACCTCATCCTGTGGCAGCCCTGTCGCGGCGGCCACCGCAGGGACACCGCCTTCGGCCAGTCGGCCGATATGGGCCAGAACCAACGCCATGGCAGGCGTCATCTGACCGCGATCCTCCGCTTGCAGACGCAGGCAATCTGCCAGATTGCGGGCAAACAGACCCACCGGCTCCACCGCTGCTTGCAGCGCGACCAGCATCGCCTCGGCCCGGTGCAGCGGACGACCGGCACCACGGGCAATCTCGGCCACCGGGCGATCCAGCCAGCCGTTGCCATCCAGCGCCTCGACAAAGGCAATCGCCAGCGCCTCGTCCGCGCGGGCGTCGGCGATCAGGCGCAACTGCGCCATGACATGTGCATAAAGCCCGCCCGAGGTATCGGCCTGCTCGACCTCGCCGCCGCCGGTGCCAGCGCCCGCAGGCAGCCGCAGGCGCAGAAAGGGATTGGCGGCCGCCCGCCGCGCCAGATGATCGGCCAGCCCCTCGTTGGTAAGCCGCAGCAGGCCAACAGCCTGGATCTGTCGAAAACCCAGGGTTTGACGCTGGCTTTGCGTTTGACGAGGCGATACCATCAACCTGCCCAACCTGTTTCAGGGAAACGACTTTGGCGACATTTTCCCCGGATCGTCCGATCGGACCCGAGCGTTTCTACAGCGCCATGACGCCGCAACTGGCCGCGCGGCTGCGCCAGATGTGGTCGGCGCGCGGGCATGATCTGGACCGGATCTGGGGCGAGTGCATCCGGGGCCTGCCGGGGTTCCGCCCGCTGCCGCCCGGCATGCCCGAAGCGGACAGCCGCGCGCATGACGGCCTGTGTCTGTTCGATCAGGCGCTGATCTGGATCATCTCGCTGAACCGTGCCGCCGAGGCGGGCAGCCGCGTCGCCGGTCTGCGGCTGAGCGGGCCGCAGCTTTGCGCGCTGCATCTTTTGTCCGGGCGGCTGATCGAGACGGTTTCGGCCCTGCGTCTGCTGGTTCTGTCGGAACTGTCGGTGCCCGCGCTGCAACTGGCGCGGTCGGTGTCCGAGGATGTGGACATGCTGCTGGCACTGCTGCTGCGCCCGCGTCTGGCGCAGCAATTCGTCGCCTGTCGCACCGCCGACGAGGCGAATGATTTCTGGCGCCGTCATATCGCGGGCGGCCGGGCCTTCCGGCTGGTGGCGGAAAAGCTTTACAGCATCGGTCTCGATTATTCGGACCAAAGTGAATACGGCCAGTGGCGGCGCGAGGTGCTGACGCTGCTGGGCAGCGCGGTGCACAGTTCGCCCCTCGGGCGGCGCGGGCAGGGCAAGGATACCGCCTGGCCCGCCAATCCGGTGGCCTGCGACTGTCTGGATTTCGTGACGCATCGGCTGCATGAGCTTTGTGCCTGGGCGCATCTGCTGGAAAGCGGTCTGGGCGAGGATCTGGCCTGCATCGCGGAACGCGCGCCCTCAGATTCGGCGCTGCTGGCCTTCGCCGCCGGGTCGCGCGACATCCTGCTGGACCAGATGCGCTGGACGATGGCCGGGCAGGGCGGGACAACAGCCACCGCCCCGCCCCGACCGCTCAGTGGCGGGCAGGTGGTTCACTGATCTTGTCGCTGGCAATCCAGCGCGCAGCCAGAACAAGGGTTCCCATTGCGAAATCCTTGCCATGCGCCGCAATCATGTCCTGCGAGATTTCCGCGATCCGCGCAAAGAACGCATCCTTGCTGGCATCCTCGTCCGTCCGGCTTTGCTGGGCTTGGGTCATGTCGGTTCCTTTCCTTATTTGAAGAGTTGCGGGGGCAGCGTCACCAATGCCGCCTCGCCATTCGCGGTGCCGATCGCCAGATGGAGACCATCGGCCGACCAGGCGAGCGCGGTGACCGCCGCACCATCGGCCTGACGCAGCGGCATTTCCTCGGCCCGTCCGGCTTGGGCAATGGCGACGGCGCCATCCGCCGTGCCAAGGGCAATCAGGTCGCGCGCGGGATGGGCTGCCACCTTGTCGATCAGCACCAGACCGGAACGCCCGGTTTTCAGCGCACCCGTCGCCTCGTTGCCGAAAGGCGGCGTGGCAAGGGACCAGCCCGCCGCGCGAAAAGCGCCGGAGGCGAAAACCGCATCCGCCGCGCGGCTGAAGGCGACCGAGGTTGGCGCCGCACGAAATTTGCCGATGCGCGCGATCTGCCCGTCCTGCCGCTGTAGCAGCCAGATCCCGTCCTTGCCATTGGACCCGACAAGCCAGCGCCCGTCCGCGGAAAAGCCGATGGGGCCACTGCCGCCCAGCGGGAACAGCTCATACCCCTTGCGCGGCTGCCCGACGATCAGGCTTTCCTTCAGCGCCACCGCAAGCGAGCGGTCATCCGGCGCGAAGGCGAGCGCATGGGCGGGGCCGGGGGTCAGAAGTCCCGCCTGACGCGCCATGCCATCCTCGTCATGCAGATCGGTCCGGCCATCGAGGGCGATGGCCAGCCGTCCCAGCCCGTCCGCCGCCAGAGCAAAGATCGGCTCGGCCTTGTTGCACAGCGAAATCACCTGCCCGCGCGGCGTCACGCGATGGATACGCCCGTCACGGCCCGCCGCGACCAGACCGATCATTTTCGACGGCACCAGCAGCGGCGCGCCGGTGGCAAGTTCGGGCGTGAGAATCGGCTGCGCCACCGGCGTTTCGCGCGGGCGGATGGTGTTGCGGCCGGAATCCGCCTCGACCCGCATCCGGGCGAGGGGGGACTCCGGGTCGTCCAGCGGCATCAGCGCCACGCGGCCATCCGCCAGCGCGAAGCCCGCCGCCTTGCCCGCCCTGTCCAGCGCGACATCGGTGATGGCCGCGTCCAGCGTCCAGCTACGGGCCAGCAGGTCATACAAGGGGGATTGCGCCGCTTTCGCCGGTTGCTGGGGCGGCGCGGCAGGGGCAATGGTCTGGGTCATGGTCGCTCCTTATTTCAACGCGGCCAGTTCTTGCCCGAGGGCGCTGAGCCGGTGTTCCAGATCCTGAATCTTCACTTCGCAGGACTCCGCCGCGAGCTTCGCGGCAATTTCGCTGCGTTCGGCCTCGATCAATTGCGGCTCTGGCCCGTCCTCGGCCATCTGACGGGCAAAACCGGCCGCCGCGACCCGCTGCAACAGGCGGTGATACTCGCCGGTCAGGACACAGAGATCGGTGGTCAGGCGAAACTGATCGGCCAGAACCTCTTGCGTGCCGCGTATGTCTTTTGTCATCTTGCCCCCCGTTGGCCGCCATGGAGCGACAGATGACGCCGCCCGATCCCGAAACCCGTTTTCTTGCCGCCCTTGCGCAGGCCGCCGCCGGTGAACTGGGCGCAGACCATCCACTTGCCCGCGCCGCGACCGATGACCGCGATGCCCGACTGGCGCAGGAGCAGCTTGCGGCCCTGCCCGAGGCGACGCGCGAGCGCGTGCTGGCCGCCGCGCATCGCCTGATGCGCGAGGATCTGACGGCAATCTGGTCTTTCCTGCCCGGCGCCGCGCAGTCCGGCGGAATGCATTGATGCGGTCATGACCGGCCTCCGCGCAGCGCGGCCTCGTCAGCGTTCAGCCCGGCGACCACGCGCGCGATCCCTTCGCTGAAGCGCCGTTCGGCCATGTCGATCTGGCTGGCCAGCGCATCCCAGATGTCAACGCGCATCAGGGTTTCGACATCGCCGGTCAGGATCTCGATTTCGCCCAGCCGGAAACTGCGGGCCAGCGAGACGCCGGTCACCACAAAGTCCCGCAGCTCGACCGCGTGGCTGTCGATGAAGAACGGCAGCAGCGGGTGGCTTTCGGGCGTGACTCCGGCCGCGGACAGCCGGGCTTCCAGAAAGCGGCGGAAATGGGTGTGCAGGATTTCCTGGCTCTGGCCGATGAACTGCATGGTGAACACCAGATCCTGCGGCGCACGGGCCACCATCGCCTCGGCGGTGAGGCGGGCAGGATTCTGGTCTACGGGAAGCGGATCAGGCATTGTAACGGCTTTCTGCAACCGGGCCGGACCGGGCCGGCGATTGTGCCGATCATAGCAGGAACAGCGCGGCCCAAGAAGCAGGACCGTCTTCTTAAGATAATGATTGTAAAAGGTAAAATTAGGGTCAGGCGTTACGGATGTAACATTTTGTGCCGGTCGGCAGTTACAGTTTCCGTGCCGCTTTACATGCTGCGTCGCCGCACAAATTTTCTGCACCACGGCATGACCCGTAACACCGCGAATCACACCCGAACCGGGGTCAAAGGGCCGAAGCGTTACAGTTTTGCGTAATGTAACGGCGAGAGGGTGTGACAAGTGTAACGGAATGCAACGCCCACGCCCTGTGAGCACATCTGGCCGCCTGCGGGCTGCCAATAAGAAGTGCAAGAAATAAAATTGCATATTTTCAAAACACTAGCAGACATGTTCCGAAGAATTTCAGAAAAACCGCCTCCGAAACCCCATTTTGGCACGGGTTCTGCATGTATCCCAGACACAAGAAGGCGGCTCCCCATGCAGGGCGCCCCACAAGAACGAAGGAATGGGAGGAGAAGCGCGGCCACCGGAGACGACCATCACGCTGATGCAGTCGCTTGCGGTTTCCCGGCCCCGTTGCCCGCAACCTTTGCCGTGACCTGACCCGGCCCACCGGCCGGACAAACCCGGGCGGAGCCTCCGCCCACCGGCCCGGAAATCTGTCCGTGCCGTCAACATCAGGAGACTCATGGCATGACTCAACTGACGCTCAACAAGATCACCGCACAGCGCGGGATCTCGGTCGGCGAAGCGACAAAGAAGATCTCGGATCTCGGCTGGAACCCCAGCTATGTTCAGGAAGCCGCGACCTTCCCGACCGACTACAAGATCAACAAGGCCCCGCGCGACCCGATGAAGCAGGTGCTGCGGTCCTACTTCCCCATGCAGGAAGAAAAGGACAACCGGGTTTACGGCGCGCTGGACGCCGCGCTGCGCGGCGACATGTTCCGCAACGTGCAGCCGCGCTGGGTGGAATGGATGAAGCTGTTCCTGGCGATCATCCCCTTCCCGGAAATCTCGGCCGCGCGCTCGATGGCCATGGTGGCGCGTATCGCGCCCGGCGAAGACCTGCGCACTGGCTTCACCATGCAGATGGTTGACGAGTTCCGCCACTCCACCATTCAGATGAACCTGAAGAAGTGGTATATGGAGAACTACATCGACCCGGCGGGCTTCGACATCACCGAAGAAGCTTTCGGCAAGTGCTATGCCACCACCATCGGCCGTCAGTTCGGTGAAGGCTTCATCACCGGCGACGTGATGACTTCGGCCTGCATGTATCTGACGGTCGTCGCCGAAACCGCCTTCACCAACACGCTGTTCGTGGCCATGCCGTCGGAAGCCGCCCGCAACGGCGACTACGCGCTGCCCACCGTGTTCCTGTCGGTGCAGTCGGACGAAAGCCGCCATATCGGCAACGGCCACTCGCTGCTGATGGCTGCGCTGAAAGAGCCGGAAAACCACCTGCTTCTGGAACGCGACCTGCGCTATGCGTTCTGGCAGAACCACGCCATCGTCGACGCCGCCATCGGCACGCTGATCGAATACGGCACCACCAACCGCGACAAGGAAAAGGAATCCTACGCGGAAATGTGGCACCGCTGGATCTTCGAGGACTACTACCGCACCTATATGCTGCCGCTCGAAAAATACGGCATCAAGGTGCACCATGACGATGTTCAAGAAGCCTGGAACCGCATCACCAAGAAGAACTATGTCCACAAGGTCGCGCAGTTCTTCGCGGTCGGCTGGCCGGTGAACTTCTGGCGGATCGAAGCCCAGACCGACAAGGACTTCGAATGGTTCGAGCACAAGTATCCGGGCTGGTATGCCGAATTCGGTGAGTTCTGGAAATGGTATGCGAAGCTGTCGAAGCCGGGCCAGAAGGTCATCACCTTCAACGAAGAAACCGGCTACGTCTATCCGCATCGCTGCTGGTCGTGCCTGGTGCCCTGCCTCATCCGCGAGGACATGGTGGTCGATGAAATCGACGGCCAGATCCACACCTTCGCGCATGAACTGGACCGCTGGACCGCCGTCGAGGCCTTCTCGAGCGAATATCAGGGCCGTCCGACCCCGGCCATGGGCAAGTTCTCGGGCAAGCGCGAGTGGGAAACCGTCTATCACGGCTGGGATCTCGCCGATGCGATTAAGGATCTGAACTTCGTCCGCGACGACGGCAAGACCCTGGTGCCGCAGCCGCACCTGCGCTTCGACAACAAGGATATGTGGACGCTCGACGACGTGCGTGGCCACACCCTGCTGTCGCCGCTGACGCTGCTGCGTGAAATGACCCCTGAGGCGCGCGCCAAGCACATCGCCGAATACAAGGCGGGCTTCACCATCAATCCCTGCAACTGAGCGGGCAGGGCGGGGGCCATCGCAGGCCCCCGCCAGTGACCGGAACTGACTAGGCGGCCCGGCGGGCTGCCGGACTGACGGCGGGGAGGCCGGACAGAATGGGAGATGTTTACACCGTAAGGCTCGAGCCGGTGGGCGTGGAATTCGAGGTGGAAGAGGATGAAACCGTCCTTGACGCCGCATTCCGCCAGGGCATCGCGCTGCCGCATGGCTGCAAGGAGGGGCAGTGTTCCGCCTGCAAATGCGTGCTTCTCGACGGCGAAGTCGAGATGCTGAAATATTCAACCTTTGCCCTGAACGATGCGGACCGCGATGGCGGCCAGATCCTGATGTGCCGGGCAAAGGCGTTCGACAATCTGACGATCGACCTTCTGAACTATGACGAGGAGGTCCTGTCGAAATCCATTCCGGTCAAGTCTTTCGAAGGCCGGATCACGGATTTCCGGAAGCTCACGCATGACATTCGCGGCGTTGAGATCGAGCTGAATGCGCCGCTCAAGTTCTGGGCGGGTCAGTATGTCGACATCACAGTCAACACGGAAGAAGGGGAGACGATCACGCGTTCGTTCTCCATGGCAAATCCGCCGAGCGAAACCCAAAAGCTCTCCTTCATCATCAAGAAATACCCCGAAGGAAAGTTCTCCAACCAGCTCGACAACGGAGGAATCCGGGCCGGAGCGGAAGTGACGGTGGTCGGCCCCTACGGGATGTGTTTCCGTCGCGAGAACCGCGAGGGGCCGGTGGTGCTGGTGGGTGCCGGGTCGGGCATGTCGCCCGTCTGGTCGATCCTGCACGACCATATCGAAAGCGGCGAGGACCGGCCGGTCTATTTCTTCTACGGGGCACGAACAGAGGATGACCTGTTCCACCTCGACCGTCTGGCCGCCATCACCGCCGAACATCCCTCGGTGACCTTCATCCCCGTCCTGTCACATGCCCCCGAGGGCAGCGGCTGGACCGGCGAGCGCGGCTTCGTTCACGAAGCAGTGGACCGCAGGCTGAAGGCGCTGGGGCTGGAAGGGCAGGGCGATGTCTATGCCTGTGGCCCGCCGCCGATGATCGACGCGCTGACGCCCACGCTCTTCATGCTCGATTTCGAAAGCGAGCGGATTTTCTACGACAAGTTCACCACGACGTCCGGTTCGTCGGGCCATTAAGGCGGCCCGACCGCTCGTCCAAGTGAAAATACCATCAAGGGAGAGAGACCATGACAGCAACCTCCAGCTCAGTCGGTTCCGGGGCGGCAGGCGCCGCGATTTTTGCCGGATCGACCAGTCGCAAATACAATTACTTCGAGCCGCGCGGCAAACGCGCGACCCATTACGAGGATGTCACCTGTGACGTGCAGCCCGATCCCGAACGCTATCTGATTCAGGACTGGATCATCAGCTTCGGCAATGGCAAGGGCGCCTATACCAAGGACAACACCAAGGCGCTGTCCTCGAACTGGCACGCCTTCCGCGCGCCCGATCAGGAATGGGAACGCACCCATTACCAGCGCCAGTCCAAGATCGAGACCATGGTGCAGGCGGTCATCGGCAATGCCCGCAAGGCCGGCGCGCACATGGCCTTTGACAAGGTGTGGCAGCGCATCCTGCAAGTGCATCTGGGCGCATGGAAACATGCCGAATTCGGCCTTGGCACCTCGCTCATGCAGGCACAGCGCTATGGCTATACCCAGATGATCAACAACGCCACGCTGACCAATTCTTCCTACAAGATGCGGCTGGCGCAGGACATCACGCTATATCTGGCCGAGATCGGCATGGATATCGAAGGCTGGAGCGACGAGCTGGGCAAGCAGGCTTGGCTTGAAGACCCGATCTGGCAACCCACCCGCCTTGCGATCGAGACGATCATGGGGTCGGAAGACTATCTGGAGCAGTATTTCGCGATCAACCTGATCTTCGAACCGATGGTGGGCGAGCTGTTCCGTTCGGGCTTCCTGATGCAGGCGGCGGCGGCGAACAACGATTTCATCACACCTCCGGTGATCTCGGCGGCCGAAGCGGATTACGAACGCAATCTCGCCAACACCATCGACCTGATCTACCTGCTGGCCAATGACGAAAAGCACGGCGCCCACAACCGTGCCCTGTTCAACGGCTGGGTGAAGAAGCACGCCGGTCTGGCCGACAAGGCCGCCGCTGCGCTGCAACCCGTCTGGTCGCAACCCCATTCCAAGCCTGTGTCCTTCGCCGATGCCCTGGCCGTCTCGCACGAGCGGCTGGCGCAGATCCTTGGCGAAGTCGGTCTGAGCCGCTGAGAGGAGCATCCAATGTCCACCACCGCACGCGACAGCACGAAGAGCAACATCTTCAAGTCCATGAAGGACATCGACCTCAGCAGCCGCGAAATCTCGCACGAATGCGGCGTCACCATGAATGACTCGGTCGAGGCCCGCGCCATCGCCGAATACATGGATCAGGACCCGAAGGTGACGGTCACCTACAACCCGGCCACCATCCGCATCGACGGCGAAGGCAAGCTGATCTTCAAGATGGATGACATCAGCGAATATCTGGGCCGGGAAATGACGGCCGAGATCTTCGAGGTGAATACCTCGACCCACTATGGCCGCATGGTGCGGATCGACGACAACACCGTCATCCTGTTCGGCAACATGGACGAAGTGTTCGAATTCATCTGAGCGATGCGGGGAGAGCGCCTGCCGCGCTCTCCCCATTCCCACCAATCGGATCAAGGAGGGCACGCATGGCCCAGATGATGAAGGCGGCAGTGTTCGTCGAGAAGGGGCGCATTGTCCTTGAGGACAAGAAGATCCCCGATGTCGGACCGAACGACGCATTGATGCGCGTGACGACAACCACGATCTGCGGCACGGATATCCATATCCTGAAGGGCGAATACCCGGTCGAGAAGGGCCTGACCATCGGCCACGAGCCGGTCGGCGTGATCGAAAAGCTGGGCTCTGCCGTGAAGGGCTTCCGCGAAGGGCAGCGCGTCATCGCCGGGGCGATCACGCCCTCGGGCTGGTCGAATGCCTGCCTCTGCGGTTTCTGCTCACAGGACGGGGCGGGCACCCCGCATGGCTGGAAGGCCATCGGCGGCTGGAAATTCGGCAATACCATCGACGGCTGTCAGGCCGAATATGTGCTGGTGCCGGATGCCATGGCCAATCTGGCGCCGATCCCGGACGACCTGTCCGACGAAGAAGTCCTGATGTGCCCCGACATCATGTCTACCGGCTTTGTCGGCGCCGAGAATGGCGGCATCAAGATCGGCGACACCGTTGTGGTCTTTGCACAGGGCCCCATCGGCCTTTGTGCCACCGCCGGGGCCAAGCTGATGGGCGCCAGCCGCATCATCGCGGTCGACACCGTGCCCGCGCGTCTGGAAATGGCCCGGCGCATGGGCGCGGACGAGGTGGTGGATTTCAAGGCGTCGAACAACGTCGTCGAGACCATCCTTGAAATGACCAACGGGCGCGGCTGCGATGTCGCCATCGAGGCGCTTGGCCTTCAGGCGACCTTTGAATGGGCGCTGCGCTCGATCCGGCCCGGCGGCACGCTGTCGAGCCTCGGGGTCTATTCCGGCGATCTGAAAATCCCGCTGGATGCCTATGCGGCCGGTCTGGGCGAAAAGACCATCCGTTCGGCGCTGTGTCCCGGCGGGAAAGAGCGGATGCGGCGGATGATGGAAGTAGTGCGCGCAAGGCGCGTCGATTTCAAGGCGCTGGTGACCCATCGCTACAGCCTCGACCAGATCGAGGATGCCTACGAGCTTTTCGCCAATCAGCGCGACGGCGTGCTGAAGGTCGCGATCACCACCTGACACCACAACAGAACATCCAGGGAGGAAATCATGTACAAGACACCCGACGGACAGGACGTCTTCGTTCTCGACTGCCACACCCATTTCTGGGACGGCAGCCCGGCCAACCAGCGCAACGTGCATGGCAAGCAGTTCATCGACTGCTTCTATGCCTATCACACCGCGCTGTCGCCGAAGGACCAGCTTTGGGAGAAATCGAAATTCGAGAAATACTCGGTCGATGACATCTACCGCGATCTTTTCATCGACGGGCCGGATGACATGGCGATCATCCAGTCCACCTACCTGAGCGATTTCTACAAGGAGGGCTTCTCCTCGATCGAGCGGTCGTCGCAGATGGCGGCGATCAATCCGGGCCGGTTCATCGTCAACGGCGCGTTCGATCCGCGCGACGGCGAGCGGGCGCTCGAGTACATCCACTACATGAAGGAGACCTTCAACATCAGGGGGGTCAAGATGTACACGGCCGAGTGGAAGGGCGATTCCAAGGGCTGGAAGCTGACCGACCCGTCGGCCTACAAGTGCTTCGAGCTGTGCGACAAGCTGGGGATCCGGAACATCCACGTCCACAAGGGCCCGACGATCATCCCGCTCTCGAAGGACGCGTTCGACGTGCATGACGTCGACTACGTCGCGACCGATTTCCAGGGCCTGAACTGGATCATCGAGCATTGCGGCTTGCCGCGTCTGGACGATTTCTGCTGGATCGCCACGCAGGAAACCAACGTCTACGGCGGGCTTGCCGTGGCACTGCCATTCATCCATTCGCGCCCGCGCTACTTCGGCGAGGTGATTGCCGAGCTGCTGTTCTGGATCGGGCCGGAGAAGATCCTGTTCGGTTCCGACTACGCGATCTGGACGCCGAAATGGCTGGTCGAGAAGTTCTGGAACTTCCAGATCCCCGAGGACATCGCCAAGGAACGCGGCGTGCAGCTGACCGACGAGATCAAGGAGAAGATCCTCGGCCTGAACGCGGCCCGCCTCTACGGCATCGATGTCGCGGCCAAGAAGGCCGAACTGGCGAAATCTCCCGTTCGCATTGCAGCGGAGTAACCCCATGCCCTCACCGCAATTGCAGAATGCGCGGGAGCGGGACGTGTGGCGGCGGCTTGCCGCCGTCACCGACCCAGAGCTCGACGCGTCGATCACCGAGATGGGCTTTGTCGAGCGGGTGCAGGTCAGCCAGTCCGGCCAGGTCGATGTCGACTTCCGCCTGCCGACCTACTGGTGCTCGCCGAACTTCGCCTTCCTGATGGCCGAGGGCATCAAGCGTGCCGCCTCGGCGCCGGACTGGGTGTCGGGGGTGCGTGTCCTCCTGATGGATCATTGCTTCGGTGACGAAGTGAACGATGCCATCAACGGCGCGCGTCCCTTCGAGGAGGTCTTTGCCGAGCTGACGGCGGGCGCCGACCTGACGGAGGTGCGCAAGACCTTCCGCGAGAAGGCGTTCCTGCGTCGGCAGGAGGCCGTGATCCTGGGGTTGCAGGCGATCGGCTGGACGCCGGCGCAGGTCACCGGGACGACGCTCGCGCAGCTCGATGCGCAGACCTTCGGCAGCCAGCCCGAAGCTTCGGCACAGAAGCCGCGCTACCGCGAGATCCTTCTCGAGGAGGGGCTCGCCAGCAAACCCGGCGACCCCGTGTTCGTGACCTGGCAGGGCGATCCCCTCCTGCCGGGGGATCTGGCCGATCACATGATGCGCCTGCGCGGCGTCCGCATCAACATGGAGTTCAACGGCGCCATGTGCCGCGGCCTGGCAGCGACGCGCTACAAGGAGGTCGACCGTTCGGGAGCGGAGCCCGAGCTGATCGACTTCATGCTCGGGCGCGTGGCGCCCCGGGAGACGAGGAACAGTCCCGGCAGCAGCCGGGGCTGACCACGCCAACCCAACCACCATGAAGGGAGACCGCCGCGCCCCGCGCGTGCGGTGACAAAGGAGGATTATCCATGCCGAACTTTCTGATTCACAATGTCGAGGCCCGCCGCGCCCTGGCCCGTGGCGTTGCCCGTCTGGCCGCCGCAGTCGAACCGACGCTGGGGCCGAAAGGGCTCAATGCGATGATCGACCGGCCGGTGGGCACCCCGCTCATCACACGGGACGGGGTTTCCATCGCGACCGAAATCGAATTGCCCGACAGGTTCGAGAACATGGGCGCACAGGTGGTGCGCGAAGTGTCGATGCAGACCAACGAGGTCGCGGGGGACGGCACCACCACCGCCATCGTGCTGGCCAATGCGATGATCCAGCAGGGTGTAACGCAGGCCGAACGCGGTGCCCGCACCGTCGATCTGTGCCGGGGCATCGAGCTGGCAGTGGGCCGGGTTGTCGAGGCGCTGAAACGTCAGGCGGTTCCGGTCAAGGACAATCCGCGCCTTCTGGGTGCCGTGGCGAATATCGCCGCGACCGATCCCCGTCTGGGGGAAATCGTTGCCGAGGCGCATTCCCGCGTGGGCGAGGATGGTATCATCACTGCCGATTTCTCGGTGACGGTCGAGACAACGCTGGAAGTGACCGAAGGCATGTCCTTCGAGCGGGGCTATATCTCGCATCACATGGTGACCGATCAGGACGAAATGGAAGCGGTGCTGGACAAGCCGCTGATCCTGCTGACGGATCAGAAGATCCTGCATCCTTCTGTTCTGGACAACGCGCGCGGCATCGCCGAGGCGGAAGGCCGGTCGCTGCTGGTCGTGGCCGAAGAAATCGCGCCCGAAGTCGTGGTCACGCTTCTGGAAGCGGCGCGGCCGGGCAAGTATCTGATCGTGCATCCGCCGGAATACGGCCACTGGCGCAAGGCGCAGATGGATGATCTGGCCATTCTTACCGGCGGCGAGGTTCTGGCCCGCGATCTGGGCAGGAAGATCGAGAATGTCACCCGCGAACAGCTTGGCGCGGCGCGTCAGGTCCGGGCGTCGGCCAACCAGACCACGGTGATCGGCGGCGCGGGTGAACCTGCGGCTATCGCGGCCCGCCGCCTGCAGGTGCAGCGCCAGTATGACATCGCCCCGCCTAATATCGAGCAAGACAAGCTGCGCGAACGTCTGGCCAAACTTTCGGGCGGCACGGCGGTGATCCATGCCGGCGGCCTGACCCCGGTGGAACAGAAGCGCAAGATCCAGCTGATCGAGGATTCGCTTTATGCGATCCGGGCTGCGGCGGAAGAGGGCGTGGTTCCGGGTGGCGGCTCTGCCCTTGCCCATGTCGCCCCCGAACTGGATACGCTGGTGGCCGAAACCTCGGGCGACGTTTCGGTCGGGGTAGAGCTTGTCCGCTCGGTGCTGACCCGCCCGCTGGCCCGAATCGCGATCAACGCAGGCTCTGACCCGAATGCCGTCATTGCCGAGGTGATCCGGTCAGGAAGCGGGCACGGCTTCGATGCCGCACAGGGCCGTTTCCGCGACATGATCGAGGCAGGGATCGTCGATCCCGTGCGGGTCACCTGCTCGGCGCTGGCCAATGCGGCTTCGGTCGCTGCGCTGATCCTGACCACCGAAACCCTGATCGGGCATGTCGAGGATCACGTCGACCCGACTGCCGGTCCGGCGCTTGGCGGTGGTGCCGAACGGCTCGGGCGGCAGTGAAATCACAGGAGAGATGACAATGAGCACCCAGAAACTTGCGGGAAAGACGGTAATCGTCTCGGGCGGATCGCGCGGCATCGGGCGGGGCATCGCCCTCGCCCTTGCGGCAGAGGGCGCGGATATAGCTTTCTGCCATTTCCGCGATGACGAGCGTGCGAAGGAAACTGCCGCCGCCATCGCCGCCCTCGGCCGCAAGGTCCATGCCGCCGAATGCGACGTCTCTTCAGTCGCGGCCATCCATGCGTTCTATGCCGGGGCGAAGGCCGCCCTGGGCGAGATCGACATTCTGGTCAACAATGCCGGGCACAATATCACCGAAGCTTTCGAGGATATCAGCGAGGCCAGCTTTGACCGGATGCTGGATGTCCATGTGAAGGGCACCTTCTTCATGGCGCAGACCGTCTATCGCGACATGAAGAAACGCGGCAGCGGCAGGATCATCAACATCACCTCGCAACTGGCCTACAAGGGCGCCCCCACGCTGACGCATTATTGCGCGGCGAAAGGGGCAAACGCGACCTTTACGCGCGCGCTGGCGCTGGAATGCGCCGGGACGGGTGTTCTTGTGAATGCGGTGGCGCCGGGCGTGACCAATACCGACCTGCTGACGCCGCTGTCACAGGAGCTTCTGGATACGCTGAAGGCCGCGATCCCGCTGGGCCGTTTCGCCGAGGTGGACGAGATCACCCCGGCAGCGGTGCTTCTGGCCTCGCCCGAAGGGGCTTTCTTCCATGGCACCTGCATTTCGCCGAATGGCGGCGAGGTCATGTTCTGATCCGCATAAGACGGCCGATATAGACAGGCGGGGCGAAGATCAACTTCGCCCCGCCTGGTCATTTCCGGCCTCACAAGGGCCGCGCGCTAGCCGTAGCTGCGTTTGATCCCGTAGGTTTTCAGCTTGCGATACAGCGTCGGGCGGGAAATCCCCAGAACGGCGGCGACGCGGGTCAGATTGCCCTGCTCGGCCACCAGCGCGCGGCGGATCGCCTGTTCTTCCATATCGGTCAGGTTGGGCGGCAGATCGGGTTCCTGCGGCGCGGACACACTGCCCTGCGGCATCGCGACGTGTGCCAGAAGGGCCGGGGGCAGATCGGCCTCTGTCACCACCCCGTCCGACACCACCAGATGCAGCCGTTCGAACAGGTTGCGCATTTCCCGCACATTGCCCGGCCAGCCATAGGCGCCCAGCCGCGTCGCAACCTCCTCCGACAGCAGCAGCGGTTCGCGCCGCATCTTGGTGGCCACGGCTCGGTTGTAATGGTCCGCCAGCGCCGCAATGTCACAGGGGCGTTCCCGCAGCGGTGGCACCTCGATCGTCATGGCGCCAATCCGGTAGTAAAGGTCGCGGCGGAAGCGGCCAGCCTCGACCTCCTGGCCCAGATCCCGGTTGGTCATCGCCACAAGCTGCACATCGACCTGCCGCCGCTTTGAACAACCAATGCGGTACACCGCCCGCTGTTCCAGCACGCGTAGCAGATAGGGCTGCAATTCAAGCGGCATCTCGCCAATCTCGTCCAGACACAGCACGCCGCCGTCGGCCTGTTCAAACTTGCCCGCCTTGCCCTCGCGCGAGGCCCCGGTGAAGGCCCCCGAGACATGGCCGAACAGCTCTGAGCCGAAGAGATCGGCGGAAATCGCACCACAGTTCACGGTGACGAACGGCGCGCGGCCCTTGTGCGCGGCCGAGGTATGGATCAGGCGGGCGAAAAGTTCTTTCCCCGCGCCGGTTTCCCCCTGAATCAGCACCGGAGATCCCGCAGCGGCAGTGCGGCGCGCCAGTTCGACCGCCTTCACGAATTTCGGGGACTGGCCGATCATCAGCAATTCGTCCCGTTCCGCCCCCGCACGCGGCGGGATGCGGAACGGCTCTGCCGCGACGGTGAGTGCGCTGCGTCGGGGCGGCAGGATCAGTGCCGCCCCGCTGAATTCCCCGTCCAGAAACAGTCTGCTGATGCCGCTGGGTTGCAGATGCGGCGGGATGGCGCGCGCGATGTCCTGATCGCTCATCGTGCCGGTCAGCGTGATGAATTGCTGCCCGAGGGTCAAACCCGGTGCGTTCGACGCCTTCGGCACGCCCGCCGGAAAGCGGTGATACATCACCCGCCCGATCCGGTCGAGGATGACAACGGCGTCGCGGCTGCTTCGGGTCGGGCCGCTGTCAAGGAACGCCTCCAGCAGCCGGGTGCGGCGCATTTCCTGCCGCTCTGCCAGACTGGATTCGATCTCGCGGGCAACGGCCGCAATCATGGCGACGTTATGCGGGCGAAAGATGCTGGGCGGGCCGGACAGATCCACCGCGCCGATGATGCGCTGGTCCACCGGGTCGCGGATCGGTGCTGCAGCGCAGGTCCACGCCTTGATGCCTTGGCAGAAATGTTCCGACGCATGCACGACTGTCGGCCGCCCCGAACGGATTGCAGTGCCGATGCCGTTCGTGCCGATGGCGGATTCATCCCATTTGCCGCCACGGACCAGATGGATGCTGCGCGCCGCATCATGCGTGCGCAGATCGCCGATCTGATCCAGAACCAGCCCCTCGGCATCGGTCAGGATCAGCAGCGCATTGGCCTCTGACAGCAGCGGACCAATCTTTTCGAACGGATGCCGGGCTGCCGCGCGAAGTTCGGAGTTTTTCTGGCGCGCATCCTCCAGCCGCTCCTCCGTCTCGTCCAGCGGTGCCAGTTCGGCGGTCGCGTCGATGCCGGATGCCAGACTGCGGGACCAGGATTCAAGGATCTCGCGCCGCACGCCCGAGGTGCGTATGGGGTCCAGTTCCTTGAAGGTCAGAAAATCCTCCCAGGCGCGCATCGTGGCGCGCTGGTCAAGCCAGTCCTCGAACATGCCGGTCCGGGTATGAAATCCCGTTGCCAGATCGGTCATGCAGTTCCTCCCAAAGGGCTGGGGCGCGGATTTCGCCCTTGCTGACGCACGCGGTTACGATGTGCGGTATACGGGTATCGGCGGGAGGGG
>Ga0208735_100237_pt1 | contig 30988 bp, 31 predicted proteins | sample Subbio12Aug_8Aab_FD_184829 | JGI IMG/M metagenome (GOLD analysis project Ga0208735, IMG submission 184829) | Serpentinite rock and fluid subsurface biosphere microbial communities from McLaughlin Reserve, California, USA - CR12Aug_8Aab (SPAdes) | ecosystem: Environmental > Terrestrial > Deep... | reverse complement strand
GAATCGAGCTCGAGCGGGTCGTCGGCCACACGCAAGCCCAAGCGCTCGGCCTGCATCGGGCTGGCGCGCTCGCTGGCCGCAGCAGGCGCAGCGGGGGCGGCAAGCGCAGTTGCAGGCAGCGGCTGGGTCGGTGCCCTCGCAACCACCACCGACACCCGCTGCGACTGCGCCGCCGCATGGCGCGCACGCTCGATTTGCGCGTCGGTTGCGATTTGCTCTTTGGCGGCGAAGCGCTGCCCTGCAGACTCGGGCACTGCCATAGCGACTGGAGCGGCACTGGGGCGGCTGGCCTGCGGCGCTGGGGCGCGATCGCGCTCGGCCCGGGGGCTGTTGACCTGAACAGGCGCGGCCCGAGCCCCCTCGATGCGCACCTCGGGCGCCGCCACGCGCTGCTTGGCAGGAAAAGGCGTTTGGGCGTGCACGGGCAGCAGCAAACCCGTGCACCCAAGCAGCAGGGCCGCCGACCAGCCTGGGCGCAGCACAAATTGGTATCGGTTCATGTTTTTCTACCCTCTAGAAACAGGCGCTGGGCCCGCCAGTATAGAGAGAAAAATCAAAAAAACAACCCGAATTCAGGCGCTTGTGAGGGCTTTTTAAGCCCTAATCACAAGTTTTTTGCGGTCTTTTAAGGGTTTACCCTAGGCCGCGCAAGGCCAAAGCAGCGCGGCCTAGGGGGCTTGCGCTTCAGACCGGCCAGCCCTGCGCCTGCACCCGTTCGGCCTTGCTGTGCAGCTTGGTCAGGGCACTGAGGTAGGCTTTGGCCGACGCGACCACGATGTCGGGGTCGGACCCGACGCCGTTGACCACCCGGCCGGCGTGCTGCAGCCGCACCGTGACTTCGCCCTGGCTTTCGGTCGAGCCGCTGGTGATGGCGTTGACCGAATACAGCTGCAACTCGGCGCCGCTGTGCACGTGGGTCTCGATCGCCTTCAGCGACGCATCCACCGGGCCATTGCCCTCGGCTTGACCGCAGTACTCTTTGCCGCCGATGGTGAACACCACCCGCGCCTGCGGCCGCTCGCCGGTCTCGCTGTGCTGGGCCAGCGCCACCAGTGCGTAATGCTCCTGATCGGGCGTCACGCTCTCGTCGCTGACCAGCGCCAGAATGTCTTCGTCAAAAATTTCCGACTTGCGGTCGGCCAGCTCTTTGAACTTGGCAAAGGCGGCGTTGAGCTCGACTTCGCTGTGCAGCGCGATCCCGAGGTCGTCGAGGCGCTGCTTGAAGGCGTTGCGGCCGCTGAGCTTGCCGAGCACGATCTTGTTGGCGCTCCAACCCACGTCTTCGGCGCGCATGATCTCGTAGGTGGCGCGCGCCTTGAGCACGCCGTCTTGGTGGATGCCGCTGGCGTGGGCAAAGGCGTTGGCCCCGACCACGGCCTTGTTGGGCTGCACCACAAAGCCGGTGGTCTGGCTGACCATGCGGCTGGCAGGCACGATCTGCGTGGTGTCAATGCCGACTTCAAGGCCGTAGTAATCGCGCCGCGTTTTGACGGCCATGACGATTTCTTCGAGCGCGCAGTTGCCGGCGCGCTCACCCAAGCCGTTGATGGTGCACTCGACCTGGCGCGCGCCGCCGATCTTGACGCCGGCGAGCGAGTTGGCCACCGCCATGCCCAGATCGTTGTGGCAGTGCACGCTCCAGACCGCGAGGTCGGAGTTGGGCACGCGCTCGCGCAGGTCGCGGATGAAGTGGCCGTAGAGTTCGGGCACGCCGTAGCCCACGGTGTCGGGGATGTTGATGGTGCGCGCGCCGGCGCTGATCACCGCCTCGATGACGCGGCACAAAAAATCGGGGTCGCTGCGGTAGCCGTCTTCGGGGCTGAACTCGATGTCGGGGCAGAGCTGGCGCGCCAGCCGCACCGCCTGCTGCGCCTGCTCAAACACCTGATCGGGCGTCATGCGCAGCTTTTTTTCCATGTGCAACGCGCTGGTGGCGATGAAGGTGTGGATGCGGGCGCTGCGCGCGCCGGCCAGCGCCTCGGCCGAGCGGCTGATGTCGTGCTCGTTGGCGCGCGCCAGTGAGCACACGGTGCTGTCTTTGATGGCGTCGGCGATGGCCTTGACGGCTTCGAAGTCGCCGTTGGAGGCGGCGGCAAAGCCGGCCTCGATCACGTCCACCTTCAGGCGCTCGAGCTGGCGCGCGATGCGCAGCTTCTCGTCCTTGGTCATGGAAGCACCGGGCGACTGCTCGCCGTCGCGCAAGGTGGTGTCAAAAATGATCAGTTTGTCGCTCATGTGAGTGCTCCAAGCGGTGTGACCGCAACCTGGTGTTGCCCGCAGCCCCTAAAACACCAACGGCCCGCTGCGGGTGCAAACGGGCCGTTGTGCAAAAAAGGCGTGCGCTAGCTCGCCGACCCGTGGTGAAACAAGGGTAGTAGCGATAGCGCGCGCAGGTTTTGCATGTCGGCAATATAACATGCCCAGCCGGGCGGGCGATTGCCCCTGCCTATCACCGCAGGCACGCAGGGGCTATGGCGCGTATGTGCAACGCCGCCGGCAGTGTTTGCGGGGTATCGAGGCGGGCATGAGCGATGGCCCTTCGGCCTCTTGGAGGCTGCGCCTCTCAGCGGTGCAGGTCTTTTTCGTCTGGGTCGTGGGTGCTGGTGCTCACCACGCTGGTGGGCTCGCCGCGCAGCTTGCGCCAGCCATACACCACGTAACCCGAGGCGGCGTAGCCGGCGATCAGGCCAAACAGCACCAGCGGCGGGTGGATGTTGATCACCGCGATCCCCAACGCCACCAGCACGATCACCACAAAGGGCACGCTGCGCTTGAGGTTCAGGTCTTTGAAGCTGTAAAAGGGGATGTTGGAAACCATGGTCAGCCCAGCATAGAGCATGAGGGCGAACATCGGCCAAACCAGATCGGGGGCGCTGACCTCGAATTCGGTCGCCAGCCAGATGAAGCCTGCCACCAGCGCCGCCGCCGCCGGCGAGGGCAGGCCCTGGAAGTAGCGCCGATCGACCACCGCGGTGTTGACGTTGAAGCGCGCCAGTCGCAGCGCCGCACAGGCGCAATAGACAAAAGCCGCAATCCAGCCCCAGCGCCCGAGGTCGTACAGCGCCCACTCGTAAGCCACCAACGCCGGCGCGGCGCCAAACGAGACCATATCGGCCAGCGAGTCCATCTGCTCGCCAAAGGCGCTTTGCGTGCGCGTCAGGCGCGCCACCCGGCCGTCGAGGCTGTCGAGCACCATGGCCGCAAAAATGCCCAGCGTGGCGAGGTCGAAGCGGCCGTTCATGGCCATGACCACGGCATAAAACCCACCGAACAGCCCCGCCAGCGTGATCAGGTTGGGCAGCACGTAAATGCCCTTGATGCGCCGCAGCGGGGGCGGCGGCGGCGCGGCGGCTCCACAGGCCCCCGAATCGGGCTCGGGTTTGGGGGCAGGTGGGGGGCTGGCATCGGCTTGCATGGCGGCAAGTGTAAGGCAGCGCGGTCGGCATCTGGACACAGACACCGTTATCTGGACTGACTCGGGTAAATGTGCCGCCCACTCCAGCTAGACTCGATATCCTGAACCTCACCGCCCCCAACCCGCCTTTGTCCTAAAGCCCGCCCGCCGTGCCCATGCCCACCCCACGCCGCTGCCCGAGCCCGCACCACGGCGCGCGCCCGCCGCAGGCGCGCATCACGCTGCTGGTGCTGCACTCCATCAGCCTGCCGCCGGGGCAGTACGGCGGCCCGCAGGTCGAGCAGCTGTTTGCCGGCACCTTGGACTGGAGCGCGCACCCCTACTTTGAGTCGATCCGGGGCCTGCAGGTGTCGGCGCACTACTTCATCCGCCGCTGCGGCGAGCTGCTGCAGTTTGTGGACTGCGAGCGCCGCGCCTGGCACGCCGGGACCTCGGCGTGGCTGGGCCAGCCCAACTGCAACGATTTTTCCATCGGCATCGAGCTCGAAGGCCTAGAGGGCGAGCCCTTCGATCCGGCCCAGTACCCGACGCTGGCTGCGCTGTGCCTCGAACTGGCGGCGCGCTACCCGATCGAGCACGTGGCCGGGCACCAGCACATCGCCCCTGGGCGCAAGGCCGACCCCGGGCCGGGCTTCGACTGGGCGCTGCTGCAGCGCCTGACCGGCTGGCCGCGCGAACGCTTGGCCGGGCTGTGGCCGCAAGCCGAAGCGTAGATTTTCGCCGCCACCCCTTGAAAAGCGGCGTTGCGCCCTTATCATTAGCACTCGTTGGTGGTTAGTGCTAACAACAGACTCGGCCAGTGGTCTGCCCCTACCCCTAGAGGCAGCCGCAGCCGGCCCCCACGACTTTCGTAGCAACCGCACCTTTGTGTGTGCCTTTTTTGTGACAGGAGAACCCATGAAACTTCGCCCCCTCGCCGATCGCGTGATCGTCAAGCGCTTGGAACAGGAAACCAAAACCGCTTCGGGCATCGTGATCCCCGACAACGCCGCCGAAAAACCCGACCAAGGTGAAGTGCTGGCCGTCGGCCCGGGCAAGACCAACGACAAAGGCGAAACCAAAGCCCTGAGCGTGCAGGTCGGCGACCGCGTGCTGTTTGGCAAGTACAGCGGCCAGACCGTCAAGGTTGATGGCGACGAGTTGCTGGTCATGAAAGAAGACGACCTGTTCGCCGTCGTCGTGCGCTGAAGCGCGCCCCATTTCACCCCCACACATTTCAAGGATAGCAACAAATGGCAGCAAAAGACGTGATTTTCGGCGGCGAAGCCCGCGCCCGCATGGTCGAGGGTGTGAACATCCTGGCCAACGCCGTGAAGGTGACCCTGGGCCCCAAAGGCCGCAACGTGGTGCTCGAGCGCAGCTTCGGCGCCCCCACCGTGACCAAAGACGGTGTCTCGGTGGCCAAAGAGATCGAGCTCAAGGACAGACTGCAAAACATGGGCGCGCAGATGGTCAAGGAAGTCGCTTCCAAGACCAGCGACAACGCCGGTGACGGCACCACCACCGCCACCGTGCTGGCCCAAGCCATCGTGCGCGAAGGCATGAAGTACGTGGCCGCCGGCATGAACCCGATGGACCTCAAGCGCGGCATCGACAAGGCCGTCACGGCCCTGGTCGAGGAGCTGAAAAAAGCCTCCAAGCCCACCACCACCAGCAAAGAAATCGCGCAAGTGGGCGCCATCTCGGCCAACGCCGACGCCAGCATCGGCGACATCATCGCCAAGGCGATGGACAAGGTCGGCAAAGAAGGCGTGATCACGGTTGAAGACGGCAAGAGCCTGGACAACGAGCTCGACATCGTCGAAGGCATGCAGTTCGACCGCGGCTACCTCTCGCCCTACTTCATCAACAACCCCGAAAAACAAGCGGCGCTGCTCGACAACCCCTTCGTGCTGTTGTTCGACAAGAAAATCAGCAACATCCGCGACCTGCTGCCCACGCTCGAAGCCGTGGCCAAGGCCGGCCGCCCGCTGCTGATCATTGCCGAAGACGTCGAAGGCGAAGCGCTGGCGACACTGGTGGTCAACACCATCCGCGGCATCCTCAAGGTCGTGTCGGTCAAGGCCCCGGGCTTTGGCGACCGGCGCAAAGCGATGCTGGAAGACATCGCCATCCTGACCGGCGGCAAAGTGATCGCCGAAGAAGTGGGCCTGACGCTCGAGAAGGTCACGCTGGCCGATCTGGGCCAAGCGAAGCGCATCGAAGTCGGCAAAGAAAACACCACCATCATCGACGGTGCCGGTGCTGAAGACGACATCCAAGCGCGCGTCAAGCAGATCCGCATCCAGATCGAAGAAGCCACCAGCGACTACGACCGCGAGAAGCTGCAAGAGCGCGTGGCCAAACTGGCCGGCGGCGTGGCGGTGATCAAGGTCGGTGCCGCCACCGAAGTCGAGATGAAAGAGAAGAAAGCCCGTGTCGAAGACGCGCTGCACGCCACCCGCGCGGCCGTTGAAGAAGGCATTGTGGCCGGCGGCGGCGTGGCACTGCTGCGCGCGCGCCAAGCCATCGGCGCGGTCAAGGGAGACAACGCCGACCAAGAAGCTGGCATCAAGCTGGTGCTGCGCGCGGTCGAAGAGCCGCTGCGCATCATCGTCGCCAACGCCGGTGGCGAGCCCAGCGTGGTCGTCAACTCGGTGCTGGCCGGCAAAGGCAACTACGGTTTCAACGCCGCCAACGACACCTATGGCGACATGATCGACATGGGCATTCTGGACCCGACCAAGGTCACCCGCACGGCGCTGCAAAACGCCGCGTCGGTGGCGGCGCTGATGCTGACCACCGAGGCCATGGTGGCCGAAGCCCCCAAAGACGACGCACCGGCCATGCCGGGCGGCGGCATGGGTGGTATGGGCGGCATGGGCGGCATGGACATGTAAGCCCGCAGCGTCCCCTGCGGCTGTTAGGCCGCTGGGGACGCCTGCTGGTGCGCTGCACCCATCAGCCTAGGGCTTTGGCCCACAGCTTTGGCCGACAGGTTTGCGCCTGTCGGCTTTTTTATGGACCGCGCAGAACCGAGCGGGCGCTGACGTGGCCCCTTAAGCGCCTCAGGCGATAAACTGGAACAAGGACAAACGCTGCACCTGGCCATAAGACTGCAGCGCCGCCTGCATCCCCAACTGGCGCGTCTGGAATTCGGAGATCGCGCGCACCATGTCGAGGTCGGTGAGCTCCGACAGCGCCTGCTGCCCGGCCACCGAGCGGTCTTGCAGCATGCTGCCGATGCTGTCGGCGCGCTGCAGCAGTTCGCCCAAGCGCCCGCGCACCAGCAGCAAGCGGTCTAGCCCGGTCTGCAAATCGGCGTTGACGTGCGCCAGCGATTCCGTGCGCGCCGCAGTGCTCAAGGCTGGGTCTTCGAGCGTGTCGATGGCCCGCTGCATGATGGCAAACAGGTCGGTGTTGCCCACTACACCGGGGTCGGCCGAGGCCAAGTTGCGCAGCGCAAAATCGCCATCGACGCGGTTGGGCAGCCCGACTTCGGTTGCCGCCACCTGCCCGGCCAGCAGGTGCGGGGTGACGCTGGTCGGCGGCCCGACTTGTTCAAACGGCCGACCGTTGGCGTGCGTCACGCCCAGCCCGCCGAGCAAGGCGTTGCCCTCAGTATCCTGCACGTTGGCCAAGTTCAACACCTGATCGCGCAGCCCGCGCATCTCAAGGCTGATGGTGTTGCGGTCGCTGTTGGTCAGCACCGAGTTGCCGCCCTGCACCAGCAGCTCCTGAAAGCGGCCCAAAATCTCAACCATCTGGCCCATTGCACCTTCGGCCAGTTGCAGGCTGGAGCGCGAGCGCTCGAGCGCGCGCGTGTCGGCCTCGGTGCGCAAGAGCCGGTTGTGCTCACGCTCGGCCATCGTAGCGGCCACCGGGTCGTCGCTGGCGCGCAGCACGCGCTTGCCAGCAGCGAGCTTTTCTTGCATGTCATTGAGTTCGGCGCTGCGCTGGTTGATGCGCGTCATGCTGGCATCAAAGCTGTGTGCAGTGCTGACGCGAACGAAGCTCATAGCGTTGCTCCTTAGCGGCCAAAGGTGGCCAACAAAGTCTCAAATGTTGACTGTACGGCCTGCAGAAACTTGGCGCTGGCTTGGTAAGCTTGCTGGAACTGCAACAGCCGCGCCGCCTCTTCGTCGAGGTTGACACCGGCCTGATTGGCTCGCGCCGCCTCGGCCTGCGCCGCCACCCGGGTGGCAAATTCCGAATCGGCCTTGGCCACCTGAATGCTCGATGAGACAGCCGCAAAGATTGGAATGTAGCCATCGGAAAGGGTGTAGCCGTCGAGTGCATCCAGATCGCGCAAGGCCAGCAGCGCTTGGCCATTGCCTGCGTTTTGGCGCATATCCAGACCGGTTGCAGGCGTCACGGTAAACACATCCCCCACCGCCGGCGATCCGCGCAGGTTGAGCTCGAAGCCATCGACGACGATGGGCTGACCGGAACCAAAGGGCAGGATGGTGGCCCCACCGTCGGTGCTGTAGCCTCCAGCAAAAAACTCAATCGTGGTGGACGTCCAGCCACCAGGCACCACGGCCCCGGCTGGGCGATGCAGGGATGCCACCTGCACTTGGCCCGAATTGCCCGCTGCGGCCGTCACCACCACCGGGCTTGACAAGGCCAACTGGGAGGGCGATGTCAGGTTGAGCGCCAACGCCCCTGCCGCTGCCCGAAACGGCCGCACCAACACTTCGGTATTGGGCGCCCCGGTGTTTAGACCGGTAAAGCGCAGGCCGTCCAAGGTCAGGTCCGTCGCGGGTGGCGCAAAGGCGACGCTGTGGCCGTCGCTGATGCGGGTCAGGCTACCGCTCCCGGCTGCCGTAAAAGAGATGCGGTAGTCGGATGCCTGAAAACTCGAGGGCGCAGCAGCGGCGCTGTCGATGCTCCAACTCACGCCTGGAGGCGAGACCGAACCAGTCACGACTGAAACCGCCGCAGTGTAATAACTGGCTGGTAAAGCGCGGAAAAAATTCAGGCCCGCATTTCCGTTCAAATCCAACCCCTGCAGGTGTTGGCGGTTGGTGAGCTCGAGTGTCGCAAGCGCCATTCGCCCCAGCTGGGCGCTGACGGCGGCCACGTCTTCGTTGTAAAAAGTGAGCGCTCCCTTGAGCAGCCCCCCTGTCAGAAGCCCTTCGCTAATGAGGGCATTCGCATTGCCAAACCCAATCGTGTATCGCCCTTCGGCGCTGACGGCTTCCGACCCGACCAACGCGGTCGAACGCGACCCAAGCACCACGGGCACGCTGCCCCCGACAAAAACCGTCATTGAGCGGTCGTCGGCCTCTAGGGTGTTGACCTGAATGATTTGGTTGAGCTCGGCGACCAAACGGTCGCGTTGGTCGAGCAAATCGTTGGGGGCCGCGCCCCCGGCAAAGGCATCGACGATGCGCTGATTGATCTGTGCGATGCCGGCCGTGAGGTGGTTGGCTTGATCGATGCCCGCCTCGATCTGGACTCGGGTCGTGACGCGCAGTTCTTCGAGTTGGCGTGCGGACTGATTGAGCCGACTGGCGAACTCTTCGGCGCGTGTGAGCACCACGCCACGAGCCGTTTGATTGGTAGGCGATGACACGGCATCGCCCCACGAGTTCAAAAACCCATTGAGTTGATGCCCGATCCCGGCCTCGCCCATGGGGAAAAGCTGCTCAAGGGCTTGCATGCGCTGGTAGCGCAGGTTGGCCGCCTCGGCCGACGCCGTGGTCAGATTGGCTTCGCGCGTAAGAAACTGGTTGAAGGCGCGCTCGACCGAAGCCACCTGCACCCCTTTGCCAAAGTAGCTGGCCCCAAACGCCTGCCCTGGAACCTGGGTAAGCTCGACGTTTTGGCGCGAAAAACCGGGCGTATTGGCGTTGGCGATGTTGTGCCCAACCACCTGCAGGGCCGCCATATTGGCTTTGAGTGCCGTGATGCCGACGTTGAATCCCATGGCTGCTTACCCCAGTGCCCGCTTGACGTTGACCGTGGCGTTGATCACGCGCTCGAGCTTGGCGGCGTAGCGCGGATCGGTGGCGTAGCCGGCTTGTTGCACCTCTTGCGCAAAAGCGCGCGGCGAGTGCAGGTTTTGCATCACTTCGGCGTAGCGCGGGCTGCGCCCGATCAGGCGCGCGTAGTCGCGAAAGGCATCGACGGCATTGTCGTAGGCGCGAAAGCGCTGCACCATGCGCTGCGGCGCGCCGTTGACGTACTCGGTGGTGGTGACCTCGGCCACGCGCCCGCGCCAGCCCGGTGTGGCCTTGATGCCAAAGAGGTTGAAGCTGTCGGAGCCGTCGGCGTTGCGGATCGGGCTGCGGCCCCAGCCGGTCTCGTGCGCGGCCTTGCCGATCATGAAGCTGGCCGGGATGCCGCTTTCGCGCTCCACCTGCTGCGCCGCTTGGCGGTGCTGGGCCACGAAGCTGGCTTGGCTCGGGCTCGGAGTGGCGAATGGGGGCCGCGCGGCAGCAGCTGCTGCCGCGGGCACGCTGGCCGCAGCCGGGCCGGTGCTGGCTGGTGCATCCGCGCCTTGGGTTTGCTGCATCAGCTGGCGCTCGATCATTTCACCCAAACCCCGTGGCAGACCGGTCATTTTAAGCGCCCACTGCTCATCGAGCATCTGGCTGCCCAGTCCGGCCGACTCATCGCCCATGAGTCCGCTGCTGGTGGTGGCTTCGCGCATGCTTTTGAGCAGTTCGCGCATGAACAGGGCCTCGAACTGGCGCGCCGTTTCGCGGATGGCGGCACGGCTGTCGCGGCCTGCGAGCTGGTTGAGCTGATCGAGCGAGGTGGAGTCAAGCGCCAACCCGCGCTGCAGCGCCAACGGCGCGGCCGTGGAGGTGGGCAGGCTCATGCTCATGTTCAAATCACCTCGAGCTCGGCGCGCAGCGAACCGGCCGCCCGCAAGGCTTGCAGAATCGAAACCAAATCCATCGGCGTGGCCCCCATGGCGTTGAGGGCGCGCACCACTTCGCTCAATTGGGTGCTGGAGGGCATCTGGATCAGGGCCCCGCCCTCTTGCCCAATTTGCACCTCGGCCTGTTCGACCACCACCGGCGGCGTGCCGGGCGGCGCGAACGGCGGCGGCATCGCCACTTGCGGTGTGACGCGGATGGTGACCGTGAGGTTGCCGTGCGCCACTGCCGCCGGGGCCAGGGTCACGCTCTGGTTCATGACCACCGAGCCGGTGCGCGAGTTGACCACCACGCGCGCTGCTGGCGGTGCCAATTGCAGCGGCAACTCTTCGATATCGGCCATGAAGGCCACCCGCGCATTGGGGTCGGCCGGGGCACGCAGACGCACCAAGCGGCCGTCCAGCGCTTGCGCCGTGCCCTCGCCCTTGGCGCGATTGATCGACAACGCCACCCGGCGCGCGGTCTGAAAATCGGCTGCAGTCAGGTTGAGGTCGATCGTTTGCCCCAGCAGAAAGGGGGTGGCCACGGCGCGCTCGACCTGAGCGCCGTTTGGAATCCGTCCCACACTGAGGTGGTTGATCACGACCTGCGTACCAGCGGCTGCCGCCCCGGCGCCGCCGACCAGCAAATTGCCCTGTGCCAAGGCGTAAATCTGGCCATCGACACCGCGCAAAGGCGTGGTGATCAGGGTGCCCCCGCGCAGCGAGCGCGCATTGCCCACCGACGACACCGTCACGTCGATGGCCTGCCCCGGCTGGGCAAAGGCGGGCAGCTGCGCCGTGACCAGCACCGCCGCCACGTTGCGCGGCTGAAAGTTGGCCCCCGGCGGCAGACTCAGGCCGTGCTGCTCGAGGTAGTTGCGCAGCGACTGCGCGGTAAAGGGCATTTGTGCAGCCTGATCGCCGGTGCCGTCCAGACCCACCACCAACCCATAGCCGGTGAGCGGGTTGCTGCGCACCCCTTGCACCACCGCCACATCCTTGATGCGGGTACTGGCTTGCAGCGGCGCCGCTGCGCCCAGCAGCACAGCCAAGAGCAAGGCCATGCCAGTGGCCCAGCCAGACCTGGTGCGGGCTTGGAAGGGGTGAGTGGTCATGCAAACTCCGGTAGTGGAACGGCTGGCCAGACTATTGGCCCATCGGCACCATTGTGCAAAGCTTTAGAACGGCATAAGCGTCAAAAAGAAGCGCGAAAGCCAGCCAAATGTCTGCGCATCGGCCTGCGCCCCACGACCGCGTGAGAGCACGCGCACGTTGGCGACTTGGGTCGATTGCACCGTGTTGCCGGGCCGGATGGTGCGCGGGTCCACCGTGCCTGAAAACTGCAGCACGTCCACGTTTTGGTTCACGCCGATCTGCTTTTCGCCCACCACGATCAGGTGCCCGTTGGGCAGCACCTGCGTGACCACCGCCGTGATGCTGCCGGTGAAGGTGTTGCTGGCTTCGGTGCTGCCGTCGCCGTTGAAGCGGTTTTCGGTTTCGGCCCCAGTATCTAGGCGCCCCAGCATGCGCGCCCCGGTGAAGGGCAAGGCGCTGATGCCCGCGCTGATATCGGAATTGCGGTTCACCGTGGTGGAGCTTTCTTGCGTGGCCGTTGCGCGCTCGCTGATCTGCACCGTGAGCGTGTCACCCACCAAGCGCGCGCGGTGGTCCTCAAACGGCGGCCTGAAGCTGGCGGCGTTGAACAGGCTGCCGTTGAGCGGCGCGGCGGCCACCGGCTGCTGCGCTTGGGGGAAGTCGAGCGTGCGCGGGGCGGGAACCAGATCGACTTCGGGGATTTGCGACAAGGCGGTGCAACCGCTCAAGCACAGTGCGGCGGCAAGCAAAGCCCAGGCAGTGGGCCGCCTCGGAGCTTTAGGGCAGGATTTCATGCTGGATGGCTTTCGCAAAGAAGCTGGCGCTGCAAATAAGACGCTTTAAATCTGTGCCAAGCGCTGCAACATCTGGTCCGAGGTTTGCACCGCACGGGAATTGAGCTCGTAGGCGCGCTGGGTCTGGATCATGGCCACCAGCTCTTGCACCACGTTCACGTTGGAGCTCTCCAAAAAACCCTGCAACACCGGGCCGCGCCCTTCGCTGCCGGGTGCGCCCACGGCCGCCTCGCCTGAAGCGGCGGTCTCGGTAAACAGGTTTTGGCCGCGCGGCTCCAGCCCGGCCGGGTTGACAAAGGTGGCCAGCGTGATGGTGCCGGCCTGCTGTGGCGCCGGGTTGTTGCCCACCAGCACCGAAACCGTGCCATCGGTGCCGATGGTGATGCTGCGGGTGTCGGCTGGAATGGTCACGCCGCCCAGCACCGGCATGCCGCTGTTGGTCACCAAGCGCCCTTCGGCGGTGATCTTGAAGCTGCCGTCCCGTGTGTAGGCGGTGCTGCCGTCGGGCATTTCGACCTGAAAAAAACCGTCGCCATTGATGGCCAGATCGAGCTGGTTGTTGCTCTGCTGCAAGCTGCCTTGGGTGTAGGTGCGCGCGGTGGCCACGGTGCGCACCCCGAGCCCGAGCTGCAGGCCGGTGGGCAGCTCAGACTGCTCGGCGGTTTGCCCACCGGCCTGGCGCATATTTTGGTAGATCAGGTCTTCGAACAGGGCGGTGCTGCGCTTAAAGCCCGTGGTCGAGACGTTGGCCAGGTTGTGCGAGATCACGTCTAGCTGGGTTTGCTGCGCACGCATGCCGGTGCTGGCGATGTGCAAGGAGTTGATCATGGGGGTCTCTCCGGTGGCGATTGGGTGTGTGTGGGCGGGGCAAGCAGAATCAGCCTTGCAGGCTCAACAGGCGGGTAGCGCTCTGGTCGTTGCGTTCGGCGTTTTGCAGCATGCGCAGTTGCAACTCATACTGGCGCGCCACGCTGATCATCCCGACCATGGCCTCGATCGGGTTTACGTTCGAGCCCTCCAGCGTGCCATCGGCCAAGGTGGCGCTGGGGTCGGCCGGCAGGGGGGCGCCGTCGGCGCTGCGAAACAGGCCGTCGTTGCCGCGCACCAAGCGCTGCGCTGCGTCGTCGGGCGTGACCAGCTTGAGGCGCCCGATGGCTTGCGGCGGTTCATTGCCCACGCGTGCGCTCACGCTGCCGTCGCTGGCGATCATCACTTGGGCATTGGCCGGCACCGCGATGGGGGCCGCGCCGTCGTCGAGCATGGGCAGGCCGTTGACGCCCACCAACTGCCCTTGCGCCGACACCTGCAGCGAACCGGCACGGGTGTAGGCTTCGGTGCCGTCGAGCGCTTGCACGGCAAAGAAGGCGCGCCCAACGGCGGCCACGTCGAGGTTGCGCCCCGTGTGGTTCATGCTGCCCGGCGTGTCGAGGTGGCCGGCGGTGGCCTCGAGCGCAAAGGCGCGCGTGCTCGCCCCTTCGCCGCGCAAGGGCACCGAGCGAAAGGTGGAGAGCTCGGCCCGAAAGCCATTCGTGCTCACGTTGGCTAGGTTGTGCGTGAGCGCCTGCTTGCGGTGCATGGCCGCGTTGGCCCCCGACAGGGCAAGGTAGATCATGCGGTCCATGGAAGCACTCCTAGGGGTTTGGGCGTTTCAGGCAAGCAAACCATCAGCGCAGATTGACCAGCGTCTGCAGCATCTGGTCTTGGGTACGGATGGTCTGCGCATTGGCTTGGTAAGAGCGCTGTGCCACGATCATGTTGACCAGTTCCTGCGTCAGATCGACGTTTGATTCTTCGAGCGCACTTTGCCGCACCAGACCCAGCCGCCCCTCCAGCGGCCCGCCCAGCACCACCTGACCCGAGGTGATGGTCTCGGACCAATAGCCACCGTTGATCGGCTGCAGGCCCTGCAAGTTGCGGAAATTGCCCAGCGCCACCTGACCTTCGGCGATCGACACGCCGTTGGAGTAGCGCGCCAATATGACGCCGTTTTCGGCAATGTCGATCGAGGTCAGCTCACCCGATGTGTAGCCGTCTTGGCGCAAATCGAAGACGCCAAAACTGCTCCCGTACTGTGTCAGAGTGAAGCCCGCCGTCGCGTCGCCCAGACGCAACCCAAAGCTGAACGTGCCATCGCTCGGCACCGAGACGTTGCCGGTGTGCAAAGTGCCCGTCGGGGCCGGGGTGGGCACCGGACCCGACGTAATGCTGATGGGAGCCAAGGCAGCGCTGGATACCTGACCGGCGGCGTCAAACACCACGTTGCCCAGCGACATGCCCGAGACACCGTTGTCGGCGCTGGCCAGTACCTCCCACGTATTGGCCGCCGGCAAGCGCACGAAATACATTTGCAGTGAAATCGGATTGCCCTGCGAATCAAACACATTGGTGGCGGTGCCGTAGGTTTTTTGGCGCTCGGTCAAGGGGAAGCTGGCGCTGGTGGCTGGTGACACGACCTGCGGCTCAGCGCGGGCGTCCAAGTTGGCGCGCAAAAACACGCCCTGCAGGGCTGGGTCGGGGTTGTCGCCGGTGCGGCGTGGGGCAATGGCGGCCCCGGTCGGCAGCGTCAGATCGGCCGTGACCACGCTGGTGCGGCGCCCCGATTCGTCGGTCGGAAAGCCCTGCAGGCGCGAGCCGTTGTTGGAGATGATGAACCCGTCGCGATCGAGCTTGAATTCGCCGTTGCGGGTGTAGAGGGTGGAGCCATCGGGGGCAGCAACTTGGAAAAAACCGCTGCCGTTGATCGCCAAGTCGAGCTGGTTGCCGGTGATCTTCAAGTTGCCTTGGGTGAACAGTTGCGCCACTGTGGCCACCTGCACCCCAATGCCGGCGTTGTCGCCACCGGCGGCCCCGAGCGAGGAGGCATAGACCTCAGCGAACTCGACCCGGCTGGATTTCATGCCAGAGGTGTTGGCGTTGGCGATGTTGTGTCCGATCACCTCGAGGTTGCGGGTTGCGGCATTGAGGCCCGAGAGGCCGGTTTGAAAACTCATGCTGTGCTCCTATGGTGCGCACGATGCGCTTTAGAGAAAGGCCAAAATCTGTTGCTGGGTCAGGGTGTTGCCATCGGCGCTGCGCAGCCGCAAGGCCCCTTCGACCACGCCCACCGAATCGATGCGCTGGCGCGCCAGCGGCACGGCCGCCACCGCCTGTCCGGCGGCACTGGCCTGGATTTGCATCGTCCCCACACGCTCTGGGGCAACGCCACCCAAGGGCCATTCAAAATGTTGCATACCCGCTCCAAGCGGCCCGAGCTCCACGCTGCCCAGCACTTCACCCGAGCGGCTCAGCACGTCAACCCGCGCCCGATCGACCGCCTGCGGCAGACTGAAACTGCCCCGCGCCACCCCATCGCCTGTGACCAAGGCATTGCCTTCGGCCACCACCTGGCGCCCGACCAAGCTGGCGGCCTGCGCCGCTTGGGTTTGGCCAAACTGCTCGGCCAGCGACTTGACGGTCTGGTTGAGCTGCTGGATGCCGGTGACGGTGTTGATCTGCGCCATCTGGGTCGTCATCTGTGCGTTGTCCATCGGGTTGAGCGGATCTTGGTTGCTCAACTGGGCAATGAAGAGCTTGAGGAAGCGGTCCTGCGCCGCCTGCGGATCGTTGGCCTGCGCCTGGCTGCCGCCGCTGGCGTTGTAGGCGTCGATCTGGCTGCGGTTGAGCGGGGTCATGAACATGGGGTGGGCTCCAGACTAATGGCAATCACTGACCCATTTGCAGCGTGCGCAGCAACAGGGTGCGGGCGGTGTTCATCACCTCGACGTTGTTTTGGTAGGCGCGCGAGGCCGAGATCATGTTGACCATTTCTTCGACCGGATTCACGTTTGAGTGCGTCACATAGCCCTCACCATCGGCGCTGGGGTGCTGCGGATTAAAGACGCGCCGGTTGGGCACTTGGCTTTCGATCACGTCTTGCACCCGCACCCCATGCGACGCCGGGTTGTTGCCCATGGGCACGGTCTGGAACACCACCTGGCGCGCGCGGTAGGCCTGCCCATCGGGGCCGGCCACGGCATCGGCGTTGGCCAAGTTGCTGGCCACGGTGTTGAGGCGCTGCGCTTGGGCGCTGATGGCGCTGCCCGAGACGCTGAAGATGGTGAACATCGACATGATGGTGCTCCTTTACTGGCCTTGGATGGCGCTGAGCATGGTGCGCACGTGGCCGTTGATGAAGCGCAGCGTGGACTCGTACTGCACCGCGTTGTGGATGAAGTTGGCGCGCTGTTGGTCCAAGTCCACGGTGTTGCCGTCGAGGCTGGGCTGGGTCTGGACGCTGTACTGGACGCGATTGCGATCCGGCACATCGGCCATGGCCGCAGCCGTACGCAGATGTCGGGCGTCGCCCCCGGTGAGCATCGGCATGGCTCCGGCGCGCAGCTCGGAGCCACGCGAGCGCACGCTGTCCATGGCTTGGCGAAAGTCGAAGTCGCGCGCCACAAAGCCGGGCGTGTCGGCGTTGGCGATGTTGCTGGCCAACACCTGCTGACGGTGGGCCCGCAACTGCAGCGCATCCGAGAAGAATTCCAGACGCCGGGTCAGTGGCTCAAACATCTTGCGCTCCTGTGGCTTGCGGTGGGGGGCACTGGTTGCATGCACGGCCCCGATGCCGCGATTGTGGAAAACTTGAGCCCCGCTTAAGCCCCGAATAACACCCGCACCGTGGCGCTTTTGCCGCTTTAGCCGGTAGCCAGAGCGGCCCTAGACTTGATGCATTCTTTCATTCACCCCATGCCCCCCCCTACCCTGCCCCCCACCAGACTCGTTTGCCCACCCAAGCGCTGGCTGGGCTGGGCATGGTGGCTGGCACTCGGTTTGGCCGCCAGCGTCGGCGTGGCTGCCGCGCCCAGCCAAGCGTCAGGGATGCAGCAGTGGTCGCAACAAACCGAGCGCTGGATCAACCAGCAGTTGTTGGCCCAGCTCGACCCAGACTTGCCCCTGCGCCCCGAGGTGGAAGTGGGGCACTTTGACAGCCGCTTGCGGCTCGCCCCTTGCCAGCGCGTTGAGCCCTTTTTGCCCGCAGGCACCCGTCTGTGGGGGCGCACCCGCATCGGTCTGCGTTGTGCCCAAGGCCCGGTGGCATGGACGGTTTTTTTGCCGATTCAGGTGCGCGTGTGGGGCCCGGCTTGGGTGCTGCGCCAACCGGTGGCGGCTGGTGCGCCCTTGCGCCCCGAAGACATGGAGCAACAAGAAACCGACTGGACCGCCAGCACGTCCCTGCCACTGACCCGAACCGAGCAGTGGCAGGGCCTGAGCGCCAGCCAGATGCTGCAGCCCGGCCAGGTGCTGCGTCCGTCCATGGTGCGCGCACCGCAGGTGTTCACCTCAGGCACCGAGGTGCGCTTGCTCCTGCAGGGTGCTGGCTTTGAGTTGGTCGCCGTGGGTACGGCCTTGCAGCACGGCGTGATGGGGCAAGCGGTGCGCGTGCGCCTGCCCAATCGCAAGGTGGTCAGCGGCGTGGTGCGCAACGCACAAACGGTTGAGGTTCGTTTATGATGGCCGAAGGTGTGACCTAAAAAAGACACCCAAAATCCAGAAATAGGGTTAAAGTCCGCCCATCCTTGGCCGATAAAGCCTCCAAGCACCCCGCTCATGTGGGGTTTGGAGCGTGTCATGAACATCAACAGTCTCGCCGACAAGTCCGTCATTCTTGCCACCAACGCCCCTGCGCGGTCGCTGGAGCGCTCGGCCGCGCCTGCTCAAGCTGCCACGAACCAAGCCACCAGCCAGTCGGTTGCCCCCGATGCCCCGGCCAGTGTCGAGGTCCGGCTCTCGCCTGTCACGCAAAGCATGACCAACAACGTGGCGCGCTCGGGCACCGACGTTTTTAACGCCGAGAAAGTGCAGGCCATGCGCAGCGCCATTCAAAATGGTTCGTTTTCAGTCAACGCCGACGTCATTGCCGACCGCCTGATGGCCAACGCGCGCGACATGCTCAGCGTCGCGGCAGCTGCCCCGCGGGCTGAACAGCCCGCCCAACCGAGCCAATGAACACGGCAGCCGCGCCGCCGCAACCCTGGCAGGCGGCACAGGCTGGCTTGCTTGACTTGCGCGCGGCCATTGCGGCGGCACACCAAAGCGGACTGCAATCGATAGGCGCAAACGACGCCGATGCCTTGACCGCCCAAGCGGGCGAGTTGAGCCGTGTCTTGGCGCTGCACTTGCCCACGCTGCAGGCGGCCGCCCGGCACAGCCCTGCGCCACCCGAAGCGGCCGAACTGCTGCAACACGTAGGCCGCGAACTGCAGGCCTTGCTGACGCTAAACACCCAGCTGTCGGCACGCACCCAGCGCGCGCTTGATGTGCTGTTTCCCACCGACCACGTCAAGGCCTACAGCCGACTGGCTGGCCGTGCCAGCCCATTCGCAAACACGCCCAGCAGCGTCAACGGGGCTCGCTTCAAGGCCTAAATGGGCCTCTCTCTCCAGCACAGCGCTCGGCCTGAAGCCACTCAATGCTCGCGCAGCCGCGCCCGCAGCCGGGCGATCGATTGGCTGTGCAACTGGCTCACGCGCGACTCGGTCACCCCCAGCACGGCAGCAATCTCTTTGAGGTTCATGTCGTGCTCGTAGTACATGCTCATCACGTACTGCTCGCGCTCGGGCAGTTTGTTGATGCCATCGACCAAGGCCGCGCGCATGCGCTGGTCGCTCAGCAGCGCATGCGGGTTGGCTTGCTCGTCGGCTGGCAGGTGGCGGTCTAGGTACTGCTCGCCGCCCTCTTCGCCTGAACCCGACAAATCTTCGAGGTAAACCAGTTGCGTGCCGCGCACCCGGCCCAGAATCTCTTGGTATTCGGGCAGCGACAGCCCGAGTTCTTGCGCGATCTCGGATTCGCGCGGTGCCCGCTGCAGGCGCTGCTCCAGCCGCTGCACCGCCGCCTCGATGTCTTTTTGTTGCTTGCGGGAACTGCGCGAGAGCCAGTCGCCGTCGCGCAGTTCGTCGAGCATGGCGCCGCGGATGCGCTGGCTGGCAAAAGTCTCGAACTGCACCCCTTGCGCCGGATCGAAGCGCGACAGGGCTTCGTTGAGGCCGATCATGCCGACTTGGATCAGGTCGTCGATATCGACGCTGGCAGGCAATCGGGCCATCAGATGATGCGCCAAACGGAGCACCAAAGGGCTGTGGTGTCTGAGTTGGGCATCGCGGTCAAGCGTGCCTTTGGCGGTGTACATCAGGAAATGCGCCGGTCTGGTGGGCTGAAAGCGCGAAAAACTCGTGTGAAATGGAATGAACATGGGGTTGTCTCACGCTATCTTGCAGCACCAACGCCGTCTCCAGAACCCGTTGCATGCAGGACTCGTCAGCCGCTTGGTGCAAAACACCCCGCTGACGATCATACCCGAGCGGCCAGACCGCCGTCCTCAGGCCCAAGTGCCGCCAAGCCTGCTGGCGCAGCCTTTGAACCGGCTCCGGCTCTTGGTTTTGATCCCTACAGGCTGACTGGCTCGCTGCCGGCTCGGCATCGGGCAGCCACAGCACCAGCGCCTGCAAGGCCGCCACCTGCCACAAGACCTTGAGGGCGTTGTAGGCGCTCACCAAGCTCGCCGGGGCCGCATTGAGCAGCACCAGCGGGCGCGCTTGGCTGTCGGCCAACCGCACCGCCCAAGCCTCCAGCGGGGCCTGCCAGAGCAAAACCCCAGATTCGGGCAGCGCCTGCTCCCACTGCTCCAGCCAAGCGGTCGATATCGAGGGCGCGTCACCGGTATCGGGCATGCCCTCGAGCGGCAACACGCTCAGACCCAGATCGGTCAAGCCGTCTTCGAGCCGCCGCAGCGCCGCCTGCGCCAGCGCCGGGTTGGGGTTTTGCACCACCGGCAGCAAACGCTTGGGGGGCTGCAAGCGCAGGGCCGCGAGCCCAGTGGCTTGGTCGAAACCGGACTCAAACATGGCGACCATCCAAAGGCACCCGCACCTGCCCCGATTCGGCAAAGTACAGGGGCAGTTCGGCCTCTTTGGGGTCGAAAGACGATTTGCCACTCGTGGCCATCGACAGCCGCACCAGCGTCGGGGCATCGGGGCGTTGCCAGTCTTCCGGCACGCGCTGGCCGGTGCTCAGGCCGCGCAGCACCAGCTGGTGCCGGATCAGGGTGTCGAGCGCGGGCCCGAGCTTGGCCGCTTCGTCGAGCTTGGACAAAATCACGCCGTGCAGGCCACTGCCCACGTAGGCGTGCACCACCTCGTCGAGGGTGTCGCCGTGAGCGCCGGCGTTGAGCACCAGCAGCTTTTTGATGCTGGGCGAGTCCAGCAGCTCCATCATCTCGGCAATGCGTGGGTCTTTTTGGCCCAGCCCGGCGGTGTCGATGATCACCATGCGCTTGTTGGCCAACAACTCGAGCAAGTCTTGCAGCGCCGCGCGGTCGTGCGCCAGATGCGCCACCACGCCCAGCATGCGGGCATAGGAGCGCAGCTGCTCGTAGCCGGCCACGCGGTAGCTGTCGAGCGTGATCAGGCCGACGCTGCTGGGCCCATAGGTCTGCACGCACTGCGCCGCCAGCTTGGCGGCGGTGGTGGTTTTGCCCACTCCGGTGGCCCCCACCAGCGCAAACACCCCGCCCTCGTCGCACAGCTGGCCGGCTTCGCGGTGGGTGCGCAGGTTGCGCGCCAGCACCTCTTGCGTCCAGCGAAAGGCTTCGGCAGGAGCGTAGCGCTCGGGCAGGCGCTCCATTACCGCGCGCGCCACTGTGGGCGAGTAGCCGCAGCGGATGAGCTTGAGCAGCAGGCCGGCCTCGATCGGGCTTTGCTTGGCCTGCCCAAGCCAAGCCAAGGTGCTCAGGCGCTCCTCCATCAGCGTCTGCAGCTTGTCGATCTGCTCGGTCAGGCGCGCGGCGGCGCTGGGCGTGGCCTCGGCTTTGGGGGCTTTGGGCGCTTCGGGGGCCGGGCTGGGCTGTGCCGGTCGCGCCTTGGGCTTGGGCGCCTCGGGCGCAGACTGGGCAAAGCGCAAGCGCACATCGTGCTCATCGGGCTGGGCCCTAAAGCCTTCGCGCTCGGGCGCGGCCAAGCGTGCAGGCGCTGGGCTGTGCTCATGGGGCGCTGGCTCGGAGCGCAAGGGGCTTTGCATGGCTTCGCGGCGCTTGCGCAGCATGCGTTCGCGCACGTAGTCTTGGAACGACAAGGTGCTCATGGCCATGGCTTCGGTGTCTTCGGCCACGCTGCTGCCCGCTGGCTGGCGCAGCAGCTGGGTTTCGGCGCGCTGCTGCAGGTTGGCACGCGGCGGCTGCGCGGGGGCGCGGTGCGCGCGCTCATCGTGCGCCTGCATTCTGGGCGCGACCGCCACTTGGGCATGCAAGCGCCCCAAGTCCTCTTCCCGCGTGGCCACCACCTCGAAGCCCTGTTCGGTGGAGCGACTGGACAAAATCACGGCGCTGTCGCCAAATGTGGCCTTGGCCAGCGCCATGGCTTCGCGCGAATTGGGGGCTATAAAGCGTTGGGCGTTCATGCGGGCTCTCCAAGTATTGGGCCGATGCGGATCAAATGGGTGTCAGGGATTTCGCTGTGTGCCAGCACTTGCAGGCGGGGCGCAGCACGCTTGAGCAGACGCGCCATGGCGCTGCGGATGGCGTCGGGCACCAGCAGGCAGGCCGGGATGCCTTTTTCTTCCTGCCGGTTCGAAACCTGGGCCGCCGACTGGGTGAGCAGTTCGGCCACGCCGGGGTCGAGCGCGCCTGCGCCCTGCCCGCTCAGGGCTTGGGTGAGCAGCCGCTCGAGCCCGGGCTCGATGGCGATCACTTCCAGCTCGCTCACCGGGCCGTAGATTTGCTGCACGATGGCGGGTGCCAGCGCTTGCCGGATGCGCCGCGCCAGCTCGGCCGGGTCTTGCGTCTGGCCGGCGTGTTCGGCCAGCGCCTCGACGATGGTGCGCACATCGCGGATGTGCACCGACTCGTCGAGCAGCAGCTGCAGCACCTTGTGAAATACGCCGATGGGCACCATGGCCGGAACCACTTCCTCGATCAGTTTGGGGGCCAGTTTGGCCACGTGCGCCACCAGCTCTTGCACCTCGGTGCGGCTCAGGAGTCTGGCGGCATGGACTTGCATCAAGTGTGACAAATGCGTGGCCAGCACGGTCTCTGAATCAACCACGGTGTAACCGGCCATTTGTGCGCTTTCCTTTTGGCGCTCGTCGATCCAGTGCGCCGGCAGGCCAAAGGCTGGGTCGGTGGTGGGGGTGCCGATCAGCGGGGTGCGGATGTGCCCAGGGTTGATGGCCATGAACTGACCCGGGAACACCTCGCCCTCGCCCACCACCACACCGCGCAGGGCGATGCGGTAGCTGCTGGGGCGCAGCTCGAGGTTGTCGCGCACGTGCACGGGCGGCGGCAAGAAGCCCACGTCTTGGGCGAATTTTTTGCGCACGCCCTTGATGCGCGTGAGCAGATCGCCCTGGCGCGCTTTGTCCACCAGCGGAATCAGGCGGTAGCCCAGCTCCAAGCCCAGCAGATCGACCGGCTGCATGTCGTTCCACGAGGCCTCACCGTCGCTGGGTGCGGGGGCATTGGCCTGCAGCTGCGCCTGCGCGCTGGCGGCCTGCGCCTGGCGCTGCTGCCAGCCGATCCAGAACGCGATCCCTCCGATGACAAAGGCAAAGCTGAGGAACACCACATTGGGCATGCCCGGGATGATGCCCAGCAAAAACAGCACCAGTGCGCTGATCCCCAGTACCTTGGGCGAATCGAACACTTGGCCGACGATCTGCTGGCCTAGGTCTTCTTCTTTGCCCACGCGCGAGACCACCATCGCCGCCGCCACCGAGATCAGCAGCGCCGGCACCTGCGCCGCCAGCGCGTCGCCGATGGCCAGCGTGATGTAGGTGGCCGAGGCATCGCTGGCGCTCATGCTGTGCTGCAGCATACCGATCGCAAAGCCACCGATCATGGTGATGAGCAGGATCAGGATGCCGGCGATGGCGTCGCCGCGCACGAACTTGGCGGCACCGTCCATGTTGCCAAAAAAGTCGGCTTCTTCGGCCACTTCGGCGCGGCGCTGCTTGGCCTCTTTGTCGGTGATGATGCCGGCGTTGAGGTCGGCGTCGATCGCCATCTGCTTGCCCGGCATGGCGTCGAGCGTGAAGCGCGCGCCCACTTCGGCGATGCGCTCGGCGCCTTTGGTGACCACCACAAAGTTGATCACCACCAGGATCAAGAACACGATCACGCCGACGGCAAAGTTGCCACCGACCAAAAAGGTGCCAAAGGCCTCGATCACGTTGCCGGCTGCCCCTGTGCCTTGGTGCCCTTCCATCAGCACCACGCGGGTCGAAGCCACGTTGAGCGCCAGCCGCATCAGCGTGGTCAGCAGCAGCACGGTGGGGAAGACGATGAAGTCCATCGCCCGCCGCATGTAGGCGGCCACCATCATCACCATCAGGGCGATGGCGATGTTGAGGGTAAAGAGCAGGTCGAGCAGCCACGGCGGCAGCGGCAGCACCAGCATGGCCAGCACCAGCATCACCAAGATGGGCACGGCGATCACAGCGGCATAGCCGCTGCTGGGGCCGAACCAGCGCTGTAAGGTTTGCAGTAGGGCGTTCATGAGAGCAGCTTGTTTGAGGGCGCGGGCTTAGGCCTGCGCCGGCGCCACGTCGTGGCCCTGATGGGGATCGAGGTCGGGCGGCACGTGGGGCTGCGGCGGCTGGCCGGGCATGGGGCCCTGACCACGCAGCGCAGCGCGCAGGCGGTACACATAGGCCAAGACCTGCGCCACGGCGGTGAACAGCGCCGCCGGCACCTGCTGGTTGATTTCGGTGTGCGCATACAGGGCGCGCGCCAGCATCGGGGACTGCAACACCGGCACCTGGTGCAGCTTGGCCATGTCGCGGATGCGCAGCGCGTTCAGGTCGGCCCCCTTGGCGATCACGTGCGGCGCCGCCATGGTTTTTTCGTCGTACTTGAGCGCCACGGCGTAGTGGGTCGGGTTCATCAGCACCAGATCGGCGGCGGGCACGCGCGACAGGCTCTGGCCCTGGGCGAGCTCGCGCTGGCGCATCAGGCGCAGGGCTTTTTGATGCGGATTGCCCTCGGTTTCCTTGTTTTCGTCCACCACCTCTTTGTGCGACATCTTGAGGTTGCGCTGGTGCAGATACTGCTGCAGCGGCACATCGATCAGGGCCACCAGCAGCATCACCAGCAGCAGAGCGCCCACACCGAGCATGAACCACTGCCCCAACTGCACGATCGAGCTCTCGAGCGGGCGCAGCAGCAACGAGCCAAAGGCCGGCAGATGGCTGCTCACAAACCACCAGCCCACCAGCGCCAGCAAAGCCGATACCGCGAGCAGCTTGAGCAGCTCAAACAGCTGCTGCATCGAAAACAGCCGCCCAAAGCCGCTGATGAGGCCGATCTTGCTCAAATCGAGCTCCAGTGGCTTGAAGCTCCAGGCAAAGGAGCCCGCCGCCACCATCGACAAGGCCGCCAACACAGCCACCGCCAGCGCCAGCGGCAGGTAGTACAGCAAGGCGGCGTACAGGGCCATCGCCAGCACCTCGAGCATGAGCTCGGGGTGGCGCAGCGACTCGGCGTTGAAGCGGTAGCTGATGCGCATGACTTGGCTCATGCGCTCGTAGGCCCAAGCGGTGCTCAACCACAGCAGCACGATGCCGCCGGCCACCACCACCAGATTGCTTAAATCTTTGGCGCGCGGCACCTGACCGTCCTCGCGCGCCTTTTGCAGGCGCCGCGGGGTGGCGGGTAGGTTTTTGTCTTGGGAGGATTCCATGGGCGGTCAACGAATGGGTTGACCGCATTGTCTGACGCGAGCCAGATTTCTAAAGCCCGATTAGGGCCCGCTTATCCGCGCTGTTTGGGCTTAAACCTGAGCGCCCGCTGGGGCTGGCAGTGCGGGCCTCAGAACCCGAGGCTGGCGAGCAGATCGTCCACTTGGGACTGGTCGGTGACCACGTCGGTGCGGCCTTCGGGGTTGACCACTGGGCCGGCCAGCTGTTCGCGCCGCATTGCAGGAGCCGGCGCAGCTAGCGATGCAGGCTGCGGCGCCGCCTCGGACTGGGCCTGAGCGGCCGACTCGAGCAGCAGTTGCAGCAGCTGCTCCTCGATCGTGGCCGCCAGCGCCACCACCTTTTTGATCACCTGCCCGGTGAGGTCGTGAAAGTCTTGCGCCAGCATGATTTCGGTCAGGTGCGCGTCGGTGCGCTCGGAGCCGTGCTGGATTTTTTGCGACCACTCGAGCAGCTCGGGCATGGCCCATTTGAGGCCCGGCACAGCGCCGATGGTGTCGAGCAGTTGCTGGCTGTGCTGGCGCACGGCGTCTTGCTCGGCCTTGGCCTCATCGACGCGGTTGAGCACCTTTTCGGCCGCATCACCGGTCAGGCGCGCGATGTATTGCAGGCGGCTGCGGGCATCGGGCAGTTCATCGACGGCGCCCTTGAGCACCGGGGTGTAGCCCAGTTCGTTGAGCGCGTCATGCAACTGGCGCGTGATGCGCCCGAGTCGCTGAAAAATTTCGGTCTGATGTTCGTGCGGTTGCTGGTCCATATTCGTGCCCTGTGCTTGCCCTGGCGCGCTCACCAGCCCATTTTCTTGAAGATATTGGCCAGTTTTTCTTCCAGCGTGGCTTTGGTAAAGGGCTTGACGATGTAGCCCGCCGCCCCCCCTTGGGCGGCGGCGATGATGTCTTCCTTGCGCGCCTCGGCGGTGACCATGAGCACCGGCAGGTGCTTGAGCTTGTCGTCGGCCTTGATCTGCGTCAACAGCTCAAAGCCGTTCATGTTCGGCATGTTGATGTCGGACACCACAAAATCAAACTTGCCGTTGCGCAGCTTGTGCAAGGCCACCACCCCATCCTCGGCCTCGTCGGCGTCGGTGTGGCCGATTTCCTTGAGCAGGTTGCGCACGATGCGGCGCATGGTGGAGAAATCATCGACGATAAGAAAACGCAATTCGGGCATGGCTATATCCAGTACGGGGTACGCGGGTGCAGAGTGTAACTATACCTGCTGCAGGCCCAAGCTCAACGGGCACCCACCGGCGGTGCCAAGTTGGGCAAATGCGGCAAGGTGACGGTGCCCAGAGAAGCGCCCTGCCCGGCTTGGGCAGGTGGCTCTGGGGGTGATGCGGCGGCAGGAGCAGGCGCAACGCCCACAGCGGCAGGAACGACAGGAGCGGCTGGCGCGCCGGTCGCCGCAGGTGGTGTGCCATCGATGGCGCGTGTCATGCGCTCTTCGGCGTCTTGCGTGAGCACCAGAATGCCGATGCGGCGGTTGCGCGGGTCCAGCGGCGCCTCGGGCAGCAAGGGCTGGCTCGGGCCCATGCCCACCACGCGGGCGATTTTGGTTTCGGGCAAACCAGCCGCCATCAGCTCGCGCCGCGTGGCGTTGGCGCGATCGGCCGACAGCTCCCAGTTGCTGTAGCCCAGCGCGCCGCGGCCAAAAGGCGCCGCATCGGTATGGCCAGAAATGGAAATGCGGTTCTCGACCGCCCCCAGCGACACCGCGATCTGGCGCAAGATGCTGCGCAAGTGCGGCTGCACCAAGGGGCTGCCGAGGTCGAACATGGGGCGATCGCGCTCATCCACGATCTGGATGTACAGCCCGTCTTGCACCATCTCGAGCCGGATCTGCTCGGCGTACTCGGCCAACTGCGGATTGGCTGCAATCGCCCGCTCGATCTGGCCGCGCAGGTTTTCGATGCGCTGGCGATCCAGCGCCAGTTGGGCTTGGCGCAGTTGCTGTTCGTGGATGACTTGCTGCGGCGGCTGCTGGGCCGGATCGTCGCGGCGCGCCAACGGCGCATCGGGGCGCAGCAAGTCCTCGCCACCACCGGGCAGCACCATGACAGCGCCCACAGCCGGCTCGCCAAACAACGCCACCATGATCGGGGCATTGAAGTGATCGGCAATGCCGCCACGCTGCTCCTCGCTGGTAGAGCCCAACAGCCACAGCAGCAAGAACAGCGCCATCATCGCCGTCACGAAGTCGGCATAGGCGATCTTCCAAGCGCCCCCATGCGCACCATGCGCCGTCTTCTTGATGCGCTTGATGATGATGGGCTGAAGCGGCTTGCCGGTGGCGCTCATGGTTGCGGCTCAACAGGGCTGGAGGCTGAGGCTGGAGGCTGGGGCTGAATTAGGGCGCAGGGGCTTCATTTCTTTTGCTTGACGTGTCCTTCGAGCTCAACGAAGCTGGGGCGTTCGGCCGAGTAAAGCACCTTGCGCCCGAACTCGATCGCCGTCATGGGGGGGTAGCCCTGCATGCTGGCCAGCAGCGTGGTTTTAATGCACTGCAGTTCTTTGGTGTCCTCGTCGAGCTTTTGCTCGAGGGTGCCCGCCAGCGGCTCGAAAATCGCATAACCCAAGAAAATCCCCAGAAATGCACCCAGCAAGGCCGAACCGATCTTGGCCCCCAACACCTCGGGTGGCTCGGTGACCGAGCCCATGGTCTGGATCACCCCCATGACCGCCGCCACGATGCCAAAGGCCGGCAGCGCACCCGCCAAGCGCGCATAAGCCGCCACCACCACATGGCCCTCGTTGTGGTGGGCTTCGATCTCACTGTCCATGATGGACTCGATCTCGTGCGCGTTGAGGTTGCCCGAAACCATCATGCGCAGGTAGTCGGTGATGAACTCGACCGTGTGGTGGTCGGCGGCGATCGCCGGGTATTTCTGGAACAGGGCCGAGTCTTGCGGGTTTTCGACGTCGTTCTCGATCGCCATCAGGCCTTCTTTGCGCGCTTTTTGCAAGATGTCGTAGAGCAGCGCCAGCAGCTCGAGGTAGCGCGCCTTGGTGTACTTGGAGGCTTTCGTGGCGCGGCCAATACCGGCCAGTGCGCTCCTGAGCACCTTGGGCTCGTTGTTGATGACGAAGGCGCCCAAAGCCCCGCCCATGATGATCATCATCTTGACCGGCAGCGCGAGCAAGATCGGACCCATCTTGCCGCCGGCTATCACATAACCGCCGAAGATGCAGCCTATGCCAAACAATAAACCGAAGATTAACTTCATGCGCCTTGTCGCCTTGTGCTGATATCGCCGTCTGATCTATAGGCCCGCTTGAGCCGAGTCATTTCGAGCCTGCAGAGCTGCCCAGCCACTGCTGTGCCCAGCGCCAAGCGCGCCACGAGCGCCAGCCCCAGCTCAGTGCCGTGCGCGGCTTGCGCGCCAGCACCAGCAGGCCCAAGGCCAGTACCCAAGGGCGCTGGCGCACCCAAGCCACGCCGCGCTGGGTGCCGTCGAGCACCTGCCAAGCCGGCTCCAGCGCCTGCACCTGCTGCACCAAGCTGTGGCGCAGTTGGGCCGACTGCTGCTGCAGCAAGGCGCGGCGTTGCCAGTAGGCGGCACGGCTGGAATTCATGGTCGCAGCTTTTGGGCATCAGCCGCCAGTTCGGCGCGCGTGGCCTCGAACCAGTTGCGCTCACGCTGCCAGTTGCGCCACGCCCAAACCGCAGCCACCGCCCCCAAAGTCAGGAAGATGAAGGTGAACGCGGCCAAGGCCAGCACGCGCACGGGCGTGTCCCACCAGAGCACGGTCAGTAGCACCGCCAAAAAGGCCAGCCCGAGCAGGAGCAAGCACAGCGCCGCCCAGCCCAGCAGCAGCAGGGCCACCACGGCTTGGGCGTGGCTGCGGCCCTCGAGCGCCACCAACTCCAGCCGCACGCGCGCCAGCGCAACTGCGTCGCGCACCACGCCGCGCAGGGCCGAAGTCCAAGTTGGGCGGGCCGCCTGTGGCCCGCCCTCGGGGGTCAGCGAAGGCATGAAGGCTTCAGGCCAGCGCTGCGCTCAGCGGCGGCTGATCAGCAGGCCCAGCAGCAGCCCGACACCGGCGGCGACGCCGATCGAGGTCCATGGGTGCTCGTGCACGTAGTGGTCGGTGGCGCGGCAGGCGTCGCGCGCTTTGAGGCGCAGGTCGTCTTCGAGGCTGCCGAGTTTGTGGCGCGCGTTGCGCAGGTTGTCTTGCATGCGCTCGCGCAGCTCGGCCACGCGCTCGCCGGTCTGGTGCGCGGTGGCGGCCAGCAGCTCTTCGGCGTCGGCGACCACGACTTTGAGGTCGGCGACCAGTTTGTCTTTGGACGGATGAATGGCGTCGGACATGGATGTACTCCCGCAGGGTTGAGGAACGAAGAAAGCGATTAGGCCACTATATCAGGCCCGCACGGCATCCGGGTTGCGCAGTCGGATATGCAGCTCGCGCAGTTGCTTTTCGTCCACCACGCTCGGGGCTTGCGTCAGCAGACACTGGGCGCGCTGGGTTTTGGGGAAGGCGATCACGTCGCGGATCGACTCGGCCCCGGTCATGAGCGTGATCAGGCGATCGAGCCCAAACGCCAGCCCACCGTGCGGCGGTGCGCCGTACTGCAGCGCGTCGAGCAAAAAGCCGAACTTGGCTTGCGCCTCCTCGGGGCCGATGCCCAGCGCCGCGAACACCTGGCTTTGCACCTCGGCGCGGTGGATGCGCACGCTGCCGCCGCCCAGCTCCCAGCCGTTGAGCACCATGTCGTAGGCCTGCGCGACGCAGCGCCCGGGCTCGCTGGCCATGTAGGCCTCGTGGCCGGCTTTGGGGGCGGTGAAGGGGTGGTGCACGGCGTTCCAGCGCGCGGCGTCGTCGTCGTACTCGAACATCGGGAAATCGACCACCCACAGCGGCGCCCAACGCTGCTCAAACAGGCCGTTGGCCTTGGCAAAGTCGCTGTGGCCGATCTTGAGGCGCAAGGCGCCGATGGCGTCGTTGACGACCTTGGCCTTGTCGGCGCCGAAGAACAGCAGGTCGCCGCTCTGCGCGCCGCTGCGCGCGAGCACCGCCGCCAGCGCGGCGGCGTCGAGGTTTTTCACGATCGGGCTTTGCAGGCCGTCGCGGCCCGCGGCCAAGTCGTTGACCTTGATCCAGGCCAGCCCTTTGGCGCCATAGATTTTCACGAATTCGGTGTAGGCGTCGATCTCGGAGCGGCTCAGGGCGGCGCCGCCGGGCACACGCAGCGCCACCACGCGCCCGCCCTTCATCTGCGCCGCGCTGCTAAAGACCTTGAACTCAACGCCGGCCATGACATCGGTGAGCTCGGTGAACTCGAGCCTCACGCGCAAGTCGGGCTTGTCGGAGCCAAAGCGGTGCATGGCTTCGGCGTAGGCCATGACCGGGAACGCGCCCAGCTCCACGCCCAGCGTGCTGCGGAAAACGTCGGTGATCATGCCCTGGAACAGGTCGCGAATCTCTTGCTCGCTCAGGAACGAGGTCTCGATATCGATCTGGGTGAACTCGGGCTGGCGGTCGGCGCGCAGGTCTTCGTCGCGAAAGCACTTGGTGATCTGGTAGTAGCGGTCGTAGCCGGCCACCATGAGCAGCTGCTTGAACAACTGCGGCGACTGCGGCAGCGCAAAAAAGTGGCCGTCGTGCACGCGGCTGGGCACGAGGTAGTCGCGCGCGCCCTCGGGCGTGCTTTTGGTGAGCATCGGGGTTTCGATGTCGATGAAGCCGTGCGCATCCAGAAACTGACGCACCGCCATCGCCACGCGGTAGCGCAGCATCAGGTTGCGCTGCATGGCGGGGCGGCGCAGATCGAGCACGCGGTGCGTCAGGCGCGTGGTCTCGCTCAGGTTGTCGTCGTCGAGCGTGAATGGCGGCGTGACTGAGGGGTTGAACACCGTGATGGCGTGACACAGCAGCTCGACCTGTCCGCTCTTGATGGCTTCGTTGGCGGTGCCGGCCGGGCGCGCGCGCACCACCCCCTGGATTTGGACGCAAAACTCGTTGCGCAAGCCCTCGGCGATAGCAAACATCTCGGGCCGGTCGGGGTCGCAGACCACTTGCAGCGTGCCTTCGCGGTCGCGCAGGTCGATGAAGATCACGCCGCCGTGGTCGCGCCGGCGGTTGACCCAGCCGCACAGGCTGACGGCTT
>Ga0208735_100236_pt1 | contig 31117 bp, 29 predicted proteins | sample Subbio12Aug_8Aab_FD_184829 | JGI IMG/M metagenome (GOLD analysis project Ga0208735, IMG submission 184829) | Serpentinite rock and fluid subsurface biosphere microbial communities from McLaughlin Reserve, California, USA - CR12Aug_8Aab (SPAdes) | ecosystem: Environmental > Terrestrial > Deep... | reverse complement strand
CGGGCAGGGCATCCGGCCGCGCGGCGCGTTCGGCGCGCAACCCGGCAATCCGCTCGGTCAACGCCTGGCTTTCCTTTTCGAGCGGGCGCAGGCCGACCTGCCAGCCCGCCGCGCCCGCCAGGCAGAGCGCCAGGCCCAACAGCCCGGGCCAGCCCAGCCGCTCGACGCCGTGGCGCAGCCAGGCCAGCGCAAGGGCGCGCCTGCGCTTCATGCGGGATTCCATTCGACCTGGAGCGAGAAGCCGGTCACCGGCCCCGCCGGCGATTCCCTGATCTCGTGCGCCAGCAGGAAGCTGCGGTCGACCAGGGGGGAGGCGCGCAGCCGCTCGGCGAAATCGAGGGCGTCCTCGATGCTGCGCGCCTCGGCTTCCAGACGCGTCCGCCCGGCGGCCGCTTCCGTGTCGAGCGCGAGCAGGGCGACGCGCCGGTCCGTGGCGAGTTCGATCTCGCGCAGGACGTCGTCCCAGGGAAAGGTCTGTTGCGCCGGCCGTCCCGCCGGCGCCGACTTCTGCACCGCCGCCCCGGCGGCGACGGCCGCGGGCCGAAGCTGGCGTTCGAGGCGCTCGGCCTCGAACGCCAGGCCGGCGCGGGTTTCCTCGGCGGCCAGGTAGCGGTCGGCGAGAATCGCGCCCGCCGCGACGCCGACGGCCAGGAGGAGCCAGGAAACGGGGGAGAAGCGCCGGGCGGGCGCGACGAAGTTCATGGGGTCCATGCGCCGCGCCGCATCAGCCCCGGCTCGCGGCCACCGCCGCCATGCGGCGGCGCTGGAATCCGGTCTCGGCAGCATGCACCGCCAAACCCTCGACCTCGGCCGGCACGCTGCCGCTCGCGCCGCCGCCGCACAGGCACAGATGCAGGCTCTCCCCCGCGCCGGGAATGTCGTGACTGGCTCGCATGCGCCGGATCATGCCGGGCAGGGCCGCGAGCCAGCCGTCGGGCGCCGGCTCGTTTCTCAGGGCGAGCCAGGATTTGTCCCGTTTCACGCCGAGGCAGACATGGCCGGGTTCGGCCACGCCGAACCAGAGCGGCGCCGGCCGGCCGGACGAAAAATTGTGCCGGTTGAACAGTCGGACGAAGTTGGGCCGCAGCTCCGCGAGACGGGCCAAGCGCTTCTCGGCAATTTTTTTCAGGGCGACGATCAGGTCGGCCTCGACGGCGCAGGCCAGCGACGGCCGCCCCGGGGGCATGATGTCGACCAGCATCTGCCAGCTGCGCGCCGCTTCGCCGTGCACTTCGCGGAAGGCGTGCTCGGCATAGGCGCGCCACTCGGCCCGGGTGACGATGCCGGGTTGCCAGTCGAGGATGCGGTAGCGGACGAAACGGTCCGACAGGTAGACGTCGACGCGCGGGGAGGCGTTGCAGTGACGGTCGATGAGTTCGGCCAGGGCTGCGCCGGACGCCTGCCACAGGGGCGTCCCCGGGCGCAGCGGGGCGCAGGCCAGGCTGCCGACGTCGCGCGGAGACAGGCCGACCGGCGGCATGATGCGGTAATCGAGGCGCTCGGGCGTCATGAAGACCTGGAGGATGTCACGCCACAACACGATTGACCTCTTCCAGACTGGTGACGCCGCGCCGGACCAGATCGAGCGCCGCGGCGCGCAGCCCGATCATCCCTTTCGCCTGGGCGGCCTCCTTCACCCGGCGCAGCGGTTCCCGCCCGACGATCATTTCGCGCAGCAGGTCGTCGATCACCAGCACCTCGGCGGTCGCCCTGCGTCCCTTGTAGCCGGTGCCGTGGCAGACGCCGCAGCCGGTGCCGGCACGAAACTGCCAGCCGGCCGGATCGCCCACGCCGGAGCGCTGCAGCAGCTCCGGCGCGGGGCGGATTTCCCGACTGCACGCCGGGCAGTTCAGGCGCAGCAGGCGCTGGGCGACGACGCCGTTGAGGGCGGCCATCAGGCTGTAGGGATCGACGCCCATGTGGGCGAAGCGGCCGAGCACATCGAACACGTTGTTGGCATGCACGGTGGTGAAGACCAGATGGCCGGTCAGGGCGGCCTGGACCGCGATCTGCGCCGTTTCGCCGTCGCGGATCTCACCGACCATGATCTTGTCCGGATCGTGGCGCAGGATCGAGCGCAGACCGCGCGCGAAACTCAGTCCCTTCTTCTCGTGCACGGGAATCTGCAGTACGCCGTCGAGCTGGTACTCGACCGGGTCTTCGATGGTGATCAGCTTGTCCGTGCCGTGGTTGATCTCGCCGAGCGCGGCATACAGGGTGGTGGTCTTGCCGCTGCCGGTGGGGCCGGTGACCAGCAGCATGCCGTAGGGCAGCACGGCGAGCCGGCGCAGCGCGGCGAGGGTGGCGGCGGCGAAGCCGAGACTATCCATGGTCAGGCCGGCCAGCTCGACGACGAGCGCACGCCGGTCGAGGATGCGCAGCACGGCATCCTCGCCGTGGATGCTGGGCATGATGGAGACGCGCAGATCGATCTCCCGGTCCTGGTAGGCGACGCGGAAACGCCCGTCCTGCGGCACGCGCCGCTCGGCGATGTCGAGTTCGGCCATCACCTTGATGCGCGAGATCACCTGTTCGGCCAGCTCGCCGCCCTGCAGGCTGCCGACCGAGACGAGCACCCCGTCGATGCGGTGGCGGATCGCTATGCCGCCCGCCCGCGACTCGACATGCACGTCGCTGGCGCCGGCTTTCAGGGCGTCGTGCAGCGTCGAGTTCACGAGGCGCACGACGGGGCTGCCATCGTTGGCGATGTTGCGCAGGGAGAGGTCCTCCACCGTTGCGCCGCGCCCGCCGCCGGTTTCGATCCCGGCCAGGTTGTCGAGCGCGCGCGCGTCCTCCTCGTAACGGTGCAGGCAGGCGGATAGGTCGGCTCGATGGGCGATGCCGATGCGATAAGGCTCGGTCAGCAGGGCGGCAAGCCGGTCGCGCAGGCGCTCGTCGAACGGGTCGGCCAGCGCCACCCAGAGGCCGTCCGGGCGGCGCAGCACGACGCATTCCTGGCGCAGCGATTCGCCGAAGCCCAGCTGCGTGAAACAGGGCTCGGCCGCCAGCAGAAAGGCCATGTCGAGCACGGGCAGATCGGCGGTCGTCGCCAGGCGCGCGACGAAATCGGCCGGGGCGAGCCGCGCCGCCTCCTCCAGGGCGGGGACCAGACGCCGCCCGGCCGCCAGCGTCCTGGCCTGGCGCAGCTCCGCGGCGGAAAATGGCGGTTCGGCGGCGCCCATGTCCTACTGGATGCTCTCGGCGAGCAGGAAGATCGGCAGGTAGAGCATCACGACGATCAGGCCGATCAGCAGGCCGATCGCGACCATCAGCAGCGGCCCGGCCAGCCGGACGGTCAGTTCCAGCCAGCGCGCCGTCTCCTCGTCGTGGAAGACGGCGATGCGCTCCATCATCTCGCCCATGTTGCCGGTCTGCTCGCCGACCCGCAGCAGGCGCAGCGCGACCGGCGTCGTCAGGCCGTGGCTGTGCAGCGCCCAGGACAGGGCCGCGCCCTCGCGCAGCGCGACCACCGCCTGCGCCAGCTGGGGTCGCAGCGCGGCCGCGAGGAGCCCCTCGATCATCTCGAGCGCCGGCACGATCGGTATGCCGCCGCGCAGCAGCATGCCCAGGGTGCGGTAGCAGCGCGCGAGCTGATAGACGCGCAGGCGCTCGCCCAGGCGCGGCACGCGCCAGAGCTGCTCGGCGAGCCGCGCGCGCAGCGCCGGCCGGCGCAGCTGCCGGTAGGCCGCAACGCCCGCCAGCAGGAAAATGGCGAGCGCCAGGACGCCGTGCTGCTCGATCATCTGCCCCCACTCGAGCAACAGGCGCGACAGCCAGGGCAGTTCGCCGCCGTAGTCCGCATAGACGCGCGCGAAGCGCGGCACGACGTAGCCCAGCAGGAAAAGGATCACCAGGGCGCCGACGCCGATCAGCAGCAGCGGGTAGATCGTCGCGCCGACGATCTTGTCGCGCAGGTCGTCGACCTGGTTGCGGTAGGCGATGAAACGGCGCAGGGCCTCGGGCAGGTCGCTGGTTTTCTCGCTCGCCCGGATGGCCGCGACGAACAGGTTCGGGAAGTGCGCGGGCTGCTCTGCCAGCGCGGCGGACAGGGTGCGGCCTTCGCGCAGGCGTTCGAGCGCCGTTTCGAGCGCGGCGCGCACGAGCGGCCGGGTTTCCTTCTCGACCAGCGTCTCGATCGCCTCGACCACGGCGATGCCGGATTCGAGCAGGGCAAGCAGTTCCTGGGCGAACAGCAGCAGGGGGAATTGCGCCGCCCTGCCGCCCAGGGACATCGTCATGCGCGCCGGGGCGACCGCCAGCACGGCGCAACCCTGCCGCCGGGCGAGCTGCTCCGCCTCGCCCGCATCGCGCGCGTCGAGGTCGAGCGTGCCGACCTGCCCTCCCGCGGTGATCGCCTTGACCCGGTAGCGCATGGCGCCCGCTACTGCCAGTTGCCGATGTCGGCAGCTTCGTCCTGGCCGCCGGGCTGGCCGTCCTTGCCGAGCGAGAGCAGGTCGTAGTCGCCGCGTTCCCCAGGCTGGCGGTAGATGAACGGATGCCCCCACGGGTCGTCCGGCACGGCTTTCCTGAGGTAGGGTCCGGCCCAGCGCCGCTCGCCGGCGGGCGCCTCGACCAGCACGGCAAGCCCCTGCTCGGTGCTCGGATAGCGCCCGAGATCGAGGCGATACTGGTCCAGGGCTTTCTCGAGTGCGTCGATTTGCGCGCGCGCGGCCTTCACCTCGGATTTGCCGATTTGCGCGAAGAACCTGGGCCCCACATAGGAGGCGAGCAGACCGATGATGACCATGACGACCAGGAGCTCGAGCAGGGTGAAGCCCATTTTGTGCCGGAGAGTATTCATAGCGGAGTTCATAGCGGAGGCGGCCGAGCGCGGCGGATGACTGGATTCACGCCCCACTGTAAAAAACGAATGTGACGTTTTGGTGAATTTCGCGGAGCGGCCTTACATCAAACTGTCATTTGTCCCGGCTAGGCTGGATAGTCGGGATGGCCATGAAAAGACAGAAACGATCAGCGCAGCACCGCGACCGGATCATCGAGGTCTTGATGATCGATCATCTCGTTGACGCTTTCGAGCTGGACCGCGCCGTGGAGCTCCGCGCCGCCTGCGAGCGCGGCCTCAGCAAGTTCGCCGCCATGACGACCGAGGATTTGCTCGCCGAGGCGCGCTGCCGCGGGATCGACCCGAGCGCCGGCAGCTGTCGGGAGAACGGCGACGCCGAAGGCGAGGATTTCGGCGACGCGGAAGAGCCGTCTGCGCTCCTGTCCGGGCTGGACGCGCGCAACCTGCGCCTGCGGGGCGAAGAGGCCTGAGCGGTGCCGCGCCGCGTCGCCCCGGCTGCGCTCCTGGCGCTCGCGCTGGCCTGCTGCGGCGCCGGCGCGCAGGCCGACATCTATCACGGCCGGGACGAGGACGGGGCGCCGCGCTTTTCGGATCGTCCCGCCGCCGGGCTCGACCTGTTGTTCGAGGTCGATGATCCGGCGGCGCGGCAGCAACCCTCCCCGAATCGCGCCCCTTCCCCGCAGTATTCCGGGATGCGGCGCTACGCGGCCGAAATCGAGGCGGTGGCGGCCGAGTTCGGCCTGGCGCCCGAACTGCTGCATGCCGTGATCGAGGTCGAATCGTCTTACGACCCGCGGGCGGTGTCGCCGCGGGGGGCGGCCGGCCTGATGCAGCTGATGCCCGCGACCGCCCGCGGTCTCGGGGTTGTCGATCGTTTCGATCCGCGCGCGAACCTGCGCGGCGGGGCGCGCCTCCTGCAGAGCCTGCTCGGCGCCTTCGACGGGAACCTGCAACTCGCCCTGGCCGCCTACAACGCCGGCGCAGGCGCCGTTCGCCGGCATGGCATGAGGGTTCCCCCGTACGCCGAGACCGTCGAGTATGTCGACGCCGTCCTGCGCCGCTTCGAACGGCTGCGCCGGGCGGGCGAAGCGTCCCGCCGCGAGCGGGAACGGGGCTGATCGCCGTCCCGCCGGAACCGACTTTCAGCCGCGCCGCCAGGTCGTGCCGCCCGGCCCGTCCTCGAGGATGACGCCCGCCGCCTTGAGTTCGGCGCGGATGCGGTCGGCCGCGGCGAAGTTCTTGGCCTTCTTTGCTGCAATGCGCGCACCGATCTGCGCGGCGATGGCGGCCTCGTCAAGCCCCTCGGCGGCCGGTCCGGCCTGCAGGAACTCGACCGGATCACGCTGCAGCAGACCGAGCGCGCCGGCCAGCCCCTTGAGCTGGGCCGCGGTCTGCGCATCCTTCGTGCGGTTCAGCTCGTTGGCGAGATCGAACAACGCCGCAATCGCCTCGGGCGTGGCGAAGTCTTCGTCCATTGCCGCCTTGAAGCGCTGTGCATGAGCCTCGTTCCAGTCAACCGATGCAGCGACAGCGAAACCCTTGAGCGCGGTGTAAAGCCGCGTCAGCGCGGCGCGCGCATCATCGAGGTGGGCATCGGAATAATTGAGCGGGCTGCGGTAGTGGGCGCGCAGGATGAAGAAACGGACCACCTCGGCGTCGTACTTCTTGAGGATTTCGCGCAGGGTGAAGAAGTTGCCGAGCGACTTGGACATTTTCTCGTTGTCGACGCGCACGAAGCCGTTGTGCATCCAGTAGTTCACGAAGGTATTCCCGTGGGCGCCTTCGGACTGGGCGATCTCGTTCTCGTGGTGCGGAAACTGCAAGTCCTGGCCGCCGCCGTGAATGTCGAAATGGTCGCCGAGCAGCTGCGCGCTCATCGCCGAGCATTCGATGTGCCAGCCTGGGCGCCCCAGGCCCCACGCCGATTCCCACTTCACTTCGGCCGACTCCTCCGGCCTGGCGTGCTTCCAGAGCACGAAGTCGAGCGGGTCCTGCTTGCCCTCCATCACATCGACGCGCTCGCCGGCGCGCAGATCATCGAGCGACTTGCCCGAGAGTTTGCCGTAGCCGGAGAATTTACGCACCGAATAGCAGACGTCGTTGTTGCCGGCGAGGTAGGCGTAGCCCTTCTTTTCCAGCCGGCCGATCAGGTCCAACATCTGCGGCACGTAGTCGGTCGCGCGCGGTTCAAAGTCGGGCCGCAGCACGCCCAGCGCGCCGGCATCCTCGTGCATGAAGGCGATGAACCTGTCGGTGAGCCGACGGATCGACTCGCCGTTCTCGGCGGCGCGCTTGATGATCTTGTCGTCGATGTCGGTGATGTTGCGCACGTAGGTCACCCGATAACCGCTCGCGCGCAGCCAGCGCGTCACCATGTCGAACACCACCATGACGCGCCCGTGGCCGAGATGACAGTAATCGTAGACGGTCATGCCGCAGACGTAGAGCCGGACCCGGCCGGGTTCGATGGGGACGAATTCCTGCAGGCTGCGGGTCAGCGAATTGTGGATTTTCAGCATGGTGCGACGCGGGTTCCGCCGGACAAAAGGCTAGAATCATACGTCGTTTGTTCAGCCACGGAGACCCCATGAAGCACTTGCTCGCACTGTTGTCCGCCCTCCTTTTCGCCCTGCCGGCCCTGGCCACCGACCCGCAGGTCGAACCTCGGGTTGAACTGAGGACCAACCAGGGCATCATCGTCATCGAACTCGCCGCGGCCAAGGCGCCCAAGACGGTCGAGAACTTCCTGCAATACACGAAGGACGGCTTCTACACCGGCACGGTCTTCCACCGCGTGATCGACGGTTTCATGATCCAGGGCGGCGGCTTCACCCCGGACATGAAGCAGAAGGCCGCCCGCGCGCCGATCGAGAACGAGGCGAAGAACGGCCTGAAGAACGTCGCCGGCAGCGTCGCCATGGCGCGCACGCGCGACCCGCACTCGGCTGCCGCGCAGTTCTTCATCAACCTCAAGGACAACGCCTTCCTCGACCAGCCGGGCCAGGACGGCTGGGGCTACGCCGTGTTCGGCCGGGTCGTGCAGGGCATGGATGTCGTCCAGAAGATCGCCCAGGTCGCCACGCGCAATGCCGGCATGCACCAGAATGTTCCCGCCACCCCGATCGTCATCGAATCGGCCAGAGTCGTCACCCGCTAAGGAAACCGCAGCATGATCAAGCTCACCACCAGCCACGGCGCCATCACCCTCGAACTCGACGCCGGGAAGGCGCCGAAGACCGTCGCCAACTTCATCGCCTACGTCGAAGCCGGCCACTACGACGGCACGATCTTCCACCGCGTCATCGACGGCTTCATGATCCAGGGCGGCGGCATGGGCGGCGGCATGAAGGAAAAGGCCACCGGCGCGCCGATCGAGAACGAGGCCGAAATGAGCTTTAAGGCGGGGCTGAAAAACGATCGCGGCGCCATCGCCATGGCGCGCACCAACGACCCGCATTCCGCCACCGCGCAATTCTTCATCAACGTCAAGGACAACGATTTCCTCGACTTCCGCGCGCCGTCCGGCCAGGGCTGGGGCTACTGCGTGTTCGGCAGGGTGGTCGAGGGCATGGACGTCGTCGACAAGATCAGGGCGGTCAAGACCGGCAACCGGGGCTTCCACCAGGACGTGCCCGTCGAGGACGTCGTCATCGAGAAGGCGGAAGTCGTCTGACGGATTTATTCATCTCCGACCTGCACCTGTCCCCGCACGAAGCGGGGATCGCGCAGTCGTTCCTGGACTTTCTCGCCGGGCCGGCGCGCACCGCGGCCAGCCTGACCATTCTCGGCGACCTGTTCGATTACTGGGCCGGCGACGACGATCTCGCCGACCCCTTCAACGCTCGCATCGTCGCGGCCTTGCGCGCCCTGTCCGAGCGCGGCGTCCGGGTCGAATTTCTCGCCGGCAACCGCGATTTTCTCGTCGGTTCCGCTTGCGCCGCCGCCGCCGGGCTGACCCTGCTGCCCGACCCCTGCGTGCGCGCCATCGGCGGCGTGAAAACCTTGCTCACGCACGGCGACGCGCTATGCACCGACGATGCCGAATACCAGCGCTTCCGCGTCCTGGTGCGCGATCCGGCCTGGATCGCGGCATTCCTCGCCCGGCCCCTGGACTCTCGCCGGCGCGAGATCGAGGCGCTGCGCGCGCGCAGCGAGGCCGAGAAGAAAGTCAAGGCGCTGACGATCATGGACGTCAATGCGGCGGCCGTCGTCGCCGCGCTGGCCGAGCATGATGCGCAGGCCATGATCCACGGCCACACGCACCGGCAGGGCCGCCACGAGCACCGCGTCGCGGACAGGACATGCACGCGCTGGGTGCTCGGCGATTGGCACGCCGATCGCGGCAATGCGCTGGCTTGCAACCGTCAGTGGGGATTCGTCGCGCTGCCCCGCGCCTGACGGTTGGCTACGGGAACATGAATTTTTCCCCTGGAAAGGCGTAGCGCATCCCCCCGTTCCCGTCGGCATGACGGGGGCGGGGGCAGCAATCAGCGTTTTTTCGGCTTGCCGGCCGGCGATCCGGCTTTCCATTCGCCGGCCGGCTTCCTGTCGCTTCGTGGCGCCGGCTTCTTCGAATAATCGGAGCTGGCGGGACGACGTTTGGCAAACGCGGGCTTGTCGCCTTCACCCGGTACGGCGTGGCGGATTTTCAGCGCGAACTGGCGCACGCGCGTGCGCTTGAGGACCTCGAGAACTTCCGCCGGCAGCTCGGGCAGCTCGACGGTGCTGTAGTCGTCGAACAGGTTGATCTGGCCGATCAGCTTGCCGTCGATGCCGCCCTCGTTGGCGATGGCGCCAACGATCTCCTTCGGCAGCGCACCCTGGTTCTTGCCCACTTCGATGCGGTAGCGGACGATCGGCGCATGGCCGAAATCACGCTTGGCCGCGGGGGCGGCACGGGATTTGCGCTCCGCCCTGTCGGCAAGGGGCCGTTCGAAAGTCGGCGCTCGCGAGACGGCGCCCGCCGGCTCGCTGCGTGGCATGGGGACGGCACGCGGCGCGGGCATTTCGGGTTCTTCCAGGCCGTCGGGCCGCAATGGCCGCTCGCGCTGGGTCAGGAAGGCCAGTGCGGCCGCGACCTGGCGGGCCGCGAGGCCGTCCTCGCTTTCCATGCGCCGCACCACCTCGTAGAAGAAATCGAGGTTCTCCTCGGCCAGGGTGTCCATGATCTGCTGGCGAAACTGCTGCACGCGCCGCTCGGCCACCTCGCCGCGCGTCGGCAGCGCGATCGGTTCGATCGGCTGGCGCGTCGCGCGTTCTATTGCTTTTAGCATTCTCATCTCGCGCGGCGACACGAACAGGATCGCGACGCCCGCGCGGCCCGCCCGCCCGGTCCTGCCGATGCGGTGCACATAGGCCTCGGTGTCGTAGGGAATGTCGTAGTTGATGACATGCGAAACGCGCGGCACGTCGATCCCGCGCGCCGCGACGTCGGTGGCGACGACGATGTCGAGCGAACCGGACTTGAGCCGCTCGATCACCTGCTCGCGCAGGCCCTGCGTCATATCGCCGTTGAGCGCCGCCGCCTCGTAGCCGCGCGCTTCGAGACGCTCGGCCAGCTCGACCGTCGCGGTCTTGGTGCGCACGAAGATGATCGCCGCCGCGAAGTCCTCCTCGACCTCGAGCATGCGCGTCAGCGCCTCGATCTTGTCGGCGCCGCGCACCTGCCAGTATTTTTGCCTGATCGTCGCCACCGTCGCGGTCGCGGCGCGGATCTTCACCTGCTGGGGATCTTTCAGGTAGCGCTGGGCGATGCGCCGGATCGGGTCGGGCAGGGTCGCCGAGAACAGCGCCGTCTGGCGGCTCGCCGGGGTATGCTCGAGAATCCACTCGACGTCCTCGATGAAACCCATGCGCAGCATTTCGTCGGCTTCGTCGAGCACCAGCGTGCGCAAGCCGTCGAGATCGAGGCTCTTGCGCTCCAGGTGATCCATGATGCGGCCGGGCGTGCCGACGATCACATGCACCCCGCGCGCCAGCGCGCGCAGCTGGATCACCATGCTCTGCCCGCCGTAGATCGGCAGCACGTGGAAACCCGGCATGTGGTGGGCATATTTCTGGAAGGCCTCGGCGACCTGGATGGCCAGCTCGCGCGTCGGCGTCAGCACCAGGACCTGCGGCCGCTTGGCGGCCAGGTCGAGACCGGCCAGCAGCGGCAGCGCGAAGGCGGCCGTCTTGCCGGTGCCGGTCTGGGCCTCGCCGAGCAGGTCGCTGCCGGCGCGCAGATGGGGAATGCAGGCGGCCTGGATCGGCGACGGCGACTCGTAGCCGACTTCGGCCAGGACGGAAAGGAGAAAGGGCGGCAGCTGCAGCGCCGCGAAGGAGTCGATGGTTTGGGTCATGGCGAGCCTGCGGCTATGCAGGTGGAGGAAGGGACGGCCTGGCCGTGCGGCCGCGCATTATCGCAGAAGCCGATACGGCGCGGGATCGAGGGCGCCGGCGCGCCCCGCCACGAGATCGGCGAGCAATCGCCCGGAACCGACCGCCAGCGTCCAGCCCAGCGTGCCGTGGCCGCTGTTCACGAACAACCCGTCGATGCGCGTCGGCCCGATCAGCGGCAGGTTGCCGGGCGTCGCGGGGCGCAGGCCGGTCCAGGGCTCGACGGCATCGGCGCGGAACTCGAGGCGGGGAAAGACCTGCCGCACGCGCCGCAGCAGCGGGTCGATGCGGCGGGGGTTGATCCCTGTGTCATAACCGCTGAATTCGGCGGTGCCGGCCACGCGCAAACGCCGCCCGAGCCGCGAGATCACCACCTTGGCGCCATCGTCGGTCAGGCTGACGGCAGGCGCCGGCGCGCCGGCGGACAAGGGAATCGTGATCGAGTAGCCCTTCGCCGGATAGACGGGGATGCGGATGCCCAGCGGCCGCAGCAGCAATGGCGAATAGCTGCCCAGCGCGACGATGCAGGCGTCGGCGGCGATGCGCTCGCCGGCGCCGCCGCGCACCGCGACGAAGCGGCCGCCGGCGCTCTCGATGGCGGCGACGGTCCAGCCGTAACGAAACGTCGCGCCGCGCGCCGCGCCGCGATCGGCCAGCAGCGCGGTAAAGCGCTGCGCGTCGCCCGATTCGTCGTCCGCCGTCCAGGTGCCGCCGACGATCGGCACGGTCGAGGCCCCGAGCGCCGGTTCGATCGCCAGGCATTCGGCCGCCGACTTGACGACGCGGTCGCAGCCGAACCGGCGCATCAACTCGGCTTGCGGCAGGGCGCGGGCAAACTCGGCGGCGTCGGTGTAGTAGTGCAGGATGCCGCGTTCGAGGCAATCGTAATCCAGCTCCAGTTCGCGGCGCAGCGCTTTCAGGCGCGCGCGGCTGTCGAGGGCGAGCGCGAGGATGGCGCGGATGTTGGCGCGCGTGCGGCCGGGCAGGCATTCGCGCAGGAAGCGCAGGCCCCAGGCCCATTGCGCGGCATCGGCGCGCAGGCGCCAGAGCAGGGGCGAATCCTCGCGGCCGAGCCATTTCGCGAGCTTGAGCGGCGCGGCCGGATTGGCCCAGGGCTCGGCGTGGCTGGTCGAAATCTGCCCGCCGTTGGCGTAGCTGGTCTCGCCCGCCGGGCCGGGCTGGCGCTCGACCACGATCACCTCGTGGCCATCCTCGCCGAGGAACCAGGCGGACGCGACGCCGATCAAACCCGCGCCCAGGACTACAATGCGCATTCCCCAACTTACCTGCGAAAAATGAGCGACGATTATAAGCGGGCCGACTGGCGCGCCAACGACCCCGAAAGGAAGGCGCGCCGATGCTTTACCTGATCCTCGGCGCGGACGCGCCCGACTCGCTCGAGCGGCGCCTGGCCGCCCGCCCCGCCCATCTGGAGCGCCTGCAGGCGCTGTTCGCCGCCGGCCGGCTGGTGCTCGCCGGCCCCTGCCCGGCCATCGACAGCCCCGATCCCGGCCCGGCCGGCTTTTCCGGCAGCCTGATCGTCGCCGAATTTCCCTCGCTGGACGAGGCCCGCGCCTGGGCGGATGCCGACCCCTATGTCGCCGCCGGCGTCTTCGCCAGCGTGAGCGTCAAACCCTTCAGGAAAGTGCTGCTGGCATGAATGCCGCGGACCGGCTCCGCGCCCGCCTCGCCGCGCTGGAGCCGGTCGCGCTCGAAATCCGCGACGACAGCCACCTGCATGCCGGGCATGCCGGCGCGAAGGAAGGCGGCCATTACGCCGTGCGCATCGTCGCGCCGCATTTCGCCGGCCTGTCGACCCTGCGCCGCCACCGCCTCGTGTATGATGCCATCGGCGATTTTGCCGGGCTGCGCATTCATGCCCTGAGCATAGACGCCAAGTCCCCCGACGAAATCCATTCCCGCTTCGAACCATAGGAGCCCACATGAAACCCGCTCTGCTGTTTTTGTCCGCGTTCGCCCTGTTGACCGCGCCCGCCGCCATGGCCAACCCCCCTTACGCCAAGGTCAATGGCAAGCCGATTCCGGCCGCGCACGCCGAGGTGCTGATGGCCAACCAGCTCGCCCAGGGCCAGGCCCGCTCGCCCGAGCTCGAACAGGCGGTGCGGGAGGAACTGGTGCGGCGCGAGGTGCTGACCCAGGCCGCCGTGGCGAAGGGGCTTGACAAGAAGCCGGACGTGCAGGCCCAGGTCGCCCTGGCGCGCCAGGGCGTGCTGATCGGCGCCTATCTCAACGACTTCGCGCGCAACGTGAAGATCGCCGACGAGGAGGTGCGCAAGGAATACAGCACGCTCACCGGCGCCCTCGGCGACAAGGAATACAAGGCGCGCCACATCCTGGTCGATCAAGAGGCCGAAGCGCGGGCGCTGATCGAGCGGTTGAAAAAGGGCGAGCGGTTCGAGGAACTGGCGAAGGCCTCGAAGGATCCCGGCTCGCGGGACAAGGGCGGCGAGCTCGGCTGGGCCAACAAGGCCAGCTACGTGCCGCCGTTCGCGGAGGCGATGGTCAAGCTCGGCAAGGGGAAGTTCACCGAAACCCCGGTGCAGAGCAACTTCGGCTGGCATGTCATCCAGCTCGACGACGTGCGCGAGCTGAAGGCCCCGAACTTCGACGACGTCAGGCCGCAGATCGTCCAGCGCCTGCGCCAGATGGCAGTCGAGAAGCACATCCTCGACCTGCGCGCCAAGGCCAAGGTCGAGTAGTCCGGCGAAAGTCGGCGCTGGCGGGACGGCGCGCCACCCCTCCCGGGACGGCACCTTGCTGGACGCCTGGCGCAACTGGCGGCGACGGCGCGCCGCTCGCCAACTCGATATCTCCGCGGCGCAGTGGCGGGAGGCGGAATATGCCCTGCCCTTCCTCGACCGGCTCGGCGACGACGAGCGCCGGCGCCTGCGTGAACTGGCGTGCGCCTTCATCGCCGAAAAGGAATGGCATGGCGCGCGCGGTCTGCGCCTGACCGTGCCGATCCAGCTCTCCATCGCGCTGCAGGCCTGCCTGCCCATCCTCAACCTCGGCCTCGACTGGTATCGCGGCTGGGTCGGCGTCGTCGTCTATCCCGGCGACTTCGTCATTTCGCGCCGCATCGTCGACGCGGACGGCATCGTCCATGAGTACGACGACCCGGTGCTGGGCGAGGCCTGGGAGGACGGGCCGGTGCTGCTGTCCTGGTTCGATCATCCGGAGGAGGTTGGCGACGTCAGCATCGTCATCCACGAGTTCGCCCACAAGCTCGACATGACCAACGGGGCAACCGACGGCATGCCGGCATTGCCTGCCGACATGAGCCAGGCCGACTGGAGCGCCGCGTTTTCCGCCGCCTACGCCGATTTCCGCCGGCGCGTCAGGGCGGCCGAAATGCGCGGCGGGCAGACCGCCATCGATCCCTATGCCGCCGAGCACCCGAGCGAGTTCTTCGCCGTGACGAGCGAAGTTTTCTTCGAGGCTCCGGATTTGCTGTTCGAGGAATACCCCGCGGTCTATGAGCAGCTGCGCCGGTTTTACCGCCAGGAGCCGCGCGCCCCTCACTTCGCTGTTGCATCGCAGCAAACATAGGGCGAAAATGCGCCCTCCGACAACCAGACGCGGGAAGCAGCCATGAGCGAGGAATTCCACGACATCATCGAAAACCGCGTTTACGCCGAAATCGAGGTGGGCGACAGCGCCACCCTCGCGCGCACGCTGCGCCCGGAAGACATCCAGTTGTTCGCGATCATCTCGGGCGACATGAACCCGACCCACGTCGATCCCGAATACGCCCGCTCGTCGCAGTTCCGCGAGGTGGTCGGCCACGGCATGTGGGGCGGCATGCTGTTCTCGAACATCCTCGGCATGCAGTTTCCCGGCCCGGGTACGGTGTATGTCGACCAGAGCCTGCACTTCGACCGCAGCGTGCGCATCGGCGACACGCTCACCGTTACCGTAACCTGCCAGCGCAAGTTCGATCACAACCACCACATCCTGTTCGACTGCATCTGCGTGAATCAGGACGGCGAGCGGGTGATCCGCGGCAGCGCCGAGGTCGTCGCGCCGATCGAGAAGATCCGGCGCGCCCGGGCGACGCTGCCCGAGATCAAGCTGTCGACGACCAAGACCGCGCGCTACGAGCACCTGCTCGAGATCACCCGCGGCCTGGCGCCGATTCCGCTGGCGGTGATCCATCCCTGCGACGCCGAATCGCTCAAGGGCGCGCTGCAGGCGCGCGACCGCGGCCTGGTCGATCCGACCCTGGTCGGTCCGGAAGAGAAAATCCGCAAGCTCGCCGAAGAAATGGGCCTGAACCTCTACGGCTGCCAGTTTCTCGACGTGCCGCACAGCCATGCCGCCGCCGAGTCGGGCGTCGCGCTGGCGCGCGAAGGCGTGGTCGAGGCGCTGATGAAGGGCAGTCTGCACACCGACGAACTGATGAGCGAGGTGATCGACAAGGCCACCGGCCTGCGCACCGAGCGCCGCATCAGCCATGTCTTCCTGATGGACGTGCCGACCTACCCGCGCCCGCTGATGATCACCGATGCCGCCGTCAACGTCGCGCCCGACCTGCCGACCAAGGCGGACATCGTCCAGAACGCCATCGACCTGGCGCGCATGCTGAAGATCGCCGAGCCGAAGGTGGCGCTCCTCGCCGCCGTCGAAACCGTCAACCCGAAGATGCCGGCGACGCTCGACGCCGCCGCGCTGTGCAAGATGGCCGACCGCGGCCAGATCAAGGGCGGCCTGCTCGACGGCCCGCTCGCCTTCGACAATGCGATCTCGGTCGTCGCCGCGCGCACCAAGGGCATCAAGTCCGTCGTCGCCGGCCAGGCCGACATCCTGCTCGTACCGGACATCGAGTCGGGCAACATGCTGGCCAAGCAGCTCGAATACCTCGCCGACGCGCTCTCCGCCGGCATCGTGCTGGGCGCGCGCGTGCCGATCGTGCTGACCAGCCGCGCCGATTCGGCGCAGACGCGCACCGCCTCGACCGCGATCGCCGTTGTCATGGCGCACGCCAAGCGCAAGCCGGGCAAGTGAGGCCGTCATGGCCGAAGCGCTGCTGACCCTCAACGCGGGGTCGTCCTCGATCAAGTTCGCCCTGTTCCGGCGCGATCATCCCGTCCCGGCGAAACCCGAACTGGTCGGCCAGATCGACGGCATCGGCGCCACGCCCCACCTCAAGGCGAAGGATGCGCAAGGCCGCGTGCTCGACGACACCGACCTGCCGATCAATGGCGCGGGCCAGCACCGCGCCGCCCTCGCCCATCTCGTGCAGTGGCTGGCGCGCCACGCCGGCGACCGCCGGATCGTCGCCGTCGGCCATCGCGTCGTGCATGGCGGCGAAAGCTACTCGCAACCGATCCGGATCGACGATGCGCATTTCTCCCGCCTCAAGGACTTCATCCCGCTCGCTCCGCTGCACCAGCCGCACAACCTCGCCGGCATCGAGGCGCTGCGCGCCGCCCTGCCCGGCGTGCCCCAGATCGCCTGTTTCGACACCGCCTTCCACCGCAGCCAGCCGTCCATCGCGCAGCTGTTCGCCCTGCCCCGCCGCATCACCGCGCAGGGCGTGCGGCGCTACGGCTTCCATGGCCTGTCCTACGAATACATCGCCGCCGTGCTGCCGCAGCATCTTGATGCCGGGCGCGCGAACGGCCGGGTGATCGTCGCGCATCTGGGCAACGGCGCTTCGATGTGCGGCATGGTCGGCCGCAAGAGCCAGGCCTCGACGATGGGCTTCACCGCCGTCGAAGGGCTGATGATGGGCACGCGCACCGGCGCGCTCGATCCCGGCGTGCTGCTCTACCTGATGGACTACGACGGCATGGACGCCCAGGCGCTGACCCACCTGCTCTACAAGGAATCCGGTCTGCTCGGCGTCTCCGGCATCTCGTCCGACATGCGCGTACTGCTGGCCTCCGACCAGCCCGAGGCGAAAGAGGCCGTCGACCTGTTCTGCTACCGCATCGTGCGCGAAATCGGCTCGCTCGCCGCCGCGCTCGGCGGCCTCGACGCGCTGGTGTTCACCGGCGGCATCGGCGAGCATGCCGCCCCGGTGCGCGCGATGGTATGCAAGCCGCTGGGCTGGCTCGGCCTCGACTTCGATGTCGCCGCCAATGCCGGCGGGGCGGAATGCATCAGTACGCCTGCCAGCCGCGTCGCCGCGCTGGTGCTGCCGACCAACGAGGAATGGATGCTCGCCCGCCACACGGCCGGGCTGCTGTAGGCGAAAGTCGGCGCGGGCGGGACGGCATCTATAATCCGCCCCCTTTGCAACCTCCGCATGCCGCCGTGTCCAAGCTCGCCCACGAAATCGCCCGCCGCCGCAGCTTCGCCATCATCTCCCACCCGGACGCGGGCAAAACCACGCTGACCGAAAAGCTGCTGTGGTTCGGCGGCGCGATCCAGGTCGCCGGCGAGGTACGTGCCAGGAAGGCCGCGCGCCACGCCACCTCCGACTGGATGGAACTGGAAAAGCAGCGCGGCATCTCGGTCACCTCGTCGGTGATGCAGTTCCCCTACCGCGAGCACATGATCAACCTGCTCGACACGCCGGGCCACCAGGACTTCTCCGAGGATACCTACCGCACGCTGACCGCCGTCGACTCGGCGACCATGGTGATCGACTCGGTGAACGGCGTCGAGGCGCAGACCATCAAGCTCTTGAACGTCTGCCGCCTGCGCGCCACGCCGATCCTCACCTTCATCAACAAGCTCGACCGCGAGGGCCGCGCACCGATCGACCTGCTCGACGAGATCGAGGACGTGCTGCAGATCCAGTGCGCGCCGATGACCTGGCCGATCGGCATGGGCAAGGGCTTTCGCGGCGTGTACGACCTCTACGACGACTGCATCTGCTTCTTCGACCCGCAGGCGGAAAAAGGCGCCTCGCGCACCATCGAAAAGCTCGACAATCCCGAACTCGACGAGCTGCTCGGCTACCAGGCGGCGGAGCTGCGCGCCGAAGTGGACCTGGTGAAAGGCGCCTCGCACACTTTCGACAAGGACGCCTACCTCGCCGGCAAGCAGACGCCGGTGTTCTTCGGCTCGGCGATCAACAACTTCGGCGTGCAATCGCTGCTCGACGCCATCGTCGACCTCTCGCCGCCGCCGCAGCACCGCCCGGCGGCGACGAGACAAGTGGAACCGCTGGAGCCGAAGTTCTCCGGCTTCGTCTTCAAGATCCAGGCCAACATGGACCCGAAGCACCGCGACCGCATCGCCTTCGTGCGCGTCTGCTCCGGCCACTACACGCGCGGCATCAAGTTGAAGCAGATCTCCACCGGCAAGACGCTGGCGGTGAACAACGCCATCACCTTCATGGCGCAGGACAGGAGCACCACCGACGAAGCCTGGCCCGGCGACATCCTCGGCATCCCCAACCACGGCACCGTCGTGCTCGGCGACAGCTTCACCGAGGGCGAGGATCTCAAATTCACTGGCATTCCCTGCTTCGCGCCGGAGCATTTTCGCCGCGCGCAGATCAGGAACCCGATGAAGATGAAGCAACTGCAAAAGGGCTTGCAGCAGCTCGCCGAGGAAGGCGCGACGCAACTGTTCAAGCCGCTCGGCTCCAACGACCTGATCCTGGGCGCGGTGGGCCTGCTGCAGTTCGACGTCGTCGCCCACCGGCTCGAACACGAATATGGCGTCGACTGCTTTTTCGAGCCGGTGAACGTCGCCACCGCGCGCTGGCTGCGCGGCAGCGATCTCGCGCTGCGCGCGCTGGCAGAGCGCGCCGGCGCGAACCTCGCGCTTGATGGCGCCGGCGACTATGTGTATCTCGCGCCCAACCGCGTCAATCTCCAGATGGCTCAGGAGCGTCATCCCGACATCGTGTTTCTGGAAACCCGCGAGATTCACTGAGGAGATTCACTGAACCCCACGGCTATAATCCAACCCCTTTGATTTTGAAAGCATTCCATGGAAGCCGAACGCCTCAACGCCATCGCCCACCACATCGCCGACCTCGCAGCGCGCGGCGATCAACTCCGGAGGTATCTTTGACTTCGAAACGAAGTCGGAGAAACTCGCTGAAATCAATCGGCTGATGGAAGACCCCGGCATCTGGAACGATGCCGGGCGCGCCCAGGCCCTGGGCAAGGAAAAGAAATCCCTCGAAGCCGTCGTCGGCACGCTGGCAGGCGTGAAGCACTCTCTCGCCGATGCGCGCGAGCTGTTCGATCTGGCGAAGGAAGAAAACGACGAAGACACGCTGCTGGCGGTCGAAGCCGACCTGGCCGGCGTCGAAGCGAAAGTAGCCGACCTCGAATTCCGCCGCATGTTTGCCAATCCGGCCGACCCGAACAACTGCTTCATCGACATCCAGGCCGGCGCCGGCGGCACCGAGGCCTGCGACTGGGCCAGCATGTTGCTGCGCCAGTATCTCAAATACTGCGAGAAAAAGGGCTTCAAGGCCGAGATTCTGGAGCAGACCGACGGCGATGTCGCCGGCATCCGCAGCGCGTCGTTGAAAGTCGAGGGCGATTATGCCTATGGCTATTTGCGCACCGAAACCGGCGTGCACCGCCTGGTGCGGAAGAGCCCCTTCGATTCGTCGGGCGGCCGCCACACCAGCTTCGCCAGCCTCTACGTCTATCCCGAGATCGACGATTCGATCGAAGTCGAGATCAACCCCGCCGACCTGCGCGTCGACACTTTCCGCGCCTCCGGCGCCGGTGGCCAGCACATCAACAAAACCGACTCGGCGATCCGCATCACGCACGCGCCCAGCGGCATCGTCGTGCAGTGCCAGAACGACCGCTCGCAGCACCGGAACCGCGCCGAGGCAATGGCGATGCTCAAGTCGCGGCTCTACGAACTGGAACTCCGCAAACGCCAGGCCGCGGCCGACGTGCTCGAAGCCGGCAAAACCGACGTCGGCTGGGGCCACCAGATTCGCAGCTATGTGCTCGACAATTCCCGCATCAAGGACCTGCGCACCAACGTCGAGATTTCCAATACCCAGAAGGTGCTCGACGGCGATCTGGATGTCTTTATCGAAGCCAGCCTGAAACAAGGCGTTTGACGGTCGCCATGGCCAGCGCGACGCGCTCTTCTGCAGCCGAAGCGGACGACCGCCTCGCCGCCTACCTCGCCCCCTCGGTCGTCGCCGACGATCTGCCGGGGCTGTTCCCCCTGATCCAGCACCAGCGCCTGCTCGCCGCCTTCGCCGCGCTGTTCCACGGCAGCCTCGCCGCCGCGCAGATTCGCCTGCTGGTGCTGCGCGCAATCGGCCAGCGCAGCGACGCACCGCGCTGGAGCCGGCGCGAGATCGACGCGCACTTCGCCTACCTCGACCCGGCCAAGCTCGATACCGTCGTCAAGCGCCTGGCGGATCACGAACTGCTGCTGTGGGACGCGGAAGACCGCAGCTATCGCGTCTCCACCCTCGGCCACGGCGCGCTGGCGGCTCTTTCCGCCCTGATGCAGTTCGCCGACGGCGAAGATGCCGGCCTCGGTTTTCTCGCCGCGCAGCTCGCCGGCGGCGCGGCGGCCGGGCGCATCGCGCAGGATCATCTGGCGCAGATGCTGACGCGGCTCACCGAACTCGAAGAAGACTTCGCCGCCGCGGTGCGCTCGGGCTCGGAACTGCAACTCGGCGCCGCCCAGGAACGCTGGCAGTCGGTCTTTTTGTGGATGGAGAAGGGCACCGAGGCGATCCGCACCCTGACGCGCGACGACCTGCTCGACGCCGCCGGCTGGCGGCTGGCCCAGGAAATCGGCCAGCGCCAGTCGCGGCTGATGCGCATGACCGGCGTGTTCGGCCGCGAACTCGCCGCCATGGCGCGCCAGCGCGTGCACCTCTCGCAGGGCGGACTGAGCTCGACGGAACTCGCCGCCTGGCTGAAGACGCGCACGGTCGACCATCTCGTTCAGTTCGCCGCCGATGCCATCGCCTGCGTGCCGGAACCGGTCTTCGTCACCGCCGACGTGATGCTCGACGTCGCCGAAGCCGAACTGCTGCGCGCGAAAGTCGGCGCTGGCGAAACGGCACTCCCCGCCCCGGCGGAGGTCGCCGAAACCCGCGACTTCGCCGCCCCGCTGCCGCCGCAACTGCCGGCCCTGGTCGCCCTGCTGGCGGGGCTGGCCGAACGCACCCCGGTCGCCGATGCCGTCGTCGCCGAAGGCTGGCGCGAATCCGCCTACCGTTTCTCGCTGCTCCCTTTGATCGGCGAGAGCACCGACGACCCGACGCTTACCGATCTGGCCGGCTTGCCGCTGGCGATCATTGCCGCCGGCGCTGCCTTGCAGACCGTCGCGCGGCATGGCGTAGCAACGATTGAAGACCTGCATCTGGAACCGCAACATGGCTGACGACGCCGCCCGCTTCATTGCTCAACTCCTCGCCGAGCGCTGCATGCCGCGCACCGCGCCGCTGGCCCAGCGCGCCCTGATCGATATCGACTTTCGCGCCGACGTGGAACGCCGGCTGGCGGAAAGCGGCCTGCGCCTCCTTGCGAATCCCTTCGCCGACCACCTGGCCGTCGCCATCGACCAGGACGCCGAGCAGGCGGTGTTCGGCCGGGGCGCCACCTGGCTCAACAACAACTTCGGCCTGTCGCGCGACGGCGTGGCGCTGCTGGTGCTGCTCTGGGCGCTGATCGTCCTGCCCAAGCGCGAACGACAATGGTCGCGCGATGCCGAGCAGCAGTCCGACATGTTCGGCGCGGCGAAACCGCTGCCGAAACCCGACGACGCCAGCCGCGGCATCGCCGAAACCACCCTGCGCGCCGATTACGCCGAGGCCTGCGGCGGCTGGACGCGCATCGGCATGAACCTCGGCATCCTCTCGCGCCTGGGTTTCATCGAACGACGCAACAAGATCATCCATGAAGGCCCGCTGCTCGACCTCGCGCTCGACTACGAAACCCTCGCCCCGCGCATCCTCGACGGCGCGCTGGCCGATTTGCTGGCCGGCAAGGCGCCGGCTGCCGTCACCCCGCCGAATAACATCGACCCGCCCGCCGATACCGGAACGCTGGCGCAGCAGGCCGCCGACGCGCTGAATCTGGATAACTGATGTTCCCCATCCTCTCGCTCGAACTCGTCCATTGGGACTACTGGCAGCGCGTCAGCCTGCCGCTGGACGCGGCCATCGTCGCCATTGTCGGGCCGAACGGCTCGGGCAAGACGACGCTGCTCGACGGCCTGCGCACCCTGCTCGGGCAGGATTGCTCAAAGAAACGCGATTACAAACGCTACGTGCGCAAGAACGGCCAGCCCTATGCCTGGCTGCGCGCGGTGGTGGACAATCGCCGCCATGGCAGGCGGACGCATCCGTTTTTCCCCATTCTCGCCGACCGCGTCACGCTGGCCTGCCGCATCGAGAAAAAAGGCGGCGACTGGACGCACGAGTATGCCGTCGTCGAAGGCGAGGCGAGCATCGAGCAATTGGCCGCCGCGGCGCAGTGGCTGGGTCTGCAGGAATACCGGCGGCGCCTCGAACACGCGGGACTCTCGCGCGCCATCGCCCGCGTGCTGTCGCTGGAGCAGGGGCAGACCGACAAGCTGTGCGAGTTTTCGCCGCGCGAACTGCTCGACCTGGTGTTTCATGTCTTCGGCGACAAGGCGGTGCTGGAACGCTACCAGGAGGCGCGCGACCATCAGCGCCAGACGGCGCTGGAACTCGCCGCCGTCGCAGGTCAGTTGCAGCGGCTGGGCGCCGAAGTGGAAAAGCTCAACGGCCAGGTAAATCGCTACCGCGAGTGGCGCCGCCTCTCCGACGAGCGCATCGCGCTGACCAGCGAAATCCGGCCGCGCGTCGAGCATCACTACCTGCGCGAATCGATCCGCATGGCCGGCGTGCAACTGATCGGCAAACGGCGCGAGCACGCCGAGGCGAAAGCGCAACTCGCCGCGCTGGAACAGCGCCTGCCGCGACAGCAGGCGGAGGTCGAGCGTACCCACGCTGCCCTGGCCGACTGGGATGCCCAGCTCGTCCGCCTGCAACTCGACAAAGAGGCCGTCCAACGCCGCGAGACCATCGCCGCAACGGAACTGAAGCGGCGCGACGCCTTGCTCGCCGCCGCCGTGCAGGCCGGCGCGGCCGATGCCGCTCAACTTTCCGCGCAACTCGACACGCGCCGCCAGCGCGAGGATCACCTGCGCCTGCAATGTCTGCCGCTCAAGGAACAACTGGCCGAGCTCGACGAACGCATCGCCCGCCTGCTGCGCGGCGAACGCGCCGATCCGGCCGAAGTGCGCGCGCTGACCGAGGCGCTCGCCGCCGCCGGCATCGGCCATCGGCTCCTGCCCGACATTGTCGACGTCGCGGACGAAAGCTGGCAAACCGCCGTTGAGGCCCTGCTCGCGCCGTATCGCCATCTGATCGTGCTCGAAAACCCGGACGACCAGGCGCGCGCTTTCGCCATCGGCGAAAAACTGCGCTACCGCCACTTCATCGTCCCCGATAGTGCCGTCCCGCCAGCGCCGACTGTTGGATCGATACATCAAGTGGTTCGCTTCGGCGGCACGGTACCCGGCTGGCTCGCCCAACTCCTCGACCGCACCCAACGCGTCGCAACCGCGGCGGACGGTGCGCAACTCCCGCGCGGGCAAGACTGGATCACACGCGACGGCTACCTGCGCGAACGGCGCGGCGGACGTTACGCCGCGAGCGCCGAGCGCCATTTCGGCCGCGCCCGGCTCGCCAGCCTGCAGGAAGAACGCGGCGCGCGCGCCGCCAAACTCGCCACGCTCGAAACGCAACGCGACAAGAACCGCGGCGAGATCGACGCGCTCGCCGCCGCGCTGGCCGGCAGCCAGGCCCCGCGGGAACTTGCCGCCCGCGCGGAAGAATTCGCCCGCGCCGAGCGCGAGCGGCAGGAAGCGCAGCGCGAACTCGCCGCCCTGGTCGCCCAGCAAAACACCGCCTACGCCGCCAGCCAGAACGCGCGCGAAACAGCCACCGCCGCGCGCCTCGCCCTGGCCGCAACCGACAACCAGCGCAAGCAGCAGGAAAAAGCCCTGGCGGATTCCGCCAACCGCCCGGCGCGCGAGGAGCAGGCACGCCGCATCCTGCGCCTGCGCCACGACCGCCGCGCTCTGCCCGCCGCCTGGAAAGACCGCGCCGCCAACGCCCAACTCGCGCAGCAATGGGACAGCGCCGCCGCCGTCAAGCGCGAAATCGACCGCATCGAACAACACTTGCGCGAAGGCGACTGGATCACCGACGCAAACGTCATCGCCCTGCGCGATCTGCGCCAGGCCGACCTGGAAAAGCAAGGCGCCGAGCAGGAACGCCGCGCCAGCGAAAACCGCCGCGCCGCCGAACAGACCGACGCCGCGCGCGGCGCCTACATCGAGGTGCTGCGCCACACCCTGAAAAGCTATGGCCACCACCTGAAAACCCTCGGCCAACTGGCCAACGTGGGGGTCGAAACGGTCTTGCCGCGCCTCGAAAACGACGATGTCACCCTCGCCCAGGCGGGGCTGGACGTGCGTTTCGATTTCGACCAGAAAGGCTATGCCGGCATGAACGACGGCGAAGCCTCGGGCGGCCAGCAGGTCATCAAGTCGCTGATCCTGCTGATCGCCCTGATGATGGACAAGGCAGAACAGGCCGGCGGCTTCGTCTTCATCGACGAGCCCTTCGCTCATCTGGACATCATGAACATCGACCGCGTCGCCGGTTTCCTCAAGGCCACCCGCGCGCAATACCTGATCACCACGCCGATCACCCACAACGTCAATGTCTACGATCCGGCCCTGCTGACGCTCGTCACCTACAAGAAAAAGCCGGGCGAGCCCTGGGCGCCGCGCATCGCGCGACTGGTGCGCGAGTCGCCATGATGCCGCGCCGCCGCCGGCAAGTCGCCGCCGCGGCCTTGCCTTGCGACGCCTGGCCTCCCGTCTGGCGCGAACTCGCCGCGCGCTGGCTGCGCCGCGACAGCGCGCGCTGCAAATGGCCGACCCTGCTCGCCGCGGCGGGCAGCGAAGCTTACGAAACCGCCCACGATGTCCTCGACGCCTTGCTGACCGGCGGCTGGATTGTGGTCGATGAAGCCTTCCAGCAGGGCCGCTGGCAGCCGCTGTGGATCGAGTTTCCCGACCTGCCGGCCCTGCGCGCGGCGCTCGGCCTGCCCGCGCCCGGCGCGACCAAAGCCGCCCAGGAAGCCGCGCGCAACGCCCTGCTGACCGCACTGGAACGCTGGAATGCCGATCCTGCCCGCCCCGACCAGGCCACCCGGCGCGATTTCGCCCAGTACGCGCGCGGCGATACCAAGAGCATTACCACGGCCGAATGGGACTGGCTGGAAACGCAAGCCGACCTCGCCGCCTGCGGCATCGCCGGGCATGCGCCGCTGCTGTGTATTGCCGCGCCGGTGAATCTCTTCCTGCCGCAGGGGCGTCTCGACCTGGCCGCCACGCCGGATTTCCTCGGCATCCCGCCTGCCGCCCTGACAGCCGCGACCGGCGGCGATGCGGCCGTCAGACACTGGACGCTGGTCGAAAACCGCAGCAGCTTCGAACGTGTCGCCCGCCAGCGCGCCAAAGACGCAGGCGTGCTCTGGCTGCCCGGCTTCCCGCCCGGCTGGTGGCAAACCGCCGTCGCCCGCCTGCTCGCGCTGGCTCCCGCCCCGGCCCGCATCGCCTGCGATCCCGATCCGGCCGGCATCGAAATCGCGCTGACCGCCGGAAAACTGTGGCAAGCGGCGGGCCTCGACTGGCAACCGTGGCGCATGGACGCCGCCGATCTGACCAGCCTGCCGGCGCGCAAGCCGCTGACCGTGCGCGACCTCGAACGTCTTGCCGCACTGCTTTCCGGTGCTCTGCCCGACCCGCTGCGCGCACTGGCTTTGGCGCTCCAGGCAGGCGGTGAAAAGGGCGAGCAGGAAGGCTACCTGTAAGGCCCCGGAAAACCCATCATTCGCTCCTTTATCCGCACGAGTCCTCGCCATGCCCCGCCCCCAAAAACAAGCAACACTCTTCGACAAACCGCAAGAACGCAGTCTCACCGTGGTCGACGCGCTGGCGCAAACCAGACCGCAAGACAAGCAGCAAGCCGCCTTCCAGCGATTGATCAAGCAGATTCACGAGTTGCGCGTGCAGCTCGAGGAGTGGCAAACCTACGGGCTGCGCCACAACCAGCGCGTCGCCGAGAAACTGATGCCGCTTTACGCCGAGATACGGCAAAAGCGCATCGCCATGGCCCGCTTGCTCGACGAACAGTTTCACGGCAAGAACGCCATCCGCGGCAAGCGGCTGCGCGGCAAATTGCAGCGCATGATCGTCGAACTGACGCGCGACCTGATCCAGGAAGAACACGACGAAGCCCTCGTCGCCCTGCACGACCGCCACAGCGATCTTGCGCTGGAAGAGGACGGCGAACTCGACAAGGCGTTTTCGCAAGACATCATCGAGAACATCTTCGGCGTGCGTCTCGACGATGACGAAACCTCCGGCAACATCGAAGAAATGATCCTCAAGGCGCATCAGAAACAAGCCCGGGCCGGGGAAGAGCGCGCGGCGAAACGCGCCGCCAAGAAATCGGCCAAGACTGCTGCTGCAGACGAAAAACGCGCCGCCGCCGAGGAAAAGCGCGCCGCGGCGGAAAAAGAGGTGAGCCAGTCGGTGCGCGAGGTTTACCGCAAACTCGCCAGCGCCCTGCATCCCGACCGTTCCGGCGGCGACCTGGCGCCGGAGCGGAAAACCGAACTGATGCAGCGGGTGAATATGGCCTACGACAAGGGCAACCTGCTCGAACTGCTCAACATCCAGCTCGAAATAGAGCAGATCGACGCCGATCATCTCGCCAACCTGTCGGCGGAGCGCATGGCGCACTACATTCAGGTGCTGCGCGAGCAGCACGCCGAACTCAAGGCCGAACTCGACAACGTGCTGGCGCCCTATCGGAGACTGGTCCCTTTTAACCGGAAGATACTGCCGGTTCATGTCGACCTGTCGATCGATGGCGAAGTCGTCCGCCAGACAAACGAGCTGCGGCATCTCGAAGCCGACCTGCTCTCCTTTGCCGACCCCAAGCAACTCGCCCAGGCGCTCAAGGACTATGAGCCCGACGCCGGCTTCGATCCCTTCCTGGCCCTGGGCGCCTTGATGGACAGCTTCGGTGCACCACCGCCGCGTCCGCGCCGGCGCAAGCCTTGAACAATGCCCGCGAAAACTCGGCGCTGGCGCGACGGCAGCCGTTGTGACACAATCAGGTGACTTGTGACACAAGGAGATTGCCGATGCGCACCATCACCATCCGCGAAGCCCGCGAGGGGCTTTCCCATCCCGAACGATTGTTCGCCGACGGCGACGAGGTGATCGTCACGCGCCGCGGCGAACCGGTGGCCCGGCTTCTGCCGATCACGCCGGCCAAGCCGAAATTCCGCTCGCTGGCGGCGTTTCGCGCCAGCCAGACGCCGCTCGACCCGCCGCTCTCGCAAACCGTCATCGAAGACCGCGCCGACCGCTGCTGATGATCTACGCCGACACCAGCGCACTCGTCAAGCGCTACCTCGAGGAGCCCTTCAGCAGCGAGGTCGATGCGCTGCTCGAAAACCATACGCTGCTCATCAGCCGCCTCTCCATCGTCGAGCTGCGCTGTGCGCTGGCACGCCGCCGCCGTAACCGCGAAATCGACGCCCTCCGCGAAAACCGCGTCAATGCCGAACTGGCCGCCGATGTCCAGGCGGGCGGCCTGCGCGTGGGCGAAATCGATGCCGCGCACTTCACGGCCGCCTATCACCTGATCGGGCGACTGGCCGAACTTCCCCTGCGAACACTCGACGCCCTGCATCTGGCCGCCGCCGAACAGGCCGACGCCGCGGGCTTCGCCACCGCCGACAAGGCCCAGGCCGACGCCGCCGCCGCACTTGGTTTCACCATATATCGTTTCTACTGAAAGCTCATCATGACCGAACCCACCCAAGCCCAAATCCCGCCGGCCGACGAGAACCACATCATCGCTGAACGGCGCGCCAAGCTCGCTGCCTGGCGCGCCTCCGGCCGCGCCTACCCGAACGACTTCCGCCGCGAGAACCTCGCCGCCCGGCTCGACGAGCTCTACGGCGAGAAAACCAAGGAAGAACTCGAAGACATGCCGATCGCGGCGACGGTCGCCGGCCGCATCATGCTCAAGCGCGTGATGGGCAAGGCCAGCTTCATCACGATCCAGGATCTCTCGGGCCGCATCCAGTTCTACGTGACCCGCGACAACGTCGGCGAAGCCGTGTATGACGACTTCAAGAAGTGGGACTTGGGCGACATCGTCGGCGCGACCGGCACCCTGATGAAGACCAAGACCGGGGAGCTGACCGTCCAGTGCGCCGAGATCCGCCTGCTGGCCAAGTGCCTGCGCCCGCTGCCGGAAAAATTCCACGGCCTCGCCGATGTCGAGCAGAAATATCGCCAGCGTTATCTCGACCTGATCACCAACACGGATACGCGCTTCACTTTCGTCGCCCGCAGCCGGCTGGTGCAGTCGGTGCGCAATTACATGAACGGCCACGGCTTCCTCGAAGTCGAAACACCGATGATGCATCCGCTGCCGGGCGGCGCATCGGCCAAGCCCTTCACCACCCACCACAATGCCCTTGACATGGAGCTGTTCCTGCGCATCGCGCCGGAGCTCTACCTGAAGCGGCTGGTGGTTGGCGGCTTCGAGCGCGTCTTCGAGATCAACCGCAACTTCCGCAACGAAGGCCTCTCGCCGCGCCACAACCCCGAATTCACCATGATGGAGTTCTACGAGGCGTATGCGAACTATCAAAGCCTGATGAATTTCACCGAGGGCCTGATCCGCCACGCCGCGCGCGAAGCGCTCGGCACGGAAGCTTTCGACTACCAGGGCCGCACGCTCGACCTGTCCAAGCCCTTCCGCCGCATGACCACGGTCGACGCGATCCATTACCACCACCCCGGCTACAGCGTGACAATGCTCAACGATGCCGGCTGGCTGAAACAGAAACTCGCCGACCTCAAGGTGGAGGTGAAACCGCTGGCCGGTCTCGGCACCCTGCAGATGCAGTTGTTCGAGGAAACCACCGAGGCTGAATTGTGGGACCCGACCTACATCATCGACTATCCCACCGAAGTCTCGCCGCTGGCGCGCCGCTCGGACACCAATCCGGACGTTACCGAACGTTTCGAGCTGTATATCGCCGGTCGTGAAATCGCCAACGGTTTTTCCGAGCTCAACGATCCGGAAGACCAGGCCGCGCGCTTCCTCGATCAAGCCAAGGCCAAGGATGCCGGCGACGAGGAGGCGATGTACTACGACGCCGACTACATCCGCGCGCTCGAATACGGCCTGCCGCCCACTGGCGGCTGCGGCGTGGGCATCGACCGTCTGGTCATGCTGCTGACCAATTCGCCCTCGATCCGCGACGTCATCCTGTTCCCGCAGATGCGGCCGGAATGACGCCGGCGCCGCTGGTTCCCGCCGAACTCGCGTTCGCCGGGGACGGCGTCCCGTTTGCGCCGGCCTATGACGATCTCTACCACTCCGCCCAGGGCGGCCTGGCCCAGGCGCATCATGTCTTCCTCGCCGGCAACGACCTGCCGGAACGCTGGCGAGGACGCGCGAGCTTCGCCATTGTCGAGACCGGTTTCGGCTTGGGCCTCAATTTTCTCGTCACCTGGCAGGCCTGGAAGGACGACCCGCGCCGCCCGGAACGCCTGCATTACTTCTCGGTCGAGAAACACCCGTTTCGGCGCGACGATCTCGCCCGCCTGCACGCGGCGTTTCCCGAGATCGCGCCGCTCGCCGCCCGCCTGCGCGCCGCCTGGCCCAGCCTGGTCTCCGGCTTTCACCGCCTGCACTTCGAGAACGGCCGGGTCGCGCTGACCCTGGTCTTCGGCGCTGCGCGCAGCGCGATTGCGGCCATCGGCGGCCGCTTCGACGCTTTCTATCTCGACGGCTTTGCGCCGGAAAAAAATCCGGAAATGTGGTCGGCGGCCCTGATCGATGACCTCGCCTGGCTGGCCGCGCCGGGCGCGACGCTCGCCACCTGGACGAGCGCCGGCGACGTGCGGCGCCGTCTCGCCAGCGCCGACTTTGCCGTGGAGAAGCGCGCCGGCTTCGGCAACAAGCGCGAGATGCTGGCGGCTACCCACCCCGGCGCCGCGCATGCCGGGGCAGCCGCCGCGCCGCCGCGGCGCATCGCCGTGATCGGCGCGGGCATCGCCGGCATCGCCTGCGCCGAGCGGTTGGCCGCGCGCGGCTGCGAGGTCGCGCTGTTCGAGCGCCGCGGCGCGATCTGCGCCGAGACCTCGGGCAACCGCCAGGCGATCCTGCTGCCCGTGCTGGCCGTCGATGAAACCCGGCTCGCCCGCCTCAATCGCGTCGCCTTCCTCCATGTCCTGCATCGCCTGCGCACACTGGAGGAAGCCGGCCATCCGGTTGTCTGGGATCAATGCGGCGTGTTCCAGATCGCCCGCGACACCGCGCATGCGCAGAAGCAGCAGGCCATCGTGCGCGACCAGCGGCTGCCCGAGGACTTCGCACAGTGCCTCGCCGCGGCGGCGGCGGCCGAACTCGTCGGCGCGCCGGTCGCCGGCCCCGGCTGGTGGTTCCCGCAGGCCGGCTGGCTCTCCCCGACCTCGCTGGCCGACGCCCTGCTCGCCACGGCGGGCGCGCAGGTCGACTGCCGGCTCGGCAGCGAAATCGGCGGCCTGGAAGCCTTCGACGGCGGCTGGCGCCTCCTGGACCAGACGGGGCGGACCGCCTGGGACGGCGCGGCGGTCGTGCTCGCCCATGGACACGGCATCCGCGCCCTGCCACAGGGGAGCCACCTGCCGATCCGCTGTTTTCGCGGCCAGGTCACCCACCTGCCTGCCGCGCTGCTCGCCGGAGGTCCGCGCAGCGTGGTCTGCCGCGAGGGCTATCTGGCCCCGTCCCACCAAGGCCTGGCCGGCCTCGGCGCGACCTTCCGGCGCAGCCAGGACAGCGCGCCGAGCAGCGCGGATCACGTCTCGAACCTGAAACGGCTCGCCGCG
>Ga0208735_100233_pt1 | contig 31191 bp, 30 predicted proteins | sample Subbio12Aug_8Aab_FD_184829 | JGI IMG/M metagenome (GOLD analysis project Ga0208735, IMG submission 184829) | Serpentinite rock and fluid subsurface biosphere microbial communities from McLaughlin Reserve, California, USA - CR12Aug_8Aab (SPAdes) | ecosystem: Environmental > Terrestrial > Deep... | reverse complement strand
CGCATCCAGCAGATAAACGGAACACGTATTATCTATCCGGCAACGAAGGAACAACGGAACATTTATAAGGCGTTCAATGTAGAGGAACCGGTGTAGTTATAATTTCAGTAGGGATTTTAGGTTAAAAGAATAACCGGATAATCAGCGGATTGATGATGCTTATCAACCAGGCCCCCACCGGGGGGACAACAAAGAGGACCATGGGTAGGGCCCCATGTTGCTCTTTGACACATTGCAACGTTGCCATGGTCGAGGCCGGGATGCCCATGCTAAACCCCGGTAGACCGACCGCAATGTACGCCGCCAAGGCATCACTCCCAAAGACTTTAAAGCACACATAAATTGCCCCAACCATGACCAGAACCCCTTGCAAAAGGACAATTACCCAACTTAAAGGCGTGACGAATTGAATCATGTCCCAACGGACCGTAGCCAGCACAAAGGTCAAAAATAGCGACAAGCTGATATTGCCGACGAGGTTGATTTGCGGTAATCCCAGTTCCGTCCACTTGGTTTGGTCAAGAACCAGGCGCGTGAGTAAGCCGGCGAGAAAAGCCCCACCGACAGGAGAAATCCATTGGCCCCATCCCAGTTGACTTGGCAGGAAACCGAGCGCCACCGGAACCGCAAAAACAAATAGACACTTGATAAAGTCGTACGGAGAAAACGTTGGGGAAGGAGGTTTGATGGTCTGTTTTAGGTCGACCCCCTTCTGTAGAAGTTTCATGACCTGACCGCCCATTAGCGTCCCTACCAGCACAGCTAGAGCAGCAACACCAGCTAGCTCCGGCAGTAGTTCAGCACCCCCGCCGAGCTCTTGCAACAATGGGGCTAAGGTTACATCGCCCATAAAGACGAGCGATCCATGGAGAAGAATTTCCGGTGCTGAAAGGCCAAGCAACCCGCCGACCAAAAGAGAAAGAACATTTTGCAATGCCGCTACAGCCATCACAACACCCAAGAATAGCGCCATTTTACCCACGCCCTGTCGAGCCATTTTGGCGTTCGTACGCAGGCCGATGGAGGCAAAAAACAGAGTGGCAAAGACCATACTAAGCGATGTGTCCAAGGTGAGCGCGATAAAAGGTTTAGCAACGGCAAGAGCCAAAAAGAGTAGCAAGCCGCCGATCAATGGTGCAGGCACGTAATTTGCTTTAAGCTGTGGCAGCATGCGTTGCAGTCCATAACCGAGGAGCAAGAAGCCGAGCACCAGAGCGACGCTTTGTGCAGCATTCAGTGTAAAAGTCATCACTTTGTTCTTCCTACTCTTTTTCTGCGCCGAAGCGTGCCGCTACTAATTCATCTTTAAGTAGCTCCCCCGCCACAAAAGCTGCAACCTCACCTGTTATCCCTACACAGTGTGCTTTGCGCTCGGGGGAGGTAAATACATAATCCTTAACTAACACCCGGCAGCAGTTTGAACCATAAACACTCTTGACATGATCGTGGAGTAGGGCCGCGATAGGAAACATTTTTTCGGGCATCGCCTCCCCGTGGTTACGACCATAGACCATACCCAGCGCCATGGCTCCTCCGCTCACTGCGCCACAAAGGCAGCCAGACTTACCGAGTCCAATGGGGAAGGCCCCGGCGAGTTTGGTTATCTCTGCGGGAAACGGCCACCCTAGCGCCTCGTTAAAGGCATGAACGACGGCCTCCGAACAGAAAAATTCCCCCCGCTTAAAATAACCTTCTGCCTTGTCACGAATGTCCTGGACCATTGCTTGTTTTTCCAAAGCTAAAATCCCCCTTCATCTCTCTATAAAAATTCCCCCTTGAATTATACTTGACCTTATGTATCATAAGCAATCATTATTCTTCTTATCAAGTATTTTTATGTTTGGATGAAAGCCAACGCAATAGCGAGTCTGTTAGTCCTTCAGTAGCGCGTCACCGACCCTGCGTGCACCCTTCTCTTGCTAGGGCTATAATCGCCACCTCTAGGGCATCCATGCTGCTACTATGGGATTTTACAAAAGGGATGTTCTTCTTCTTGGCAGTTTTAACCGCGACAGTGACCATGGAGTGGGACACTGTGGAGGTGAAGATTACTATCCCTCCGGGACAACCAATGCATTTCTCTAGCCTCGCTGGCATATGGGTATAGACTTTAAGACTGTGTCCAAGTGTGCGGCACATGCTCCGATAGAGCTCGTGCATGCGGTCATGACCGCCAATTAGGACTATCGACATTTTGGCACCTCCATTGATATTGAGTATTAATATCATTAAGTATAGCATCGCCATCTCTGGATGTCAAAGCAACGGTTCTGTTTTCTTTGGCGCGATTTTCTTGTATCATGAGACATGGGAAACTAACGTAAAGGGGTTGCTACGATGAGCATCACGGCAGTAGTCGGTGCCCAATGGGGCGATGAGGGCAAAGGGAAAATCGTCGACCTGTTAGCGCAGGATGCCGAAATAGTGGTGCGCTACCAAGGTGGGGCTAATGCAGGACATACGGTAGTCAACAATCGCGGCAAATTTGCTTTGCACCTCATACCTTGCGGCATTTTTAACCCCGCCACCGTGAACATTATCGGCACGGGTACGGTGGTCGATGTCGACGAGCTGATCAAGGAGATGGACATGCTCGCTAGCAGTGGCATAGCAATGAACAACCTTAAGATTAGTGAGCGCGCTCACATGTCTTTACCGATCTACCCTTTACTTGAACGTCAGCTGGAGAATGCGCGCGGAGTGCGCAAACATGGATCGACGCTACGTGGCATTTCGCCTGCCTATGCGGCCAAGGCCCTCCGAATCGGAGTGCAGATGGGGGAGTTCAGGAACCCTAAGAGATTAAGCGAAACATTGTCTGAACTGCTTACTTTCGGCAACCAAGTGCTGGTCAATAATTTTGGCGCCACGGCCCTTGATGTCCCAGAAACGATAGGTCGTTTTCTCAGCTATGCGGAAAGAGTAGTCCCCCACCTCGGCGATACCCTAGCATTGCTCCAGGATGGCATGCGCAATAATTGCCGCATCCTGTTAGAAGGGCAACTCGGCACGATGCGCGATCTCGATTGGGGAATCTACCCCTATGTGACCTCATCAAACCCTCTGCCTGGAGGGGCAGCCGCCGGCGCTGGGATACCCCCTCATAAAATAACGGGGGTGCTCGGGGTAGTCAAGGCATTTTCTACCTGTGTCGGGGCAGGCCCATTCCCGACAGAACTACATGATGATACGGGGCGATACTTGCGTGAGGTGGGGCAGGAATTTGGCGCGACAACAGGACGCCCGCGTCGCTGTGGCTGGCTTGATGCCGTAGCGCTTAAGTATGCTAGCATGCTCAATGGCTTTACAGAAATCGCAGTGACTAAGCTAGATACCCTTGACGGCATGGAAACGCTCAAGGTGTGCACGGGCTACCTCCTAGATGGGGAGAGAATCGAGCATATGCCTTTGGCCGCTGATCTATTTCGCGCCGAACCCATCTATGAGGAAGTGCCCGGGTGGAAGGAGCCTACGTCGGGAGCCCGCAGCTGGAACGAACTGCCCAAAGAAACACAGCACTATGTAGAGCTTATCGAAGGGTACTTAGGTGCGAAAGCGAGTATAATTTCCGTGGGACCGGAACGGGAAGCGACATTTTGGAAGTGACCCTGAGCAGACATCGAACACCAAGACACGACTAGGATAAATTGTCGACAGAGAAAAAGGCTCTACAGCTGTAGAGCCTTTTTAAGTTACTATTCAACGACCGGGCTTTTGTGACCTTGCTGCCCCTTGATAAAGCTGTCCTTTAGCCCCACAATGCGGTTAAAGACTCTCCGTCCGCCGCCCGACGCCAAAGGATCGAGAATAAAGTATCCTTGCCGCAAAAACTGCATCCTCTCCCCCGGAGCCACTTGATTGACATATGGCTCAACGACAGATTCAGACAATGTGACCAGCGACTGCGGATTGATGTTCACGGTAAACTCGGCGCCGAGATTAACTGCCTCGGGGTTCTCACAGCCAAACAGGGTGTCATACAGCCTGACCTCTATCGGCTCAGCGTGTGCTGCTGAAACCCAATGTGATGTACCCTTGACTTTGCGCGAACTCGCGGCTCCCCCGCTCTTGGTCTCAGGGTCATAAGTACAGATTAGCTCGCTTACTTCACCAGTAGCGGCGTCTTTAATGACCTGAACGCATTTGATGATGTAGGCCCCTTTCAGTCTGACCTCACCGCCGGGCGAGAGGCGATGGAATTTTTTTGTAGGCACTTCCATAAAATCCTCTTGCTCAATACACAGTTCGCGCGAAAAAGGTACTTGACGCGTTCCGGCGAAAGGATTTTCCGGGTTATTCTCGATCGTCAGCCACTCGACTTGATCGGCGGGATAATTCTGCAACGTGATTTTCAGCGGCCTTAGTACCGCCATGACGCGAGTTGCTTCTTCATTAAGCTCCTCCCGAATGCAGTGCTCGAGCAAGGCCAACTCCGCCGTCATGTTCTTGCGACCCACGCCGCATTTGTCAGCGAAAGTGCGGAGCGATGATGGTGTGTACCCGCGTCTCCTCATCCCGGCAATGGTTGGCATGCGTGGGTCATCCCACCCGTCGACAAAACCTTCGTCCACTAGCCTGCGGAGTTTACGCTTGCTCATCACGGTGTGACTCACCCCCACTCGGCCAAACTCAATCTGCTTAGGACGACCCGGCTGGGGGGAGCAAGGACCGATGTTATCCACCACCCAATCATAGAGAGGACGATGATCCGCATACTCCAAGGTGCAAATCGAGTGTGTGATCCCCTCCAGGGCATCCCCAATGGGGTGGGAGTAGTCGTACATGGGGTAAATGCACCATTCATTGCCCGTGCGGTGATGATGGGCATGGCGTATGCGGTAGAGCACTGGGTCACGCATGTTAATATTGGGGCTACCCATGTCGATCTTAGCCCTGAGCACCCGCGTTCCGTCGGCAAATTCGCCCTGCTTCATGCGCGCGAACATATCGAGATTCTCGGCAATGGTTCGGGTACGAAATGGGCTGTCTTGCCCTGGCTCAGTGAGGGTACCCCGGCGGTCTCTGATCTCCTCGGCAGAGAGATCATCAACATAAGCTAATCCCTTATTTATCAAATCTACCGCAAAATTATACTTCATGGCAAAATAATCGGAGGCGAAAAATAGCCTATCTTCCCAATCAGCCCCCAGCCACTTGACATCGGCAATTATGGCGTCGACAAATTCCTGCTCTTCTTTCAGAGGATTGGTGTCATCAAAACGGAGGTTGAACTTACCGCCGTGGGCGGTAGCTAAACCATGGTTTAGACAAATGGCCACCGCATGACCAATGTGCAACCACCCATTTGGCTCCGGCGGAAAACGCGTATGAACCCTGCCCCCGTTTAATCCGGCAGCTAAATCGGCGTTAATAATGTCTTGTATGAAATTTCCGCGGCTATTGCCTACATCGCTTGACATTTTGTACCTCCCCATTCTGTTGCTCCAACCATAATATGATAAACGAGGGATAAATACGACCTAGCCAGGGATACTTTGCTGGTAGCGACTCACTATAGCGCGAGCCACATGCACACCGCTGGCAGAGGCCTGCGCTAATCCTCTGGTCACACCCGCACCGTCACCGACAGCAAAGAGCCTGGGTATGGGTGTTTCTAACTCTCTGCTCAACTCAAGGCGAGAGCTGTAGAATTTTACTTCTACGCCATAAAGAAGGGTATCGTCATTGGCCGTGCCTGGGGCGATTTCGTTTAAGGCATAGATCATTTCGACGATATTATCTAGGTGCCTCTTGGGCAAAACCAGGCTTAAATCTCCGGGCGTTGCCTCGAGAGTGGGCCTCGTAAAGCTCTGCAGAAGACGATGGGCGTTCGTCCTACGCCCTTTGATCAGGTCACCAAACCTCTGCACCAAGACACCCCCACCCAGCATGTTCGAAAAAGACGCGATCCGCTTACCATACTGATGTGGCTCCTTAAAAGGATGTGTAAAACGGTTACTGACCAACAGCGCAAAATTCGTATTCTTACTGTGAAGCTTCTCATCGCGATAGCTATGGCCATTGACGGTGATGATGCCATCCGTATTCTCGGTGACAACATACCCGTGCGGATTCATACAAAAGGTGCGCACCAGGTCCCCATACTGTTTGGTGCGGTACACGAGCTTGGCCTCATATACTTTGTCGGTAATGTGCTGAAACACCTCAAAGGGAATCTCCACCCGCACCCCTACATCAACCTGATTATTGTAGAGATGAAGCCCGAGTGCCTTACACGTACCGGCAAACCACTCCGCTCCGGCGCGCCCCGGAGCTGCTATAACGTAATCCGCCACAACCTCCGTCTGCTCCGCCGCCCCTCTGGAACGCACATTCAACTTATGCCCTTCTGCCGAAGGCGCAATGGTTTCTACTGAACAGTTGAACATCATTTCGACTCCCAGTGTCAAGGCTTGGCGAAGCTCCCGCAAGATGCACAGATTGTTTTCTGTGCCGAGGTGACGGACCTTGGCATCGCGCAAGTGTAAGTCCCGCGACAGAGCTAGCTTTTTTAAGTCACTGTTTTCTGTTGAGTAAATCTCGGTAGGTGCACCATAACTCAAGTTGATGTTATCTATGTAATAGATAAGTCTCATTACTTCTTCCGGAGGCAAGTAGTCCTGCAGCCACCCACCGAATTCGGTCGTAAAAGTATACTTACCATCGGAATAGGCCCCGGCGCCCCCAAAGCCGCGCATGATAGCACATGAGGAACAATGGACACAATGGGCCATCCGTCGTTCAACGATTGGACAAGTACGACGAGCGATATCCTCCCCTGCTTCAATCATGACAATCTTTAAACCAGGCCTTAACTTAGTCAGTTCTAACGCCGCGAAAATACCGGCTGGTCCTGCGCCAATTATGGCAATATCATATCTCGGCATGGCTCACTCTCCCTATCCGACACCCGTGATTCTCTCTCATTATGCCGTATTGCCGAGGCAATCACAACAAAAGCCCTCCCCTTGGCAGGAAGTCGAACGAATAACGCAGAAAATATTAAAGGTAAACAGAGGAGGTTGAGAAATGCAGTATAGACCTTTTGGCCAGCTCGGCTTCAAAATTTCTACCCTCGGCCTAGGCTGTATGCGCTTGCCCCTAAAGCAAGCCACAGAAGGGGCTCACGGCAATGTGCTGGCAGAAACAATGATAGACGAGGCAGCTTCCATAGACCTCATCCGGGCCGCGGTGGACGCCAAAGTGAACTACATTGATACAGCTTATGACTACCACAAAGGGAAGAGCGAACTTTTGGTCGGGCAGGCCCTCAGTGGAACGGGCGATTACCGCAAAAAAATAAAGCTTGCCACCAAGCTACCACCATGGCACATCAAAGAGGCCAAAGACTTTAATCGCGTACTAGATGAGCAACTCAAGAAGCTAAATACCAGCTATGTAGATTTTTACCTGCTCCATGCGCTACACAAGACCACTTGGGAAAAAATGAAGAACTTAGGCGCTTTAGACTTTCTCAATACGGCCATGCGGGACGGGCGCATCAAGTACCCCGCGTTTTCAATTCACGATTCATTCGCGGTGTTTAAAGACATACTTGATTCCTACGACTGGGCCATGTGCCAAATACAACTTAACTATATGAATGAAGACTACCAAGCCGGGATGGAGGGTTTTCAGTACGCGGCTCACCGCAATGTCCCCATTGTCATCATGGAGCCACTCCTTGGCGGCAAACTCGCCAAAGAGCCACCCGCCGAAATAAAAGCGGTGTGGAATAAAGCCGCTAAGAAGAAAAAACCTGTGGAGTGGGCTCTGCGCTGGGTGAGTAATTTTCCCGAAACAACGGTGGTGCTGAGCGGCATGAGTACCATAGCCCAACTAAATGAGAATATCCACATTATAAATAAAGCCCCCGCCGGCAACCTTAATGTAGATGAATTAGGGCTCATTGACCGCGTCAAGCAACTCTACCGCGCTAGGGCAGCTATTGGTTGTACGGAGTGTGGCTACTGCCTCCCCTGCCCCGAAAAAGTAAATATCCCCCACGTATTCAGTCTCTACAATGATTTCAGCACCTATGGCACCGTAGAAGGGGCGTTCACCACCTATAAAAGCCTAAAGAAGAGCCTGACCGATGCCAGTAGATGCGTTGAATGCGGCCAATGCGAGCCCCGCTGTCCGCAAGGCATCAAGATTATCTCCGCGCTTAAACAGGCTCACCTGACACTGCAAACGGACTAGCTCGGCACGAAGCACTTAGCGCATAATCAAGTTCCCTTCCTCGAGAAAAAAGGTCATACCGATATGTTTCTTATCAAGCCGGTAGCGCCTAGGACCGATGACCACCGTGGCATTTTCCCAACCGACCCCCACCTGAACTTTGGCAGCGGTCGACACAGTGACCAGAGTGGGCACGGAGGATTCAGAGCCGAGCTCCTTAATCGAAACATCACCCCCTGCGCGTAGCTCCCCCCCGCGAAAAACCCCTTGCAAAGAAACCTTTCCGCCAACCTGGACACGGGAGTTGTAAATACCCCCGGAAATATTCATGGTCCCGGTAGAACTCACTTGAGAGTTGATGACATTGTGAGCGGCAAAGTCAGCCTGCTCCGGGTTAATTAGCACAAGTTTTTCGGTCAGTCCGGCACAGACCCTAGCCAACGAAGCCACTTGCTCCGGTGTGCCGGGCATATGCTTGGTGATGTTCAGCATGTCTAGCGTCCCCGTCGGCGTACTGCTATAAATTTCTATCAGCCGAGGGTCTAGTCCAGCAAGTTGTTCGCAGAGTTTCTTCACGCCCTCCTCGAATTCATCCCCTCGTTGCTCAATTAATGAGCTAACGAGCTGTGTTTCAAATCGTTTTTTTTCGGGCGGCATGCGCATTCTGAGCTGCTCAATCGCGGCAATCAAACGGTTTATTTCTTCGGTTAACTTCGGCAGAACCTTCCTTAAGTTGCGTACGAACTCCAACGGTGGCCCTACCTGTACTTCTGAGGCGATAATATTCCCTTTGACCACCATGCCCGTCAATGCCTGTACCCGGGCGTTCTCCACAACGCCCCCCACCCGCAGCTGCCCGCCTGACCAGACCGAAAAACTCGCGGCGACGTCCTCCCCAACGGTAACATCGCCGGGGAAATAAATATGCCCAGTCCTTAAATCTACGCTCCCTTTAACAATCATGTCAGGGACAACCTCCACCGTAACGGACTGAGGAGTGCGCCGAAGCACCGGACGACCGTGGCGGGTGGAAACTAACTGATCGGTCACGGCATGGTACTTCACCCCGGGCCCTGCCACCAACTTAGTATCTCTCGGTTCTTTAGGAGGAATCTGTTCGCCTCGTACCCCCACGCCCGGCACACCGGGCACGGGGGGCGTTCTTTTTGCCAGAAGTTGGCCTTCCCCCACAGTTGTATACTCAAAGCGGGTGCGAAAGTCTATGGATTTATCTTCATGGTATAGCTTTTCAGTTCTCTGCTCGACCTCAAAGAATAGAGAAATCTCCACGTCCTGCCCGGCGGTGGGTGGAACCCCGGTGGCAATGAGGTACTGCCCCGGCTCGGTGGCTTGCGTAATTATGGACAGCAGACTCATATCGGCTCGCGGCAACATGCGTTCTTGACCCAGCCGAGCAGTTAAATCTTCTAATGTCACCGCCGGCACAGATTCCATCACTTCAAGGGGGATTAGCGCTAATCGTTCGGCCGGAGGAAGGTCGGGCAAGGACCTCCTCACCACCTTGCCAGGCTGCAGCCTAATATAGGCTGCCAAATTGTTGGGGCTGACCCAGAGCGACCAGTTCCCGGGGAGGGTCTCGCTGATGGCTGTGACGACTATGCTGTCCCCAACTTGGACGGCGACCTCCCCGGTGCATTGTTTCCCATTAACAGTGAGTTCCGTGCCGTGAGTGGGAACAAGGACAGGTCGCGGACCCTCGTCGCCATGGTACACCTCGACATGGCCAGAAACAACACGGGCGTAGCAAGTTAGTGCCGAGTTCGACATAACTGTGGCCCCCTATGTAAAATTGTATGTCTTACGTTTCGCTTCCCTGGCCCTAAATTCCTGCAACAAGGTGCTCAGGGAAACTCAAGACGCTGGCGCAGATCAGTGACCACGGATAGCGCCAAAACCATGGCCCCTGTTCGCGACATGTGGTAGGGGTCCCACCAATACTGGAGGTCAGACAAAATAATCCCGCTCAAATCTAACATGGCGACATCCGCAAAACGCTCGTAGAACCTAAGCCAGATGCCATCCTCGTCGATTTTTGCAGCAGCCTTAGCCGCCAGATACTCGGGCGATGTGGGCACACGCAAAAACACCGGCTCTGCACCCTGGGCCCTAATGACCGCAACCAACTGCGCTAAGTCATCATATGCCCCTAAGTTCATCTCAAAATGCTGCATCTGGCTATCGACAAGAATCTTCGCTTCCTCGACCAGTATTTCATGCGTGAGAGGGCGATCAGCGGTAAGGAAGCCAGCTACCGGGCGACCAAAACAGTCGTAAACAATTGTCGGGTTATAGGTCCAGGGATTTCTAAACCAATCCCGCAAGGCAAAGCGCCACGTGTCACGCTGATCCCAAGTCGCATACACCCACCCCAAAATCCAATCGGCTCTCGTCGTACTTTTAGTGGGAAAAGTCAGACGGTCGCGCCAAGTAGCGTTCCTCCGCCAGGCAGTCGAACCTTGTTGTTCAGCCATAAAGGTGTGGCGGTTGAACATCCAGGTGTCCACATTGAGGTAGACTACTTTTATCTCCCGAAAGAGTTCGCGATTGCTCTTAAACAGATAGAACATTTCGCGCGGACCACCGGCCGCGGCGGAGGCATTAACCAGCAAATATGGTTCTATTCCGAGATGTTCGGTCATCTCCCGCGTGGCAATGGCCGCCTGGGTTTGACTAGAACCAAAAAATGCTACCTTAGGCAAGCCACGATGGCGCTCAAGGTTATCGCTAATGCGCGCCAACTCACCATAGGGTGACAGAAACGCCCGGTCAACAATATAAACTCGGGTCACCCCTTCAACGAGAAGGATTACCAGCAGAAAGTACAAAAGACCAGAACTCACAGTTCTTTGCAAGCGCACTCCTCCTAAAACCTAAAATAGATAAATGGTTCAGCCGGTCTAAAACTCAGGATGAGCATAAAAACAACCGCCGCATAGGCCAAGCCCCGTAACCAAGCGGGCACCTCTTGCCAGCGCTGTAGCAGCGCCTGATGCCGCTCATCGAGATAGCGCTCCACCACGTGTAGGGCAAAAAGCAGTCCGACAATGGCTAGATATGGTAACTGCGGTTCCCAAGAAGCCAGCTGAGAAAAGTCCAGCGCTTGCCACCACATAGCCACGGCCGATTCCATAGTCACCGAGCGGAAAAAGACATAACTAAGGCACTGCACATGGAAAGTCAAAAGGACACTCACGATATGAGGCAGGGCCAAGGGTTGACTGCGACGCAGGGCAAAATCACCCCACATTCTATAAAGCACGAGCCACATACCCTGAAATGCCCCCCAGAGGACGAAGGTCCATGCCGCCCCATGCCACAGTCCACCGAGCAGCATGGTTATAAATAAGTTGAGGTTGCGGCGGAAAGAAGTGCCTCTATTGCCACCAAGGGGTATGTAGAGGTAGTCACGCAGCCACGTGGATAAGGTAATGTGCCAACGCCGCCAGAATTCTGCCACATTCGCGGCCAAGTAGGGCGTAGAAAAGTTTGGCGATAACTTGAGGCCAAAAAGTCGCCCAAGACCAATGCCCATATCGGTATACCCAGAAAAATCAAAGTAGACTTGGAAGGCAAAAAAGTAGAGCGCCACCCAAGTCGCCGCATGGCTGAGTGTTGCCCCTTGGTAAAACCTTTCATCAACAAGCACGGCCAATCGATCCGCGATGACCACTTTTTTTATGAGCCCACGCCCGATTAAAAATGCCCCTGCCCGCACATCCGCGTAGAGGGGGGCTAGACGCCGGCGAAGTTGTGGCAAGAAATCCTGTGCCCGCATAATCGGTCCAGCCACCAATTGCCCAAAAAAAGTGATGAACACCGCAAAGGTGACGAATTTTCTTTCCGGTAAAATTGTACCCCGGTAGATGTCAATGACATAGGCGGCCAACTGAAAGGTGTAGAAAGAAATCCCCAGCGGCAACCACAGGGTGGGGCGTCGCAATAAGAAAAAATCTCCATACTTAAAGAGCGCTAAATTCCCAAACATTATAATGAGAGTAAATATTAGGATGGGCAGTGATTTCTCTTTGGCGAGACGGAGTGACATGAAATACACCACAACCAAAACCCCCGCGAACAACATGGTGTCGAATGGGCCGCTAAAGGAGTAAAAGACTAGGCTAGCCCCAAGTAACACCCAAAGCCTAGCTTCACCGGATGTCAAGGCAAACCCCATGGCGGTTATGAAGAGCAATAGAGCAAATTCAGGAGTGTGAAAAAGCAACTTCTACCCCTCCTTCCTTATTTCTATTATACAAAAAAACTAGTGCCTTGGACCTGCCAAGGCACTTTTTCTACCCGTCAATGGTCGAACCATTGTAGCGCAGAACCCGCATCGCATTTGTAATGGCCAACAGGGTAACTCCAACATCGGCAAATACGGCTCCCGCGATGGTGGTTAAGTCAAAAAGTCCAAGCAACATAAAGACAAGCTTGACGCCCAACGAAAGCGCTACGTTCTGACGCACTATAAGGCTGGTAAAGCGGCTAAGCCTCACGGCAGTAGCGACCTTGCTTGGGGCGTCCTGCATGATGACCACATCAGCGGCTTCGATGGCAGCATCGCTTCCTAGGCCGCCCATAGCAATGCCCACATCCGCCCTCGCAATAACCGGGGCATCGTTGATTCCGTCTCCGACAAAAATGAGTTTGTCATACTTTGGGCGGAGCGCTTTTTGCAGAGCTTCTAGAGCATAGACTTTTTGTTGGGGCAGGAGTTCAGCTTGGAAATCGTCTAACCCAAGATCGCGAGAAACCTGTAAAGCAGGCGCCGCATAGTCGCCGGTAAGCATAGAGATATGGCGCGCACCAAGTTGCTTAAGGTCGCGAACTGCTTGGCGTGCATCTCCCTTTACTTCATCTGCGACCAGTATTTCTCCCACCAATTGTCTGTCGAGAGCTACCAACACTACTGTGCCACCGGCCATTACCTCGGATGCAACATCAACTCCCTGTTCTCGCAAAAGCCTGGTATTGCCAACTAGGAGTTCCTTGCCGTGGAGCCGGCCCATCATGCCGCGACCTGCAAGCTCCACTACCTCCGCGAGTGAATCTGCTTCGGTACGTGTCACCGCCTCGGAGATGGCCTTCGCCACGGGATGCGTGGAATGCCTCTCTATTTTGGCGGCAAGGGCCAGCACCTCCTCCCGCGAATACCCATAATGGGGACGTACTTCGAGGACTTTAAAGGTGCCTTTGGTGAGGGTTCCGGTCTTATCAAAAATGACGGTGTGCATTTTGGACAGGGCATCGAGGTAGTTTGCGCCTTTGAACAAGATGCCTTGCCGACTGGCGGCCCCTATACCCCCGAAGTAACTCAAAGGTACCGAGACGACCAAGGCGCATGGGCATGAAATTACCAGCATCACCAGCGCGCGATACAGCCAAACTTGAAAACTCTGCCCCGGAATCAGGAGCGGCGGTAGGACAGCCACCAGCACTGCACTACCCACCACGACAGGAGTGTAGTGGCGGGCGAAGCTAGAAATAAATCGTTCCGCCGGGGCTTTACGCTCACTTGCCCTTTCCACCATTTCAAGGATCTTGGCCACGGTTGAGTCAGCATACTTCTTGGTCACTCGCACTAAGATTGGGCTCGCCTGATTGATGGCACCGGCCAAGACACTGTCCCCGACACGCACCTTACGAGGGACCGATTCTCCGGTCAGGGGGGAGGTATCTAGGAAGGACTCCCCTGCGTCAAGTACTCCGTCCAACGGCAGACGCTCACCGGGCCTAATGACGATCACTTGTCCTACCAAGACCTCTTGGGGAGTGACCCGCCTGATGTTCTCGCCCTCTTGCAAATTGGCATGGTCCGGGCGCAAATTGAGCAGCGCCGTTATAGAACGCCTGGAGCGATCCACTGCTTTTTCTTGAGCATACTCTCCCACACTGTAGAAGGCCATGACCACAACCGCCTCCGGAAGTTCCCTGATAGCGATTGCGCCAAAAGTAGCGATGGTCATTAGACTGTACTCATCAAGCACCCTGCCGGCAAACAGGTTGCGTCCGGCAATTCGTATTATGGGCCACCCAACAACAAGGTAGGCCACAGCCAGGCTAGCCAGGCCGATACTGGTATCTTGCCCGAGGATTAGGCCGAAAGCCAGTAGAACTAAAGACAGCCCTATGGGCATCAATTTAGGTCCGGACGTGGTCATCCCTTTAGTCTCATCCTCGAGCGAGGCAAGCAACCTCACCCCCGGTTCGACCGCCGACACCACCTTGCTCGCTTCGCCAAGCCTTGCGACTGGCAACTCAAGGGATTTCGTGGCGAAACTGACCTGGACATGCTCCAATCCAACGATTTTTTGCAGGGCCTGTTCGAGCTTGGTCGCGCAGTTGGCACAATCCAGCCCGCTTAGATAGTAACGCCTCGTAACATGTTCGCTTTTCGCCGTCTGCATGCTGTCGCCGCCTTCCACCTAGCGTTCTTCGGCAAAATGCGCCTGTCCCTCACGAATGATATGCAAGACATGGTCATCGTCAAGAGAGTAGTATACCATTTTCCCGCTGCGCCGGTTCTTTACTAAGCGAGTTAAGCGCAATAACCGCAAGTGGTGAGAAATCGCCGGCAGACTCATTCCTAGGACCTCTGCTAGATGACAGGTGCATAACTCCCCCTGCGCCAGAATGTACAGTATCCTCGTGCGCGTCTCATCGGCCAGCACCTTGAATAGTTCTGACAGTCCCGCCACTTCAAGAACCTTGGCCTGCAGTTGCTCCACGTCTGGCGTTAGAGAGTGCACTGAGCACAAGTCTGGCGGCATTTTTTCGTTCATCCAACACACCAACCATTCTACAATTAAGCATTTGTTTAATTGTAGTTTACCAAGTGTCTAGGCAAACGTCAACTACCTTAAAATCAAAAATGAGACTATCCCATCGAGCATAGCCTCATCAAGTTTTTTAGTCACCTCGACAACCTAACCTACAATCGCACGTTCCCAGCTAAGTTACAAATTCAAAAAAACGCAGGCAGTCCATGAAGTCAAGCGAACTGAATTGCAAAGTGCAGTTTCCGGTGCGCACTGCCCCAGGATACCACTCGCCCCGGTAGGCGGGAGGCTCACAATTAAATTCAATTGCGACGGTGTATTCGTCCCCTAAAACAAATGGCTTACAGCCGGAGCGTTCAAGGAGTGCTTTTTTTACCCCGTCCTCAATAAACAGGCGTGTTTTTTCGGGGTGTCGGTGCAACGCGGCGAGGCCTCGCCCCTCTTTGACGGGTACCGTGACGACATTTTCAAATAAGGCCTGCGCTTGCTCGCATACAGCGCTGTCACCACTGACAAAGACGACTGGCACACCGTGGTAGCCGGCGATAAGCGCGTTCCACCCAACTTCTGGCAAGGAAAGCCCGTTGACACGCAGATCATTTACCTTCATGCTCATAGTGTGTTTGAGGACGCCGTGCGGAGTATTGGCTTTAGCATGGTGCCCAACAAATACCACCGCATCAAAGGTATCATCTAGGCCCTCCATCATGCCATAGAGCCCGCCCGACCAGTTGCGAATGAGGTCTGCCTCTACGCACAATTCCTCCGGCAGCAGATTGCACGCAGTATCGTGACCATCCCGCACCACAATGTGAGTAGCCCCAGCCTGCAGCGCGCCCTTGATAGCGGCGTTGGTCTCCTTATGCATTTGGCGGCGGAAATACTCGTAATCTGGCTTGCCGGCCGTTGTTTCCTCAAAGGTGGTCACGCCCGAAATTCCTTCCATATCAACACATATAAACACTCTCACCGTCTCTCCCCCTTCCCATCACTCTGATTTCCATGCGTAATAAATATTTCGCCATGCCATCCCACTGTCCTGCCCCGATGACCGGCTCTTTTCTCATTAATTGCCTCTCGCTGTATAAAGGAAATTTGTGCCCCATCGGGAATAGGATATAGGGGACAACAACTTGAGGGGAGCATCAATCATGAATAAATTTTTTCACTTGCCAAGTCTCTTTGTATACTTAGTGGCTGCAGTCCTCCTAGTTACATCTATCTATCACGGAGCAGCCTTTCTCAGGCACGGCTTTTATGCAGTGCTCGGCCTGACGGACGCCAATGTCCTGCCGCAAAAATTTAGTACGGACCAAGTTACCTTTACCCCGGATGCGGAGGCGTATCTGCGCGCATACGAAGGCAGACGTCAAATTCAGCTGGAGCGGGCAAACATATTGCGTAGCTTGTTTCTCTTGGTCTTTTCTCTAATCTTTTTTGCTTGGTTTTGGAGCCGCACCTCACGTTCACAGGATTTTGCAATGATCTTCTCGGTGAATAATTTTTACTTTTTCCTGGTGAGCATGATTTCCTTCTTTATCTTTTTCTTTGCGGCTTCGCAAGGAATAGGCAATGCCGTGACTAGTGTCATCTTTCCAGAAAGCAACTTCTATTTCAACTATCAGGGCGGCTTCGCTAGACCGGCACCTGTCCCTGAAACCAAGGTTGAACCACGTACCGTTACTCTGAGCGAGCTAGAGGCAGCTTTAGAGACACAGATGGATGAACACCGCCAACAGAATGCCCCGTGGCAGACGCGCCAAATGGTCGATCAATTCGCGGTCTCTCTTGTCTCATTGCCAGTATTCTATCTGCACAATCGAAAATTCAAATTCTGATTTTCTGGCAACACGATAACCCTAAATTGGCGATATCGAGTCCTCGTGTCTTGTTTTTTCTGCCCTAACACGGTATGCTCAAGGTACCTCAGGTGTTGGAATAGTATCTAGCACCAAGGGTTGTTTATATAGTCCTGAGTCCAAGGGTTGCTGCGGGCGGGGGAAATCACCGACTGGTGCTCTTTTACCTGCCCTTGTAGGGCAGGTATTTTATTTTGGGAGGCTTTGAACTATGGATAATCGTCTCGCCGTGATCGGCATCGTGGTTATGCGCCGCAGTGAGGCGGCCAAGAAAGTCAACTTAGTCCTCAGTGATTTCGGAGAAATGATTGTCGGCAGGATGGGCGTGCCGCACAAAGAACGTGGCCTGTCGGTAATCGCCCTGATTTTTGACGGAACGAATGATGACCTGGGCGCACTAACAGGGAGAATCGGCAACATCGAAGGCGTCAAAGTAAAGTCTGCTGTGACCTTCTAATCAACAGGAGAGTGAGGAATGACTATGGATGCCAGTCAAATTAGAGCCACTTTGCAAAAAGCCCGCGAATGTCACGGCTTAAGCACTTCTGAAGCAGATGCGCTGTTGTCTTTACCCGAGGAGTGGGATGCGGAACTTTTCGCCCGCGCCAGGGAAGTAAAGGATAAAATCTATGGCAAACGCGTGGTACTCTTTGCTCCGCTGTACATTTCAAACTATTGCTCAAACAGTTGCCTGTACTGCTCGTTCCGTATGGAAAACTCCGCCCTCAAACGGGTCCATCTGACTCAGGACGAAATCCGCGCCGAGGCCGAACACCTCATTAAGATGGGCCATAAGCGAGTGCTGCTAGAGACGGGAGAGGACGATGCCTCCACCCTTACGTATGTGCTAAAGGCCATCAACACGATTTATGGGGCCAGTGTCGATGGCCACAGTATTCGCCGCATAAATGTCAACATCGCAGCCACCAGCACCGAAAATTATCGCCTGCTCAAAAGGGCCAATATTGGCACCTACCAACTGTTTCAGGAGACCTACCACGAACCAACCTACCGCCAGATGCATCCTGCGGGGCCGAAGTCGGACTATCTCTACCACCTAGGGGCTATGGAACGCGCCCTAGATGGTGGCCTCGACGACTATGGTCTGGGAGTGCTTTTTGGCCTTTATGACTACCGCTATGAAGTTCGCGCCTTGCTTGACCACGCGGAGCACCTCAAGAAAAGCAAGGGCATCGGTCCACACACTATCTCTGTGCCGCGCTTAAGGCCGGCTAAAGGGGCCGACTACCCGCTCAATCACTTATTGACCGATGCCCAGTTTGCCCGCGTGGTAGCAATCCTGCGGCTTGCCGTCCCCTACACCGGCATCATTCTTTCTACTAGGGAATCACCCACCATGCGTGATTTCCTGCTGGATGTCGGGGTTTCGCAAATTAGCGCAGCCTCTGTTACAACCCCGGGTGGGTATGCCGGCACCGGGGATGCCGATGCCGGTCAGTTCACGGGGGCTGACCATCGCTCCCTGAATGAGTGCGTTGATAGCATCATCAGCAGAGGATATGTCCCCAGTTTTTGCACCGGTTGTTACCGGCACCAGAGGACCGGTTCAGAATTTATGCACCTCGCAGAAAAAGGCCACATCAAGGAGTTCTGCCAGGTGAATGCCATCTTAACCTTGGCGGAGTTTGTGGCGGCCTTTGGCGCGGAGAGCACGCGCCTGGCTGCCAACGGGCAGTGGGAGGCCTGGTTGCGCCAGATACCGGATCCTAAGCTGCGTGAGCAAACACGCCTAGATCTCGCGGCCGTGGTGATGGGGGAACGTGATAAATATGTCTAACGCGCTTATAGCCAAGGCGGAGGCACAGGGGAACCATCTGGAGCTTGGGGAACTCATCTCCCTCCTCAACCTGACCGACCAAGAAGTGCTTGATGAACTTTGGCAAGCTGCGGATCGGGTCCGCGCCAAGGAAGTTGGCGAGGATGTCTGGCTCAGGGGACTGCTAGAGTTTTCGAACTTCTGCCACTGCCAGTGCGCATACTGCGGCATCAGGGCCGACAATCGCTCCATCACTCGATACCGCATGACGGAAGATGAAATTCTCGCCGCAGCACGAGAAATTTCGGCTGCGGGCATTGGCACCATCGTCTTGCAGTCCGGAGAAGATGCATGGTGGACAGGGGACCGAGTCGCTAGACTTATTTCCCGTCTCAAAATTGAACATGACCTAGCCATCACGCTCAGCCTCGGCGACAGGACGAAGGAGGAGCTCGCGCTGTGGCGCAGCGCTGGAGCCGATCGCTACCTGCTGCGCTTTGAAACTTCGAATAGTGAACTCTACGCCAAGTTTCATCCCGACTCTACTCTGGCCACGCGCCTCAACACCCTCGCCGAACTTAAGTTTTTGGGGTACGACGTTGGTTCGGGATGTCTCGTTGGCCTCCCCGGACAAACCACCCGTGACCTGGCTTTAGATTTGCTGCTTGGGCGCGATCTTGAGCTTGATATGTTTGGGGTAGGACCCTTTATTCCCCACCCCGATACTCCTTTAGGAAGCTGTCCGCAGGGCAGCACTGATATGACCTATAAAATGGTGGCACTAGCCAGATTGGTAATGCGCAATGTCCACATCCCTGTCACTACGGCCCTAGCTACTTTGGATGCTGACGGCCGCGAGAAGGGATGGCAGCGCGGTGCGAACGTCGTTATGCCCAATGCCACCCCACCGCCTTATCGCCAACAGTACGAGCTATACAAGAACAAGCGCTGTATAGATGACACCCTCAAGCATTGCCGCGGGTGCCTTGGCGGCAGAATCGCTCGCATTGGCCGCCAAGTAGGGCAAGGGCAAGGTGGCTCATTGCGCAAGGCGGGGCGGACCAATGAATAGTGCCCCCCGTTCCGTGCGTCCCCACATTGCGTTGTTGGGTCGGTGCAATGTCGGCAAATCCACTCTCATCAACGCCCTAAGCGGGCAGAATATAGCCTTGGTTTCGCCAGTTTCCGGTACAACTACCGACCCGGTGTATAAGAGCATGGAGCTTCTACCCTTCGGGCCTGTTGTCCTGGTGGACACGGCAGGGCTAGATGACAATAGCATCCTTGGCAGGGCTCGGGTAAAGCTAACGGCGCGGGCTCTGCGCAAGGCCGAACTGGCCCTCTTGGTCGTGGACAGTCTTCCTTTGTTGCCCATAGAGCAAGAAACCTTGACCGATCTCTGCCGGCGTCAAATTCCCTACCTAGTGGTTTTTAATTCTCGGGACAGCGACATAGATGAACTTCCGCAGGATTTTAGCTTGGTCAATGCTTATAGTGGTCTGGGCATCCCCGCGTTAAAGAAAACAATAGCGGCAAAACTCACCGCAGTCGTGGTCGAGCCACCCCTAATCGCTGACCGGCTCCATGGGAACGGCGCGGTAATCCTCGTCGTTCCAATCGACAAAGCCGCCCCAAAGGGGAGGCTTATTCTGCCGCAAATGCAAGTGCTGCGGGATATTTTAGATGCGGGCCACCAGGCTATGGTATGCAGGGAAACCGAGCTTCACCTGGCGCTAAATGCACTAAGTGGCAGGCCACAATTAGTAATCACTGATTCGCAGGTCTTCCAAATGGTGGCAGACGCAATTCCTAGCGACGTCCCCTTAACCTCGTTTTCCATAATTATGGCCCGCCACAAAGGCAGTCTGCCAGCACTTTCCGCTGCCACGGCTGCCCTAGCCGGCATACAGGCCCATGACAAAATTCTTATCGCGGAAGCATGCACGCATCACAGCCAGGATGAGGATATCGGGCGCATTAAAATACCCTCCATCCTGCGCCGGCAGGCGGGAGGAGAGCTTGACTTCACTTGGGTTAGCGGACAAGAATTCCCAGATGAGCTTGACTACAAGCTAATTGTCCATTGCGGGGCCTGCATGATCACGCGAAAAGAGATGCTCTCCCGCTTAGCCCAAGCTAGTGAGGCGGGTATACCCATGATCAACTATGGTCTACTCCTCGCTTACTACAGCGGCATCCTCGAGCGCAGCCTGCAGCCTTTTCAGAACACCTAGACGGGGAATATCTCACCTCCAGCCTGGCACCGAGCCCTGACCACATACATTTACGAAGGGATGTACCTGTAGAGAGGGCAATCCTTGCGCGCACATCCGGTGCCACAGCGCAAGCACAATTGCTGCCAATCAGGCCAGCGCCTCACAGCTGCATCGATCATGACCTCAAGACCTGCTTGCAAGGTGGCTTGCTCAGCCTCGGTCATGGTATTAAATAAGCTTACATAGGCGATCATCTGCATGCGGAGTTGGGTTTCGACGGTATCCCGCCCCTTTGAGGTCAGGGCCGCCAGAATCTGCCGGCGGTCTGTCCCCGGCATGCGCACCACTAACTGCTTTTGCGCCAGGCGATCCATGATTTTTGTCGCCGCCGGGTTCGAGACGCCAAGCCCGCTGGCTAGTTCTGATAGCGGGCAATCTGCGTGCAACCAAATATAGCGCAGAGCCAACAGTTGGCTGTTAGTCAGCATCTCGTCCGACTCTAACAGTGTCTCCATGGTAGCGCGAGCCCCGATTTGCATGAACAGGTCAGCCAGATGTTTCAGCACAACATGGTCTGCCATCTCCACGCCCACCTTTCACTCATTATCTCTGGGGGAAATTTCTAAGACCTATTATACACTAGGGATTGTGAATTGGATAGCATTAAAAAACATATACCTCACAACCTACCCAGCATTGTCCACTGAGCCTAGGGGGGGCCAGGTCAGCGACAAAGGTCCGTTGCACACTATCTATCATGGCAACGAACACCCCGCACACTATGAACACCATGAGTATGCCGATGAAATCGCGGGAAAACCATCTGGCTCGATAGATCAGTAAGCAGACTCACCAGCCCGAGCAGCAGCACATTGACCCCAATACCCGCGAAGAGCTTCCCAGCGTTGCTCCTAGGCAAAATTTCACAGCTCCTCTCGTAAAACAATGCGCATCAAAATGGGACAGTGCCCCCACTGCCCCATTTCGTTTGCTAAGGCGTGCTCATACCGGCCACTAAACCTTGGTATACGCGCTGAATGTACTTATCGTCGGCAACTCGCCGGACAAAATGTAGTTCGTCTAGAGCATGGTCGGCGTCGAAATAGAGCTCATACCCTTCCACAGCCCTCTGTTCATCGTCTCTCTTGACCACTTGGAGTATTTTATGCCCGAACTGCTGTTCATTCTCGCGATGAGTGATGACAAAGTCTTTATCCCTAAGTGCAGCCCGTAGCGCAACTAACGCAGTCTCCAAAGTTTGATACTGCGGCGGGAGGGTCCCCGCCTCGAATTCTTTTGGTACATTATCGACAGAGTCGGTCAGGGTGATCTTCTCGCCCGCTTCTTTGGCTTTAAACTGCATAGTTGAACCGGCTTCATTGGTGAAGAAGTATGCAAATTCAAGACTCTCTTGTCTCTCCAGTAGACTGATGGCCCGAGATATGATTATACGGTGGATCCTCGGGCTGCCCTCAGCGTAAGACCGACTTGTAATCAGCGGGAAAAAGTACGCGACCGCTGCACTGACGACAAAGAATGCTGCCACTAGGGCGACGACAATTTTGTCCCAAGAAAACCCGGGTCCTCCCCTACGATCTTTACGCCTGCGTTCTGCTCTGCCCATTAAACTACGTCCTCCTCAATCTTGTAAACATCCTCCTTTATATTCGCCCGCTCAAGCTCGATTTCCTGCCAAAAAGATTATCCTATTTTAGGTCACCCTGCACGCCGACATTGATGCTCATCACCGGCACCTTCACCCCGGCGCGCTTGATGGCCTCATTGACTATGCGGCCCAGACCAAAGCAACAGGGCACTTCCATATGCGCGATGGTGATGCTGCGGAAATCATTGATGCGTATCATCTGGGCTAATTTCTCGACATAGTGGTCAGTATCATCTAGTTTGGGGCAAGCGATGACCAACACCCTGTTCTTGAGCATTTTGCGGTGAAAATCTGGGTAGGCGAAGGGCACGCAATCCGCAGCCACAAGAAGATCTGCTTCCTTCAGATATGGTGCCGTGGGGGGAACAAGCATCAACTGGATGGGCCACTGGTTCAGCTCCGATTTAACGGCTGCTTTGGGTGTTGTTTCCTCGGCTGCAGCTTTACTCTTGTCGAAGGTCATCATACGCGACCCAGGACAACCCCCATGTTCGGTGTGATTGGCGGCGTTCCCCTGGTCCCTAGGCGAATCACCCCCGACTGGAGTTACGGGTGCTCGGCTCGTCGGATGCGCAACCGGGTCGCGCCCAATGCTCGTCAACCAATCATTGGTCGACGCTAGATCGAAGGCATCCGATTCGCGCTCCTCGATCGTGAGCGCGCCGGTGGGGCACTGTCCAAGACAGGCTCCCAGCCCGTCACAATACTGCTCGCGCACGAGTCTGGCTTTCCCATCGACAATTTGCAAGGCTCCTTCGGCACATCCCGGCACACAAAGCCCACATCCATTGCACAAATCTTCATCAATCTTGATTATACTGCGCTTTACCATCGCACAAGCCTCCTTAGTTTTCTCTAAGGCAAGTATAACCCGAGGCTTGGCCGGACAACGTGATATGGATCACATATCGACAAAATTTATTCTTTGCGCCTGCGGTGCCTCGGTCGGTTGCACAGAAATGGTGGGTATCCCTTTATCAAATTCCCACTTGCCGCTATGTCCGTATGCTAGGATAACTGCTTCAAAGTGCAGCATGGCAATGCCTAGGTCTATGGATGTAAAAGCACCATTGCGACTAGCTTTGAGTTCAACTCTCTCGGGCGTGCCGGAGAAAAACCACGGCTGTAAATTAATAGCCGATGGAGCCCGCCCGGCAGCATGGATCGCCGTAGTGAGCCACTGTGGACCCCCAAGCAAATTCTTACTGGCAATCGCCGGCATCTCCTTGTGGCGCACCATAGAGTGCAGCATATTCCTTAATTTGTCTTTATCCTCCGCTGGCCACCCGAGCGCGATAAGGGCCGCCACCTTTTCGTCCGGACCGATACTGCAATGCCCCATCAGTTTTTTATAGTCAAATGTACCACCAACCCAGCAGGTACCAAGGCCTAACGCTGCCGCCCGCAGGACATATTGTTCCCCCAAGTAGCCCGCTTCCATCTGTCCTGCCTTTTTTTCATGAGATGGCGTGATGAGACATAGAGCCGCCCTTGCACCCCTAATTTTGCCGTAACTGCCGATTATTCCGGTAAAGACATGATCTAGAGATTCAGGACTCTCGATATACTCCACGCGACACTGCGCAATATTCAGTCTGCGCAGACCGTCCACCTCAAGTAGGGCCTGCCGTAAGGAGGCGTCGACGCATTCATCCCGATAACGACGCACAGATTTCCGTGAAAGGATAGCCTGCATAAGGGCTCCATAGGTAAGACGCATAATAACACTCCTCAACATGTAATCTCTATACACATGTAGAGTCTACCATTGAAATCGTAAATCTGCCGCTACTTCCACGCAACTTTCGTAATTTCTTCGCAATACTCACACACATAGGCCAAAGAGCGTGCGTCATGCAGGTGAAAGAGCGGTATGACATAGGCATCCGAGTTAGTAACACAGCGAGGATTGCCACAGGAAAACAAACCGCGCACCTCGTCTGGGATAAAGACTGGCACCTTATCAACAACATGTTCGTTTTCTATGATGTTAACCGTAATGCTCGAGCCAATTAGGCCAAGCATGGCAGTATCTACGTCGGTGTAGTTTTCGATCTTGATTATGTCCTTCTTGCCGAGGCGCTTACTGGGCACATTCATCAGGAGCACAACAGGATGGCCCAATTGCCCCAAATTGAGCTTGTTGAAAATCCAAAGGCCTTGGCCGGCAGCAATGTGGTCAATCACGGTGCCCTTCTTAATGGCTGCTACTTCTATCATAATCCATCTACCCCCAACAAATGAGCCATGAGTGACATGCGCGCGTAGACCCCGAGCTCGGCCTGCCTAAAATAGACGGCTCGCGGATCGGCATCGATTTCGTAAGCTATTTCATTGACTCGCGGTAGCGGATGCATTACCAGCATCCCGGCCTTGGCTTGGGCCAATTTTTCGCTATCCAAAACATAGCTGTTTTTAAGCCGCAAATAGTCAGCTTCGTTGAAAAATCGCTCTTTTTGAATGCGCGTCATGTAGAGAATATCCACTGCAGGCAGTGCCTCTTCCATACGTCGGCACTCGATAAGCGCGCAATCTGAGTGCTGCTCAAGATGCTCTTTCAGACGCGGCGGCAGCCTCAGCTCCTCGGGACTGATCAGATAAAATGTTGCCCCGGGATAACGGGCCAGGGTTTCAATCAGGGAGTGCACAGTGCGTCCGTATTTTAGATCACCGCAGAAGGCCACCTTCAGATGGGTGGTGCGCCCTAGATACATGTGAATAGTTAAGAGGTCAGTAAGCGTTTGCGTGGGGTGCTGATGGCCGCCATCGCCACCATTGATGAGCGGCACCCGGGAATACTGCGCCGCCAATTTTGGCGCTCCCTCCTTCGGATGACGCATGACCACAATGTCCGCATAGGAATCAAGGACCCGGATGGTGTCCGCAATGGATTCACCCTTAGAAACCGCAGTGGTGCTCGCATCGCTAAAGCCGAGAATGTTCCCACCCATCCTGAGCATCGCCGATTCAAAACTCAGCTTGGTGCGAGTGCTTGGTTCATAAAACAAAGTGGCGAGAATTTTGCCGCGGCACAAAGATGCATAAGACGAAAGGTTCTGCTGCATGCTTTGGGCTAGGCTCATGATTGAGCTAATTTCCCTTAAATCAAGGTCATTCGGGCTAATCAGGTGTCGTCCGCGCAAATCAATCATAAACTACCTCCTCTTTTCTAGCTTCTCCGAACTAGCTTAAAATAGGCGCATAAAAAAACTTCCCGCGAAGGGGAAGGCAAAACACACATTGCCTTCCCAGCTTCTCAGAGCTTAGCCGTCTCGCGTACGGCGGAATTAAAGGCTATCCGTAGAAAGACTATACCGAGAGAATCTAAATGTCAATAACCCAACCGCAGGATTGTCGCCGGACAGTGATATTGTCACCCTGCAAGCGGACTGAGAAATTGCACCAACACCTTCTCCGCGGCATTTTTTGGACGACACAACATTGGTGTGCCGCTACGAAAACCATCCTAACGCCGCCACACCCGGAGGGCTTAACTGCCGCGTTCGGGATGGGTCCGGAGCTGAGAGTTACTACCCTACACTCCCGCCTGAGAACCAGGTGGTCTACCTGAATCTTTAGAGTGTAACATATTTAGTGCCCGCCCTATCAGCAATGCGCTTAGACCCAGTAGCATCACCTCTAGTTCGTTTTCATAAATAGTGAGCCATTGCGGGATCCCTCTTGTCATGTATAGCACCGTTGGAATCATCACTACTAGAACGTGATAGTGAAGCTCATTTTTGTAAAGAACATACACTGAGAACATCCCGGTGAGCATTGCGACTACTAGACCTGTTCCAAAAGATATTTCTGTGGTCATATGGCATCAGGATTCCTAGAAAACTCCGTGAGGCAATCGTTAAAAAAGACCCATCTTGCACAATATGAACGCCCTGGGGTCCAGCAAGATGCCCAGGCTGCTGCAAAACATGCTAGAAGAGCTTCTGCTACTATATTCGGTGGCACGAACTTTAATTTCGTCACCAAATACCCACAAAGCGCGTTCCGCCAAGTATAGCACCAATTATCTAAATCGCCCGGCACATACACTCTTTCCATGCACACCCAGCACCCTGGCGATACAGTGTGGGTTTCGCCCACCGGAGGCATGGGCATAATCTCTTGCGGGGGAAGGCTAAGGTTCGGCATCGGCTCTGCTGTTCTTATGGCTACCGTGAGTTGCGAGAATAAATCTCTTTGGTAAAGCACATGTCTGTCGCCTACAATCCGGCTGCTAACGATTGCCGCTACAACGGTATTATTTTGCACTACGAAAGTAGCAAGATCTAGGTAGACAAAGGAGACTCCATCATCATTGTGGTTTGCCGGCAGCACCTCAAACGACACCACCGACGTACCGTCAGCCAAGGTGGCCACGGAAAACTGGGCATTAGGCAGTACTCGGCTTTGAAGCGCTTGAAACACTGATGATGCAACTACATGCCCAATTGCTTCATTATTTTCGGCGACCAAGAGCAACTGAAGCTGTGTAGCGGAAACGACATTTTCTGAACAACCATTGCAGGCAGCTTCGGCAGAGTAGCTCTGCTGCGCATCAGGCGAAGCAACGACAAGCGTTACCGTCAGGCTAAACGCCAAGAAAACCACAAGAACTTTCTTAATCAAGTCCACCACCCTTTCTTCTTAACCCTTGCTCTGAAATTCTCCAAACGGTGAGGCAACGTTTTAGTTGTTCATTGCAATAGCATTATCTCCCTCTCGATACGAAGAAGATCTAAGGGGATCGCCTAAAGGAACGGGAAGAACCGTCCCCTGCGTCATGCGTCAAGGAACGGAGGGCGGACGAAGGAACGAAAGGAGCCGTCCCCTGTCCACAAGTACCACCTTAACGTAGGTAATGAACAGACACCCGCCAAACAAAAAAGGCAAGAAGCGCGATACCGCCGATTAATCGTGAATATTTAGGGTAGTATATATGTATTGCCCGCCCGAGCAGGGGTGCGTGGAGAAGAATTAGCATGTTCCTCACTTCGCCCGTATAATTAGCGAACCATTGCGGGATTCCTCCTGTGATGTATGGCACGGTTAAAATCAGCACTACCAAGGTGTGAAATTGAAAATCCCTTTTATACAAAAGATACCCTGCCAATGCAGCAGATACTGCAATACTCAAAATATACGTCCAGAAGTTCATAGGGCATCAGGAGTAACAGTAAATTCCGTCAGGCAATTGTATGACCAAACCCATGCGTTACAAAATGAGTACCCTGGAATCCAGCAAGCTACTTGAACTGCGGCAATGCATACTAGCCATGCCGGCCATAATAACCATCCGGGTTTTGAACACGCCAATGTAGCAAAATACCGGCAGTTTTCATCCATTCTGCCCGGCACATACACTCTTTCCATGCACACCCAGCATCCTGGCGATACAGTATAGGTTTCGCCCACCGGAGGCATGGGCATCATCTCTTCGGGAGGAAGGCTAAGGTTCGGCATCGGCTCTGCTGTTCTTATGGCTACCGTGAGTTGCGAGAATAAATCTCTTTGGTAAAACACATGTCTGTCGCCTACAACCCGGCTGCTGACGATTGCCGCTACAACGGTATTATTTTGCACTACGAAAGTAGCAAGATCTAGGTAGACAAAGGAGACTCCATCATCATTGTGGTTTGCCGGCAGCACCTCAAACGATACCACCGACGTACCATCAGCCAAGGTGGTAACGGAGAACTGGGCATTAGGCAGCACTCGGCCTTGAAGCGCTTGAAACACGGACGATATAACTACATGCCCAATTGCTTCATTATTTTCGGCGGCCAAGAGCAACTGAAGCTGTGTAGCGGAAACGACATTTTCTGAACAACCAATGCAAGCAGCTCCCGCAGAGTAGCTCTGCTGCACATCAGGAGAAACAACGATGAGCGTTACCGTCAGACTGAGCACCAAGAAAACCGCAAGAATTTTCTTAATCAAGTCTACCACCCTTTCTTTTTAAAACTTGCTCTGAAATTCTCCAAACGGTGAGGCCACGTTTTAGTTAGTTCATTACAATAGCATTATCTCCCCCCCCTTCAATATGACGACGATCTAAGGTGATGATTCTACTGCAATAACTCCGAATCTGCCGCAACATATCATTAAATAACCAAGCAACAGCGCCTACAGAGCCTTCTTAGTGGGAATAGGCCCTGAATTTGCTAAAAACGATACTCTAATAGTTTGTCGTTACGACCGAAATCGTGGTTTTTCGTAGCGACGGTGTATTACACCGTCATCCTTGGCGGCGGACTGAGCGTAATAAGAATGAAGAAGGTAAAACTTACTTATTGTGGTGGAATCAAGGTGATGTATTACCGCTAACCCGTGATGGCCTAGTGTTAAATGAACTCAAGTCAGCGATTTTACTGCGCCCATCACGCCCTGTATTAAAAAATAAGCCGCTAGAAGAAGCATCACCACTTGGCTAGCACGCGCAAAGACCGGTGTCTTGAGGGCCTTCTGTATGGACTCAGAATCAAGCCCCGCATGCAAAGCCGCTATCATGATCACCATGGGCAAGGCAAAGGCGAGGTTATAGAGAACTAAATTGCTGACTAACTCATGCGGTTGATGGGTCGCTAAAAAGAGCACCATAGGCAGATAAACTTGCCCCGTACAAACGAACTCGAAACCGGAGCAAAGAACCCCGAGAAAAAATACCCCAAGATAACCCATGCCCGGGCGACGCACATCACGAATACGCTTGCCGAGACTCATTTTAAGTTTATTAAGCCAGATGCTCGGCGGGAATACCCCTAAATACAGCAAAACCACGCCATAGAGAAAGTAGATGACTGTCCTTAAGGGGTGCATGCCTCTTAAGGGGGCTAACACATGGCCTAATCCTATGCCGATGAAAAAATAGGTGGCTACAACCCCGAGCACAAAGGTTAAGCCAATGCCTAATATATGTTTACGCCCGACCATTAAGCACATGGAAAGTAGAATAAGGAGAACGTTTAGGGTGCAAGGGTTTACCCCATCCACTAGACCCGCAGTCAAAACCCCCGCAAAACGCAAATTGGCGTGCGGCACACTTTGCGCTGCAGAGCCAAACAGGGCCTTTACTTCGACCAAAGTAGACGCTTCAATCACCTGCCTATCTCTGAAAAAAAGGGAGAATGAGCTACCTGCCCATTCCACCGGTAAGTCTCTGCTACGCAATAGTCTAAACATGAGGCGCACATTTTCAAAAGAACTTAAATCAAGCACTATTAACTCTACGCCTCGCTCTTCGCACAGGCGGCGGATAACTGGCATTAGTTCTTCACATTTTGTGCAGCCGGGGGAGGTAAAGTAGAGCACGCTATCGCCAAATGGCCACGTCTCGGGGGCAGCACTATGCCCTGTGCTCGCGAAAAAACTTGCGGCTAATAGCGCCAGCATAATAACGGTTAGCCCTACATGCCGCAAATCAGTCGTTATAGTTGCCCCCCAAAGACTCTTACCCTAAGCCGCTACTCGTTCTGCCAACTTAATAATATTCAATTTATTCTTTCATAATACGGATAGTATTGTCAAGACATTTTTGGCTTTTATTTTCAGACTGAGGGGATAGCCTGTAACGGGACTGAGAATATACCAATTACTCTATTTTCAACCAGCAGAACCCGGAGGATCATTCCTCAAGAAGGCGCACTCAAATTGGATGACGATCACAGTCTGCCGTCCCTGTGGTCGGTCAGGCTTTGTTTTAGAAACTAGTTGACAACTCTCCCGCCTTGAAGTAGTGTGTTCTCGAATAGTTCCTTTAATTGTGCCCTGAGAGGCAGGAAAGGATGTCGCCCACCATTCTTATTGGGCTACCTTGGCTTTCTTGCTGCGGCGAGAAAGCTATTTTTGTTGGGCATTACTAGCAGAGGGAGGGTTACGCTACGAATGGACACGTTAATCACCGGCGCAAGGTTGCTTGACCCAGCCAACAATGTCGATATCCACGCTGATGTGCTGGTCTCTGGCGAGCGCATTGTGGCCATCGGCTACAACTTGCCTTTTGTTGGCAACAACTGCATTGACGCACGCGACAAGGTACTGATTCCGGGCCTTGTAGATATCCATGTGCACCTGCGCGAACCGGGACGAGAACACAAAGAAACCATTTTGAGTGGCGGACGCGCCGCCGCAGCCGGAGGGTATACAGCCGTCTGTGCCATGCCTAACACCTGGCCTCCACTCGACAATGCCGAAATTCTCCGCTACTTCGCGGGCAAAGCAAACCACGCCCCCGTGCGGTGCTACCCTATTGCCACAATCACCAAGGGGCAACGAGGGCAGGAGCTAACACCTGTTCTGGATCTGATGGCGGCAGGGGCGGTGGCTTTTTCGGACGATGGTGAACCGGTCAGCGAGGCGGTCGTCTTTAGGGAGGCATTGCAACACAGCCGCACTCACCACCTGCCGGTCATTGCCCATTGCGAGGACAAAAAACTTTCGGCACTGGGAGTCATGCATGAGGGCGCTCATTCCGCAAAGCTGGCACTTAGAGGAATACCTGCCGCCGCTGAGGAAAGCATGGTGGCCAGAGACCTCGAGCTCGCTAAGGAAACCGGCGGCAGACTCCACATTGCTCATGTGAGCACCGCCCTAAGCATCCAAATGATCAGAGAGGCTAAAACAAGCGGCATACCTGTCACCTGCGAAGTTACCCCCCACCATCTCCTCTTGACCGACGAGTTTGTCACCCCCACCG